>Ga0302325_10000495_pt1 | contig 109998 bp, 107 predicted proteins | sample Palsa_T0_2_FD_201948 | JGI IMG/M metagenome (GOLD analysis project Ga0302325, IMG submission 201948) | Peat permafrost microbial communities from Stordalen Mire near Abisko, Sweden - Palsa_T0_2 | ecosystem: Environmental > Terrestrial > Soil > Palsa > Peat permafrost | place: Sweden: Abisko...
AAGCCAGCGCGGTGAATGCAACGTTCAGTTCGCTCGGCGGATTCCTGGCCACGGTGAAGGCCACGCTGTTCTCGAGCTATAAAGACGATGAAGCCCTGCGCCTGCTGGACGCGCCGGAAGCGCCGGTGAACCCGCTGATCCAGATCACGCCGACGGCTTCTAAGGAGTTCGAGGAAAGCCGCGCTTAACCCACCGCACTAGGAAGAGGCAAAGATAGGCAAATCCCCAAGCAAGGGGCAAGGGTATGAGGGCGACAGCCGCCGCCTCGATTCTTTCGTTGGGGAGCGAATTTACTGCATAATCGGCACTGCGCTTCGAGCATGTGTCGGGATTCTTGGCCTCAAATTCCTGTACACACTTATTGAACACCGCAGAGTAGTCCGCACTCTTGGCGCTTTGCTGCCAGCAGTATTCGCGCTGGCGTTGGTTGGCATCGTCCCTGATGTCCGCGCAATCACGATATATGCGCGCAGCAGCTTCTAAGTCTGCATCGCTTGTGACATTGAGCGTGTAAATCCCTGCAACCAGCATCCAGACGACGGATGCGACGATTCCGATTCGCTGCCAGCCGTTGATTCTCATCTCAGACCGCGCGGTGAAAGGTCTTGCAACGAGGAAAGAATGGAGCTTTAGAGCGCATCAAAGATTGAACCCCTCCATCGTTAATCATTACTACTTATTAGTAATGGCCGCTGAGATCTCGTCAAAGGACATTATGAGGCATGCACTCCCATCCTTTGGTGGTTGGAGCCCGCCCACTGGCCCAACTATGAGCGGAAAATCATCGAGCGTTTCACGCCAGCGAATAGAATCCAGCAAAAACGATTGAATTCGCCGCATCTGACGTTTGTACGGGGCCAACATGGGTACAACATCCTCGACGAGTTCTCCATATTCGGCTTCTGATATGGATAGATCGTCCCGGTCTCTACCGGCCCCCGACGCGTCGTAGTTCCCCAAAATCAGCACTTCCGCCGCGGATCCGGCTGCTCCCCCCTTTGGGGGAGGGTTCGGAGCGACAAGATTGCAGAAAACTAGGTCGGGCTTAAGGGCGGCGATGCCCGCGCTTTGGTGTTGGAGAAGATAATATGCAACGGCGTGACCAGCCTCATGCAGTAACGCACGTTTCAAATCGTCGTCAATCTCCATCGCTTTTCGCCGAGGCAGCAAATCTGTGTGAGTATACAATTATTAATTAAAATGACTGGCAAAGAGGCAGGCCATCTAAGTCACGAGTCGGCAGCATCGGCGCCGCACATCCAGAATCCCGACGCGCTTGAGGTCGCTCCCGGCACCGCCCACGAGCAACTCGAAGGCTGGATTCCCTCGCTCGCCAGCGACGACGAAATCCGCGCCGCGCTGGAAAAAGCTTTCGACTACCGCGGCGACATCACCATCACTCGCAAAGACGGATCGAAAATTGAAGGCTACCTCTTCGACCGGCGCTCGGCGGGAACGCTAAGGGATTCCCAGGTCCGCCTCTATCCTAAGAATTCGAACGAAAAAATTTCGCTTTCCTACGCCGACATTGCCGCGCTGGCCTTCACCGGCCGCGACACCGCCGCCGGCAGAAGCTGGGAAGCCTGGATGAAGAAATACGCCGAGAAAAAAGCCCGCGGTGAAAAAGACCTCAGCCTCTACTCTGAACCCCTTGAGGGATAACTCTTTTATCGCTTTGTCATCCTGGGCGAAGCGAAGGACCCACGCATTTGTTTTGGTTCGGGCTACTTCCCTGAAGCGCCGCCAAACTCGATCCCGTCCAGCAAATCTTCCACGTCATCCTCGGTGCCGCCGATCACGGTAATCGAGACCGCATAGCCGCGCGCCAGCATGGCCAGAGTCGACTGCTGCATCACCCGCGTACCAACATCCTTGTGAAAATCGGCGCGCACCAGCGTCTTGGTCCCGAACGCGATTTCATAGGGCTCTTCATCCATGTCGAAGCCCTGCGCTTTCGCCACTTCCTCCAGCGGTTGCATGTACTGCATGGCTTCCTTCAATCCGGGATAAGCCGTCACACTCTCGGCCGCAATCAGGATGGAAGCATTCACATCTTCCCCACGGGCCTGCGGAGGCCGCGAAAACGCCGCCAGCAAAACCTTGCCGTCGCGCGATTGCCCCGTCTTCGTCGCGTTTTCTGCGACAGGGTGCGACTCCGCGCTCTCCGCATTCATCTCTTCTGTCCGCAGCACCCATCCGGCAGGAATCTTGCACGTCATCGCCAGCGCCCGGTTCCGATACACACCGTTCACCACCGTACCTGAATTGATGTCGGGCTCAGGATTCGCCTTGCTGTGTTTCTTGTCGTTCGAGGAGGAACTTCCGGATGAACTCGAAGAGGAATTCTGCGTGGACTGAGGCTTGGAGCTCTGCGCGGTCATGGCGGCGGATAATGCCAATAACGCAGAAAAGACAATCGCGGCACGGCACGGTCCCATTTCATAATCTTACCGGAAGCCGGCGGTAGGCGACTTACGCGGCTTTCCCGAGCTGCGGCTGGGTGCAGTGGGCGCACCGGCGCGCATCGATGGGAATTTCGCTCATACACTCGGTGCACTTCTTGGTCGTCGGGTCTGGCACTTTTTCGCCGCGATGCATGCGGGCGACTAGCGCATTGACCGGCAGCACCACCAGAAAATAAACCGCGGCGGCGATCAGAATAAAAGAGATGATGGCGTTGACGAACTCATCGACGGGAAACTCCACCTTGTGGATGGTGAACGCGAATGTCGAAAACTTCTCCCCGCCCGCGGCCAGCTTGATCAATGGATTCAGAAAAGCCTTGGTGAGTCCGCCGACAACACTGGCGAAGGCCGCGCCAATCACCACGCCCACGGCCATATCCACAACATTTCCACGAAGGATAAATTTCTTGAAGCCGTCTAACATAAGTTTCTGACCTCCAAAAAAGTGAAGTGCGGGTAACTTTAAGACAGGGAGCATGGGAAATCAAGCCTGCGACGCGATGGCCTTAGCCAGAAGCGGAACCGGCTGGCTGGCAGGATGATCACCCGAGCCTTAGAGCCTGAAGCTGCAATCTGATTTTTTGAGGACTCATTCTCTTGATTACGACTTTGATCTCGCGCTGGGGGGATTCTATGGTAAGAGGCAGATCCATCTGTAGCTCCGAAGTTTTCCGCCGCCGCTTACCTCTACCCGAAACAAGCTCGAGGGACTCGGTACCGGCGTATGGAATTGAGATTCCGAATTGCCGGTAAGCCAGAACGATCGTTCGAAAACTCGGCATCGCGCTCGTTCGCAAATACCGCTGAAGGCCTCCTCTGTCGACCCCTAAACGCCGGGCAAACGTTCTTTCGGTCTGCCCGTCCGCCATCGCCCTTTCGTAGAGAGGCTTCAGCCGTTTAGCGAATTCAACTCCGAACTGTTGGTCTTCCTCAGTCCGCTTCATAAAAGGCTTGACTAACTAGAAGCGCCAGGCGCAAGATGCTTCTTAAGAAGCGTGCTTTTTAAGAAGCACACAAAGATACACCAAATTCGATCAGTTGTCATCTAGACTCCAAGTAGCGAGTTCATGAGAGGGAAAATGGAAACGGACCAGTCGGCCCGCTTGGCGAGGGAGTTGGATTATTATGGGCAGCACGCGCGAGAATGGGTCGAGCAGAAAGCTGGCCAGTACGTAGTCATTAAGAACACCAGTGTTCTGGGCTTCTATTCTGATTTTGAGACGGCATACAGAGCCGGTGCAGGAGCGTATGGGCTTGAAACGGATTTTCTAGTCAGGCAGATCCTTGAATATGAGCCGGTCTTTATCGTTCTATAGTCGTGACGACTTATCATCCGCCAGTTCGTGATCCACGCGGTCTTAAGCTTCATGGACCTCGCCTGAAAATCACCATAGGACCATCGCTCCTGAAGCTTGCAGGCGCTCAGCAAACGCCCCAACTGCCCGCATCTAGATTTACTGAAACAGATGCGTTGATTGACACAGGCGCACAACGCACCGTTGTTTCGCCCGAGGCCGTGCGAAAGGCTGGCCTCTCGAAGATTAATGAGACTGATGTCAGAGGAGTTGGAGGGATCGTTAAGGCCGGTGTCTACGTAGCTTCATTGCAGTTCCAGCGATGCGGTCTCACCAGTATCGAAGTCATAGAGGTTTCTTGCTGCGAACTCCCGCATATCCTTTACCATTGCCTGCTTGGGCGTGATGTTCTGTCACGATGGAAGTTCGCCTACGACGGGCCAGCCGGCACTTGGTATATTGAAGACCAGACGGGCGCACCTTGGGTAGAGCCACCCGAAGGAATTGACCCCAGGGATCCCAACCTTTGGGGCGGATAGGAATGTATGCCGACCATAACTTTCCGGGCTTCAAATCCGCATCGGCATCACGATATACCGATACTTATAATCGTCGCCCTCGGCGGGACGGAACTGGCCTGCGGACTGCGCGTCTTTCAACTCCAGGCGCACCTCGCTGCTTCCCGCCGCTTTGAGAAAGTCGATGAGATACGCCGCATTGAAACCGATGGTCAGCGGATCGCCCGTGTAGGGCACTTCCAGCGAATCCTCGGATTCGCCCGCTTCCGCCGATGACGCCGAAATCTTCACCTCACCCTTTTCCAGGCGCAGGCGCACGGCACGCGAGCGCTCGTCGGCAAACTGGGCTACGCGCTGAATCGCCGCGTTCAACTCGTCGGCATTCATGGGAACCACCTTGCTGTTGTCTTTCGGCAACACGGCTTCAAAGTTGGGGAACTGTCCGGTCAACTGCCGCGAGGTCAGCAGCCGCGAGCCGATCCGGAAGAACAGCGTTGACTCATCCTTGCCGAACTCGATGGTCTCTGCCTCGGTTGAATCGAGCAGCGACTTCAATTCGTCCATCGCCTTCTTCGGGACCAGCGTCTTCATCTCACCCGAAACGCCGTCGAACTTTTCGCCATTGCGTTCGCAGTGCGCCAGACGATGTCCATCGGTCGCCACCATGGTGATCGATTCCGGCTTCAGCAGCATGAGCGCGCCATTCAGCGTGTAGCGCGACTCTTCATTTGAAATGGCAAACACGGTGCGCGCGATCAGCCCGCGCAGAACTTGTGCAGAAATCGTGATTGCCCCGGCCGTGGGGAAAACCGGCAGGCTGGGAAAATTCGACTTCGCCATGCCGACCATCTTGGTGTTCGAACGCCCGCAGCGAATGCTGACCCAGTGATTTTCCAGCAGCTTGATCGTGATATCCGCATCCGGCAGCAGCTTCACGTAGTCATGCAGCTTCCGCGCCGGAATCGTGCACGATCCTTCTTTCTTCACCTTCGCGTTGCATGAAGTTCGCAGGCTCAGATCCAAGTCTGTCGCCGTCAGCGACAGGCGCTCTCCCGCCGCTTCGAACAAATAATTGGAAAGAATGGGAATGGTGGTCTTGCGCTCGACCACTCCCTGCGTCGCGGTCAACTCCCGCAGCAATTCACTTTTACTGACCGTAATCTCCATAGTGCCCGCAGCCACGGCCGCTTCCACCGGCATAAAATCTGTCCCCCAATGCGTGCAACTTGCCGTGCGACTTCTTGTTTACCCTTATATCAAATAAAAAACATATAAGACCAGTAGTAGCAGTAGGCGCTTCGGAGAAGTGGAAATCTTCGCCAACTCCCATTCTCTCACCAGGTTTCGGGTGCAACCCTGATGTGAGAAATCGGTCCGGCTAACCTCGGAGCGCCCAGTAAGACTTTCCCGCTCGTCCGCGTTGTCACCCGGCTATACACAGCTTCCACATCCTATTCACAGCGGTTGCCAAGCAAGACCCGGTGCTTTGGTGGAAAACGCATTCCACCTCGCCATTCATCCGCCTAATTGTTCGGTCAGTTTATTGAGCAGTCTGTTTAAATCCTTGTCGTTCTTTCGGACATCCTCAATTTTCTCGACCGAGTGCAACACGGTGGTGTGATGTTTGCCGCCAAACTGTCTGCCAATTTCCGGCAACGACGCTTCGGTCATCTGCTTGGCCAGATACATTGCGATCTGCCGCGGATATACAATCGCCCGTGAATTATTCTTGGCCTTGATCTCGACCAGCCTTAAGCCGAACTGCTCAGCCACCATCTTCTGAATCGATTCGATCGTGACCTTCCTGGCCTGCGAGTCGATGAAGTTCTTCAGCACCTGCTGCGCATAAGGCAGCGTGATCTCGGCTCCGATCAGCGACGAGTGCGCCACCAACCGGATCAAAGCCCCTTCCAACTCGCGCACATTCGATCGGATGTTTTGCGCCACATAAAGCGCTACATCGGTTGGCAGCCTGACTTTTTCCTGCTCGGCCTTTTTCTGCAGGATTGCGACTTTCGTCTCCAGATCCGGAGGCTGAATGTCGGCGATCAATCCCCACTCGAAGCGGCTGCGCAGCCGATCCTCAATCTCCGCCAGTTCTTTCGGCGGACGATCGCTGGCAATCACAATCTGTTTCATCGACTCGTGCAGCGCATTGAACGTATGGAAGAATTCTTCCTGCGTCCGCTCCTTCTGCGCCAGGAACTGGATATCGTCAATCAACAGGACGTCCACGCCGCGGAATTTGTCGCGGAAGCTGGTCATCTTGTCGTAGCGCAGCGAGTTGATCATGTCGTTGGTAAAGCGCTCGCTCGATACGTAACAGATCGCCGTCTGTGGCCCGCGCCGTTTGATCTCGTGTCCAATGGCCTGCATCAGGTGGGTTTTGCCCATGCCCACGCCGCCATACAGGAACAGCGGGTTGTAGGCTTTCGAGGGGCGCTCCGCGACCGCCTGGCATGCCGCATGCGCGAACTGATTGCCGCTGCCAATCACGAACGCGTCGAAGGTATAGCGCGAATTCAACTGGGCCGCGCCATCCCAGTCGAAGCGCGCTTGCGATGGACCCGCTGTGGTTGCCGCGGCGCTGAGCCCGCCGTCGTGCCGCACCGGGGTCGACGCCGGATCATCCTCCGGCGTTACAAACTTCACGTCGTTGAATCCCAGACCCAGCACGTCGATGGCTTCCTGAATCAGGTCGGCGTACTTGTCTCCCGCGTGCCGGAACTCCACGGTGGGCACGCGCACAAATAGAATCCCTCCACTGGTGTGGCTGTAGCGCGTGGGCTTGAGCCAGGTGTCGTAAGAATGCCGGTTGATTTTCTTTTCGAGTGCATCGAGGATGCGCGCCCATGGGTTAGGCGAAAGAGTTGTGCTTGGAACTGACATATATGAAATATTTCACCATGCGGCGCCCCGAGGCTGGGTTGCGGCGCCCTGTTAATAACTGCTGTTTATGAAGTAGCTGGACCGTTCATTGTACTGCGGAATGCTCTGCTCCGAGCGGTTGCGGCCAAGTGTTTCGCCCCACTTAAAAGCAGAACCAGTCCGGCATACTAGCACAAATTGTTTGCCGTGTTGGATTTTCTTCCACCTTGAATTGTTTCGCGACCACCTATTCAGAACCCTGCGGCCTCGCTCTGTCAAGTGCCGCGCTGGTAACTGCCGCAAAACGGTGCAGACGCCTTCGGAGGGCAAACGCTTTTGTGAGCATTTTGTATTGCGCAATGTTGCAGAAAAGGCAAGATGGGAACCAGTCATCTCATCCCTGCGTTTGCCTAAGAACAGAAGGTGCCATGAGCGTTTTTACACGTTAATGACAACTGGTTTAGGCTTCATCGATATTGTTTTAGTGTTCACGAGCGTACGATCTCCCCAGGAGGAAAGAAATGAAAAACATTGGCGTATTCGCAACCGCGGCATTCGCAATTCTGTTTTTTGCACTCGCGCCCAGCCACGCCACGGCGCAAAGCTACACCGGCAACTACCCACTGACCTGGAATATTTCCGTCGGTTTTTCCGGCACCCACACGTATTGCCTGACGCTGACCGACAATGGTACGAGCGGCTTCCCGCACAGCGGCCCGGCCACGGTGACCGGCGAGTACATCATCACCGCCCCTACTGAAGGGTTTTTCGCGGTGATCAATAACGAACTCGTCGTGACTTTCTACGTAGCCGGCGGATACGGCACGATCGGCGACGTGGTGTTCGTTGCTCCGGCCCGTAACGGCGTAATTAGCGCCGGCTTCGGCGAATACGCCGCCGACGGCGCGTACACCGACCTAGGCGCGTTGACCGTCGGCAAGGCCGGCGGCTGCGGAACCGACGCGGGAGCGGCGAATAAAGACGAGCAGCCTGGGGCGCGCTCTTCCAACAAAAAGGGGTAGACAAAGCGTAGCGGTATTTTTGCTTTGACAATTCGCTCGGCCGGCGGCCTTGCTCGGTGGACTATTGCTGAAGGCCGGGCCGCTACGCCTTCTTCCGCATCTTGGTCCCCATGCGCAGCATCTTCCGCACCGTGCCCGTGGGCAGGCGCTTCATCTGGTCATACAACTCGGTCACCGCTTCGAAGAATCCGGCCATCGCCGCCAGGCGCTCGCGCGTGTATTCCGCGCCAGCCTCTTTCGTATCCAGTTCCGCCAAACACCGCCGCAGCACCTCGCGCGTGGGATCGATCTCCCGCCGCTTCCTCTGCTCGATGACCAGCCGGAACATTTCCCACACGTCCTTCATCGACTCATAATGCTCCCGCCGATCCCCGAGCACGTGCACCGCGCGCACAATGCCCCAGGTCTCCAATTCGCGGATTGACGTGCTCACGTTTGAGCGCGCCACGCTCAACGTCTCCGCAATGTCTTCCGCCGGCAGCGCCTTGGGCGACAAGTACAGCAGCGCATGAATCTGCGCCACCGTCCGGTTGATTCCCCACTTCGTCCCCATCTCGCCCCAGTGAAGAATGTACTGTTTCTGCGATCCCGTAAGTTCGGCCATATCGGTGCTTTCAGTACAAACAGAATACACCGGAAAGCCGTTTTCTGGCCAAAATCAAGTTTTTTTCTGGGAAACGTTAAGGTTTGTTACCGGCCGCAACCGCAGCCGCGTATGGCACATCGACCGATCCCATCTGTGCCGTGGCCGCGTCCCGCACCACCAGCCGCACCCGCGTAGTCCCCTCCGCCGGAGGAAACTGGATCGCATGCGGTACCGCCTTGGCGCGCGCCTCGGTGAATTCCTTGTCGGTGTAGGTCTGCTCTGACCGGTCGGAGAAATACTGCAGCGCGTTGCCTTTTTTGTCGAAGGTGCAGACTGCGGAAGCCATCCGCAGCTTCCGTCCACCACCTTCGACCGGCTCGAACGTCAGGTCCTTGGAATCGATCGCCATATAAAACTTTGCCTGATTCGGCTGATCGGACGGCATGGCCCGCGCCACGACCAGCAACGAGGTCGAGGTCAACAGATCGTCGCACGCAGCCTGCCGCAGCTCCTTCTCGCTCATCTTTGCGTCCTGCGCCGAGTCCGTTACATGCGTTCCCGCCGCCGCGTAATATCCGCGCCGGTAGGCGAGCGTAATCCCGGGCTGAGTGGTTTTCACGGTGATGCGATGGAACTCTCCGTTCCAGTTCGTCGTGTCCGGGTAATAGGCCAGCTCGTAGTACGATCCTCCGTCGTCCATCGACTTCTTCACACAATCCGCCAGGTCGTTGTCGCCGACACATTTTCGTCCACCGGTCCCATCCGCCAGAAAGCCCATCGACTCCTGTTTCGAAAATCGCGACGTATCCTGCCGCGCAATAGTGGCTCCCATCGACTTTCCGGTCAGGGGTCCGCCACGCGCCGCGCGGTCCGCACCGAATGATGCCTGCACCTCGACCCCGCCCGCATCCAGCGGATACACGGCCACCTTCGCATCCGAGAGCGCATTCGCTACTTCCACCATGCGTTCGTCGTAATTGCGCTGCCCCGCGAATCCAGAGGTGAAATCGGGCGATAGTTGAATCGGAAACGACGACGATACCCACAGCAGATTCTTTCTTCCCGGATATCCCGAAAGATGCCGCGCAATGGCGCGAAACGCCCCCAGAGTCAAATCCACCCGTATGTCCATCAGCTGCGCGTATGTCTCGCGCTCGAACTGTTGCAGCACCGCCACCGGAGCTCCCGGCACATCCCACAACTGGGCAGAAAGCATTTCCGGATCGTCCTGCGGATCGACCTCCGCGTTGCCTGCCGAATCCAGCGACGTCGCTTTCGCAGCCGCTGCCTTCAACAGCGCTGGATCGGTGGTGAAATCCTGCAGCAGCGCCAGCCGCGACCCCAGCAGAAACACCGCCACCGGCACATCCTGCGGAATCGTTCCCAGCATCTTCACCATTTGCCGATGCACCTGCCCCTGCACCTTCAACGACGTATTCAATCCATCGATCAGCAACACCGTCGGCGGCACCGGCTTCTTGTCCAAGGTCACCAGGTTCGTGTAGACGCCCGCCGGCAGTTGCACTTTTCCTTTGTCTGCCGCCGCGAGCTGCGCTATGCTCACCGCCTGAAAGTCCGCGATCTGCTGCGCCCGCTTATCTTTCTTCGGAGGCACATCCTCATAGACTTGGAAATCCTTTGCCGTCAGCCCAGTCACCGGTTTGCCCTGTTTGTCGCGCGCCAGCACCTGCAAGGTCACCAGACGCGTCGTTGCTTTGAACACCGGCGGTGGCGTGCTCTGCTGCTGCGTCGAGTTCTGCCCCGAAGAAGCTTGTCCTGCTGGAGTCTGTCCAAACGAAACCTGCCCGACCGCGGCCAGCATCACTGCCGCCCATATCCACGTCCGCCCCGAATTCATGGTTATTCTCCTCAGGATTGTCCTCGCCTCGTCGCCGCGATCATACCCCGATCAAAGATCAAATGATAAAGATCAAGAGTCGCCTATTCAAACCCGCAAACCATCCCCAGAGTTGCGCCAAGCCACTGATTCCTGATAGTTAATTCGTTGATCCGTGATCCCTGAACCCAGACCGGGCCCCTAACCCCTGACCCCTAGCCCCTGATCCACCTTTCCGGCCAGTTTTTGCCAGAAGTGGAGATTTTCAGTAGTGGGCTGTTTGGAACAGCCGACTACCGAACTTTCCGCAATACTTTTCTGAAAGCTCCGGGTTTCTTTCAACGACCGGCTCGAAACGCCTTCCGCAGGAGTTCCACCATGTGCCCAACCGCCAGCCCCGCCAAAGCCGTCTTTATCGCCATCTTTCTCTTATTGATTACCACCTTCTCCGCAGCCCAGGTCCGTTCTTCCTCCGAGCCCTACGTCGTCGGCCCCGACTCCCACCTCGTCTTCATGGAGTACGAGGCCTGGTTCGGTCCCAACGCCGTTACCTTTCAAGGCACCGCCGCCAAGCCCTTCCTGCGATCGCCCGACATGCAGCCGGTCGGCGGAGGCTACGACAGCCGCGATCCCAACATCATCCGCCACCACGTCGACTGGTTCCAATCCGCCGGGCTCGACGGAGCCGTCATTGAAGTCACCAACAACGTCAGCTGCATCTTTAACTCTCTCTGGTTCATTCAGAAGTATCTTCCTTACTGCACCCAGGCGTTCCGCGAAATGAACCAGAACATCCGCGACAACACCGGCAATCTTTATCCTGCCTGGGCCGGGCTCGGCACCGACCTCAAACTAATTCCCTTGGTCGGCGGCAACGACCCAACCGTTCTCTATCCCGATCTCGACGGCAAGACCGCCTTCGAAAAAGAAGTGGAATACTTCGGCTCGCGCATGCACCAGCACCCCGAACTCACCGTCATCTACCAGGGCAAGCCCCTCATGCTGATCTTTCTCGGCGCCGCCCAGGACCCCAACCCCGCCGACAATCCCCTCTGGCTCCGCATCAACAACTTCATCCAGGCGCACCGCGAACTCCGCGACCAATACACTTTCCGCCTGATGGCCGGATATCTCGACAGCCAGCCTGGCCTCTGGATGAATTCCTTTCCCGCCACCGGTCCGGTCGAAATCAAGCCCATGTACGATTTCTGGAGCTGGGTCGACCGCCTCAACGCGACCTGCACGGAGCCGATGTGCCCCTATTTTCCCTCCTACAATCCCACCGCCGTAAGTAGTTCGTGTGGCGCGGGCACTCCTGCCCGCGAGCAGTGCCAAGCAAGTTCGATTCCCCGCATCGAAAACCTCACCGTCTCCATCGCCACCGCCGGCGAGTACGGCTGGAGCTGCCCCAACCCCAACGCTCCCCCATACTGTCCCGACGCCAGCCTGCGCTGGTCTTCCAATCAAACGCCCACCGACCACGGAACCTACACCACGCTGGACAATTTCATGACCTACGCCCAACAGCTCCAACCAATTTTCCTGATCGTCCACCAATTCAACGAATACGTCCAACCCGACGAAGGCTTCAACGCCCAAACCATCGACGACTCCGACGTCACCGACCTCTGGAACACCACCGCCCTGGACGCCGTAACGCAAGAGATCCAGCAGTACCGCGAATCCCTGCGCTAGCACCCGCTATAATTCCCCATCCTCCACTCCGCCCAATCCGTGACCTTTCCCGTCTATCTTCACTTCGGCCCCTACCGCATCCATCCCCACATCTTTTTTGAAACGCTTTCGTACGTAATCGCTGTCTGCGTTTATCTTTTTCTCCGCCGCCGCTTCGGAGATCCCATCTCCACCCCGATCCGCTGGGCCGCCGTGGCCGCGGCGGTTGCCGGAGCCGCGCTCGGCTCGAAAATTCTTTATCTCTTCGAAGATCCCCAACTCACCTGGCGCAACCTCAATAACCCCGCCTATCTCATGGGAGGCAAAACCATCGTCGGCGCTCTCGCCTTCGGTCTTCTTACCGTCGAGCTGGTCAAACGCTACATCGGACTCCGCACTTCTACCGGCGATCTCTACGCCATCCCGCTCGCCCTCGGCATCGCCATCGGACGCATTGGCTGTTTCCTCACCGGCCTCGCCGACAACACTTACGGCAATCCCACTCATCTTCCCTGGGCCATCGACTTCGGCGACCGCACCCTTCGCCATCCCACCCAGCTCTACGAAATCCTGTTTCTCCTGCTCTTGATCCCGCTCCTCTATGTAGCTCTTAAAAAGGCTGTCGTCCTGAGCCAACCGCCTGACGCCCGCCGCCTGACGCCCCGCTTCCGTCCCGGCGACGCTTTCAAACTCTTCATGGTCGCCTACATGTCCTTCCGGCTCCTCATCGACTTCCTCAAACCTTACCCACGCATCTTTCTCGGCCTCGGAGGAATTCAGTGGGCCTGCCTGCTCATCCTCCTTTATTATTCTCCCGACATCCTCCGCTGGGTTCGGCGCGAGTCCTCGACCCGGCAGCAATCATGAAAGTTCTCGCCACCATCGCGCTGTCGCTGGTCGCCATCGTCGCTTCGCTTGTGCTGCTTCTTTCCACCGTATGCGCAATCTCGGGCGGGGGCGCAGGAGGCAACGGCGCGCTTGGTGCCGCGATAATCTGTGGCCTCGTTGCCCTTCTCGTCGACATCGTCAGCATCTCCGCTATCGGCAAACTGAACCGCAAGGAGTAAACTCACCGGCATTCGCTCATGGATCGCTTCGCCTCCAATACGCTACGCACTCTCGGCATCATCCTTACCGCGCTCGTCGTCCTGGTCGCCTGCGCCTGGATTCTGCTGGTCTCCCTCTGCTTCGGTATCTTCACCACCGCCGACAAGCACGCTCCCGCCACCGCTCCCGACGACTATGCCAAGGTCATCATGCTCATCGGCATGATGATGGCGCCCGCGGTTGCGGTCATCATCGGCGGCATCATGCTGATCGCACACCTTGCCCGCCAGATGGTCTCGTCTTCCACCGGTTCCGCGCCTTACCCCATCATTCCCGAATCGCAATCCTCCCACGCTCCTTATTCCATCCTTTCGCCGGCGAAGTCCTCGCTCCCGCCGCCCGGCATCCCGCCCATTCTCCTGGATCGTCCTCAACCCGCTCCCGCGCCGCAAGCCGTTATTCGCGAATCCATTCCGCTGCATCTCTCTGCCGCCAGCCGCAAACTTCTCGACCGCCTCGCCCTCGCCATGATCGCCCAGATTCTGGTGAGCGCTGTCGCCTGGATCTTCGGCCAGCTCCGCTTCTGGACCGCTCCCGGTTCGCTCGCTCCCCACAACTGGATCAGCGTCCTGCTCGGCCCTTTCGTCCTCTACCACATTCCCTACGTCATTCTGATCTACTTCCTGCTCAAGAACCCGACGCAACGCGTCCTCACTTATTCGCTCGCCGTGCCTGCGGTCATCCTCTTTCAATCTTTTTTCAGCCTCGGCCTGGTTTCGCACTACTACATTCACGGCCTTTCCGGATTTCTTCTCCTGTTCGTCCCCTGGGCCATTCACATCGCAGTGCTGGCGCTTGCCTACCTCGCCATCCAGCGCAGCGGACTCCACCCCGAACCTCTCCGCCTGGTGCTAGCCGCGGTTTTCGTCTTCATCTATTTCTCCGTGATCAATGTATCCACCCCGCTCCTCTACCGCTTCAACTGGAGATAAACTTTCCCTCGCTGTTCCTCTGTGACCTCCGTGGTGATCGGTTTTGTTCGCAAAAATCGCAAATCGCCAATCGGAAATCCACTTTTGACTTCCCATTTCCATCCCACATAAACTAGCCTCCCCCAAGGAGTTCTCCGCCAATGGCCAAGACCCGTCCCTATCTCTTTTACGACATCGCGCTTTCCATCTGCTCCACCTGTTACCGCAAGATCGAAGCCAAGATCGTCTTCCAGGACGGCAACGTCTACATGCTCAAACGCTGCCCCGATCACGGTACCCAGCGCATCCTCATCGCCGACGACATCGACTACTACCGCCGCTGCCGCGAAGTCTTCATCAAGCCGCCTGAAATGCCCCTGGTCTACAACACTCCCGTCAAATACGGATGCCCTTACGATTGCGGCCTGTGCACCGACCACGAACAACATTCTTGCCTCACGCTGATCGAAATCTGCGACTGCTGCAACCTTCGCTGCCCCGTCTGCTACGCCGAAAGCGGACCTGAACGCCAGGAGTTCCGCTCTCTTGCCGAAGTCGAACGAATGCTCGACGCCGTCGTCCGCAACGAAGGCCATCCCGACGTGGTTCAGCTTTCGGGCGGAGAGCCCACCGTTCACCCGCAGTTTTTCGAGATTGTCGCGCTCGCGAAAGCCCGCCCCATCAAGCACCTGATGGTCAACACCAACGGAGTGCGCATCGCGCAAGAGGAGGATTTCGTCCGCCGGCTCGCCGAGATCAAAGACGACTTCGAAGTCTACCTGCAGTTTGATTCGTTCGAGCGCGAAGCGCTGATCGAGCTGCGTGGCGCCGATCTGCGCCGCATCCGCCACGACGCCATCGAAAAACTCAACCGCTACAACATCTCGACCAACCTGGTGGTCACGCTGAAAAAAGGATTGAACGACAACGAAATCGGCACGACCATCGACTACGCCCTGCAGCAACCCTGCGTACGAGGAGTAACGTTCCAACCAATCCAAGACGCCGGCCGCCTGGACCTGGGCACCGCAGACTTAAACAAGGTGTGTCATTCCGAGGAGCGTAGCGACGAGGAACCTCCTTTCCCCGTTCACTCCGCCAACCCCCACCCCTACAACCCCGCCACCGACCGCCTCACCCTAACCGAAGTTCGCCGCAAAATCCTGGAACAAACGAGTGTCTTCCGCCCAGAAGACGTCATCCCGGTCCCCTGCCATCCCGACTCGCTCGCCATGGCGTATGCCCTAAAGCTCAACGGCAAGGTAGTGCCGCTGACCAGCATGATCCCGCCCGAAGTCCTCATCAACGGAGCTGGCAATACAATTTTGTATGAACAAGATCCCACGGTTCACGACGGCCTGTTCAAGCTTTTCGCCACCAACCACTCCCCGCGATCGCAAGCCGGCACGTTGCGCGAACTTCTCTGCTGCCTGCCGAAAGTCTGGATCCCGGATTCATCCGATTACCTTTGTCATTCCGAACCGTCGCGAAGCGACGGTGAGGAACCTGCTGTTAGCTCTCTTCCCTTTAACTACAACAACATCTTCCGCGTCATCATCATGCAATTCCTCGACGCCCACTCCTTCGACGTGCGCAGCGTAAAAAAGACCTGCGTCCACATCGTCCACCCCGACGGCCGCCTAATCCCCTTCGACACCTACAACCTTTTTTACCGCGACCACCTCGAGCAATCCCGCCTCGCTCCACTCCGCCACAACAGCCACCTGGTCGCTTTGTCATCCTGAGGCGGCGGAGTCGCCCGCCTGAGCTGGCGACTCCCACCGAAGGACCTATGCATCTCGGCAACTCCGCAGCGACGTAGCCCCCCGATTTCCTCCCGCGCCCTCGCGGTGGGGACCTTATGGCTTACCCAAGCGCTGCTCCGTGCTGTCCGTGGTGAAAGTTTGTTGATTTTCCCAAACCGCCACTCGCCAATCTACAATCGGAAATTCCATGCATCCTGCCCGCATCGCCGAATTGCTCGCGCCGTTCCTCTCCTCGGCCGCGTACCCCGCATCTTGTCATTTCGAATCGGCGCCCAGCGCCGGCGAGGAACCTGCTTTTATCTCTTCCACGCTGCTCCGGAGTATATCGACATACATCGATATACTTATCCGCTGGAACGCCCGCATCAACCTAACCGCCATCCGCGATCCGGAAAGTATCGTGACACGACACTTCGGCGAAAGCCTCTTCGCCGCCAGAATTCTCTTTCCCCGTTCTTCCTCTGTGCCCTCCGTGTCCTCGGTGGTGAAAGATTCTGCCGTTGACCGTTCCGATGCCGGACGCCGGACGCCCGAAGCCCGCCTCGCCGATCTGGGCTCCGGCGCCGGATTCCCCGGCATTCCCATCAAACTCTGGGCTCCCGAAATTTCCCTAACGCTGATCGAGTCGAATCACAAGAAAGCCACGTTCCTCCGCGAAGTCGTGCGCGCCCTTACATTGACGGAGATCAATATACAACACGTTCGTGCCGAAACCCTTGCGCCCGCTCAATTCGACCTAGTCACGCTCCGCGCCGTAGAACGCTTCGCCGAAGCTCTCCCCGCCGCCGCTCGCCTCCTGGCCCCGAAAGGCCGGTTAGCACTGCTCATCGGCTCCGCTCAACTCCCACAAGCCCACGCGATTCTCCCGGCCTGGCGATGGTCGGAGCAGATCCCAATCCCCAACTCAACCTCGCGAGCGTTCCTGCTAGGTGCGCCTTCATGAGGCAACAGGAATATAGATAGTTAACAGGTGGAGCGAGAATGGCAATGTTAAACGCAGGCTGTCATCGGTATGCCAAAAAGCAGCGGCAAAGTGGGACAAATACGTCGCTTGCGCTAACCTTCGACTGACCTCGGACTAATCCAGAAAGTTTTCCACAGTGTTCCTGTAGGAACATTTCTCAAGTTTGCTTCAGTGTTCCTACAAGAACATTCCGCAATCCTGGACGACTGAGGAGCGCCTTAGCAGAAATCGGTCGCAAGAATGTTCCTGCAGGAACATTCTTCTCCGCTTTCATTTCTCCGGTTTCTCGGGGAAGGATGCGTTTTGAACCGCACTGTAGTGTTCCTGCAAGAACACTACTCTTGACCGGTCCTAATTTTGCACACGGATTCTTCGCCTTCCACAGCGATTCCGCATTGCGTGACAGAACTTGTCGCAGTATCCTGCAAGTGCTCAGGCTCTCCACAAAAATCCAATGGGACGCGTTATCGCAGTTGCCAATCAGAAGGGCGGCGTGGGCAAGACTACGACAGCCATTAACTTGGCCGCATCCTTTGCGGCTGCAGAAGTGAACACGCTGCTGGTCGATTGCGATCCGCAATCGAACGCCACCAGCGGGCTGGGATTCGCCAAGGACCCCGACCGCGTGAGCTCTTACCACTTGCTCATGCGCGATGCGAGTGCCGAAGAGGCGCTGCTGACCACCGAGCTCGAGCAGCTCTGGCTGATCCCGGCGCACAAGAATCTGATCGGGGCCAACCTTGAGTTGGTCGATGCGGAGGCGCGCGAATATCGGTTGCGCGAAGCGCTTGCGCCTTTGCGCGAGCGCTTTCAGTTCGTCGTGCTCGATTGTCCTCCGGCGCTGGACCTGCTGACGCTCAACGCCTTGGTTGCGGCTGACTCGGTGCTGATCCCGATGCAGGGCGAGTATTTTGCCCTGGAAGGCATCAGCGAGCTGATGGATACGATTGAGCGCATACGTGCGGGGCTGAATCCTGAGCTGACGATCGACGGCGTCTTGCTGACGATGTTTGACGACCGCACGAACCTGGCGCAGCAGGTTATGACCGAGCTGAAGAACTTTTTTGGCGAGAAGCTGTGCCGGACGACGGTGCCGCGCAACATCCGGCTGGCCGAAGCGCCGAGCCATGGCAAGCCGGCGCTGCTGTACGATCCGCGGTCGAAGGGCGCGGAAAGCTATATCAAGCTGGCGAAGGAAATGATTGAGAGAACAGCTGTCAGCTTTCAGCCGTCAGCCGTCAGCTTTCAAGACTCGGGTGCGGCGGCCGAGGAGCTAGCGACCGGCGTTGGCCTTCAGGCAGTAAACCCGGCCACCACTGAGGGCACAGAGGAACACAGAGGCTGCGTGGAGGAGATTCCGGCTAAGAGCGAGATGGACAAGACGGCTTAGTATATTGACAAGCGTCTATATAATAGATTGATGGTTATATATGTAAGAAATGTTCCTTCCGTGAGGTTGAGACCTGGCATGACCGAGCGCTGACGCAGGCGACGGTCGGCCTCGGCGGCTTGGGGAAAACGCGGACGGCTGCGGAGTACATCTATCGGAGCGCGCCGGAGGATGACGTGGCGTGGTGGATCCGTTCGGAGGAGGCGGGAAGTCTCGTGGGATCCCTCTCTCCGCCGGGAGAGCGGGTCCGCTCGGGATGAGGCTGTCGAGGAGAACTCCTTGCGAGGGCGGTGGTGGTTTCGGCAAACATCAGGTCCCTCCACGGCGGTTGACCTTCGCTTCGCGAAGCTCAACCTTCGGTCGGGATGACAGGGATTCATTGGGATGGCAATGATTCAGGGGAGACGGCGATGACTAATGTGGCGGTGGACAAAGAGAAGGTGGAGAAGCGGCGGGCTTTGGGGCGGGGGTTGGAGTCGCTTTTGCCGGGACCGCGGGTGGTTGCGAATCAGGCGTCGGGCGTTGGGCGTCAGGCGGCGGGCGTTGGACATCAGACCTCGGACCTTGGACCTCCGACCTTGGGTGGCGGGCGTCAGGCACCGACGGAGAGTCAGCCGGCACCTGGCGTCTCACAGCAGGTTCCTCACCGAATCTTTGATTCGGTTCGGAATGACAGCGTGGTTGGGGGTGCGGTTCAGGAGGTCGGGGGTGCGGTTCAGGAGGTTGGGGCTGCGGTTCAGGAGGTTGGGGGTTCTGGGTGGGAGGGGCCTTATTCGGATGAGACGGCGGAGGCTGGGGATGGGCCTATTTCGATTCAGGCGGTGGCGGATACGCGGGTGCCTCCGAACCTGGTGCTCAATCTGGCGATTACCGACATCGATAAGAATCCATTTCAGACGCGGCAGGTTGTGTACAACGATGGGCTGGAGGAGCTGGCGAAATCGATTAAGGCGAATGGAGTGGTGCAGCCGATCGTGGTGCGTCCGGCGAAGGAGGAAGGGCGTTTTGTCTTAATCCTGGGCGAGCGGCGCATTCATGCCTCGAAGAAGGCCGGCAAGACGCACATTCCGGCGATTGTGAGAAAAGTTTCGACGCAACAGGCGGCTGAGATGACGATCGTGGAGAATCTGCAACGCGACGATTTGAGTCCGATGGAGCACGCCGAGGCATTCCGAATTTTGAGCACGGAATTTAACCTGTCGCAGGCTCAGATTGGCCAGCGGGTGGGCCTGTCGCGCGAGTCGGTGGCGAACTACATGCGGCTGCTCAAGCTGCCGCAGGCTGTAATCGATCTGCTGGCGAACCGGACCCTGACCTTCAGCAAGGCGAAGGAGTTGATGAAGATCGACGACGATGTGCAGATGGCCGGGGCTGCTACCTATGCCGCCAAGCACGGGATGACGATCGAAGAAATACAGACGCTGGTCACGAGATTGGAGTTGGGAGGGGCTTTCCTGGAGCCAGTGGAACGAATGTCTAGCGGGGCGCGGTGGGTGGATCCGAATGTGAGGGCGGCGCAGGCGGAGCTGCAGCGGATTCTTGGCCTCAGAGTGAAGATCCAGGATCGGAAGGGCAAGGGGAAAATCGTGATTGAGTATTCGACGGTGGATGATTATGACCGGGTGGTGGGGATGCTGAGCGGGAAGGAGTCCTGAGTCCCGAGTCCCGAGCCTCGAGTTTCGGCGGCCCTTCGGCCGGATTATTTTGGTGCCTTGAAAGTTAACAGTGGCGTGGAGGGGTGGTTTATTGACACCGTTTGTGGATATGGGGACCCGGCGCAGGCGAAAGTGGCAAACCCCGGCGTTGAGCTGATAGGGAACATGGATAGTAAGCCGGTGGGAAATCTGATCACTCTGTGCGGCATTTGTGGAGTGGTGGATGCGCGGGCGAGGGCCCTTCGACTCCGGTCAGGGCCGGTCCGCGCCACATTTACATGATTATGTGGATGCGCGGTTTCCGGTTGGGTTCTACCTTGCCGATTTGGACGGCTGGGACTCCAGCTTGGTTCAGGGCATGGGTCAAGGCTTCGCCTTCGGGGGTGGAGATCAGGAGACCTCCGGCGGTTTGGGGATCGTAGAGGATGGTGCGGAGGTCTTCGGGAACCTGCTCGTCGTATTCGACCAGGCATTCGGCGAAGTTGCGGTTGTTGGTCAGGCCTCCGGGGATGTGGCCGGCGTGGATGCAGTCCAGTGCGCCGGGCAGGAGGGGAATTTTGGACGCTTCGATTGTGATGGACACGTTGGAGGCCAGGATGACTTCTCTGGCGTGGCCGATCAGGCCGAAGCCGGTGACATCGGTTAGGGCGGAAACCCTGAACACAGGGTCCTTCGGCTCCGCATGACTCGGCTCGGGATGGCAGGTAACAGCAGGTTCCTCACCCCCGCTTCGCGCTGGTTCGGAATGACAGGATTGTGAGGAAGGATCCGCTCTCGTTGTTATTGTTATTACTTCGGCGGCTGCTTTGTTCAGCGTGGTCATCGACTTTACGGCGGCATCGATCCAGGATGGTTGGGCTTTGCCCTTCTTGATTCCGGTGGAGATTACGCCCGTGCCTAGAGCTTTAGTGAGGATTAACGCGTCGCCGGGCTGGGCTCCGTGGTTCGCATAAATTTTTTTGGGATGGATTAGGCCGGTGACGGAGTAGCCGAACTTGGTTTCTTCGTCGCGGATGCTGTGACCGCCGATTACGGTGCAGCCGGCTTCGATCATCTTGGACATGCCGCCGGCCAGGATGCGCTCGAGGATGGCGAGATCGGCCTTGTCGGGAAAGCAGACGAGGGCCAGGGCGGTGAGGGGCGAGCCTCCCATGGCGTAGATGTCGCTGAGGGCGTTGGTGGCGGCGATTTGGCCGAAGATGTAGGGATCGTCGACGACGGGAGTGAAGAAGTCGACGGTTTGGACGAGAGCCTGGTCGGGGCTGAGTTGATACACGCCGGCGTCGTCGGCGTGGTCGAAGCCGATGAGGACGTTTGGGTCGTGTTGCCGGGCTAATTTCCCAAGCACCTGGTCCAGCGCCGCTGGACTAAGCTTGGAAGCTCAACCTGCGGCTTTGACAGACTCGGTGAGGCGGAATGGTTTGGAATCGGGCACGAGGACATTGTAATTGTTGATTGATGATTGTTGATTCTTGATTGAAAACCTTTCACCACCCTTCCTGCGTCAGGGCAGGCGCCCGTGCACTGAGGGTACACAGAGGACCTAAACGCTATAATCCGGTTTGCTGACGCCTGATGCCCGAGGGCCGATGCCTGCTTTTATGCTCTTCGAATTTTTTATCGCTCGCCGATATTTGCGCGCCAAGCGGCGGCAGGCCTTTATCGGCATCATCACGGGCATTTCGATCGCCGGGGTCGCGGCCGGGGTGGCTTCGCTGGTGGTTGCGCTCGCCATCAACAACGGATTTCGCCAGGATCTGCAGCAGCGGTTGCTGGGGTCTACGTCGCACATCAGTTTGCAGCGCATTGCGGATGACGGCATTCGTGACTGGCCCGGCGTGATGGAACGGCTGTCGCATGAGCCGCACGTTGTTGCCGCTGCGCCGGCGATCTTCGAGCAAGTGCTGATCTCGCGTGGGCCGCGGGCGCGGGGCGCGGTGTTGAAGGGAATGATCCCGCGCTATGAACGGAAGGTTGGGGACTTGTTATCGACGGTGCAGGAGGGGTCGGCCGACGCATTGGAAGAGAGCGGCCAGAATCCCCGCTTCTCCCAAAACCAGGGAGAAAAGGGGCACCCGATGAATTCGGGCTCAGTTGCCGAAACGTCCGCTGCCCAAGAATCTCCTGACTCGCTGGCGGGCGTCGAACAGCGCGTGGCTGCTATGCCGCCGATTGTGTTGGGAAAAGATATGGCTGACAATCTGGGGGCGAGCGTGGGTTCAGTCGTCACGGTGGTGAGTCCTCAGGGAGAGCTCACGCCGTTCGGCACGGTGCCGAAATATACTCGCTTTCGCGTGGTCGGCATTTTTCATTCCGGCTTCTTTGATTACGATTCGAGCTGGGCCTTTGCCCGGCTTTCCGATGCGCAGCGGCTGTTCGGGCTGGGCGATTTGGTCTCAGTGATTGAATTCAAAGTGGACGATCTGGACCGAGCCGAGGCCATTTCGCACCAACTGGAAGACGCCGCGGGCAAGGGATACATGGCGACCAACGCACTGCAGCAGAACAGTGCGCTCTTCAAAGCTCTGAAGACCGAGCGGCTGGTCACTTTCATTACCATCGGCCTGATCGTTTTTGTCGCGGCGCTTAACATTCTGATCAATCTGATCATGATGGTGATGGAGAAGACCAAGGACATTGCGGTGCTGATGTCGATGGGAACGCGGCAGGCGCAGGTGCGGCGCGTGTTCATGGCTCAGGGAGTTCTGATTGGCGCGATCGGCACGGTGATTGGGCTGTTGATGGGCTATGCGATTTCTTACGCTGGCGGGCATTACCATGTGATTCAGCTTTCGCCCGAGGTTTATTCCATCGACTACGTGCCTTTCGCGCCGCGGCTGGTAGATGGGATTTGGGTTGCGTTGTTTGCGGTGTTGGTCTCGTTCGTGGCCACGCTGTATCCGTCGTGGTCGGCGTCGCGAATTCTGCCGGCCGAGGCGCTGCGGTATGAGTGAGGCGCGAGTGTGGAGTAGCGAGAAGCAAATCGACAACTCCTTATGTCGCTGGGGTGAGTTTTGCCCGTTACCATTGGCGGGGGCGTCTTCCCCAAGCGCTCGCGCGCCTATGGGATAATGAACCTGAGCGCTGAACCGGAGTCCGCTTCCAACGCTCCGGCATCAAACTGCTATGGATAGACACGTGGAAAAAATCAGTATCGCGAAGCACCGCTTCTTCTTTGAGCATTATGGCGTCACCGAACACGATCTTGAGCGTTATCTGGGCGCTGCGCTTTCTGCCGGAGGCGACTACGCCGACCTGTACTTCGAATATCTTTCGTCGACGGCTTTAATGGTCGACGAGTCGATGGTGAAGTCGGCGAGCCAGGGCATTTCCGCGGGATGCGGCGTGCGCGTAGTTTCGGGCGAGCGCACCGGCTATGCCTATACCGACGATCTTTCGTCCGACCGCATTCTGCACGCGGCGCGCACCGCCGCTTTGATCGCCAGCGCGCCCGCGAAAACTCCGGTGGCGGGATTTCGCAAGTCGGCCGCGCGCAGTCTTTATCCGGTGACGCTGCCTTCGGTCGATGCGGAAATCACGGCGAAGGTTGAACTCGTCATGCGCGCCGACAAAGCCGCGCGGGCTTTCGATGCGCGGATTCGCGAAGTCCGTGCGAGCTATGCGGACGAACTGCGCAACATTCTGGTGGTCGCTTCCGACGGCACGTTCGCGGAAGACTCGCAGCCACTGGCTCGCATGAATGTCTCGTGCATCGCCAAGACCGAAGGGAACTCGGCCCGCGGTTCTTCCGGCGGCGGCGGACGCGTGGCTTTGGACTTTTTCTTTGGCGACAAGAATCCTGAATTTTTCGCGAAAGAAGCGTCGCGTCAGGCGATTCTGCAACTCGACGCTCGCGAAGCTCCTGCTGGAGAAATGGAAGTGGTTCTCGGGCCGGGATGGCCTGGTGTGTTGCTGCATGAAGCCGTGGGCCACGGACTTGAGGCCGACTTTAATCGCAAGAAGACTTCCGCCTTTGCCGGGCTGATCGGCAAGCGCGTGGCCAGTGAAGCCTGCACCGTGGTGGACAACGGCACTATGCCCTGGCGCCGCGGCTCGCTCAACGTGGATGACGAAGGCGAACCTACGCAGGAAACTGTGCTCATCGAAAAAGGAATTCTGAAAGGGTATTTGAGCGATAAGTTGTCGGCTCGACTGATGGGCATCTCCGATACCGGCAATGGACGCAGGGAATCTTACGAACACATCCCCATGCCGCGCATGACAAATACGTACATGCTTGCCGGCAATGACAATCCGGAAGACATTATTCGTTCGGTTAAGCATGGCGTCTATGCCGTGAACTTTGGCGGAGGGCAGGTCGATATCACCAACGGCAAATTTGTCTTCAGCGCGAGCGAGGCTTACATGATTGAAGACGGCCAGATTACCGCGCCGATCAAAGGCGCAACGCTGATCGGCAACGGCCCCGACGTTTTAACGCGGGTGTCGATGGTAGGAAATGATCTGAAGCTCGATGAAGGCGTGGGCACCTGCGGCAAAGACGGCCAGGCCGTGCCGGTTGGCGTGGGCATCCCGACGTTGAAGATCGATCGGCTTACCGTGGGCGGAACGGCGAGAAAAGACCCTGGCGGATTCATGCAGTGAGGCATGCTTAGGGTTCGGTGTGTTTGGCGTTTAGAATTCGAAGCCGCCAGACTATTTCTTCGCTTGCGATGTGCTGTAAGCCCACTTCGGGATCATGAGCTGCGCCTGCGCCGGATCGACCGCGGCCAGTTCCACCTGACCGTTCGGAACCCCCGAGGTTGAGCTTGCTGCCAGCGCCGTCGGAGTCGGCTGCGTCCGAAAATAATACGCTTTGCCTGCCTCCGTCGTGAATGTGATCGCCGAGGCGTTATTCTCCCTTCGCGATTTCAAAGAGGACTGCTGGCTCGTGCACAGCCGATGCTCGCCCGGACTCACCGAGAAATATGTGTACGACTTGTGCTCATAGGCCCCGACCCACGCACCATCCACGCCCACGCGCGTGATCAAACCTCCAATCTGGATGGCAGCGTTGTCCAGTTCCGAGTCTGCAAACAAATACACCAGCGCCTTGCCCGCTTCCGGCGCTCCGGTGGGATGCGAGTGAGCGTCCCGCTTCACAGCAAATTTAGCCTGGTCGGAACCACACCCCGCCGTCTGTAGCTGCGCCGTTGATTTGTCCTGTGCCCAAGCTGCCGTTGCGAGTATGACTACAGCTAAAATGAGTTTCTTCTCCATAGATCCCTCCGCGCGCCACGTACCACTACATTCTATGATGTAGCCCTCCCTCAGGTAGATGTCCATTTCCGGCGGGGCCGCGCGGTCGTGAAGTCGGGAAAATCGCCGGCGTCAACTCTCTCAGAGTAGCCGTACCGCTATACCGAGTTCCTTCAGTTTCTCGGCCGCCTTCTTGTCGAAGGAAACGAACGTGTCCGCACCCAGCCATCTGCCTTCGTAGGCAATCGCGCCATCGGCGAAATCGCCGCCTGCGTCCAGCATTGCCAGTCCCGCTTCGACCATCGGTCGATTGGTTTCTACATTTTCCGCTGCCAGCAGCGTGCGCATGGCAACTGCGATCTCCGCTGCCTTAAATCGATAGACGCGGCGCATCACCCAGACAAACTCGCATAGCGACGGCACCGGGATGGCCAGAATCTCGGCTTTGTCCATGGCCCGGGTCGCCGCATCGGTTTGTTTGGGATCGTCGCGTACGGCCACCCGCACTAGAACATTTGTATCGACCGCGATCTTCACTTCTTGTCCTTACTTCTCGCTCATTTTGACTCGTCCTGCCCATCCTTCCGCCGCTGCTTCGTTCATCTCTTCGATCGTTGCGACTTTCTGCGTCTTGCCGGCAAGCACGCCGAAGAAGTCTTGAATCTTTCCCGTAGGCCTGGCCGCGCGAATAACGCCTCGCCCATCCGGCAACAACTCCAACTCCATTTTGCCTCCTGGCTTGATGCCAAGATGCTCCAGCACTTTCTTCCGTAGCGTAATCTGTCCTCTCGCCGTAATGGTCAATGTGGCCATGTCCTAATCTCCTTCATCATTGTAATGCAAAAATGCATTACAAACAATTTCTTCCTAGAGGCAGCCGGAAGATTATCGACTTCACCAGAGTGGAGATATTTGCATTGCCTCCGTGTTCTCTGCGCCCTCTGTGGTGAGATATGCTTGTAACTATGCCGTCCACTGAACTCGCAATCCAACCCGCCACCAACCTCCGCGAGATCGCCCAGGATATCGTGGCCCGCGCCATGGCCGGCGGAGCCTCCTCCGCCGAATGCGTGGTCCGCGAGGGCGATGAATTTTCCACGCTGGTGCGCCTGGGCCAGGTTGAGACCCTGAAAGAATCGGGCTCCCGATCCATCGGCGTGCGCGTCTTCTTTGGACAACGCGCGGCCAGCACGCACTCGACCGACTTTTCGCGCCAAGGGCTTGAACGCATGCTGAAGTCCGCGCTCGAGCTGGCGAAGATCACCTCTGAAGATCCCTTCGGAGGGATTCCCGACGCGGCGCAACTCGGCCAACTTTCCGGCGATCTCGACCTGTACCACGAAGACGTCTACTCGCTTCCCGGTACGGAGCGCATCGAGTACGCGCGCCGGGCGGAAAAAGCTGCGCTCGATGCCGATCCACGCATCAAGAATTCCGAGGGCGGATCGTTCGATGCCGCCACTGGGCACCGCGTGCTGGCCAACTCGCACGGCTTTGTCGGCGAGTATCGCCGGTCGTACTGCTCAGTCGCGGCGGTCCCGATTGCGCAAACCGAATCGGGCGCCATGCAGCGCGACTACTGGTACTCGGTCGCCCGTACATTGACCAAGCTCGATACACCCGAGCACGTGGGCAAGATCGCGGCTGAGCGTACGCTTCGCCGGCTGGGCGCACGCAAGGTCAAGACCGCCAAAGTTCCGGTAGTGTTCGATCCCCAGGTCGCGACCTCGATCCTTGAACATATTTTCGAAGGCATCAACGGGGACTCGGTGTACCGCGGCGCGTCATTTCTCGCGGGGAAGCTCGGGCAGAAAATTGCGGGGGACAACGTCAACGTGATTGACGACGGCACCATACCCGGCGGATTCGGCACCGCGCCGTTCGACGGCGAAGGCATCCCCACCCGCCGCACCGTCGTGATTGAGAATGGCGTGCTGGCTTCGTATCTGCTGAACACCTACACCGCGAAGAAACTCGGCCTCGCGACCACGGCCAATGCTGCGCGCGGACTTGCCGGGACTCCCGGCATTGGACCCGGAAATTATTTTCTGCAGCCTGGGGCGAAAACTCCGCAGCAGCTTATTTCTGAGATCAAAGACGGCCTCTACGTTACTGAATTCCTGGGGCAGGGTGCGAACCTGGTTACGGGGGACTATTCGCGCGGGGCGTCGGGCATGTGGATTCAGAACGGAGAGCTGGCGTTTCCCGTGGAAGAAATCACGGTCGCGGGAAACCTGAAAGAAATTTTTTCCAACATCAGCGAGATCGCCAGCGATCTGGAATTCCGTGGCTCGGTGGCTTGCCCCACCATTCGCATCGATGGCTTAATCGTGGGTGGAGAGTAGTTCAACTCGGGACTCGGGGCTCAGGACTAGTCTACAATTTCCCTCATGAGCACTCTGGGCACTCCGGGTCCCGCGGCGCAGCGTGATTTCTCCCGGCTCATCATTGTGGTCGCCGTGGTGGTAGTTTTCGGAGCCGCGCTGGCCGCTGCGCTGCTTCTCCGCCAGCCGCCGAAAGCGGTCAAGACTCCTTCTCCCTACATTGCGAAACTCAAGCTTTCGGGCTTCCATATGTCAACCGCAGAGAATTTCATCGGGCACAAGGTCAGCTACCTCGAAGGCTCCATCAGCAACACGGGCGATAAGACTGTGACTCGCATTTTGGTGGAAGTGAACTTCGAAGATTCCATGGAGCAGGTGGCGCAGCGCGAAGACGATGTTCCCCTTCGCATCATGATCCCCAACGAAGCGTATGACGATCCCGTGGATCTGTCTGCCGCGCCGCTCGCGCCCGGACAATCCGCGAACTACCGTCTCGCCTTTGACTCTATCTCTGCACAGTGGAACCGCCAGTACCCGGACATTACCGTCACCGACGTTGCGGTGAAGTGAGTCGACGAGTCCTGAGTCCTGAGTCCCGAGTCGCGAGCCTTCCAGCCCTTATGTTGGGATAGCCGCGCATTCTTGAAAGTAGCCTCTGACCCGGTGCGGACTGACATCCGATTGCGGGGAGCTATCGCTACGGTCTGGGTAGGATGGCTGGCACGCGCCTGCGATATGCTGCGAATTCTTCCCCGAATCTTCTCTCCAACTCTGCATCCTCCATGTGGATCATGACCGCGCCGGTGGCTAGAGCGAAGGCGGTGAGCAGCCAGCAGACGAGCAATCCCGTGCCGACGCTCCAGGCGAGCATTTCACACAAGTGCGCTAAATAGATTGGGTGGCGGACACGGGCGCGAATCCCGGTGGTGATCAGGCGAGTATCGGACCGGTTGGGGCGGACTTCGGGCAGGCCTCCGAGTTGGGCGAGGCTGAAAGGTGCGCCGGCGCGGAAGTAAATAAAGATGCCGAGGGCGAAAAGAGCGAGCGCGGGGAGCCAGCTCCAGGGCGTCGCGTAGAGCGCGACCGCGTGCCATGGAGCGGTGAGCGCGGCGACGACGATCCACGTTGCGATCCAGGCAGGGAGGAGAATGCGGAAGGGATTGCCTTTTTTCTGTCTCCATTGGTGAGCGCGGGGATGCACCATCAGCCAGAACAGCGGGATGGTCGAATAGACGACGCTGAGCAGCCATCCCAAGGCGAGGGGCAAGTACATGAGGTGATTGTATGCAGCGATTCTAGCTGCCTTCGCCCACCTTGAGGACGGCGAGGAAGGCTTCCTGCGGAATATCGACGCGGCCGATGCGCTTCATGCGCTTCTTGCCTTCCTTCTGCTTTTCGAGCAGCTTGCGTTTGCGCGTGATGTCGCCGCCGTAACATTTGGCGAGGACGTTTTTCCGGATGGCGGCAACGGTTTCGCGAGCGATGATCTTCGCGCCGATCGAGGCCTGAATCGCGACTTCGAACATCTGCCGCGGGATCAGTTCGCGCATTTTGGAGACCAGAGCGCGTCCGCGCTCGTAGGCGAACTCTTTGTGGATGATGACGGAGAGAGCGTCGACGGGCTCTCCGGCGACAAGAATGTCGAGCTTGACCATCGGCGATTCCCAGTAGTCGGCGAGGTGGTAATCGAGCGACGCGTAGCCGCGGGAGACGGTTTTGAGGCGGTCGTAGAAGTCGAGAACGATTTCGTTCAGCGGCAATTCATAGTGCAGCATCACGCGAGAAGAAGCCACATATTCGAAGGTCTTCTGCCTGCCGCGCTTTTCTTCTACCAGCTTGAGGATGCCGCCGACGTATTCTTCGGCACTGAGGATGGTGGCAAGAATGACCGGCTCTTCGATCTTGGCGATTTCGCTTTGATCGGGCCAGCGCGAGGGATTATCGACCTCGATCAATGTACCGTCGGTGAGGGTGATCTTGTAGCGCACGCCGGGAGCGGTGGTGATGAGATCGAGATTAAATTCGCGTTCGAGGCGCTGCTGAATGATTTCCATGTGGAGCAGGCCGAGAAAGCCGCAGCGAAAGCCGAATCCGAGCGCGACCGAACTCTCGGGCTCGAAGAAAAACGACGAGTCGTTGAGGCGCAGTTTTTCGAGGGCTTCGCGCAGCATGGTGTGCTCGTGGGAGTCCACAGTGTAGAGTCCGGCGAAAACCATGGGCTTGATTTCTTCGAAGCCGGGGAGGGGCTCGATGGCGGGATTGGTATCGTCGGTGATGGTGTCGCCGATTTTAGTGTCGGCAACATTCTTGATGTTGGCGACGATAAAGCCGACTTCTCCGGCGACCAGTTGATCGATCTCGACCGGCTTGGGAGTGAGCACGCCAAGAGTTTCCGCATCGAAGGTGGTTCCGTTCCACATGAGGCGGATTCTCTGCTCCTTGCGGAGTGTGCCTTCAAAAACACGGGCCAGAACGATGACGCCGCGGTAGGCATCGAACCAGGAGTCGAAAACCAGCGCCTGGAGCCGGTTCTCGGGGCTGCCTTTCGGGGGCGGGATGCGCTTCACGATGGCTTCGAGCACTTCGGGAACGCCCTGGCCGGTTTTGGCGCTGATGAGTACGGCGTCGGTCGCGTCGAGGCCGACGGCGGACTCGATCATCTCTTTTGTGCGAGGGATGTCGGCGGATTGCAGATCGATTTTGTTGATGACGGGGATGATCTCGAGTCCGTGATTGATGGCGAGGTAGGAGTTGGCGAGAGTTTGAGCTTCAACGCCCTGAGAGGCATCGACGATGAGAAGCGCGCCTTCACAGCTGGCGAGCGAGCGGGAAACTTCGTAAGAGAAGTCGACGTGGCCGGGCGTGTCGATCAGGTTGAGCTGATAAGTTTCGCCGTCATGGGCGGTGTACGCCATGCGGACGGCGTGAGCTTTAATGGTGATGCCGCGCTCGCGTTCCAGGTCCATGGAGTCGAGCACCTGGGCCTGCATTTCGCGCGCGGTGAGCGAGCCGGTGAGCTCGAGCAGGCGGTCGGCCAGCGTGGATTTACCGTGGTCGATGTGCGCGATAATGGCGAAATTGCGGATGTGCTGGGAATCCATGATGGGAGCGGGTAAGTACTGATTTTAGCAGGTACCCGTAGGGCTTCCCGTTTTGGAAACGAAAACAACAAAACTTGTGATTGGTTAGCTGCGGGCAAAGAAGTGCGGAGTAAAGTCAGAGCGGGCCCGTGGTGTAACTGGCAACACGGCACCCTGCGAAGGTCGCAGATGCGGGTTCGAATCCCGCCGGGTCCACGCTTCGGTTCTGTGGAAGCGCTGGTTCTGGGGGAGCCAAAATGCAGGGATAAGCTCCCGACAAAAGTAACTTGACCAACCGTGCACCGTGACCACATACTGGTTAGGTCGCAGGGTGCCGTGTTCATATTGCAAGAGGCCTCGATTCTTCGAGGCCTTTCGCTTTTGTGGCGGCTTGTTCCTAACATCCTCCGATACTTTCCAGGCACTGCGACAACTTGGCGGACTTTCCTTTCACCGCGATCGATCATGTACAGCTGGCCATGCCGGCGGGCGGGGAAGCTCGTGCGCGAGACTTTTATGTTGGACTGCTTGGCATGATCGAGCTGCCCAAACCACCCGAACTGGCCAGGCGCGGCGGTTGCTGGTTCGAAAGTGGAGCGGTGCAGATTCATCTTGGCGTTGAGACTGAGTTTCATCCGGCACGAAAGGCGCATCCTGCGCTGCGTTGCACTGACTATGACGGGCTGACTCATCGCTTGCGCGCCGCTGGAGTCGAAGTGCGCGACGACAACAATATTCCAGCCGTGCGCCGGTGTTTTGTCTCCGACCCGTTCGGGAATCGCATCGAATTGATCAGCCACGTGCGGTGAACTTTCCTCTAGAATCAAGAGCCATGCTTGTGCTCGCTTCGGCTTCGCCGCGACGCCAGGAACTTCTGCGCGCCGCCGGCATTCCTTTTGTCGTGCAGCCCGCTGACGTGGACGAGACTCCGCGGCCAGGAGAACCGGCGCGCGCATGCGCGGAGCGGCTGGCGCGGGAGAAAGCTCTGGCGGTGTGGAGGACTCGGCCGGACGACCTTGTGCTGGGAGCCGATACGGTAGTCGTGGTCGATGAGATCATTCTCGGCAAGCCCAGGGACTCTGACGACGCTGCGCGCATGCTGCGCATGCTTTCTGCAAGACAACATTTGGTCATTACAGGGGTGGCGGTCGTCAGCCACTCAAAAGCCCCGCTTGATGGCGCACAGAGCGCCGCGGGACAGATGGTATCCACTCATGGAGCCGAGGGCTGCGCACTCATAAATACGTCTGAAACGACCCTGGTCACGATGTGTGAGTTGTCGGAGGAGGAAATCCGCGAATACGTGGCGACCGGCGAGCCCATGGATAAAGCTGGCGCCTATGCCATTCAAGGCAGAGCGTCGCGCTGGATTCCGCGCATTGAGGGCGACTATAGCAATGTGGTGGGATTGCCGGTGGCGCTGGTGTGGCGGATGCTTCGGGATTTTCGTGCCAACGCGATTTCGTGAAGCGCGACTCGCGAACTTTTGCCCTCAATTCAGCAGAGTGATTTCTTCCACTACTGACCACGTGGTGCGACTCAAGTCGGCGAATAAAGGCAGGTCGGCGTCGGCGGCCGCGCCTTCGGGACTGGCCCACGCGGCTTCCATGGAGTCGCGGTTGTCGAAATAGAGTTCGATGATGCCGTCCCAGCCGGGATGTTTACGCTTGGGGTCGTCGCAGACATAATTCTGCCTGTACTTCCGCAGGCCGGGAAGGTTTTTCGCCAGCGGCGCGTGAATTTGTTCGAGATGATGGCGGAACAGTTGCGGCGTGAGGTCGGAACGGCGATACAGAACGACCATGAACTTGAGCATGTGTTTTCCTGGGACGGATTAAATGGACTCGATCAGCCGTGCGAGTAAGAACGCGCGGCGGGGAAGATCGTCGAGGAGGATGTGCTCGTGCATAGCGTGCGCGCCCGCGCCCGATCCGCCGAGACCGTCAAGCGTCGGGATACCGAGGGCTGCGGTGAAGTTTCCATCGGAGCCTCCGCCGACCGCGGCTTCTTCGAGCTTCCAGCCGATCTGCTTCGCGATTCCGCGCGCTTTTTCGTAGAGCGCGACAACTCCGGCAGTGCGCTCCATGGGCATGCGGTTGATGCCGCCTTCGATGGTGAGTTGGCAATGTTTGTCGAAGGGTTTGAGTGCGCGGAGTTTGCGATCGAGCCCGGCAGCCTGCTTTGCGCTGCGAATGCGCACGTCGATTTCCGCCACAGCCTCGGCAGCGACCACGTTGGTGCGCGTCCCTCCGCGAATCACGCCGGGGTTCACAGAGATGCCATGCTTCAGATTGTTCAGCGTTGCGATGGCAGCAATCTGGCGGGCGAGTTCGAGGATGGCGCTGTGTCCTTTGCCGGGGTCGAGACCGGCATGAGCAGCTATTCCTTTCACCGTCAGCGTGTAGTCGCCTACGCCTTTGCGTGCGGTCTTGACTGCGCCATTTCCGGCTGCGGGTTCGAGCACGAACACCGCCGCCGACTTCTTCGCCATTGACTCGGTGATCTTGCGCGAGGAGCCACTGCCAACTTCTTCGTCGGAGACGAGGAAGACGGTTACGGGCCGAGGCAACGCGCCGTGCCAGGCTTGCAGTGCCTCGACGGCGGCCAGCATCAGTGCGATGCCTGACTTCATGTCGAACACGCCGGGCCCATGCATCTTCCCGTCAGCGATGCGGCAGGGCATCGTCGCGAGAGTGCCCAAGGGATAGACCGTGTCGAAGTGACCGAGAAGGAGAACGGGCTTCGTCCTTTCGCCTCCGGGAAAGTCGACTTGCACGTGATCGGCATAGTCTTTCGCGGGGTGAAGGCGCACGCGTCCGCCAAGGGCGTGAAATCTTTCGGCGAGGATCGCGCCCATGCGATCGCCGGAGGGTTTATGGTCGCTGGGCGATTCGATCTCAACCAGTTCGCGAATAAATGCCACGAGCTGGGGCAAGCGATCTGTAAAGAAGCGGAGACGGTCGCGCCCGCCGGTCGTACCAGCTTCAGCAGAGTTTTGAGTTTTCGATTTCGGCATTTGCCCTCGCGGCGGAGTTGTTCCTGGGCACAAGCCGTACAGTATAATCTTCAAGCCGTTTCTGACGCTTATGACAGAGAGCACCCCTGTGACGGAAAGTTCGACAGACAAGGCTTCGATAGACAACGCGAAGACCGCACTCGACATCCACGAGATCCTGAAGATTCTGCCGCACCGCTATCCACTGCTGCTGATTGACCGCGTCCTTGAGCTGACGCGCAAGCAGCGCATCGTCGCCATCAAGAACGTAACCTACAACGAGCCGTTTTTTACGGGACACTTTCCCGGCCTGCCGATCATGCCGGGCGTTCTGATCGTGGAGGCGATTGCACAGGCGGGAGGCGCGCTGCTGCTGACCGAAGTCGAGGACCGCAGCGACAAGATCATGGTGTTTACCGGCATCGAGCGCGCGCGCTTTCGCCGCCCGGTTGGTCCTGGGGATCAGTTGCGGCTGGAAGTGGAGTTGAAAGCCTGGCGTGAGGTGCCGGGCATGGTAGCGGCGAAAATGCACGGGCAGGCCTTTGTCGGCGACAGGCGCGTTGCCGAGGCCACGGTTTCCTGCCAGTTGATTGACAGCTCGCGCGGGCGGGGCTCGAACGATATCAACGGCGAAACGGAATCGTAGGAACGATTGATTCGAGAATTAACAGCCAAAGTGAGTCCTCTGTGTCCTCCGTGGTGAAAGTGTTTTGGGTCCACTCTGTTCATGAACATTCATCCCACAGCGATCATTGATCCGCGCTCCAAGGTTGCTGCGTCTTGCGTTGTCGGGCCGTATTGCGTGATTGGGGCGGACGTGGAAATGGGCGAACGCTGCCGGCTGATTTCGCACGTGGCGATCGAGGGACCGTCGAAGATTGGCTCCGATAATTCGTTTTTTCCTTTCTGTGCCATTGGCATGGCGCCGCAGGATGTGACTTACAAGGGCGAGCCTACGCGCCTGGAGATTGGCGATCACAACGAGATTCGCGAGTACGTTACCCTTAATCGCGGCACGGTGAAAGGCGGAGGCCTCACCAGAGTCGGCAGCCACATTCTGATCATGGCTTACACGCACGTTGGCCACGATTCGGTCATTGGCGACCATGCCATGCTGGTCAATGGCGCGACCATCGCCGGGCATGTGACCGTCGAAGAATGGGCCGTGGTGGGCGCTCTGTGCCCGGTGCATCAGTTTGTGAGGATTGGGGCGCATGCCTACATTGGCGGAGGCACGACGATCACGCAGGATGTTCTGCCATTCTCGATGACCTCGGCTGCGCGCGAAACGCATGCTTATGGGATGAACAAAGTCGGCCTGGAGCGGCGTGGATTCTCGAAGGAGCGCATCGCGAAGATTCATCATGCCTACAAGATTCTGCTGGCTTCGAAGATGAACACGTCGCAGGCGCTGGCGAAGCTGAAGGCGGAGAAAGAGCCGGGGGAAGATGTGGAGATGCTGGTGCGGTTCATTGAGGGAGCGGAGCGGGGAGTGATTAAATAGAAGTTAACCGCTGTACCCGATTGGCGGCAATTTATTCTGCTTCCAGTTTCTTCAAGGCGTTGCGGCCATTTTCATTCTTAGGATTCAGCTCAACCGATCTCCGATAATTCTTAATCGCCAGATCCTTGTCGCCGTTCTTCATGTAAGCCTCTGCGAGACTGTCATACGCGTTCCACGAATCGGGGTGCAGTGCGACGTTTTTCTGGAAGAGTGCAATGGCATCGGCAAGTTTGTTTCCAGCCAACAGGGCATAGCCTGAATTGTTCACCGTACTCTCTGAGATGTCTCCGTTCGTGAGCTGTTTTGAGTAGCTTTCCAGCGCGGCGGCTGCGCCTTGCTTAACGGCAGTTCGCCGGAACGCCATTGCGGCGGAGTCGTAGTTCTCATAATTCAGCCAGTCCAAGGCAAACTGCTCACCGCCGAGAACCTGCGCCACGATCGCACGTCCGATGGAAAGACCGTTTTCGCTGTTGGTGAGATAGACGACGCCGGCTTTGGTTGCGGGCTGCACGACGAAGAATGCTTTGAATACGCCGTTGTCGCCCCAGTGCCACAAATCCTCGCCTTGCCGCAATTTTTCGATGCCAAAGCCGAGCCCCCAGAAGATGGTGGTCGACAGCCTGCCGCTCGGAGTTCCCTCCACACAATTCGAGCATGCGGTATCGACGGCGATCTCCGGTTTCTCCATTTCCTGCAGCGTAGCCGGACGGAGTCCTTTCCCGGCAAGAACGGCATCCAGAAAAATGGCATAGTCTTCCGAAGTGGTCTCAAGGCTGGCGGCGGCATTGGCCTGATCCGCCTTGAACAGGTCCTCCGGGGATCCGCTTGCGTTGTGGCCGATCGCCACATTGTTTTCGAATGTCGGCTCCCAGACATAGCTGCTGTGCTTCATGCCCAGCGGTTCAAACACGGCTTGCCGCATGTAGTCGTTGAGGGCTTGGCCCGTAATCTTCTCGACCGCTTTTTGCAGAAACACCATGCCGGAGCCGGAGTAACTGAATTTTTCTCCGGGAGTGAAGTGAATGGCGAGCGGCTGGCCGTCTCCCGGCCAATTGGGAAATCCGGTTCGATGGCTGAGCACGATACGAGCGGTGATCTGGTTAAAACGCGGGTCGCCGGCCGTGAATTCTTTGGGGAGATAGGGCGCGAGCGGTTCATCGAGCTTCAGTTTGCCGGCATCGACCAGTTTGAGCACGCCATAGGCGAACACCGGTTTGCTGAGCGAACCGACATTGAAGACAGTATCTTGATTCACCGCTTCCTTGGTTTTTTCGCTGCGCACCCCGAAGCTGCCGGTCCATACGGTCTTTCCGTTGCGGATGGCGGCGATGGAGAGTCCGGGCACATCGGCTTTCTGCATGAGCGCGGGAATTTCTTTTTCCAGATTGCGCTCGACGGCCGCATTCATGGGGACCGGCGCAGCCTGGGCTGCGCAGAGGGTTCCGGTTAGTACGGCAATAGTCACCACGAAGCGTAAAGTGGTCATGGGGCGGATGTCTCCTCGCATTCCGTCAACGAGACTCTTCGTAGGTTGACTCGAATCGGGGGTCTTGGTGAGCGGGCAGCGCATGTGATATTTCCCCGACATATGTGTAGCCGGAGATCCTTCGGTACGCCTGAAAGGCGGCTCCGCTCAGGATGACAACCGCTTTATTTTCTTGCGCTCGCTCACTTCTGCGCCGATGAAGGGCGGTAGTCTTGCCACAAATATTCCAGCGCTTCCGGCAGCGTTTGCTGTCTCACGCCGTGGTCGACGTGGACGGCGTTGCGGGCGAAGACGAACTGATAGTGATATCCCTTGGCAGCGAGAACTTTCGCCATGTTCTCGTTCGCGAGAACCCAGTCGTGCATGTTGTCGCGCATGGCGTTGGGATTGAACAGGTCGCGGTCGCCAACCTCCATCCAAATGCGAATCGGTTTTACGGGGTTGCTGGGGATGAGATGCTCGTGGAACTCCCACGCCCCGTGCGGCGTTTGCGGATTCGACGGCCACTGCTGGTTGATGAAGGTTCCGGAATAGGCCAGCACGCGGTGGTACCACTCGGGGTGGTACCAGGCCATGATGAGGGCGCAGGCGCCGCCGGAGCTGTAGCCCATGGTGGCGCGCGCGTCGGGATCTTTGGTGAGCTTCACGTGAGCCTGTGCCTCCGCCAGCGGCAGGACCTCTTTTTCCACGAACTCGGCATAGAGTCCCGACATGGTGTCGTATTCCAGGCCGCGCTCGCTGCCCTGCGCGTCTCCGGTGCCGTTAGCGATGGAGACGGCAATCATGACCGGCAGTTTGTGCTGCGGGATGAGCGCATCGAGGGCGGCAAAAAGCATGCGGTCGGGACCGTCGGCGCTGACGATGAACGGTGCGGCTGTGCCGGGGACGTATTGTTTGGGAACGTAGACTGCGACTTTGCGTGTGTAGGGCGCGGGATGACTGGTGGTGACGATGAGCTTGGCCGGGTCGGAGGGATCGGGAGTTCCGTGGGTGTTGGAATCGCGAGCGATGCCGGGATAAATTTTGCTGTCGGCGGAGTTCATGGTGAACTCGGTGACGGTTCCGTTTTTTAATTCTTGATCGGTGGCGGCAAGTTCGGGCGCGGGGTCGTGCGTGGGTCCGAGGATGAAGTTGCCGTCGGCGGTTGGGGGAGGGATTTGGCCGTCGGGAAGTTCTTTGGCGGTGACGTAGCCGGGAGTGTGCGGGTCGCTAACGTGAGGATCGCTGGCGTGCGGAGCGGAGTGATCGGGTGGCTTGGTAGTGGATTGGGCTGCGGCAGCGGTTGCGAGGACAGTGGCGAGAAATGCAAGGATTAGCGCCCGAAAAGCAGGTTCCTCACCGCCGCTTCGCGCCGGTTCGGAATGACAAATTTGTTTTCTGATTTTATTCATTTCTCAATTGTTCTCTGACTTCTTATTTATCAATTTCCGTTCTTGTTTCCCGCGGCGGACGCCACTTTTTTGTCGAGCAACTTTTCCATCTCATCCATGACGCGATTCATCTTTTTGACGGTGAGTTCCAGCGGTTCGTCGCTCGACATGTCGACGCCGGCATCCTTGAGCAGATCGATGGGGTATTTCGCTTTGCCCGACAAAATGAATTTCAAATAACGTCCGGTCGCGCCCGGTTCGCCCGACAGGACTTTTTCTGACAAGGCGGAAGATGCAGTGAACGAAGTGGCGTACTGGAAGACATAAAAAGAATTGTAGAAGTGGGGAATGAAGGCCCACTCGTTGGCCACGTAGTCATCGACAATGCATATCCCCTGATCGTGTCCGTAATACTTCTTCACGATCTCGCTGTAGATTTTGGAGAGCGAGTCGCCGGTGAGGGGCTCTCCTTTTTCCGCCATTTCATGCATGCGCAGCTCGAACTCCGCGAATTGCGTTTGCCGGAAAACCGTTCCCTTGACGCTCTCCAGATAGTTTCCCAGTAGCGAGAGACGCGTGTCATCGTCTTTGATCTGCTTGAGCATGTAATCCATGAGAAGAGCTTCGTTGAAGGTGGAAGCGACTTCTGCCACGAAGATCGGATATTGGGACAGAGGATAAGGCTGAGTCTTATTGGAGAAGTAGCTGTGCATGGTATGCCCGAGCTCGTGGGCGATGGTGCTCATGTCGTCATATTTTCCGTTGTAGTTGATCAGCATGTAGGGATGAACATCGTAAGCCCCGCCGTTGGAATACGCTCCGGCGGCTTTGCCTTCGTTGGGATACATATCGATCCAGCGTTCGGTGAAGGCGCGCTTCGCGCCTGCGGCATATTCGGGGCCCAGCGGCGCAAGAGCTTCAAGGATGTTGTGTTCGGCCACGTCGACGGGATACGTCAAATTCACGGACGATACGAGCGGAGCGTACAAATCGTAATAGTGAAGTTCGCTTAGACCCAGCATGCGTTTGCGGAGTTTCAGGTAGCGATGAAACGCCGGTAGATTGCGATCGACGCCCTCTACCAGCCTGGAATACACGGAAACTGGGATGTTGGGCTGATCGAGAGCAGCTTCTTGTGAGGTCTGGTAGTGGCGGGCATGCGCATAGAAAATGGAGGTCTGCACGTTGGAATTCATCATGGAGCCGAATGTTCCGCGATATTTTCCGAGCGCCGTGAAGAAGGCATCCATAACTTTTTGCCGGTCTTCGCGGTTGGCGGAGGCGCGGTAGAGCGAGAAGGCCGCCTTATCGAGTCTAACGGTCTTGCCGTCGCTCAGGGTGACGGAGGGATAAGGGAAATCGGCGTCGGCAAAGATGCCGTAGGCGCTGGACGGCCCGCTGGCCATAACGGAAGAGGCGGCCAGAAGTTTTTCTTCCTCGTTGCTGAGGGTGTGGGCGCGGCGGCGCGAGAGGTCTTCAAGGTAATGGCGGTAAACCTTCAAACGTGGCTCTTGCGCGAGAAAGCGATCGATGGTTGCGTTATCCATCTTCAGAATCTCGGGCTCGATGAACGCCGACTCTGTGCCCAGAACAGACCCGAGCTGAATCATTTCCTGCTGCATGCCCTGATAAGTGCTGACCCGCGTATCTTCATCGGAAGTCATGCTTGCGTAGACGAACAGGCGCGAGGCTTCTTTATCGAAGTTGCTTTGGGTCTCGAGAGCGTCCGCCAGCCGGGAAGCCGAGGAGGCGAGCGTGCCTTGAAAGCCGCGCAATTTCGGCAACTCGGCGGCAAGTTTTTCCTTCGCGGCGCGCCAGGCCTGATCCGAGGGATAGATCGCAGTCAGGTCCCATTTGTACTCATCGGGGATTTTGCTGCGATCGCGCTCCTGGGCTTGCAAAACCTCGCCCTGCAAAACCATGGTGGAAGCGGCGAGCAGCAAAAACGCGCCGGGAAGGCCGCGCAGAACAGAAGCGAGTTCAATGTACATGGGCAGTTGCTCCTTCGCGATTCGACGGGCTCGAATACAAAACAGAAGCTCGGATCGCTCGCATTGCGCGTACAGGGATGGCCAATTTTACATGAGTTGGAGTGAAAGACCGACCGGGCGGGTGCGTTAGCGAATGATAAGCCGGGCCAGCCGCCGGGCTGCCTCGGGAAGAAACGTAGGGACCGGGATCCTCCACTTCAGGTGAACCAGCGCGCGCCGAAGCCGCCACGGAAGTGACGTGTCACAGGCCAGGTGACGGTGATGAAAGGAATTCTTCAGCGCATAGGCGTCCATTTGAAGCTTGCGCGGGTGATCGTAGAAGTTCCTGATCTTCTCCGCGCCCATGCCCGGCGTGGACATCCATTGCGGCACGTACTGGGCGAGTACGGCAACATCGGTAAATGCTTTTCGCAGACCGAGGCCGGTGGAGGGACACGCGGTCTGGAAGGCATCGCCAATCACAACCACGCCGTCGGGCATCGCGCCGAAATTCTCCATGCGATACAGATCGACGCGGCCGGTTTCGACTTTTCCATTGACTCGATATTCGCCGGTGACGCGCGCCAGTCCGGGGAAAGCGCGCTCCAGCATGGAACCGGGCTGCTGTACGAATTCGCGAATCCACGGGCCGTCGGCGGAGAGAAAAGTGAAAATATTGGCGCGCATGACATCGCGGAACCTGAACAGCGTTAGGTAGTCGATGCGCGACGCGGGGTCGGTTGGGTAATACGTGACGGTATCGAAAGAGAACGCCGAAGAGCTGGCGGGCACAATGTTGAAGCCGACCACCACACATTGCTCTTTCTGAATCACGCGACGTTGCAGGCCAAGACTTGCGAGAAGCGGCTCGCACAAGCCGCATGCCACCACTACCAGGCGCGCGGTCAATTCTTCTCCATCGGCAAGATGAAGGTGGGTTGTGCCGCCGTCGGAATCGATGCTTTGCACGCGGCCCAGCCTCGTTTCTATCGATGCGGGCAGATTAGCCCGGAGTGTGTTGACCAGCTCGGAGTAGCTAAGGCCGATCTGTTCTACGGGAGTGCGCCTGACGACGCGGCCATCGCTGGCGTCCAGCAGTTCGCCGATCCGGCCTGAGCGGGGAAGCAGCGGCTCATAAAGCCCCCACTCGCGGAGCAGTTCGAGTTCGAGGCGCAGAACCTTCTCGGCTTTGAAAACGGGTGGGCACGTGGCGCGCTCATCCAGCAACAGCACTCGCCATCCCTGCCGGCCCAGCACAGCCGCTGCGGTGGCGCCGGCCGCGCCCGCGCCAGCGACGATGATATCGGCAGAAAGATCGGGGCTCGAAGGCAAGAGAATTCAGCCAGGCAAAAGCATAGTGTAGTCCAAGCCGATGCGTTCCCAGATGCTAGACTGACTCGCAGAATCATCCCATTCAATGGCAGATGCTCGGGAAAAGCTCGGACTGATTGCGGGTAACGGAAAGTTTCCGTTCCTTGTGCTGGATGCGGCGCGGGCGCAGGGATATGACGTTATTGTGGCCGCGATCAAAGAGGAGGCCTTTCCCGAGATCGAATCGCACGGCGCGGCGGCAGTGCATTGGCTCTCGCTGGGAGAATTGTCGAAGCTCATCGAAACGTTTCAGGGCGCCGGCGTGCGGCGTGCGGTGATGGCCGGGCAAGTGCGGCATAAGCAAATTTTTTCCAGCATCCGTCCGGACTGGCGGCTGGCCAAGCTGCTGCTCTCGCTGACTACGCGCAATACCGACTCCCTGATTGGAGCTGTGGCCAAGGTATTGCAGGATGAGGGCATCAGGCTGGAGAGTTCGACGTGGCTACTGGAGCCTCTGCTGGTCAAGCCGGGCGTGCCGACAAAAAGAACACCCACGGAACAGGAACGCAAGAACATCGGTTACGGGCGCGCCGTTGCGAGCACTTTGGCGCAGCATGATATTGGCCAGACTGTCGTAATTGCGGAAGCGGCCTGCGTGGCCGTTGAAGCCATGGAAGGCACGGATGCGACGATCGAACGCGCCGGACAGATTATGCGGTCGCTGCACGGGGAAGCGTCAACCCTGAGCCGGGAGTTAACTGTGGTTAAGATAGCAAAGCCGAATCAGGATATGCGGTTCGACGTCCCGGTCATCGGACTGAAAACGATTGAAGTGATGCAGGCCAGCGGCGCGACCTGCCTGGCCGTGGACGCTGGAAAGTGCCTGCTGCTGGATGGGCAGAGGGTGATCGACGCGGCCGACGCCGCGGCGATCGCCGTTGTAGCAGCTTAATCCGCTCCGACAGCGCCGCGTGTTTTCCGAGCTACAACCGCCGCTGGCTTCTTGCGGGCCTCGTTTCGAAATCTTGTCAGGTCATGTGCCGTCTGTAGGTTCATCCAAAACTCGGCCGAGTTTCCGAAATATGCCGCCAGCAATAGCGCGGTTCTTGGCGTAATTCCCCGCTTTCCGCGAATGATTTCGTTCACGCGGTTCGTTGGGATTCTCAAGGCCCGGGCCAGGTCAACCTGGCTCAGTTGCATGGGCTCGAGGAATTCCTCGAGCAGCACCTTGCCAGGATGAATAGCGACGCGATGAGTTGGCAGCATGGGCACCTCTCAGCGGTAATCTATGCAACGAACTTGCAAGCAGTTTCCCGTGTTGAACTGAAAGACGATGCGATATTGATCGTTGACGCGAATGCTGTGCAGGCCCGCTAGGTTCCCTCGAAGTTTCTCAAGCCGGTTTGATGGCACAACTGCTATATCTTCTAAGCGGGAGGCAGCGTTCAGGAGATCGAGCTTAAGTTGAATCCTGCTCCACAACATTTTTGGAATCCGGCGTGCCGCCTTCGTATCTCGCCCGTGATAAATGTCCTCAGTCGTGGTGTCGGCAAAGGAGATCATCACCGACTTGCATTATACATGGAAACACGGTATTCATGTATAAGTCACAGGCACTATGAAGACTCCAGGCAACAGACTTAGGAACTCCGAATCCTCCCGCCTCGCCGACCAACTGCACCGCGCCTTCTACGGCCCCGCGTGGCATGGACCCGCGTTGCTGCAATTGCTGAAGGGCGTCGATGCCCAAACGGCCGCGGCCAGGCCTCTGCCCAGCGCTCACAACATTTGGGAGCTGGTGTTGCACATTGAGGCTTGGGACGGCGCGGCGCTGAGCCGCATCGGCGGAAAAAAGGCGCAGCTCAAAGGAAAGCGGAATTTTCCTCCGGTGCCGGAGGTGACGGAGAAGGCCTGGCGCGAAGCGGTTGCGCAGGCCAAGCGCTTGCACGATGAGTTGGTCAAGATCGTCGCCAGCCTGCCGGCGTCGCGGCTTCGCGCGATCGTGCCGGGCAGGCGGTACGATTTTTATCACATGCTGCACGGAGTCGCTCAGCATGAGCTCTATCATGCCGGGCAGATTGCGGTGCTAAAGAAGGGCTAGTCACGTTGGGAGGGTCGAAGGCCGCCAAGCTCTAGCGGCATCAACGCACCAAGCCAGCGAGCTGCGCTCGCCGGACAGCCGAGGGCGGCTGTCCCCACATGGTCGTCGCCCAGTCACCACTTCTTGAAAATCACCGCCACCGCCGCGACGATCAGCGCGAATCCCGCCAGGTAATTCCAGCGCAGAGGCTGCTTCAGGTATAGCACTGAGAATGCCGCGAAAACCGTCAAAGTGATCACTTCCTGAATCGTCTTCAGTTGCGCGGCGGTGAATTCATAAGAGCCAATACGGTTGGCCGGGACCTGAAAGCAATATTCGAAGAAGGCGATCATCCAGCTCACCACGATCACTTTGAACAGTGGAACGTCGCGGTACTTCAAGTGGCCGTACCAGGCAAAGGTCATAAAGATGTTGGAAACGGTCAGCAGCAGAATCGTGCGCATGGGGAGATCCTCGGTTTCTGAGCGGGACTAAAGTTAATCCTGATGCTCTTTCTCAGGATTCGGGTTTACAATTTGTTTCCGGCAACCGGCCGTCAGGAAAGCTTGTCTGCCCGCACAACATCAACCTGCCGAAGATCCCACACTCGTGGCCGTTATCGGTGTCGGCGTCTTCGGACGCAATCACGCGCGCATCTATAAAGATCTAGAACAGCAAGGCGAGCCGGTTCGCCTGATGGGAGTGGTCGATCCCGACCTGAACCGTGCCGACGCCGTGGCGCGCGAGTTTGGCTGCAAATCGTTTGGCTCGGTCCAGCAGATGCTCACCACGCACAGCGAGTTACAGGCTGCGTCGGTCGCGGTGCCCACGGTGCAACATCTGTCGGTCGCACAGGAGTTGCTGCAGGCAGGTGTCGATGTGCTGATTGAAAAGCCGCTGGCGGCCACCTTGGCCGAGGCCGATGAATTAGTGGCCCTCACGGCCAAACACAAGCGGATTGCGCAGGCCGGCCACCTCGAGCGATTTAATCCGGCGGTGCGGGCAGCGCTTCCTGTCATTACCCACCCCATGTTTTTCGAAGTGCACCGGCTCAGCGTGTTTACGCCGCGCTCGCTCGATGTGGATGTGGTGCTTGACCTCATGATCCACGATCTCGACATCGTGCTGGCGTTCACCAGGGCGAAGGTCAAAGAAGTGCGCGCCGTCGGCCTGCCCATTCTCTCCGGAAAAGTTGACATCGCCAACGTGCGCGTGGAACTCGACTCCGGCTGTGTGGCCAACTTTACCGCCAGCCGGGTTTCCACGGAGCGCGTGCGTAAGCTGCGGTTCTTCCAGCCGCGGCAGTATATTTCGCTCGACTACGGACGTCAGGAGGTCCTGGCATTCACAGTCGACAAAGGCGGCGACGCGCCCGGAACTCCTTCCGTCAACCCGCAGATCGGCGTTACCAAGATTCCGGTCGCTTCTGAAGAACCGCTGCACGCTGAGATAAGGTCGTTCGTTCGGGCGGTGCGGCAGCGGTCCACGCCAGAAGTCCCTCTGGAAGATGGCCGCCGGGCGCTGGCTCTGGCGCTCGACATTGTAGCCGCGATTCGCGAACACGGGAACAAAGTGAACCTCCCAAGCATGACCAAAAGCTAAAACCTTAGCCACCGATTTCCGCGGATCAACACGGATCAAAAAGCATTTTGAAAAAGACTTATCCGTGAGAATCCGTGGAAATCCGTGGCCGCTCCCGCATTTACACTTGTTTACACACCAAAGTCATCTCCGGGAGCGCAATCGCTGGAAAGATGCGAAAATAAAGCTACGCCGCCGTGTCCACGGATGGTTACACATTCCGGAACGACGGATGCAACGCGGCGTGGCGAATTCGTCTCTTACCAGAGGCGGGTAAAGCCAGACCCAGCGCATGCCGATTACGCAGATTCCGTTCCAGGATCCGGTGGCCCCGCCGGAAAAACCTGAGCCCGAGCAGCTCGAGCTGTATGGGAGCCGTGACTGGGAAACCGCCTATCGTGAGCTCGACTCCAGCGTTCCTCACCTGCTCATTCAACTGCAAGACGATCTGGAGCGCGCGCGTTGGCGCGAAGCGGTGTGGATTTCGATCATCGTGCACCTGGTGCTCACGTTCGCGCTGTGGAATCTGAATCTGATCGAAAAATGGGTGGGATGGCATCATGCGGTGGTGGTGCCGCTCAATGCGAACCGGGACAAGGATGTGACGTTCTTGGAGCTGCCCCCGGATCTGCAGAAGGTTCCGCGCAAGCCCAACACGAATATTGCGTCGGATAAAGACCGGATCGCGACCACGCGGCATCCTGAGCTTGATCCCAAGGAACTGAAAAAGATTTTGGCGAGTCCGCCTCCGGGCCCGCCGCGGCCGGCGGGACCGCGTTCGGCGCAGCCAACTCCTCCACCGCTGGCTCAGAATCAGCCGGTGGTTCCGCAGTCGCAGCAAGGGCAGCCGGCAGCACCGCGTCCTCAGTTTGAAACCAACCAAACCGCGCAGGCGCAGCTGCCCGCGCGACCCAACAACAGCTTCAGCAAATATCAGGGCGGTATGAGCCCCGGATCGGCGATCCAGCAAGCGACTCAGGACGCCGCCAACCAGCGCGCCTCTGGCGGAGGCGGACAGGAAGGCGACTTCGGACTGGGCCAGCGGGGACACGGCAAGCAAGTCGGCAATCTGGAGATTCTGAGCGACACCCAGGGCGTGGATTTCGGTCCCTACCTGCAGCGCATTCTGCACGACGTGCGCGAGAACTGGTATCGCCTGATTCCGGAGTCGGCCGAGATGAAGAAGGGGAAATTGGCCATCGATTTTGCCATCACCAAAGATGGCAACGTGGCCGACATGAAGCTGGTGGCCACTTCCGGAGACATCGCCCTGGACCGGCCCGCTTGGGGCAGCATTACCGCTTCCAATCCCTTCCCGCCGCTTCCCACCGAATTCAACGGCCCATTCCTGTCGCTGCGCTTCCGCTTCTTCTACAACCCGGATAAGTCGGATCTGCAGTAAAGCCTCGCGCCGCGATTCATCGACTTATGCCCGCCCCGCGCCGGGGATGTAAGTCAAAGTACTTTCCATTTCACAAACGGGCTTGACTTTTCGGCCATTCCGGGGGAAGATGCCGCCTACAACCTCCGTTTCCAGACCACCGCTGGGAACCCTGCCCGTTGTGAAAGGAGTACCTCGTTATGCCAGCAGCAACCTCGCCGTACCAACCACTCCAAACCAACCACTCCAAACCAACCACGAAGCCAACCACGCTAGTTCTTGCCGTCGTGCTCGTGACCTTTGCCGTCACTCTCGTCGTCACTCCAGCCGCTAACGCGCAGTCAACCATATCGCTGGGTACAATTTCCGTCGTTAACGATCCCGTCCCTTGTAGCACGGTCTCGGACGGAAGCCACTGGTACAGCGGGGATGACCTGCTTCGGCGCGACAATAAACTGCTCGAACATCGATAGCAACATCGCCAACATCAACCTGATCTTCGGCTACGTCGGCCCCACCGGCTCCTCCTCCAACGGGACAATCGTTTTCTTTACTGGTGACGGAGGCGTAGCAAGCACCCTGGGGGCCACCAACGCGTTCGCAGCCGATTATGTTGGGAGTTACACCATCGTCTATGTCGATTGGGCCTCAGACTGGGAACAGATAAGTTCCACCGCCAGCGAGGAGAACATCCTCGAAGCGGCATGCAGGCCGGCGACATTCATGAGCTATATCAATGGAAGCTCAACTATTCACCCGAGCGGCGCCATGTGCGCCCAGGGCAAAAGTGCGGGATCGGCCGCGATAGCCTATTCCATGTCCTGGTATGGAGCGGGCAAAACGAGCGCTGGCGGCTACCTAACAAACGTGGAGCTGCTCGCCGGCCCTGTCCTCAGCGAAATTGACCAGGGCTGCACGGCCGATCCTCCCAATGTATCGATATGCAGCGGTGAGTCCGGTCAACCCACCTGCGAGACAAACCAATCAGGCAACTGGACCACAAGCGCGGGATACACACCCAACGATTCATCCGGCATCGACAGCTGGGCGGGCCTTCCAACCAGCGGCAGCGGCAGTTGCGGCATGATCTCGGGAACTGACCCGACGTTACAACACATGAGCATTGTCAACGGGCAATACGGGACCGTGACGCCAGCCTACATCTTTAACACCACGAGGCACGGCTGGCTCTGCGCCGGGCCCGTCAGTAACTATTATGACAGTGCCTCGGACTGCTACATAGGAACCGGCACCATATACTGCCCCAACAACTCGTCGCCACAGGGCTGGTACTGGTATTTGCAGGCTGGCGATAGCGACAACAATCTCGTGGTGACCGGCACGAACTCGTGCAAAGGAACTCTCACTGACAGCCCACCGATGTTGTATGAGACTGAGGCCGAAGGCGTCGAGGGCGGATTCGATGGATCCGATACGACGGAGTCCGAGACGCTCGCAATCGAGGCTGACATGACCAGCAAATGCAAGATCACACCGTAGCTTGGCAGCGGCACCCGCCCGCGCCCGCGCGAGGGGCGGGTGCCTCACTGAAGAATCGCGGCCCAATACTGACTCAGGGGGATGGTATGGATCGACGGGATTGGATAGTCGTGGGGTTGATTGCGGCGTCAGCAATCGTGTTGGCCACGCCCGCCGCGGGACAGCTTTTGACGCGTTCAGGCCTTCCAACTCCCTACGGGGCGACGAGCGTCGCTGCCGCGGACTTTAACCGTGATGGGGCTATCGATCTGGCTGTCGGTTTACTTGGATTCGACGGCGTAGAGGTGTTCCTAGGAAGGGGCGACGGAACGTTTGAGCCGCCGGTGCTGTACGCCCCAGGCTTAAGCCCCAGCGCGCTGGCAGCCGCCGACCTTAACCACGACGGTATCCCGGACATAGTGATCGCGAACGGGACTGGCGATTCCGTGATAGTGCTCTTAGGAAACGGCGACGGAACCTTCCAGGCTCCGGTCACGTACGCTACGCCCTCCGTCCCGGTGTCGATCATATTGAGCGATTTCAACAACGACGGCAACCTCGACGTCGCGACGGCGGAGCAAAACGACCCTTGCAATTGCGTGGCAGTGTTGCTGGGCAACGGCGATGGCACGTTTCAAGAACCGGCGATCATCACCTATGCGCCATTGGGTGCCGACCCGTTGGCCCTGGCAGGGGGATACTTCAACGGTGGCGGCAATCTCGATCTGGCGCTAACGGAGAACTTCATCAGTTCCGGGGCAGTGCAGATTCTGCTCGGCAACGGCGATGGTACCTTCACCCTCGGCGACAGCTATGCGCTGGATCCCAACCCCCTGGCAATCGTCGCGGCCGATCTGCGCAACAATGGCGAAACCGATCTCGCGGTCGCAGCGCTCGAGAGCGCCGGTCTGGCGGTTCTGCTCGGCAACGGCGATGGCACGTTTCAGCAGCCGGTCTATTACGACTTCGGCAAGGACACCAACTCCACGAACGTGGCAATCGGAGACATGAATGGAGACGGCATCCCCGACCTCGTCGCCGCTCCCACAGTCAATCCCGATAACTTTAATTACAGCGCGGTGTATATCTTTCCCGGCAAAGGCGACGGCACTTTCGGCAGCCCCGAGATCTCCTACCCCGTCGCATACGGCTCATTCCCGACGGGCTTGACCTTGGCTGACTTCAACGGCGATCACAAGCTCGATGTGGCCATTGCCGACCAGACGAGTATCCGCCAACATGCGCTGCTCAACACCGGCCAGGTCAAGTTCTCGCCAGTTTCGATGCTGAGCTTTTCAAATCAGAAAAAGGGCACCACCAGTTCGCCCCAAATCGTGACCCTCACCAACCAGGGGCCCTCGAGGCTGAATATCTCCTCCATGACGACGACCGGGAATTTCGAGGCGACCTCAACCTGCGGAAAGAGCGTAATCGCTAAGGCGACCTGCACCATCAGCGTGACTTTTCGCCCGAATATCTCTGGAGAACTCTACGGCACAGTGCAAATCATCGACAGCGCATCAACTAAGCCGCAGGTCATCGCCCTTAGCGGCAAGGCTTACTAAAAGGCCGGGGTAAGTTCTTTGACAATAAGACTTTGCAGGGAATTCAGCAAGCCTGGCCGCAGAAGTCCTTATCCGGCAGGACTTTAGGGGATATGCAGGAAACATTTCTCCGCAAAATACACAAGCCTCGCCAACCAGGTAGCGGCAACGCCAAATTTATTTCCATAAGAAGCGCAGCGCCATGGAGGACAGAAGATGCGCCCCTTTAGGGTCGCCTCAACGGGGAATAAAAAGCTCTTTAGCTCTTAAGGGAATCCGCTACCACACCCTGCAGCGGTTCTTATTCACCATGGGCGCGTCCGCCTTGCAGTGAAATGCTTCCTGAAATTGCGGCATGTTTGAGATCACGCCGTTGGTGCGGTATTTCTCCGGCGAATGCGGATCGACGGTGGCCCGCAGGCGCTTGGTTTGGTCGCGCGTCTGGCCGCACCAGCTCTGGCCGTAGCCGACGAAGAATCGCTGGTCGGGCGTGAGGTCGTCAAGCGAATCGAGCTTCTGTCCCTGGGTATCTTCCTGCCACGCCATGTAGGCGAGAATCAGTCCGCCCAGATCCGCGACATCTTCGCCCAGCGTGAGCTTGCCGTTAATCTTGATGTCGTCAATGATCGTGTAACCGGAATATTGGTTCGAGATGCAGTCCGCGCGCTGCTGAAATTCCCTGGCGTCGGCCTCCGTCCACCAGTCGCGCAGATTGCCGTTGGCGTCGAACTGGCGGCCTTCATCGTCGAAGCCGTGAGTGAGTTCGTGGCCGATGGTGCCGCCGGTGTCGCCATAATTCGGCGCGGCGTCTGACTTCGGATCGAACGCCGGAGGCTGCAACACGCCGGCGGGAAAGTTGATGTCATTCATCTGCGGATCGTAATAGGCGTTCACCGTGGGCGGCGTCATGCCCCACTCGCCGCGATCCACCGGCTTTCCAATTTTGTTGAGATCGCGATTGAATTCGAATTGCCGGGAACGCTCCACGTTGCCCAGTTCGTCGCCGCGGATGATTTCGAGCTTCGTGTAGTCGCGCCACTTGTCGGGATAGCCGATCTTGTTGGCCATACCATGCAGCTTGGCGAGCGCCTGCTGCTTGGTCGCCGGAGACATCCAGGTAAGGCCGTTGAGGTCCTGTTCCATCGCAGCCTGAATTTCTTTCACCATTTTCAGAACTTCGAGTTTTGCCTCCGGCGGAAAATACTTCGCAACGTAAGCTTGACCGAGGGCCTCACCTAGGTAGTTATCGACAGCCTGTGTACAGCGTTTCCAGCGCGGCTTGAGTTGCTCCTGCCCTTGCATGGTCTTGCCATAGAACGCAAAGTCCTCATTCACGAATGCCGACGACAGGTGCGTCGCGTCGGCATGCACCAGATGCCAGCGCATGTAGGTCTTCCAATCGGCGAGTTTCTCCTCCTTCAACACCTCGTTCATAGTCTTGAAGTAGTTGGGTGCGGCCACATTCAGCGATGCCAGCGATGGCATGCCCACCTCGGCGTAGAACGCTGTCCAGTGAAACTCGGGTGAAATCTTTTCCAGTTCGGCCGTGCTCATCTTGTGATCGAGCGCTTTGGGATCGCGGCGCTCGACGCGCGTCATCGAACCTTTAGCGAGCGCGGTTTCGATGCGCATGACGGTCGCGGCTTCGGCAGCCGCAATTTCCGGCTGGTCGCCGATCAGTTCAAACATCTTCTGCACATGGGCCACGTAGGCCTTGCGCAGCTCCTGCGACTTGGCATCGCCTTTCAGGTAATAGTCGCGGTCGGGAAGGCCAAGCCCGCCCTGGTCGACGCCGGCGACAACTTGATTGGCATCGCGATAGTCCTGCTGCGAGCCGAATCCGAACAGCACATTGTCGTGGACCATGGTCGCGGCCAGGTCCGCAATCTCCGTCTTCGATTTGATCGCGGCGATCTTTTCCAGCTTCGGCTTGAGCGGGTCCCAGCCCTTGGCGTCGATGGCCTTCTCGTCGATGCAGGAAGCGTAGTAGTCGCCAATCTTCTGGGTCACGGCGTTGCGGTTGGAGTTGGGCACGGCGGCCGCTTCCAGAATCCCGCGCAGGCGCGTGCGGTTCTCATCCTGCATCTTGCTGTAAAGGCTCCACGACGACTGGTCGGGCGGAATGGGATTGTTCTTGATCCATCCGCCGCAGGAATACTGAAAAAAATCCACGCAGGGATCGGCGCTGCGGTCCATGGCCGTGACGTCGAGAGCCGGCGTGTACTTGTCGGGCGCGGACTGCTGGGCGGTAGCAAGAGAAAGAAGAAAGGTGGTCACTAATCCAGTAAGGGTGCATCTCCTAAGCATGCGTGGTCTCCTGAGCACAAAACTCCTCCACTTTACGACAAACTGCACTACTCCACCTGAGGCACGATCCGAAACACGCCGCGGCGCCCGTACCTGTAAATGGAAAAGTCGCGCCGGTCAAGGGTAAAGACGGTGTCAATCTGCTCCCGGTTGGCAAGATACACCAAAGCGGCGTCGGCAAGCTGTGGCTGCACTTCTTCATAACGGTGCATTATGGCAGCAATTGGTTCCGCTTCATCTCCAGCCAGCGGAAGAAGCTGAAGAAAGTCCGAGCTGACGCTCTGTATGAGCTGCAAGACCGCCCGCGGCCTTCTGCGCAGAAGCCAAGCTGCTTCGGTAATCACCGGCCAGCAGGAAAGGAGGGGTTTCGGGAGTCCCTGCAACGCCGCTACACAGGCCTCATGATAGGCGTCGCCGGGACTTAGAATCGCTACAATCGGGCCGGTATCCGCCAGAGCGCGTGTCACTTGCCTCTTCCGAAATCCTTAAAGTAGGCGCGATTCGTGCTTAGGTCTCGTGGCAAGCCGCGTGCAATCCCAATCAAACCTGCGGCCTTAGCCGCCTCATACGCGGAACCAGAACTCTGGGGGCGGTCAAGATAGGACTCCAGAGCGGCCCGCACAACATCCGAAGGCGTGCGTCCGCTGGTGCGCGTTTGTTCGCGCAGCTTGGCCCCCAGCTCTTTGGGAACCCGGATGGTAATGCGTTGGGATGCCATGTCTGACATTTTAACATAGCTGTCAGACAATCCGTTTTCTTGGTAGTGTCCTAATTTGTCATTCCGAACCGAGCCGAAGGCGCGGTGAGGAACCTGCTTCCTGACTGCGTATGACTATCGAAGTCAAAATTAGGACACTACCGATTTCTTCGCCTACACCGAACCGCTGCCCTTGATCAAGTGGATGGACCCGTCGCCGGTATGAATCCTCAGCGAATTCCCGCCGCCGTTGAGCTTGCCGTGAATTTCGTTTCCTCGAATGCTGCCTTCGGTGGTGACGGGCATGTCGAGATCGATGTGGCCGTCGCTGGTGTGGAGGTCCAGGTCCGCGGACAAGCTGGCCGGAATCTCAAGCGAAACATGGCCGTCGCCGGTTTCCAGCCGCCACGCCGTGGAAAGCGTCGAACCTGCCAGGGCGCGCACGTCGAGGTGTCCGTCGCCGGTTTTGAGGTCCAGATCGTCGAAGCGTCCGCTGGCCCGAATGTGCCCGTCGCCGGTGGAGGCACGGAGTTGACCGTCGAGTCCATCCAGGTCCTCCGAGCCGTCGCCGCTGTGCAGCACCATCTGACCTTTCAGTCCGCTCAGGTCGATCCTGCCGTCGCCGGTGCTCAGGTCAACGTTGCCTTCGCGCGGCATCTGCACGATGATCTCGACGCGGTGGTTGCCCCACTCGAGGTTGAAATCATGATGCGGGTAACGCACTTCGATGTCGACCGAATCCCCGGTCTGATGCTCTTCAATCTTGATGCTGCCTTCGCCGATCTTGTAGCGAGTCGTGACTACTCTGGCTTCAATTGTGCTCTGGTCCCAGGTGGTGACGCGGATCGACGCGTCGGAAGTCCCGACCTTGAGGCTCGGCTTGCCGCTGAGCGTGTAGGTTTTCGACCATTCATCGGCATGAGCGGACAACGCGCCAAGCGCAAGCACTCCGACTGCAATTCGAGCGCACCAAAGATGACTCAAAACTTTCATAAATCCTCCGGCGAGCAGACCCTCGCCTGCATGTTAGACGAAAGTACGGGCCCACGGTGAGGTTGGTTCCGGATATTTTGTTTTCCCTGAGGACCCGGGCTTATTTTGGAGACCAGGGGCGTTAAGTGCAAGGCTCTGAAAACACTGCGCAGCGCTACAATATCCGCGTGCAGCCCCCCAGTCCGAGGGTCGATCCGAACGTCGATTCAAAGCACCATGCGGCGCATCGTCGGCACGCGGTCTATGCCTCAGAGGCGACCGGCCTGCTGCTGGTCGCGGCTTTATTGCTGGCGCTGACCCTGATTCGCTACTGGCACGAAATTCACTGGAGCCTGCGCTGAACGCCGGTCCGGAGCATCGCGAGCCAGAGCATATTGGGCCAGCCGCGGAGCCTCTGCTGGTCGTCATTCTCGGCCCAACCGCCAGCGGAAAGACCGCCCTGTCTTTAGCGCTGGCCGAAAAATTCGCCGGCGAAATCGTCAACTGCGATTCGGTCGCCATGTATCGCGAGTTCGACATCGGCACGGCCAAGCCCAGCCTGGCCGAGCGCGCCCGCGTTCCGCATCATCTGGTCGATACCGTCGATCCACTGCAGGATGTTACTGCCGGAGAATATGCCCGCCAGGCTCGTGAAGTGCTGACGGAAATCAACTCGCGAAATCATTTACCGATTGTCGTCGGAGGAACCGGCCTTTATCTGCGTGCGTTGCTGGAAGGACTCTTCCCGGGCCCGCAGCGGTCGGAGGAATTGCGCGAGCGGCTGCGCGAGCTCGCGTCAAACCGCGGATCGGAGTATCTCCACCGTATCCTTCAGCGCATGGATCGCGCTGCCGCCGATCGAGTCCATCCGAACGATGCTCCCAAGCTGATTCGCGCTGTTGAAGTGTGTTTGGCGTCGCGCCAGAAGATGACCGAGCTTTGGCAGCAGGGGCGCGATCCTCTGCGCGGCTTTCGCATTTTTCGCATCGGCCTCGATCCCGACCGCGCCGCGCTGTACGAGCGCATCAATCACCGCGCTGCGCAAATGTTTCAACAGGGATTGATCGAAGAAACGCGGCGTCTGATGAGCAACTACGGCGAAAAAGCCCGCCCGCTGGCCTCGCACGGATACAAACAAGCCATGCAGTTCCTGCGCGGAGAGCTCACGCGCGACCAAGCCATTCAGGCCGCGCAGCAAGCACACCGCAACTACGCCAAGCGCCAGATGACCTGGTTCCGGCGTGAGCCGGAAGTGAGATGGCTGCAAGGGTTTGGGGATGAGGATTGGGTTCAGGAGCAGGCGTCGGGCTGCGGGCGTCAGGCGTTGGGCGTCAGACCTCGGACCTGAGACCGGCTGGCAGCGGCGCTTTTCTCGTGGAAATAAGTCTCGACCTCATCGCCGGGACTCGGTTTCACCTTGCCGCTTTTCAGATCGTCGTATCGGCTGTCGAGTACCAATCACAATAAAAAAAACTTGTCTGCCTTTTCCGCCCTATCCAACTCCTCGATACGTTTTTCGGCTGATTCCCGAGAGAAAGGATGGTTCTGGCAGCGTGCGAAGCGTACTGAGGAAATGACACGGCCCCAGCTGCATATTCTCCATATAACCAACCCAGAATGCAGTCATCTCTCCGTCTCCTTTAAAGAACTATCGTTAGTCCCGAGTTACCAAGCTGTGGCCTCTCCTAATTCAAGATTGAAATATTTTGACGAACGGTACCCTCGCGCGTCAGCGCGAGTTCATCGATGTACCCCTCAACTACATTCTGCACAAGCTCATCGACGGTGCCGTGCCCGCTTTGGGTCGCGAGGTCTCTCAGCTTCTTTTCCGTTTCGGCGTTGAAGTGTACTTCCATGCCCTCAGCATTATGCGAAAACTCGGTCCTTCCGCAACGCTGAAAATTGATCGGCCTCAGGCGCTGCAGTCAGAAAGGATAGCCGATCCCGAAGGCCCAACGCCTGAAGCCCAACGCCTGAAGCCCGACGCCCAACGCCCAACGCCCAACGCCCAAACCCCCGCCCTTCTGCTATCGTCCTCTTATGTTAAGAACCACCGGCCTGATCCTGGTTTTAGCCCTCGTCTCACCCGTTTTCGCCAAAGATAAAGATAAAGCCAAGCCCGCCCCATCCTCCCGCATCGAACTCACGCGCGACCGCGAACGCTGGGCGGAAAGGACGCTGCACAAGCTCACGCTCGAGGAAAAAATCGGCCAGCTGTTCATGATCTGGTGCCGCGCCAGCTTTCTGAATGTCGAGAGCCCCGAGTACCTGCAACTGCGCGAGTCCATGGAGAAATATCACGTGGGCGGATTCGCTATGACCGTGCACGTCGACGGTCCATTCCTACTCCGGAGCGAGCCCTATGAAGCTGCCGAGTTGCTCAACCGCCTGCAGCGCGAATCGAAGCTGCCGCTGCTGTTTGCCGCAGATTTTGAACGCGGCGTCTCCATGCGCCTGATGGGAAGCACCGTTTTCCCTCACGCCATGGCCTTCGGCGCCGACGGCAGAATGGAAGACGCCGAATCCTTCGGCCGCATCACCGCCGAAGAAGCCCGCGCCATCGGCATTCACTGGAACTTCTTTCCTGACGCCGACGTCAATTCCAACCCGGAAAATCCCATCATCAACACGCGTTCCTTCGGCGAGGACCCGAAGCAGGTCGGCGATCTGGTCGCAGCCTACATCCAGGGCGCGCATGAAGCCGGAATGTTGACCACGGTGAAGCATTTCCCCGGACATGGCGACACGGCGACCGATTCGCACCTCGGCGTGGCCAGCGTTAACGGCGACCGCGCTCACCTCGATTCGATTGAACTCCCGCCGTTCCGCCGTGCCATCGCTGCCGGAGTCGATGCGGTGATGGTGGCGCACGTGACCGTCCCTGCTCTCGATGCCGACCCCAACCACGTCGGCACAATTTCGCCCGCGGTCGTCACCGATCTGCTCGAAAAGCAACTCGGCTTTCACGGAATCGTCATCACCGACGCGCTCGACATGGCCGGGCTGACGCATCTGTTTCAGAACAATATCGGCCGCGCGGCGGTCGAGGCCTTCAAGGCCGGCAACGACGTTCTCCTGATCCCCGCGGACCTCGGCGCATCGTATGAGGCGATGCGTAAGGCAGTCCTTTCGCATGAAATTTCCCGCGAACGCCTCGACCGCTCCGTGCTCAAGATCCTGAAAACAAAGGCCTCTCTCGGCTTGAACGAATCGCGGACGGTGGATCTGAGCGCGCTCGCGACCGTCGTGGGAAGACCGGAAAACCTCGCATTGGGCCAGCAAATCGCAGACGCCGCCATCACCGTCATGCGCGATAATGGCCAGGTCCTGCCGCTGAAATCTTTGCCCGTGAAATCAGGGGGAACCGACAAGCAGGCGCTTCCGTATATGAGCAAAGAGGAGACGCATAACCAGGCGGTAGCTATCCTCTTTTCTGACGATGTGCGCACCGACGCCGGCCGCGCCCTCGGACGCGAATTTCGTGCCCGCATCCCGGATGCGAATGTGCTCTACGTCGATCCGCGCATTGCCGCCGGCATGAGCGAACAAGTGTTGAAAGCCGTTGACGAGGCGCAATCCGTGGTGGCTGCCGTGTACATGATCCCGACCGCAGGGAAGGTCGGCAACTCGATGACGATGGCTGACGCTCCCAGCGCGCTGCTACAACAGGTGCTTGACCACGCCGCGCCGAAGACAGTGGTTGTCGCCGTGGGCAATCCCTACTTGGCGAGCGCCTTCCCCAAGATCGAAAATTATGTGTGTACGTTCTCCACGGCGACGGTTTCGGAGGTGGCGGCGGTGAAGGCGCTGTTCGGCGAGATCGCAATTCGCGGCCATCTGCCGGTCACCATCCCCAATGTCGCCGCACGTGGCGCGGGCCTGGAACGTCCCGCGCTGTCCGCCAGAGGAGGGTCTCAGCATGTCAACTAAAGATCGGATCAAACATGACCGCATCAACCCAGCGATAGTGTTGCTTTTCGCAGCCGCGCTTCTGTGCGTCGTGCCCGCCTGCAGCGTGAATGTGAAGAAGCAAGCCAACGGACAAGAGAAGCAAGTCGATATCGATACGCCGGTCGGAGCGATTCACGTCGGCCAGGAAGCCAATCCGGGGGATCTGGGCATGGCGGTTTATCCCGGTGCGCGCCCGAAGGAAAAGGACTCCAGCGGCGATGATAAGAGCGCGAACGTGAACATCTCCGGCTTCGGCTATGGAGTGAAGGTGGTGGCGCTCGAATATGAATCGAACGATGCGCCCGCCAAAATCGTCTCCTATTACAAGGATCAATTAAAGAAGTACGGCAGCGTTCTGGTGTGCCACACCAGCCATTTCGACATGAACGCACAAATGAAGGACCACGACCAGGGCCCGCAGGACCTGAGCTGCGAGGGAGACAGCGGCGTCAATGTGGAACTGAAGGTCGGCACCAAACAGAATCAGCACATCGTCGCCATCAAACCCGAGGGCAACGGATCCAGTTTCTCCCTGGTGTATGTGCGCACGCACGGCAAGGAAGCCGATATCTAGAATGCTATCGATCCGCAGTTCGTCTCGTATTTCGTAAGAGGAGGAATCATGTTTCGTTACCTGACACTCGCACTCGCACTTGCGCTGCCGGCCTTCGCTCAGCAATCGGATAAAGATAAGGCGTTTGACGTTCAAAGTTCGGTTGGCGATCTGCACCTTGGCAAAGACGCCGACGCCCAGAAAGCTGGCCTACCGTTATATCCCGGCGCCCGGCTGAACAAAGACAAAGAAAATGACCCTGTCAACGTCGGCATCTTCACTGAGGCCTTTGGCCTGAAGCTGGTGGTTGCGAAGTATGAGACCGACGACCCGCCCGCCAAAGTGCTCAACTTTTACCGCGACAAGATGCGGAAATACGGCAAAGTGCTCGAATGCCGCGGCAATGACGACAGCAAGGACGTTCATACCGGCGATGACGATGACACATCAAAGCCGCTCAAATGTGACGGAGACAACCAGGGTCCGGTTCGCGAGCTCAAAGTCGGAACCGAAGGCAATGCCCACATCATGGCCATCGAGAACCCGGATAGCGGCAAAGGCACGACTTTCGCCATTGTCTATCTGCACCGGCGGGGCAAGAGTGGCGACATCTAAAGTGGGATGAGCGAGCAGAAATTCACCCGTTCCTTGCGCCAGCCGCGTTCGGTGCGGTAGTGTCAAACTGACCTGAGCCGAATCGGATGGAGGAACCCTGCTACAAATGCGGACAGCCGGTGGAGCAGGGAATCCGTTTCTGCCCGCGTTGTGCCGCCCCGCAGATTCGGGTTGTGGTGGCAGAGCCGCCGCCCAGCGCGGCGGAGATTCCCCCTTCAGCAAACGCAGTCGCGCTTCCCGCTTCTGACTCGGTTCCCGTGCTGGCCGTACCCGCGCACTGGTCGCAAGCCTTGAAGCCGTGCGCTCTGGCTGCCCTGGTCGCATCCTTCCTGATGTCTTTGGGGCTGAATCCTTTCGTGGCCATGTTCAGCGTGGGGTTTCTGGCCGTGGTTTTTCATCGGCAGAGCCGTGCCGGCATTGCGGTCAAAGCTGCGCAGGGAGCCAGGCTCGGTGCTCTCAGCGGCCTGCTGTGGTTCGCCATGTCGGCCATTCTGGAAACCCTGGTCGTCCTGGTTTTTCACAAGGGACCGGAGATTCATCAGCAACTGCTGGCCAGCATCGGGCAGGCCGCTTCGCGCACCACGGACCCACAGGTGTTGGCCACTCTTGACCGCTTCAAGACTCCCGAGGGCCTGGAAATCCTCATGATTGTCGGCCTGGTCCTGGCTTTCGTCGCCGCAATCGTGCTGTCGGCCATGGGAGGGGCGCTGGGCGCGAGCGTGCTGGGCCGCAAGAAACAGCCATAAAGAGGTCTTCCGCGACGCTCTTGCAGTTGCCCGCCTCAGCCGCGTATGATGCACCGTCGTTGACTTCGGTGATGAATAAGCCCGCACGCGGTTCGCTGCTCGGCATCGAGCATCTGGAAACGAAGGATATCCAGGGCCTGCTGCACCTGGCTCGCCGCATGAATCCGCAAAAGGCGCGGCCGCTGTTACGCGGCAAGCGTGTCGTCCTTCTGTTTTACGAAGCTTCTACCCGCACCCGCACTTCCTTTGAGTTCGCCGCCAAGGCCCTGGGAGCGACCACCACCCTGGTGCAGTCCTCGGGATCGAGCATCGAAAAAGGCGAATCGATTCTCGATACCGGCTACACGCTTCGGGCGGTTGGAGCCGATTGCATTGTGATGCGTCATCCTTCTGCCGGCGCGCCCCACTTGATGGCGCGGCATCTGGATATCCCCGTGGTCAACGCCGGCGACGGCATGCACGAGCATCCTTCGCAGGCGCTGCTCGATGCCTTGACAATTTTGAAGCACAAAAAATCGTTCAAGGGTCTGCACGTCGCCATTATCGGCGACATTTATCACAGCCGCGTGGCGCGCAGCGCTTGTCATCTGTTGACCCGCTTTGGCGTGAAAGTGACGCTGTGCGGGCCGCCCGAGTTCGTGCCTGAGGTCGCGGCCACACTCGCGCCCGGACTGCGCGTGACCCGCCACATCGAAGATGCATTGCGGGGCACCGACGTGGTCATACTGCTGCGTGTGCAGAAAGAGCGCCTGGAAGGACAAAAAATCCAGCTGCAAGATTACGTTGCCCGCTACCAGATGACCGCGGCCCGGTTGAAGCTCGCGAAACGCGACGCCATCGTCATGCATCCCGGCCCGATCATTCGCGGCTTGGAGTTGACCGCTGAAATTGCCGACGGCCCGCAGTCCGTCATTGTCGACGAAGTCCGCAACGGCGTCCCCACGCGCATGGCAATCCTGGCCCGCGCGCTCGGGAGGGCGAGATGAGCCCGTTTGTCCTCGGTCCCGGTCAGTCTTGTCATCCCGCTCCACCTTGTCATCCCGCTCCACCTTGTCATCCTGAGCGGAGCGAAGGACCTCTGCACTTGGCTTGGAGCGAGGCGCTGCCGGCAAATTGCATAGGTCCTTCGCGCAAAGAACGCGCTCAGGATGACAAGCGCATTTTTGCGGATGTTGCGGAATCGGGTGTGGCCGAATGACGCGCTCCGATAGCAAGAGCCTGCTGATCAAGGGCGGCCACCTCATCGACCCGGCCGCGAAGATCAACGCGCCCATGGACATGGTTCTGCGCGACGGCCGCGTTGCCGAGATCGCTGTGCCGAATCATATCCGCGGCGGCGCCGATGAAAAGTTCGACGCTCGCGGACTGATCGTCGCCCCCGGCTTCATCGACCTGCACGTTCACCTGCGCGAGCCCGGCCAGGGCTACAAAGAGACTATCGTCAGCGGAACCGCGGCCGCCGCCGCGGGAGGTTTCACCTCCGTCTGCACCATGCCCAACACCGCGCCCATCGTCGATTCGCCCGACTGGGTCAGTTGGCAGCGGCATCCTGAGCGTGGGGCCGTGGTCAATGTGTTCCCCATCGCCGCCGCCACCCGCGGCAGCCGCGGAGGCACCCTCACCGACTTTGCCGCTCTGCAGCGCGCAGGCGCGGTCGCGGTTACCGACGACGGCAAGCCCATCCTCGATGACGACATCATGCGCATGGCTTTGCGCTTAGGCGCAGAGCTGAATTTCCCGGTCGTACAGCACGCCGAAGATACGCGGATGACGGAGAATTGCTCGATGCACGCCGGGCCAACCAGTTTTCGTCTGGGCCTGCGCGCCGCTGGAAGCGCCGCCGAAGCCGGCATCGTGGACCGCGACGTGAATCTGGCGCAGCAGATTCGCGAATCCCGCCTGCACGTCGCGCATCTTTCCACGGCGGATGCGCTCAAGTCCGTGCGCCGGGGCAAACGTGCAAAGGCGCGCGTGACCTGCGAAGTCACGCCGCATCATTTCACGCTGATCGACGAGAACGTCGGCGAGTACGACACGCATAGCAAGATGAATCCGCCGCTGCGCTCGGCGGCGGATCGCGAAGCGATATTGGTTGCCTTGGCCGACGGCACCGTTGACGCCATCGCCACCGACCACGCCCCCCACGCCGCGCACGAAAAGCAAGTGGAATTCGAACGCGCCGCCTTCGGCATCACCGGCCTTGAAACTGCGCTGGCGCTGGCGATCACGAAACTTCATCGCGAGCACAGAATTCCTCTAACCCGCATCGTAGAGCTCTTCACCGCAGGCCCCGCCCGAGTCTTCGACCTCCGTGCCCGGGGCAGCTTGGCCAAAGGCAACCACGCCGACGTCACGATTTTCGATCCTAAAAAGCGCTGGACATTCGAAGCCGCCAAGTCGCGCTCGCTGTCGCACAACACGCCCTTCGACGGCTGGCAGTTCACGGGGAAGGTAGTAGCGACGGTGGTAGGCGGCAAGATCGTGTATAAAACGGAGTAGGTGGTCCACTGACTTCGGCAGCCAACCGCGTTAGCCGATAAGCAGTATCGGGAGTGGAGAGACCGCCAATTTGTTTGGCTAAGAGGCAAGTGTGGAGCAGTTGGATATCGGATACTCAGTTCCAATCGATCAATCGGCCGTTCAGATCTTGGCTTCTAAGGTAGGCCGGGAGTGGAAGAACCTCGCCGCAGCTCAAGACCGAGCCATTAGAGAACGTCGCAGGCTACAATCAGAGCTCTCGGAGTTCAATAGCGCCGACTCGAGTATTGTTGTGTTTGGTTCACTTGCTCGTGATGAGTTTACGCCGGGTAGCGACGTCGACTGGACATTGCTCGTTGACGGGTTTGCAGACCCTGCCCATTTCGACACGGCTCTTGAGATTAGGCGCCGTCTCAAGGATCTGGGGCACGAACCCCCGGGCCGTGAGGGCGTGTTTGGCAACATGGCTTTCAGCCACAACCTTATCCACCAAATCGGTGGAGAAGATGACTCGAACTCTAACACGACTCGCCGGATTCTGCTCCTCGTCGAATCGAAGGTGATCGGCCGCCGAGACGCTCACGAGCGAACTCTGCACAATATTCTTCACCGCTACCTAAACGAGGACCGTGGCTTGTGGTATGGTTCGGGCGAATTCAGGGTTCCGCGTTTTCTGCTGAATGATATTGTGCGGTATTGGCGGACTATGGCGGTGGATTTTGCGTATAAGCAGCGCACTCGCGGAAACGAAGGTTTCGCACTCCGAAATGTAAAGTTGCGTATTTCAAGAAAGCTCATTTTCCTCTCTGGCATGCTGGCTTCTTTTAGCTGCCATCTTAGCCTTACGCCCGAGGAAAGGAAGCTTTTCTACGGAACTAGGGCAGTACAGCCAGTCGTGGCCCACCTGCAAAAAACCTTGTCTTTGGCCCCCCTCGAGCTGATCGCAACGACGCTTCTGAACTTTGAGAATCTATGGGAGCCGGCTTCGGTGCTCTTCGATTCTTATGACGGCTTCATCGAGATCCTGGCGGACGAATCCCATCTTCCTGACGGCAAGACACCAAGGAAGCATCTTGACGAGCTCTCAGTAGAAGAATTGGAAAGCGACGCGGTTTTTCAAGAGGCACGAAATCTGAGCCATCGATTTCGCGATGCTGTTCATGATATTTTCCTAAGATCGAATACAGAGCTGTCTCGTCTTACAATTGAATACGGGGTGTTCTAGTGAGACCGATCGGGTTTTCTACAGGCGCAATCGCTTATGCAGATTTCAATCGGGCCTTGGATTTGTTGCGAGGCGAGGCCGTTACATGCGTCGAGCTGTCAGCCCTGCGATTCCCCGAAGCTCATCTTTTGCTGAGTTCTATTCGTGAACTCGACCTAACTAGGTATTCCTACGTATCGTTCCACGCCCCGAGTAGCTTCGACCCGGTGCAGGAGAAAGTGCTGGTAAATGACCTCCGGGAACATCTGCCAGCTCACTGGCCCATCATCTTGCACCCAGACACTATTCATGATCAAGGTCTTTGGAGGCAGTTTCGGTCGCAGCTGGCAATCGAGAATATGGATCAGCGCAAACTAGGAGGCAGGACTGTTGAGGAGCTGACCGATGTTTTCGCGGGGCTTCCCGAAGCCTCTTTCTGCTTTGATATCGGGCATGCTCGACAGTGCGATACCTCTATGACTGGTGCTTACAAGATGTTGAAGGCTTTTTCAGAGAGGCTCATACAAGTGCATGTAAGCGAGGTCAACAGCTCAAGTCAGCATGATCCAGTTTCGTATGCGGCGCAGATCTCTTTCCGGGAGGTTTCAGGTCTCATCCCGTCACGCATACCTCTAATTGTCGAAAGTAGGGTGAGCCCAGACGGACTTGGGAGAGAGATTCGTCGTGTCCTTGAATCCTTGCCCGAGCAGCCTCTCCTCGTACTGGTACCCGGTCGCAAGTATGTCAGCCATACGCTTGACATGGAACGCAACTCACCCTAGGATCCCCATCCTCTTCCCCACCCTCTTCAGCACTCCCAGCGCCTGCTCCAGCTCTTCTTTCGTGTGCGTCGCGGTCATGATGGTGCGGATGCGGGCTTTGCCTTCTGGCACCGTCGGAAACGCGATGCCGGTGCCGAGCACGCCCTCTTTGAACAGCTCGCGCGAAAAGTCCATGGTGAGCTTGCCGTCACCAATGATGATGGGCGTGATCGGAGTCTCGCTGGCGGGCGTGGCTTTGCCGCCGATGTCGAAGCCGAGCAGTCCCAGTTCTTTTTTCCAGAAGCGAGTGTTCTCCCAGAGTTTTTCCATGCGTTCGGGTTCGTTTTCCAAAACGTCGAAGGCCGCAATGCACGTCGCCGCCACCGACGGCGGATGCGACGTAGAAAACAGAAACGGCCGCGCCCGGTGATATAAAAAATCGATCAGATCGCGCGTCCCGCACACATATCCGCCTAAAGCGCCAATCGCTTTCGACAGCGTGCCCACCTGAATATCCACTCTCCCATGCATGCCAAAGTGATCGATCGATCCGCGCCCGTTGCGTCCGAGCACGCCGGACGCATGCGCGTCATCGACCATCATGATGGCGCGATACTTTTCTGCAAGGTCGCACAGCGCGGGCAGCGGGCCAATGTCGCCGTCCATGGAGAACACGCCGTCGCTGATCAGCAGCTTTTTGCCGGGCTCGTTCTGCACGCTGGCCAGTTGTTCTTCCGCGTGCGCGATGTCTTTGTGGCGGAAGACCAGAATCTTGGCCTTCGACAGCCTTGCCCCGTCGATGATCGAAGCGTGGTTCAGCGCGTCAGAAATGATGAAGTCGTCTTTGCCCAGAATTGCCGAGACCGTGCCCGCATTGGCGGCAAAGCCCGACTGAAAGACCACGCAGGCCTCGACATTTTTGAAGCGCGCAATCTTTTCTTCCAGCTCCATGTGAATCTGCATGGTGCCGGCGATGGTGCGCACCGCGCCCGATCCCACGCCGAGCCTGCGGGTCGCTTCCAGCGCGGCCTCGCGCAGCTTGGGATGCGTGGTCAAGCCCAGGTAATTGTTCGACGCCAGATTGATGATCTTCTTGCCGTCAAACGTGCAAACGGCCGCCTGCTCGTCTTCGAGCACACGAAGCTTGAAGTGCGTGCCCTTGGCCTTGAGCTCGTTGAGCTGGTCAGTAAGATAAGAGAGCGGATTGGTGCGGGTTGCGGTCGTCATGAATGCCTCAAAATCTTCGCCACGGATTCACACAGATTTTCACGGATCAAATATTTTCTCGTTTGTTTCTCGCTTGTCATCCTGAGCGCGTTCTTGGCGCGAAGGACCTATGCAGTTTCTCGCGCCCGGCAAGACACATAGGTTCTTCGCTTCGCTCAGAATGACAAGCCAGTCAGAACGACAAGCCAGTCAGAACGACAAGCCAGTCAGAACGACAAGCCAGTCAGAACGACAAAAATATCCTATGACAAGAAAATATCCGCGCAGTCCCGTGGCTCAAAAAACTATCGGATTGCCCGTCTCGATGCTGGCTTCGCACAGGCGCTTCATGGCTTCGAAGAATTCCTTTTCGCCCTGGGTGAGAATGTCGCTTGAACCCAGCACCAGATTGACCTCGCGCAAAAGCGCCGGCGACTGCTTTATCGGGATCCAGTCGCCGGTGTGCGTGCCGTCGTAAACGACCTTCTTTAACAGAATCGGAAACTTCGGTCCGGGATCGCCTTGCAGCCCCTTAAGAAAATCGCGCACATTCTTGGCGCGCACAATGTTGCCCAGAAACTCCGAAACCAGAAACCCTTCATGCTCGCACGATTCCTGCACCCAGCGATCATGCGCCTCCCACTCGTCGTCGTCGGGTTCGCCGCTCAGCGAAGGCGCGTTGGCTTCGTCCCACACCAGCTTAGCGGGAAACGGATGCGGCTTTTTCACTTTGCCGTCGCGGATGCAGGTGCATCGTACGTATGCGTCGAGACTCATGGTTGTTTGGGCGGCTCCCGGCTTCCGCTTGCCGGCTCCGGGAAAAATCACGCAACAACTTTGGCAAACGGCTTCCGGAGGCCGGACTGCGAAAGCCGGGAGCCTTTATTTCGTTCCGTTCGGATACACCAAAATCTTGCTTGCCTCACCGGTTTTCAGCCGCTCCATGGCGGTGCCGAAATCCTTCATCGCGATCCGGTCGGTAATCACGGGATGCAGATTCAGCTTCCCGCTCTTCAGCAGCGCCGTCATCTGATACCAGGTCTGGTACATGCGCCGGCCGTTGATGCCCTGGACGGTGATGCCTTTAAAAATAATGTCTTCGGAGAAATTGACCGCGATCGGTTTTGAGGTTAGGCCCAGAAGGGAAATTCGTCCACCACGCCGCACAATGTCGAAGGCGGTTCGAATCGAATCCGGGTGCCCGGCCATTTCGAGCACCACGTCAACGCCCAGGCCTCCGGTCTTTTCCATAATAATGGCGTTCACATTTTCCTTCGCGGGATTGAGCACGTAGTCGGCCTTCATCTCGCGCGCGATGCGAGCGCGATGCTCATTGACTTCGATGGCAAAAATCGAAGTCGCGCCCACCGCCCGGGCCACCGCAATCGAAAATAAACCAATCGGCCCGCATCCCGTGATGGCGACCGATTTGGCGGCAATCTCGCCGGCCAGCACCGTGTGCACGGCATTGCCCAGCGGATCGAGAATGGAGGCATATTCCAGCGGAATGGCCGGATCCAGCTTCCAGATATTCGATTCCGGAATGACCACGTATTCCGCGAACGCGCCGTTGGCATCCACGCCGATAATCTTCACGTTCTGGCAGATGTGCGCCTCCCCGGTGCGGCATTGCAGGCACTTACCGCAGGCCACATGCATTTCGGCGGAAACGAAATCGCCTTCTTTGACGCTGGTGACCTCATCGCCGAATGCGGCAACTTCCCCGCAGAATTCGTGCCCAGGGATCAGCGGGGGATGAATGCGGTTTTGCGCCCAGCGGTCCCAGTTATAAATGTGCAGATCGGTGCCGCAGATCGAGGCGACCTTTACCTTGACCAGCACGTCGGTGCGCCCGAACCCGGGAATCTTCACTTCGCGGATGTCCGCGCCGGCCGCTGCCTCCGGCTTGACTACCGCCAACATCGTTCCTTCTATTATTCCCCCAGCCATGATTGCCACCTATTAGAACCGCTCAATACTGAGTAAACCCAAAACGTATGATTCTAGCACCGCGCCGCGTTTTCTGGCCGAGGATGAACTCAGAATGGTTCCGTGGAATGCCGATCTCCGATTTTCGATTTTCAGTTGCCGATTGTTGATTGTTGATTTCTGATTTCTGATTGAAATGCCTCAGCTCCCGCGCGGCGGTTTTCAATCAACAATCACAAATCAACAATCAACAATTCTCGCCCGTGTCCGAACTCCCGAAGCTCCGAAACTTTGAAACCTGCTCCTCGGAACCTTGAAACCTTGAAACTTGCCCTTCTCGCTAAGTCGTTGAAAGTTGGTGTAAGTCGTTGAAAGTTGGTGTAAGTTGTTGAAAGTTGGTGTAAGTTGTTGATTCTTCGTAAAAACGCGTTTAAACGCGATATGGCGAACTTTAAGGAGCGTCTGTGTGGGGGAGGGGCGGTCGGGTCGTCCGCGTCGCTCTACGGGCCGTTGTTGGCCCAGCAATGGGCATTCTAGAAATCGACCGGACCGGCTTTTCCGCTTCCCCCGGCGCGAAGGGGTATTTTTTCTGTCCCAAAATGGGAATTAGCGGCAATAATGTACGTCAATATACTTACGTTATTGTACATTTATTGCATTATTACTACAACGGTGTACGTACAGCACCCTTAGCCGTATGTTCGCCTCAGCCACGATCTCCAGAACCAAGGACACGTCTTCATAGGCACGTTTTCCATAAATTTTCATAGACAAGTTTTCCATAAGAAAGCTGACCGCCGACCGAGAGCTCTTGCAAATTTGAACCACTACCTCTGAACCGCGCAAATCCACTCTGGCCATATTTGCATCTAAGAAGGGATGCGGGTATGCACCCAATCGCAGTTGAAGCCGGCTCATGGTATTTGCGCCATTCTGGTTTGCTTTTGTCTTCTAGCCGAAATGGCATTGGCGTCTCCAGTCGCTGTCCGTTACAAGCAGGGACTGCTTCACGGCTTTCTTGTGCTCAGCACTTTGGAGGGCGTTGCCATCGCGCAAGGCGAAGTCTCCCAGGTAGCTCGCGGCGACCGGGTAACCAGCCATTTGGTCTTTCACTTCAAAGACGGTTCTGAGCAGGTAGAGACCACCGTCTATTCCCAACGCGGATATTTTCGCCTGATCAGCTATCACCTTCTGCAAAAGGGCCCTGCGTTCAAAAATCCGACCGAAGTCTATATCGTGACCTCAACCGGCGAGGTTACGATTCATTCCACTGACGACAAAGGCAAGGAAAAAGACTCGAGCCAGCATATTGCGCTGCCCGCGGATTTGGCGAATGGGATGGTACCGACGCTGCTGACGAACTTACCGCCGGGAACACAGCAGATCGAACTCCCCATGCTGGTGGCGACGCCCAAGCCGCGTGTCGTAACCCTGAAGATAGCTCCGGCAGGCACAGATCGTTTTACGTTGGGCGGTGCGACTCGCGAAGCCACTCACTACGTCATAAAAGTCGATGTCGGAGGCGTGGCCGGGGCGGTGGCGCCAATGGTCGGCAAGCAACCGCCGGACGACCATGTATGGATCCTTGGTGGCGAGGCTCCGGTATTCGTGAAATCTGAAATGTCGTCCTATGAAGACGGTCCGATGTGGCGGGTTGAACTGACTTCACCCGCCTGGCCACGTGAGGCGGCGCACGATCCGCGATAACTGTTTCGCACCTGAATCGGCTTCGGTTTACAATCAGCCGGCATGCCTCCATTTTTCAGACAGATTCGAGCATGGGGAACTCCGATTGCCCTGTTCTCGGCAGTGCTGTGCAGCGCGGCCCAGCAGCACACCAGTGACCCTCACGCCGAGTTCACCCGCCGACTCGTCGCCGCGGCCATCGAGCGCACCCATCACCACGTTCGCTACGAGCCGGCCTATGTGCGGATTCCTTATCCCAATGGAGATGTGCCCGCCGACACCGGCGTCTGCACCGATGAGATCATTCGCTCGTATCGCGCTGTCGGCGTCGATTTGCAGAAGGAAGTCCACGAAGACATGCTGAAGAATTTTGCGGCCTATTCGAACCAGCAGCGTTGGAAACTAAATCATCCAGACTCTAACATCGACCACCGCCGCGTCCCCAATCTCATGGTCTTCTTCCAGCGCAAAGGGGAATCGTTGCCGGCCACGCAGCGTGCCGATGATTACGCTCCCGGCGACCTGGTTACCTGGGATCTGGGCGGCGGGGTGCCGCACATCGGCATCGTTGTAGATCAGACGATGGGTACCCGCTACCTGGTGGTGCACAACATCGGCGAAGGCCCAAAGATCGAAGATGTTCTGTTCAACTGGAAGGTCACCGGCCACTACCGCTATTACGGGCCGAACTAACTGGCGCGTCCCCAGCCCTGGACTGGTTCCCATTTCGTAACAAAAATGTGAAAGACCTTGCGCTCCCGGCTTCTTGTAGTAATATGTCACTCCGCGTGATCGAGGGGGACGCGCAAGGAGGTCTTTCATGGCCACGAATGTCCAATCCATCAATGCTCCGGAACCGAAGTCCAATTCCACGAGTTCAACCGAGTTCGAGCGCACCCAAGACGAATTTGAGCTGATGCTTCGTTACACCCTTTCCGAAGGTCTTGACGTCGATGACAAGACGCAGGCCCTCATTGCCCAGGTGCAGCAGGGTTTGGACCGCGGACAACCGCCGGTTGGCTTCGACACGCTGATGCAGGCGCATCTCGCGCTCTCGAAAATCATCGCTCCCGCGACGCCGCTTTCGCTGGAGGCGACCGAACCTGCGCCCGGCTGGCTGGGATCGTTAAAGCGGCCGCCGCTGGTGTACGCCATGATTATCATCGCCGCGATTTCGGTGTTCGGGTTCGTGGTTACCAACATTTGGGTCGCCCGTTCGGATAACCGGAGTACCGCGGTTGGGCTCGCGGCTACCAATCCCGGGGTCGCCCGTTCGTATGACGAAATACCGGAAAAGCTCAATTGGATGTTTGCTGCCGCACTGGGTGCAGTTTTCTATGTGCTGTTCACAGCGCACGGTTATGTCAAAGATCGAACCTTCGACCCGCGATACAACTCCCTGTATGTGATTCGCTTTGTTCTGGGAGTCTTATCCGGACTGATTTTGGCGATTGTGTTGCAGAAGTGGTTCCCGGGCAGTAGCACTGGCACGGCGAGCGCTGGCACGGGTAATGCCAACAGTGGCCCGGATATCCGCATTCTGGGGCCGGCCGTCATCGCACTGCTTGGAGGCTTTTCCACCGAAGCGGTCTACCAGATTCTGCAACGGATGGTCGAGATTTTGCTGGCCGCGGTTCGCGGCGACGATTCCGACAGCGCCAAGGCGAAAGCCTCGCAACAGGCTAGTTCAGAACTGCTGACTCTGGCGGATGATTCCGACATGCCTGCGGCGTTGAAATCCAAGGCGATTGCGGCCGCAAAGAAGCTCACCGCTTAATGGTCGCAGAGTCTTGATCGGAGCTGGGGATTTCACTAGGCCCGCGGCTGGCCCTTATTGGAGGAGGGAGCGACAGTTTTGTATTCCTCGGACTTCCCCCGAGGAATGCTCAGCGTCTTCCACTCGCTCGAGCGCAGATGCTTCGCCAGGAAAACGATCTGCCCGATGTGCTGCGCGTAATGCGCGATCTGCCGGTTGATGGCCTGCAGCGCGGTATGCGGCTCGCCGCGAATCGTCACCGCGCGCATCACGTCCTCCGGCTGCAACGGATCGATCGCCGCAAACACGCACGCCCAGCCTTCTTCCCACCACTTCAGAACATCGGCTCGCGTGGTCGCCGGAGTAAGCTCAAACTCGCGATCGCGAAAACGGTCGGGCTTTTCTCCATCGGAGGTGAGAAAGTCCGTAAAGCGAGAGCGCATATTCCCCGCCAGATGCTTGACCAGAACTGCGACCGAATTGGCCTCAGGATCGAGCCTGACAAAAAAATCTTCATCGCTGAGTTGGCTCATCGCCGCTTCGCCCATGCGTTTATGCCCGCTCATCTGCCGGCGGGCTTCCTCGAGATAATGAGTTGCCGCATCCATTGCCATGGTTAAGTCCTCACATCTTAGTTAGGGGAATCTTACGGAGAATCTCCCGCTATTTCTTTCCTGCCCTACACACAAAATTTGCAGCATCGTTGGTGTCGCCGCTGCCTTTGTACTTTGCCGCTTGGGGATATGGGCAAAGCGGGCGCGTCATTACAATGTGCTGTCGATCATTCGCCGCATGCTTCGAGGCGATGATCGTGGATGGCGCCTCGCCTTTTTCCACCCATTGTTCGAGCGCCGCATTCATGTTGTGTTGAGGATCCCCCGCGCTGCCGACGCCTTTGAATGAATCCGGCCCGGGACCGCCGCCACAGTGCTGCACCCCAGGCAGCATGTAGAGGCGAACGAAAGAGTCGGCATCGTGCCCCATCTTCTTGCGGACATTCTCGTAATAGTTGACGGTGCTGGGCGCCGGAATGGCCGGATCATTCCACCCGTGATACAAAATCAACTTTCCGCCTCGAGCCTTGAACGGCTTGAGGTCAAGATCCACCGCGTCCAGCGCCTTTGCGGTTTTTTCCTCTGCCAGCGGCAGCCCGGAATCGAGCATGAATGTCTTGTAGTCCCACTCGGGCTTCTCATAAACCATATTCGCCCAGTACCCCCTGGTAATGAAAGCCATAGCACTCTTTGCGGGAGCCGGCCCAGTGATCCACAGACCCCATCCGCCGGATCCGTCTTCGGCTCCCGGCAAAAAGCCGGGAAAGACTTCTTTCCCGCGTGAGTCGTGCAGCCCGGCATAGATTTTCCTGAGCGCGTCGGCCTGCGGCTTGGTCAGGCATTGATCGGAATCCTCTCCCGAGTGGCATGCGATCGTCGCCGGATCGAAATGGCAAAGCCGCGGATCGTTCAGAATGCCATCGCGTACTCCATCCTTCTCGTCGCAGGCCGCCTGCACCGCGGAGGCGATCTTCGTAATCTTCGCGGGTGGAATGAAACTCGCCGGGTCGACCGTCAGCGCTTGCGTGTCGATCGCGGCCAAGGCCTGAAGATGAGTCCAATCATTCGCCGGCGCCCCTGCGAGAATTCCGTCATAGTCTTCGGGATAGCGTTGCACCTCCATCAGCGCCTCGCGGCCGCCATCGGAGCATCCGTCAAAATACGAGCGCTGCGCCGCTTTGCCGTAGAACTCGTGAACCAGCGCCTTGGCGACCCGCGTCATCTCGTGAATGCCGCGATGGCCGAAGTCGATCACTTTTTCCGGATGGCCGAGCGCCCAGCGCGCATCTGCGGGTGAGCCCGTGTGTCCCGCGTCGGTAGCAGTTGAGGCGTAGCCAGCCATCACCGCCATCCCCAGCGAACCATCGTCGATCTGGCCGGCGAATCCGCCGTTGCCGATGCCTTGCAGCTTGCCATTCCATCCCGAGACGGGCAGCCAGACTTCCAGCTTGATGTCGGAGTCAGCCGTAGGTTTTGCTTCCGCGACCACGCGGCAAAACGCCGGGAGCATCTTGTAGAAAGCCGACAGATCGGCCCCGGTGAACGGCGCGCGAGGGCCAACGAACGTTCCGGCGGCGACCGTTTGTGCCAGCGTGATCGTAGTCTTGTCAATGGCGAGGCCGGCGAGTTTCTCACAGGAATCGGCGGAGAAAGCGAGAATGCTCGAGGTCAGCCCGAGGCAAATTACACACAGAGTGGTTTTCATAGGAGTGCGGTTCCCCTGTGATCAAGCTCAGACGTTACTGGTAGGCGCCGGGATGATCGGATAGGGAGCGACTGGCCCCGCCGGACGTACATCCAGTTCCAGTTCAAATCCGCCCACCCACCGGGCGAGCACGTTGTACAGCAGAGCTCCAATGGCTCCCAGGACGAATCCCATCACCCCGTAGAGAACCGGCATCGTCAGCGCCAACACCACGCCGACCATGCCGGCGAACGGGACTTTTTCCTGACCGGCAAATGTTCCCATAAAGCCGATCAATAAGAACATGGGAGCAAGGAGCAAGCCCAAACATCCGTACAACAATCCCATGATTTTCGCCACGGACATGACGCCCACTGACTTGAGGATATGCATAGTCGGTTCCGTTTCGCGTCAAGATGATAACAGGCGGGTTCAGAGCCATTTCGCTTCGTCTCCCATCGAATCGAGTTTCCGTGAACCCCCAAGCTGCGCTGTAAGAAATCATGAAATGCGAATAACTGAAGCAGTTCGCCTCGGGTTCTCACAGGAAAGGCCGCTCTTGTCGAAGAGAAATCATGCAAAGTTTTGCAGATTTCTGTTGACACTTTATTAATACTGCCGCAATATCTTGGGTTAGAAGATCTTCTCCTACTACAAGTAGGGTTGGTCTTGTGAGTTCGGGCCCCCTTCAACCTTTGCAAGGGAAAATCGTTCACGGAGGATCCTTCATGGCAACGAAGAAGAAGGCAAAAAAGAAGAAACACTAACCGCCAGCGAGGGCGAACCTCGCGTCTCACGATTTTTCACAGGCCTCTTAAGGGAAGCACCTCTTAGGGGGCTTTTCCGTTTTGCGCAGTCAGCCAATCAGCCAGCACGGGAGACTCTGGTTCGGGGATGATTGGGCGCCGCTTTGGTTGCGCCTATCTGGCGTTTGCCGATCTGGCGTTGAGCAGGGCCAGGTGTCGCTTCGCGGGTTCGGAGGCCGGGTTAAGTTGCAGTTCTGCCTCGAACTCCCTGATCGCTTCGTCAAATCGGCGCTGATCTTCCAAAGCCATGCCGAGGCTGGCGTGCTGGTCGGGCTCCGAGGGGGCCAGTTCGATGGCTTTGCGGGATTCAGCTTCCGCCTCGGCATATTGCGCTTTGTCCAGATACACCACGCCGAGCCAGAAGTGAGCCAATCGCATCTCTGGATGCAGTTGGCGGGCGCGCAGCAGAGCCGCCAGCGCACCGTCGTAGTCGTGGAAAGTCCAGCGAAGGTTCCCCACGCGGACCAGCGTGGCATAATCGTCGGGATCTTCCTGGAGCATGCGCTCGCCAAGCTGAAGGACTGCCTGGAGATGATGGTCGTGCTCTTCTTCAACGGCCAGACGACGGAGTGCGGACGAATTGTGCGGCGCCACCTCGAGACAGTGCGTGAAAAGCTCCCGGTTACTCGACCAGAAGCGCGCCTGCTGCACGGTTATCCCGCCCAACACGCCGGCTATCACCAGAACCGGAACAAGTTGCGCGATGGGGACCCCACTTAACTTAGGGCCGTCAGGGATTGCGTAGCGAGCGGCCAGCGCCATCAAGATCGCCATTCCGGCGGAGGGAAGGTAGAGATAACGATCGTGGACGAGTTCATCCCCGGGGAATGAGGCAATGGCGGCGAGGGGTGGAATAAGCGGCAGCAGCAGAAAAACCGCGCCGAAAGTGACGGACGCTTTACGCCGCGACCACAGCCACAGTCCGGCGAGAAGGACCAGCGAGGCCAACAACGGCCAGACAAAGTTTTCCATGCCGAGCTGTTCGGTGAAGCGCAACGGATAGAACACGCTCATGGGGAGCGGCCACAACAGCTTGCGCAAATAGAACCACAAAGCCGCAGGCTGGGAGAGCAGGATGGTGGCTGCGGAGACATGATTGATCTCGGAGGGTGCAAAGCCCTGGAGCGCCGCGTAACGCGCTCCCAGGTAGAGCAGCGACACCACGACATACGGGAGCGTGACCAGCAGGGCGTGCTTCCATCGCTTCTGATGAGCCCGCTGCCACTCCAGGAAGAAAATCAGGCCGCAGAGCACAATTCCCGTTTCCTTGGACAAGATCGACAAGGCAAAGGCAGCTAGCGACCAGGCCAGCCATTTGCGCCTGCCCGCGTCCCGCCAGCGCAGGTAGCACAGCAGCGACAGCAGGAAAAACAAGGCAAACTCCGGCTCGGTGACTCCGGAAATCCAGGCCACCGATTCGACGTGCAGGGGATGGACGGCAAACAGCAGCGCTGCAAAACCAGCTGCTATGCGGTCCTTGAGCAGCCGGGCGCACACCCAATACAGTGCCAGAGTCACCAGAGCGTGGAGCAGGATCACGGTGACATGCCAGCCCGCAGGCTGCTCCCCGAACCATTGTTCGTTGGCCCGCAGCCAAACCAGAAAAAGGGGTCTGTAGTAGTTGCTATGGAATTGGTTGTAACGTTGGTTCCAGACGTCGTGCAAGAAATAGCCAGGCAGTCGGCTCCAAGAGTCCAGCGCGGGGTTACCGACAATCTGGTCCTGGTCATCATAGACAAACGGATAATGAATCACGCCGACGAACACGGCGACGGCCATGGCAACCGCGAACCACGGGATCAGGCGTACCAGCCACCCGGCCGGAGCGTCCGCTGAGGCCCGGGAGCGCTCGGAAGGAGGCGATTGCACATGCCCCGGAGACTGTAACCCCTGCCCGCGTCGCTTCCGGCTCGGGGATGAGGGAACAGTTTTGGGCACGTTTCTACACGCCTTCCAGATCTTTGACGACAAAATCGAGACCGGTCGCTTGCGGGTAGTGGTGCAGTGTAAGAAAGATTTGTATCAGGGCACGCCTTCGAGGCGTGCCGTAAGAGCACGGTAGAGGATCGAATCGGCTTCAGCCGCTGCGGCCGCGCGGGCAGGGCACAGCGGCTAAAGCCTTTTTCCACGCAGCCGTTTCACGGCATCGCTGAAGCGAAGCCCTGATACGAACCCTCGGACGCAAACTGCACCACTACCCGCTTGCGGATCGCGGGCGAACCGGACCCGACATAATCGCAGTATATTCAACTTTGTGTCCAGCACATCGCCGGTGCTGAGTCTGGTGGCGCACTTGCCGGGACCAGCCGGAGTGCTCGTCGTAGTGGCGGACGGCCAGTGGCTGCGAAATTTCTCCAATTCGACGGCGCGGCTGTGTGTCACAATAAGCTAAAGCAGGCCGATGCCGAGAAAGAAAAAGAGCGCCGGAAAGACCCAGGCGGATGAGATCTTCATCCCGGACAAACTCTACTTCCGCATCGGAGAAGTCGCTACTCTCTGCCACCTGCCGGCTTACGTGCTGCGTTTCTGGGAGTCGGAATTTCCGCAACTGAAGCCGGTGAAGTCGAGCACCGGACAGCGTATGTACCGCAAGCGCGACGTCGAGAGCGTGCTCCGCATCAAGCAACTGCTGTACGAGCAGGGATTTACTATTTCCGGCGCCCGCCAGCAAATGCGCGCAGAGACGAAGTCGGACAAGACGCAAGCGGCGATTCCATTCCCCACGCAGTCCGCGCCAGAGATTCAGCACATCCGCCAGGGCTTGCGGGAAATTTTGGATCTGCTCTCGGCCCGCCGCACCGGATAAGCAGATCATCGAAAGCTGATCAGAGTTTTCCCCCACTTCGGTAACCCTCGAACCACTTCCATGCCTCGGCGATTCCGCTTATGCTGATAGTGATCGCGGCGAGCCGCAATCACCTTCCGTATGGAATCACTTCGACTGTATGGATTTGCCGTGGCCGGGGGCGTTGCCGTGCTTGGCGCCTACGCGCTGCTGCGGCGCAAACCGAAGACTGCGGATGAACTGGAGCGCGAACGCCGCGCCTGGCTCGAGGGCAGCGGCCGCATCACCGATGGCACCGTGATCGATGTGCAGGAACTGGAAGCGGCCAAGGATCATCACGCCGCCATCATGCTCATCTACAAATACGATGTGGCCGGCGTTTCCTACGAGTGCTCGCAAGACGTGACCTACCTGCGCCACTGGATCAACCTGCACTCCTGCCGGCTGGGCCTGCACACTTCGGTGAAGTACGATCCGCTGAATCCCGGCAACTCGCTGGTGGTGTCGGAAAATTGGATGGGGTTGCGCCAGTAGGGTAGTCCAAAAGCTTGTCTTGAGGAAAGCGTTCATTGCCCGACGAAGGACCTATGCCACTGGCCGGCAGTTACATAGGTCCTTCGCTTCGCTCAGGATGACAAAATGCTAACGTTCAATCCAGTCCCCTACGCTCTTTTGATACCAGTCGGCTACGCTCTCTTGATAAATTTCAGCGACGCCGAATTCATGCAGTAGCGCAGGTGCGTGGGCGGCGGACCGTCATCGAAAACGTGGCCCAGATGCGCATCGCATTCCGTGCACGCCACCGCCAGCCGCACCATGCCCAGGCTCAGGTCGCGAATCTCCTGAATATTTTCGGGAGCGATCGGCTGCCAGAAGCTTGGCCAGCCCGTGCCGGAATCGAATTTGGTCGCCGAATCGAACAGCGCATTGTCGCAGCAGATGCAGCGGTACAAGCCCTTGTCGTGGACGTTCCAGTATTGTCCGGAAAACGCCATCTCGGTATCCGCATTGCGCGTAATGTTGTAGGCGTTCGAAGAGAGTTGCTGCTTCCACTCATCGGCGGTCTTCTCCACTTTCGGAATGCGGGCTTTCTTCAACCGAACTCCATCGTCTGAGAACTGAACCACGGTGACTTGCTTGGGCTCTCCCGGAGTCATCGGCGCGGCATGAAGAATTGACGGCGTTCTCCATTGCCACAGGGCGAGGCCTCCGATGGTTGCGGCCGCACTGGCAAGAAACACGCGGCGACGAACATCTACCGTTTTATCCTGCGCTGGGCTTGAATTTTCTGCGGCGTCTTGCGACTTGTCATTTTGCGACTGGCCATTGAAATCGAACATACTCGTTCTCCGTATCGAAACTATTTTTCTACGTACTGCTCGGGAAACTCCTGGCGCAGATGCTCCACCTTGGGCGCGTCATTGATCACGATATACGGCTGCGCGGGGTGCAGTTCCGCGTAATTCTGGTGATACGCTTCCGCCGGATAGAAAGCCTGGAGCGGCGCAACCTGCGTCACAATTTTGTGGCGAAACACTTTAGCGGCGTCCAACTGCGCGATGTAGGCTTCGGCAATGCGCTTCTGCTCATCACTATTATAAAAAATCGCCGATCGATATTGCGTTCCTTCGTCCGGACCCTGGTAGTTCAGTTCGGTGGGATCGTGCGCTACGGAAAAGAAAATGCGCAACAGTTCCCCGTAGGTGATCTGCGAAGGATCATAAACAATCTGCACCGACTCGGCGTGACCAGTTCGCCCGCCGCTGACGGTTTCGTAATCTGCGGTCTTGGCCGATCCGCCCGAATAACCCGAAGTCGCGCTGATCACGCCCTTCACGTGCTGAAAGACGGCCTGAATCCCCCAGAAGCATCCGCCGGAAACGACCGTCATTTGCTTGCCCGGAGCCGACGCCCGCGGCGCATCGACCGCCGGTGCGGGAACCGGCGCCGCTGGATTGGCCTTCGCGCTGCAGGCAGCTCCCAGCATTGCCGCCAAAAAAACCGCCGCAAAACGCATCGATTGGAATGATGTCATGGAATTTCTCCTAAGCAATCCCTCTGAATAAGTACGAATCCGGTAGTCTGACAGATTGGACTTGCTCCCGTCAGAAAAGTTTCAAGGTCAGTTCGCTGGGTGAGGATCTTCGAGAACAAGATAAATCTCCGAAACTAAACATCGCATACTCCGTGACCATCCGGGTAACTGCGTGGCCGCGATTTCCGCTTGCTTTTTCGCCTTCCATTCGCCAATAATCGTGCCATGGCCATCACACGCAGACAGCGCGAAGTCTATGACTTCATTTCCCGCTTCGTCACCGAGCACGGCTACTCGCCGTCGTTCGAAGAAATCGGGCAGGGACTGAAGCTGAATTCGCTTGCCACCGTTCACAAACACATCACCAATCTGGAAAAGAAAGGCCTGCTCACGCGCGACTACAACCGCAGCCGCTCCATCGATCTGCTGCCGCCCAAAGGAAAGCTGAAGCAGTCGATGAGCGTGAACACGGGCTTAGTACTGCCGCTGCTGGGCCGCATTGCCGCCGGCCAGCCCATCGAGGCCATCGAGAATCCCGAAACCATCTCTCTCGCGGACTTCGTGCGCTCCAAGGAAGTCTTCGTGCTGGAAGTGCGCGGCAATTCCATGCAGGACGAAGCCATTCTCGACGGCGACTACGTGCTCGTAGAAAAAGCCCGCACCGCCCACAACGGCGACATCGTAGTAGCCCTGGTCGATCAAAGCGACGCCACGCTAAAGCGCTTCTACCGCGAAGGCGAAAACATCCGCCTGCAACCCTCGAACGCAGCCATGAAGCCGATCATCGTGCCGGCGGCGACAGTGGACGTGCAGGGAAGAGTGATTGGGGTGCTGAGGAAATATTAGAGGCGAGCTTTCAGCCGTCAGCTTTCAGCCAACGACATTAACCGTGCTCCAGCCCTTGCAGTCGGAAGGCTGAGAGCTTTGCAAATCAATTCACCTGAATGCCCAGGTCAACCTCAGTCTCTACGGCTACCGGCTGTCCATCCTTTTCGGCCGGTCGGAATCGGTATTGTTGGGCACACTTCAGTGCTGGCTCATCAAGGTCGTAGCCGATCGGCTTCGTTATGTGAACATTTCTGGGAATGCCCCGTTCGTCTACGACCAACTTCAGCCGCGCCGCTGCATGAAGCTTTGCGCTGGCCGCACTCTCGCTGGGCGCGAGAGACGGCGCATAGATAATATTAGGACCGTTCAAATTGCCACGAATAGGGGCACACTCCCCGGCCCTCGGCTGGCTTGGGCAGCCTTCGGCGACCGTTTCACCGCTCCCGGGCGCAGCAGCCAGTCCTGGAATCAATCGAAACTCGGAGGAAAAACGGCAAATGCCCTTTCCGCCGCTGCCGGCGTTTCGGAGGCACGGCTTCCAGTAATCGGGAACCAGATTCACCAGTTCCTCGTGCGCCGTGATAAACAATTTCTCCATCGCGGCATCGGCCTGCCCCGGAGTAAGGTTGGTGGGTCCAAGATCGGCTTCGATCTTCAGCTTGCGCTTGTCGTCCTCGCTCTCCGGCAGAAATTGGAACTCCCTTTCCTCGAAGTGGATCACCAGCTGCCGCTCCGCTTCGATTGTCAGGTGTCCATGCCAGACATACAGGCCCTTGACAAAGATTATGCCATCGCTGGTCCAGTCGCCGACGGTCACGTTGCCCTTGGGCGCGCCCGCCGAGTCGTATTGCAAGTGATCTCCGGAGTAAAACCCGCGCAACACGAAAGTCTTGCCGCGGTATTCGTCTCGAAGATGCCGCTCCGCTTCGGATTCGCAATAGGCCGGAATGGCCGAGGTTAAAACGGCTGCGAGGATGATCCAGAGGCCGCAGGTTCTGCGCATGCGAGGGATTATACTTCTGCCCGGTCGAACGCAAAACAAAAACGCCCGACGGTCATCCGGGCGTTCCGATCTGCAAACATCTGAAGGCTGATGCTGACCGCTGACGGCTTCCTCAGTACATGTGAAAACTCACTTCCACCGCAATCTCCGCGGCGATTGGTTGACCATCCTTTTCCGCCGGTTTGAATCGCCATTTCTCCACGCATTTCAGGGCCTGCTCATTCAGGCCGTAGCCCAAAGGCTTCGTGATGTGAATGTTCTTGGGGAGTCCTTGTTCGTCCACTACGAACTTCAGCATCGCGACTCCCTGAAACTTCGCCTTGCGCGCACTCTCGCTGAATTCGCAAGCAGGTTCGTAGATAGGCCTCGGAATGTCCCCTCTGCCGTGCGCTGGCGGACATTCACCGGCCAAGGGCTGGCTCGCGCAGCCTTCCGCAACATTTTCCGCGCTTGCCGGCAAAGCAGCCACTCCTGGAATCGACTGAAACTCGGCGGAAAAACGGCACGCGCGGTGTCCGCCACCGCCCGCCGCGCCGCTGCCCGCCGTTCGTACGCACGGTTTCCAATAGTCGGGAACCATGCTCGCCAGTTCTTCATGATCGGTAAGGAAGACCTTAGACAGTGCCATCTCAGCCTGATCCAATCCAGGGCTCGCAGACCCGAGGTCGGCATCGATCTTCAGCTTGCGCCGGTCGTCTTTTTCTTCCGGAGCGAACTGGAACTCTGTGGCGTCATAATGAATCACCAGCCGCCGCTCGGCCTCGATCATCAGGTGGCCATGAGAAACGCGGATCTCCTTGACCACAACGAAACCATCGTCAGTCCAGTCGCCGATAACCGCATCGCCCTTGGGCGCGCCCGCCGAGTCGTATTGCAAGCGATCTCCGGAATAGAAGCCGCGCAACACAAAAGTCTTGCCGAGGGATTTGTCGCGAAGATGCTGGTCGACTTCGGACGATCCGCAATAAGCCGGAATTGCCAACGCGAGAATTCCTGCCGCGGCGATGCGAAGGTTCCAGGTTCTGCGCATTTCACGGATTATACTTCCGGTCCGCGAGAGCAAACAAAAACGCCCAGGACTTGCCCGGGCGTTTTTGCTGAAAGCTGAGAGCTGACGGCTGAAAGCTGTTAGATATGCTTGTTCAGCGCCTGGCTGATCACGTCTTTGGGCTTATAGCCCACCAGCTGCTCCACGACCTGGCCGCCTTTGAACACCAGCAGCGTCGGGATGCCGGTCACTCGATAACGCAGGGGCGTGGCATTGTTCGAGTCCACATCCATCTTGCCGATCTTAACCTTACCCTCGAAATCTTTCGCCAGTTCTTCGACGATGGGCGCGATCGCGCGGCAAGGGCCGCACCACGTTGCCCAGAAATCCACCAGAACGGGCTTGTCCGATTTCAAAACATCCTGGTCGAAGTTTGCATCTGTTACTTCGACGATTCCGTTGCCTGCCATTTTCTTCTCCTCGTTTTGCGTCGCCCTCGAACCCTTCAACTAAATCGTTTCGGACGCGCCTTGAATGAATGTTTCCCACCAAGGGATCCAACTCTCTATCGTAACACTGCCTTTTGATGCCTTGAGACCTGGAAAGGTCGCAAACCCAAAGTCTGTTGCCGATTATGGGGCGCGCAGGAGGCGGAAACCGTCGCCAGACCCAGCCAGGGATCAGAACGCAAACTTCAGGGCGAACTGCATCAATCGCGGCGCGGCCGCACTCACCACCTGCCCAAAGGTGGTTCCGTTGATATTGCCGTTCACCGCGGCCGCCCCATAGAACTGAGCATGATTAAAGGTGTTAAAGGTTTCCATGCGAAGCTCGACCACCTTCGATTCCGACAGCCGAATTTCCTTGTGCAGAGCGATATCGTAGTTGTCGATGCCCGGTCCGGAGAAGAATCGCCGTGGTGCGTTTCCCGGTTCTCCCAGAGGCTGCAGGGAAAAAAGGCTGGTATTGAAATAGGGCTGACCGTTTCGCGGATTCCGGTTCAAATTGAGCGGACCCGCGGTGAACTGCGGTTCATCGACTCCGAAATTGTTCACCCCGTTCGGTTCTGCCCCCAGCAGCGAATTATCTCCATAATTGAAAAGCGTCACCGGAAAGCCGCTGCTGAAGCGGGTCACTCCAGAAACCGTCCATGCTTTCGTCAACCCGTTCGCCTTTCCGAACAGGCGATCAAACGGAAGCTCGTAGCTGTAACTCACCACGAAGTTATGGCGCACATCGAACGCCGAAAGCGCCCGGCTCAGCGCCGGATTCGCCGGATTCACTTCCTCGCCCAGGTTCGACGACTGATCGAGCGACTTGCTGTAGGTGTATCCGGCGAACAACTGCAAGCGGCCGCTGGCATGACGCACGCTGACCTGCAACGCGTTGTAGTTCGAGTTGCCGATCGAGGACTGATCGGTGTCGCTGCCGAAATTCGATCCCAGCGGCCCGCGCGTGCCATTGATCGGCCCCGACGTCGTGTGATAGATGTTGCTTTCGCCAAAAGGCCCGCAACTGGGCGATGACGGAAGCAGCTCATTGTTTATCGCCAGACACAATGCCGGGTTCCCTGGATTTGCCTCCACCAGCACCAGCAGTCGATGCGCCTGCGTCCCCACATAACTCACGTTCAGCAGCGTATTCTCGGAAATCTGCCGCTCCAGCGAAAGCGTGTATTCCTCAGTGTAGGGAATCCGGTTCGTGACCGGATATCCCGGAATGCCGCTGATGGGCTCGTACTGCGACCAGTTCACATTGGCATCGGGATGACTCGCCGAAGAATTCAACGGCGCCAGACTCACCGGAAAATACTGACCCAGGTTTTGCCCGCTCGAGGCCGTAATAAACGGATTGTTAAACAGCGGCGGCGCCGGACTGCTGTAGGTGGTTCCATACGGCGCATTCGCGGCCAGCACGCCAATGGTCAGCGCTTCGATCGCGGTATAGAACATTCCAAAGCCGCCGCGGATGCTGGTCTTTCCCGGTCCACCAAAAATCTTGCCCGCTAAAGAATCCGCATCGCCCGAGGGCGAGAACGCAAACCCGAAACGCGGAGCGAACTCATCGCCCGGGGGCGCCAGGGTCCGCCGTACTCCCGGATCGGTGGGATAAAGAATCCCCGCGGGCGCACCCGGAAACACTACCGATTGGCGCCCCGGCACGAGCGTGGAAATCTGGTTGTACTTTTCATACCACGGTTCGATCCGGTCCCAGCGCAGTCCATAATTCAGCGTCAGCGTCGAACTCGCATGCCAGCTGTCCTGCGCATACAAGCCGGCATACTTGTTGCGGCCGTAAAACGGATTCAACTGGCTCTGGTTGTACTGGCTCGGAATTCCCAGCAGAAAGTCGGCAAAGTCCAATCCGGTTTCGCTGCCCGAAACCAGAAAACTCCCGTTGAACTGCGCGATGGCGTTGGTGTTGACCTGATCGTAGTGAGCTTCCGCGCCGATTTTGAGAGTGTGGCTGCGAATCACTTTCAAGAAATTATCCAGCGCCTGATAGGTGTTGTTGACTTGAGTCAGTTCGTTGGTATTGGTGCCGATGGAAAAATTGTTGAAGACAATGTTCTCCACGCCCTCGGTTTGCGGCGCAAGGGTGACGATACTGGGTTGCCCCGATGCCGTGAGAAATCCCTGCGATGCCAGGCTCACGCCCAACCCTCCCTGCGGTTTACCCAGCACCGTGCGGTCGCGCAGATAGCTCAAGTGCAGCTCATTCACCGCATTCGAGCCCAGCGTCTTCAGATCGCTCAGGCCCAGCAACTGCGCCCGGCCGACATTCTTCGCGCCGAATCCCGGAACGTTTGAGCCGCCCTGCGCCACCGGATAAGGATTCTCCTGCGAAAAGTCGTCAAGAAAGTAATACGCCGAAAGCATTCCCCAGCGGGTGTTCGCATCCAGCCGGTACGATCCTTTGTCGTCCCGCAGGGTTGAGTTGTACGCGGAAGTCGAAAACGTTCCGTCAGGATTGTTCGGCGCAGGAATGTATTGCAGCAGCTTCGTCGCCGGGCCCGACCACGCCGACTGCGGAATCGCCAGCGTCGGCAGAACGCACTGCGCAGTCGAACTACAGGAACTTCCATAAGTCGCGGAAGGATTCGACAACTCCGTCTCACCCTGCGAAAAATAATACGGCTCTCCGGCGGTGACCGGATATTCCAGCTGATTGGAAAGCACGCCCGCCCAGTAGGGCCCGCTCACCTGCGTGGGAACAATATTGCCATTTGCATTCGTGGTCGTGAACAGGCCAGCCAGCCCCGCGAGATTTCCCTGACGGTTCTGCGACGACGGCACCGGAATCTCTCCCGTATCAACTCCCTGGGTCAGCCGCGTTCCCTGATAGTCGGTAAAAAAGAAAATGCTGTTTCGGCGAATCGGCCCGCCAAACGTCGCCCCAAACTGGTTTTGGCCGAATGCGCCCCGCGTGGGAGAGAAATAATTCCGCGCATCCAGGTTGGTGTTGCGCAAGAACTCGAACACATTTCCGTGAAAGGCGTTCGTCCCTGACTTGGTGATCACGTTGATCTGGCCGCCGCTGAACTCGCCATATTCCGCGTCAAAATTATTGGTCAAAATCCGGAACTCGGCGATCGAGTCAAGGTTGGGAATGATCGCCGTTCCCATATTCACGTCTTCTTCCACATCGCTGCCGTTGACCATGAAGGCGTTGGCAAACTCGCGCTGCCCATTGATCGAAATCGTTCCCGGATTCAGATCGCCGGAAGGAGAAAATGCGCTCGCTCCCACATCCTGCACCGTGCTGGATGTGATCGAAGTCGCCGGTGCGATCCCGGGCTGCAGAGCCAAGAGATCGGTGTAACTCCGGCCGTCGAGCGGCATGGCGGTGATCTGCCTGGCTGTGATGACCTCACCCATCTGCGTGCTCACGGTTTCGGCGTGAACCGCGCTCTCGCTCACAGTCACGGTATCTGTGCGCTCGCCCGGGTGCAGCACGGCATCCACCACTACTCGGCTGTCGGTATCGAGCGTCACACTGGTGCGCCGATAAGGCTTGAACCCGGACTGATTCACTTCAATGTCGTAATCTCCAACGGGCAGAACGGCAAATGTATAGACGCCCCGGTCGTCGGTGATCGCCATCTTGCGCACCTTGGTGGCTGTATTCGTGGCGCTCACCGGCGCGCCCACAATGACCGCTCCCGTCGAATCTTTCACGGTGCCGGTAATGCTTCCGCCCACGCTGGCCCAGAGGAGCGGAGTCAGGATCAGAATTGCGATCCAGATCTTCGAGTAACCCGGGGAATGACTCTTCATAAAAACCCGTGCATAAGGTAGAATTCTAGTTGCAACTCGGTCGCAACAAGAAGGGAAGCGATGCTGCCTCTGATCTTCTCTTCTTGGTTATGCCCGGTGATGCCAACTCGGGAAGGAGACGCCGCCTAGTTGCAACTAAGTCGCATGTAATGGGACATCTTTGATGTTGCCGGATGCCCGGTGAAATCGTCAAGCTCTGGCGCAAGATTTCGTCGCACCGCCATTGCGACTACTTGCCACGCTAGTAGCGGAACTGCACTCGGTGCGCGGAGTGCAAACGCATTCTCCGCTCTGGTAGCGGATCGAATCAGCAGATACAGGAGACCGACATGCCTCTTCCTCAGACCGAAATGCCCGGCCGTTTACAGGCCCAGTTTCACGAACGCGGCATCCGCATGACCGGGCAGCGGCGCGCCATCCTTAGCGTCATCGAAACCGCAAAGAAGCATCTCGATGCCAGCCAGATTCTTCGCAAAGCGCAGAAAGTCGATGCCAGCGTAGACCGCAGCACCGTCTACCGCACGCTGCGGCTGCTTAAGCGCCAGGGCCTGATCGACGAACTCGACCTGATGCACGTCAATGGCGAAGGACATTACTACGAACGCCGGCTGGAGCGCGATCACATCCACATCGCGTGCCTGCGCTGCGGCAAGATCACAGAATTCGTCAGCGACAGTTTCGAAAGCCTCAAGCAGCAAGTCGAAAAAGACTGCCGCTTTCGCGTGCTGGTGTCGCGCCTGGAAATCGGCGGCTATTGCGCAGCCTGCCGCAGCTCACAATGAGCGAGGAAGCTGTGAGCTATGAGCCATGAGCGAACAGATTTGCTCCTGGCCCATCGCTCAATGCTCGTAGCTAAACAAAAAAGAAAAGACCACCGAGACAGGTCTCAGGACTCAGGACTAAATAAAAAAGCGTCCTCGACTTTTCAGTCCAGGACGCCTCGGCAGCCCTCCCCCAGAACTGCCAAACCACGAATTGGATAGTAAAGTCCGCCTCATATTCTGTAAACGTCACTTTGGTAATTGAAGATTTGGGAGATGGGTAACGCGAAAAATGCAACGCGGAAAAACTGCGAGGCAGTTATTGCTTTTGCCAACTCTGGCCGCCATCTGGCGTGGCCCAGATTTCCCCTGTGGAAGTTGTCACTTTGCCGTGAGCCGAGTCGGGAAATTCCAGGCGAATCACATCCCCGGTAAGCGATGCATCCTGCGCCGACGGCGTAACCCGGCTCCAGTGAATGCCCGCATCGCTGGAATGATAAAGGCGGGCTCCCGCAGCTCCGGCCCACACGTCGTCTGCGTTGGCGGCAACCGCGCGGAAGATGATCTGGGGCCCAGCCGCCGGAACTTTGGCCCGTGCGTTTGAGATGCTCCCTCCAACGCTCTTGCGCGCAGGCTTGCTCTGCGCAGGGACGGATTCACTTACGTCGACGTCCAGCCAAGTCTGGCCCTGATCGAAAGAGCGTTGCAGGCCGCCGGCTGCGCTGATGCTCCAGACCGGCGACGAAACGGGCGTCATGCTTGTCAACTGGTTGAAACTGCGTCCATTCAACGGGGGGGACGAGGGTGGGTTCGCAACGCTCCCCTGCGGCGCATCGGGCGTTGGCGGCTCGGCGGGCTTGCTTCGGCTGACTGTGGCTTCATCGTAAGTTGGTTGGGACGCCGGCCCAGCCCTTGGACCGGCTGCGGCTTCTTGACTCCCCGCCTCAGCCTGCATCACCGGCGCCGCAGACGCGACTTCTACAGTCTCCGAAGGGGCAGGGAGGCTTGGATTCCCCGCCACGTGCTCTTCCGGTCGTACTTTGGCGAGAGGTGGCGGCGCGGTCCCGGCCCGCGCCCTGACCTGCATTCCATAGGAGCTCTGCGACCCCTGAGACCGCTGCATATTTACTGAGCCGTGCGGCAATGCACCTTGGCCAATGCCCACGGCGACCCCGCGGCCGACGAAAGGCTCAACGCGCGCCGGCGACGCTTCTTTAGCTTTCCACCGCGGAAGTTTCGCGAGCCCTTGCGTTTGTTCGGCTTTGTCCTCAGAAACGGCTGTACTGAAGCCTACGTGCTTCGTGGCAGCTCCGGTTAATGCTGAAGCCGGCGGCGTCTGCCCTTGTGCTTCCATCGTGAGGGGAGCCACGGGAACTGATCTTGTTTTCGCGAACCGCGTCTGCTGCCCGTACTGCACAACCCCTAACGAAGCCACGATAACGATTCCCGCAGCCACGAACCCCCAGCGCAGAGCTGGCCATGCCAGCCATCCCCGGCTCGCTGACGGACTTGGCAAAGACGGGCTGAGAACTGCGGAGGTCTGCTCCTCGCCGGGCAATGCCAACGCGATCACATCCCGGCACTCCACGCATAAGCCCAAGTGCTCGAGCACGATCGCCCGATCCACTTCAGGCAGCAAGCGATCGGAAAAAGCCGCCAGCACATCCGCATCCGGATGATTCAACGCAGCATGATTCGCCGCCGCCGCGACCTTCAACCGCTCCCGCACGATTTTTGGAACATCCTGCATAATTCAAAACTTATGTGGCGACGGCCGTCCAGCGAAGGCGAAGCCAAGCTGCCTAACCCCTAATCCCTGATCCCTGGCCCCTACCCATCGCCCTCCCGGGCCCGGGCCTCCACTCTCTTCTCATTGAACGTATCAGTTCGCGGTTCTTGCGCCAGGCTTCGACGAACATCCATCTGCATATCGCGCACGTCGGTTTCCATGGCTTCCTCCGCCTGCCGGCGCGTCAAGCCCCGCCGCACCAAAGCCGCAAGAATCTGTTTCCGCAATGACTTAGCCAGCTTGTCGAGCTTGCGGCTGATGGTCGACTCATGCACCCCCAGCATGCGCGCAATCTCGGCCAGTGTGCGCCCATCCAGATAATATGCGCTCAATATCGTGCGCTCTTCGCCCGAAAGATATGCCAGGGCCTCGTCGGTGGCCTGCGCCAGCCGGTTATCGACGGCCGCAACCGGCTCCGGATCCGGCGCTCGAAACTGGACGCCCTCCTCCGACTCTTCATCCAGGCTAACCAGCCGCTTCGTACGGCGGTACCGGTTCACGTATTCCTGGGCCAGCACGGTGCGCAGCCAGCCTTCCAGAGATCCGCGGCCGGTGTACGAGGCAAGTTTCGAGACGCGCTGTCCTTCGCGGGTCGTGGTCCCGTAGAGGTCGGCGTAGAGCGTGTCAGCCAACTCGCGCGCTGCGGAATCCTCGCGCGCGACGCGCAGTGCCGAAAGATACAGTTTTTCGCGATAACGGGTGAGAAACACTTCCCAGGCGGCGTTACTCCCCGCAGCGCAAGCCCGCGCCAAAGCCAACTCGTCCACCCGCAGACTCAGGAAGAATGTTCGCAGTTCGCCCTCGGAAGGCGATGTGGCCGCATACTTCGTTCCCACTTCGCACAGAATGGCCGAAAACGCGTCCCGCGCGAGTCCGAGCTTTTCGCAGCAGGCTTTGGCGTGCAACTCACCCAGCAGTTCGTCGACGAGGGAGCGTATCAGCCGGGAGTGAGGCGAAGCTATTTTCGACTGGCTCATGGCGCGACTTGAAATTCAGGCAATCTGAGTGCCGCGCTTGGCATAGCGCTGTGGCGATCTGATTTCGGGTTGCACCGATCTTGGGTGGCGCAGCGCTTCATTGCTCCGATGGCAGCTGAGGTGCGTCACCGCCCCAATCCTCTAACCCGCCCGCGCCGCGTTACACTCCCCGCACGGACACCATTCCCGCAAGAATCTCCACGAATAAATGCCCAGATCATGGTTGTCATTCCACAAAAACTTGATCGCATATTTGCCCACACCCTCAGCGGAAACCGGCTTGGCCACAGGCTTGTACATGGGCAAGGTGCCGGGCGCCAGCGCCACAGGCTCTCCGGGCCGGCGGTCCGCCTTCGCCCGCTCATCTTCACACATCGCGCAAGGGCAGGCGTCGCGCAGGTAGGCAAACCCATAATGCGAGGCATGTCCATCGCCCCACTCGATGTCCACTCCGGCCCCGGTGGTGAGATGCACCTTCACCGACTTGGGATCGGTCGAGGCGGTAGGGGTCTGTAGCGGAGACTGCATCAACTTCAGTATCGCACAAGGTTGATGCCGGAACGGCTCATGTGGGGACGGCGGTGGGGTCCTAAGTTGTCCTGCCTCCGCCTGAGCGCGTCGCAGAGGCTCCCGCAAACAGCAGGTTCCTCACCGGCGCTTCGCGCCGGTGAGGAATGACATCTTGACGTTAGGACACTACCGGGACGGACGACTCGTCCGTTCTGCGAGGCGAAGCCGAACTGCGTCATCCCCTCACGAGGGGACGCGAGAAGAAAAGGCGCAAGAAGGTTATTTCGCCGCCGCCGCGCTGCTGGTAGTCCGCCCGGTCACCACGCCGATCGCCAGACCGCCCAGCGCTCCCGCGACAATCCCGATGACCGCCAGCATAATCACGCTATCGAGAAGAGAATTCTTGTGCTTCATGGAAGGTCCCCCAACACCGAACTATATAACATTGCCGCCCCGCCCGAAAGGTTACAACCGTGCCATCAGAGTGCTTTAATTTAGCGACGGAAGAAGCCTGCCCAGAGCGAACCCGAAGGGGTCCGTCCCGCGGAGGCCCCGTTCCCCTGGAATTCCAACCGAACCGTTGCTCAAACCGCGCTGCCTCTTGTACAATAGTCGTTTCCGGTTGAGTCCCGCCTAGAGGATCTAACCTAACAAGCGAATCGGAGTCCGTCATCATGTCACAACAATGCGATATCTGCGGCAAGAAGCCGCAAGCGGGAAACCGCATCAGCCACGCCCACAACGTTACCAAGCGCCGCTGGAACATCAATCTGCGCCCGGTGCACGCCAAAATCAACGGACAGGGCAAGCGCATCCGCGCCTGCACCGCCTGTATCCGCGACGGCAAAGTAGCCAAGGCGTAAGCCTTGCGCGAATCGTGATTCGGTGAATTTGGTATGTAACTGCCTAGCTCGCAAGATGTTACGCGAAAGTCATTGCAGGTCAAGATCTTGCTAGTGAGTTTCAGGTCGAAACTTTCCAACTGCAAGCAGACAAAAGATCTCAACGTTAAGGTACGGAAAAATGCGAACCCCTATGATCTTCTCCAACCGCCCGCTGCTCCTCCTCGGCATCGTATTCACCGCCGTCGCCCTTTTCGCCCAAACCTCCAAACCTGACACTTCCGCGCCCACCAAGGTTACCGGCGACGGAGTCAAAACCAGTTCCGGTCTCCAGTACTGGGACATCAAAGTTGGCACCGGCGCGGAAGCCAGGAATGGAAATCAGGTCAAAGTTCACTACACCGGCTGGCTCACCAACGGCAAAAAATTCGACAGCTCGGTCGATCACGGCCAACCCTTCGAATTCACGCTCGGCCAGGGAATGGTCATCAAGGGTTGGGACCAAGGCGTTGCAGGCATGAAGGTCGGCGGTAAGCGCCAGCTTCGCATTCCTCCGGATCTAGCATATGGTTCACGCGGTACCGGCGGCGGGCTTATCCCACCGAACGCCACGCTAGTCTTCGACGTTGAGTTGCTCGGGGTGAAGTAGTCAGAATGCAGAAGATAAGAATGCAGAAGTAAGAATGAAGTAAGAATGCAGAAGTAAGAATGCAGAAGTAAGAATGAAGTAAGAATGCAGAAGTAAGAATGAAGAAGTAAGAATGTAGAAGTGAAGCAGCGGTTCTGCATTCTGCCTTCTGCATTCTTCATTGTTCATTCTGCCTTCCCCCTGTGTGTACAATAGAAACGATGTCTCAGGCAGCCCCGGCCATTACGCGCAGCCCCGCGGAAGTAGTCCGCCTCACGCCGGTTTCGCAGGCTGCCAACGGCATCTGTTACGCCTCCGCCGGCGAGGTCGCCCTCAATTCCTTCGACCTTGAGCGCATGATTGCCGCCGTGCCTTCGCGTATCGCTTCCGCGCTTGACCGCAAGGCCTATTACTTCGTCCCGCTCACCGTGAGCCACGGCGAAGACACGCTCATCGCCGACCGCTACGACGTCGAGCTCAGCGACCACGCGGTTTGCCATCGCAACCTGAACCTGGGCGGCTCGAACTGCGTCTTCATTTCCACCCGCCTGATGGACGACAAGTTTTCCGTGGCCTTCGAGTTCTATATCAACGTGGGTCATGCGCTGGTGGAACGCGCCGGAGTCTCGAACGAGTTCAGCGAACTGGCCTGGGCACAGGTGGAAACCGGTGTCCGCGGCGAGACTTCGCTCGATGCCTGGGAGGCCCGCAAGCTTGCGATCACCGGCGGCGCCGAAGCCGAGCGCTACAAAAACGAGTATCTGGAAGCCACGTTTTCCGACACGATTTCAATTTATCTTCTGTCGCTGTATCTTGACGTGGACTATTACGACTTGCGCGAGCGCGACTATCCGCTGCTGGCCCCTTCGGCGCTGGCCGAACGCCTGCGCAAAGTGGCGGAACTGTTTCCGCCGAATTCAGGATTTGAATTTGCGATTCTTTACAAGCGCCGTGGATGATTGTTAAGGCGCCAAGGACTTGATGGCTGCTTCCGCTCCCTCCCGTGGCTCCGGCAACTCTGCATCGCGCCCGCCCCGCTGGTACGGGATTCCGCTGCGAGTGCTGCTGGTTACCTTTCTGGGAACGCTGATCAGCTTTGCTGTAAGCCTGCTTCTAGCGATCATCGGTACAGTGGCGATTTCGGCGCTGCGCGGAATGCATCCCGACATGCGCATCGCCTACCGCCTGGTCGCGCTGCCCATGGCGCTGGGTGCCGGCAGCATCATTTTTGTGTTCTCGCTGGCCATGGAAGTCCAGCATTACCGGCAAACCAAAACGCTGTCGGCCATCGAGCGAATGAGTTGACCCGCGTGAAGCCCATACCCCGCATTGCCATTCCCATGCCGCACTCCACCGACCGCGAATACGCCGAGCGCGCGATTCCGCAATATGAGCGGGCCGTTGCGCTGGCCGGAGGAGAACCGGTGCGCATTCCTCTGGATGGAGCTCCTGCGGAAGCGACGAAGTTGATGGCGGGCTGCGACGCCGTGCTGCTGCCGGGCAGCAAGGCCGACGTCGATCCGGCGCGCTTTGCGCAAGAACGCTCCACGCACACCGCGGCCACCGATGTGCTGCGAGAGCAGATCGATAACGCGTTGCTCGACGATGCCTATGCCCGGCGAAAGCCGCTGCTGGGCATTTGTTACGGGCTGCAGAGCTTGAACGTCTACCGCAAGGGATCGCTGGTGCAGCACATTCCGGACTTTCTGCCCGAAGGGATGCGCGCGAAGGTGAATCACGAAGCGGGAAGAAAAGTTGCAGTCGCGCACACGGTGGAGATTGATTCGAATTCAAACCTCGCTGCGGTCGTCGGGTCGGGAGGCCAAAGTCCAAGGTCTAAGATCCAAGGTCCGCTTTTTGTGCCCGTAAACTCTTCGCACCATCAATCAGCGGAAGTCATTGGCGAGGGCCTGCGCATCGCGGCGCGCTGCGCAGAGGACGGCATCATCGAAGCGCTGGAAGGAACTTCGCCGGATCATTTGGTGCTGGCGGTGCAATGGCATCCCGAGCGTTCGGTCGATGAGGACGAAGCCTCGCGCGCCATCTTTCGCGCATTGATCGAGCGTGCATCGATTGAAGCCGCGAGCCGCCGCGACTGATGCCAGTGCCCCCGGGTTAATTCTTGCGGCTCTTCTTTTTCTTGGATCCTTTTTTCTTTGATCCGTGAAGATCCGTATGAATCCGTGGCGAGACTCTGTCTTCCAGCAGTACCACCACATGCGCAACTGCGGCGTTGTCCAGATTCAAGCCCTCGGGAGTCTTCGCCTTCAATCCCACGCAGTCGCCGGCAATGCCGAGCAGTTCGGCAACCCGGGCGCGGATCGCGGCGGAGTGAGGGCCGATCTTCGGCGCGGCCAGGATCAAACTGGCATCGATGTTTGCCACCGCGTATCCAGCATCGTGCACTCGCTTGAGAGCTTCACGGAGAAAGATGACGGAGTCGGCGCCCTTCCACTTCGGGTCGGAAGGGGGGAAGAGCGCGCCAATATCGGGCGCGGCGATGGCTCCCAGCAGCGCGTCGGTGATGGCGTGCAGCAGGACGTCGCCGTCAGAGTGGCCGCCAAGCCCGCGGTCATGAGCGAGAGCGATGCCGCCGATCTTTAGCGGAATGCCAGGACGGAATTCGTGCGAATCAAAGCCGTAGCCAATGCGGGTCGTTGGTCGCCGGCCTTCGGTCGTTGGTCGTTGGTCGTCGGTCGTTGGCATTCAAGTTCGCGTTGAAAGAACTACTTCCGTAAGTAGAACGCTGCCAGTTCCATGTCTCCGGGATTTGTGATCTTGATATTTCTCGGCGAGCCCATCACTACCGCGACTTCATGACCGGAGCGTTCCGCCAAAGACGCTTCGTCGGTTCCCAGAAAACCGTCAGCCGCAGCTTCGTCGAAAGCCTTCTTGATCACGTCGTAGCGAAAGCCCTGGGGGGTTTGCGCCAGCACGATGCCGGCGCGGGGAATCGTGGTTTTGATAATGGCGCCTTCGGAGGTGCGCTCGACCTGCTTTACGGTATCGACGGCAGGCAGTCCGGCGATGGCGGCACCGTATTTCTTCGCCGCCTCGATCACCTCGTGAATGATTTCCGCTGTAACCAGCGGGCGGACCGCGTCATGCACCAGCACGATGTCATCGGGCGCAGCTGAAATTGCATTCAGCGCATGCTCGACCGATTGCTGGCGATGCTCGCCTCCGGTGACAAGTTCGATGCGCTTCTTCCGTGCCGGTTCATTGGCAAGCTGTTTGCGAAAGCCTTCGATTTCGTTCTCGCGCAGCGCGATCCAGATTTCCGCGATGGATTCGACGACGGCAAACTTGCGCAGTGTGTGAAGCAGAATCGGCGTGCCGGCCAGTTCCGTAAACTGCTTCGAGGGATGCGGCTTCCTCGCGGCCGCTGCGCCCGAGGTTGAGATTGGCGCGCTGGGAACCGGCGCCATGCGGGTGCCGAGGCCTGCGGCCGGAATGATGACGACCACCTTCATAGCGGGTTGTCAGTATACGAGCCTGTCGACGATAGTTCAAACCGGAGTTCAAATGGGCTTGGAGGTCTTCGCCTGATGCAAACCCGCGTCCGGAGGCCGCGAGCGTCGAAGGGTCGAGGTAGAGGACCTGGGCGGACGATCCTGAAATTGTGACAACTCTGGATCAGGACAACTAAGGACACGACGGTGGCCCGCAAATGCGCAGCCCCCCTTCAGCATGGGGTCCGATCGCGAGACCGCCGATTGAGCGGAAGCCGGCTGCGACTCCACCGACCGCCAGTCCTCCCATGGCGACGCCTCCCAAGGCGATGACGCCGAGCGCCAGACCGCCGAGGCTGACCATGCCAAACGCCATACCGCCGAAGGCGATCACTCCAACCGCAATGGCTCCAACGGCGACGACCCCGACAGCGATGTCGCCGACCGCAATCAATCCGACCGCACGGCCCCGGTTTTGCTGGGCATCCGGGCCGACCGCAACCGCGATCACGGGAAAGTCACCGATCATTACGCTGGATTGGTATCTCATGATTTCCTCTACGAACGGAGGAAAGCCTCGGTTCCGTCTTTCTGACGGCGGAGCGGGATCAGGTTCCCGGTTTTGACTCCACGCTGGCCGGGGCTGGGCCGGACGTTCCAGTCGCAATCACGGGTAAAGGCTGATGGGCCGGGGCGACGGGCACCGACTGCCGGGCATAGGCTGCGCGTTCGTCCCACTTGCCGAAGATCATCTTTCCCGCAGTGGTTTGAAGAACGGAAGTCACCGAGACGTCGATGGTCTTGCCTATCATTTTGCGGGCGTTGTCGACGACCACCATGGTGCCATCGTCCAGATAAGCGACTCCCTGGTTGTATTCCTTGCCTTCTTTCAGGATGAACACGCGCATGGTTTCGCCGGGAAGGACAATCGGCTTCAGGGAGTTGGCAAGTTCATTGATATTGAGCACTTCCACGCCCTGCAACTGCGCGACTTTATTCAGATTGAAATCGTTGGTGATGATTTTGCCTTCGTAAAGCTTGGCCAGTTCGATCAGCTTCAGATCGACTTCGCGGATGGCGGGAAAATCGTCTTCCACGATCTGTATTTGCAAAGTGGCAACCTTTTGCAGGCGCTGCAGAATGTCGAGACCGCGGCGGCCGCGATTGCGCTTGAGGGAGTCGGCGGAGTCGGCCACCAGTTGTAGTTCGCGCAACACGAATTGCGGGGTGACCATGATGCCGTCGAGGAAGCCGGTTTCGGCAATGTCGGCGATGCGGCCGTCGATGATGACGCTGGTATCCAGAATCTTGTAGCTTTTCTTGGACTGTTTTTCACCGCCAAAGATTCCGCCCAGCGCCGCCAGGTTGAGGAGTTCTCCCTTGTTGGCTCCGATGATCAGGCCCACGTAGGCCATGAGCAGCATGACCAGGATCTGCAGGAAGCTTTGGGTGTGGCCCTCAGGAACACTGCTGCGAATGACCAGAGCAAACAGGTAGGCGCCGCAGATGCCGAGGATGCTGCCGATGGCGGCACCGATCAGCCGCTTGAGACTGACCGTGCGCAGCTTCCATTCGAACAGAACGATGGCTGCGCCGATCAGCGCTCCTACCGCTGCGTCATAGACGCGCGGCAGGTTAAACGGAGTAATAACGAAGCACGTAACGGCTACAACCGCAACAAAAAGAAGACGTACAAGAATAATATCCACGGCTCGCTCCCCGCGGATGCACTTATATTCCCGCGCCGCTGGGTGAATGCACCCGTGCCAGTTCCACGCCGCCCCTTGGCGGGAATCAGCCTTGCCTATGCGGGACGCGTAGAAAAGGGGGAATAAAAGGGTGCGCCCCGTCCCGGCCCATATTCGGGGCTTGGCCGGGTGGATCAGTAAGCCAACGCCAAGAGTATATACCCACGGGTTGGCGGTTCGAAACTCTGAGTCTCTCCACGGAGACACAGAGTCACGGAGAAACCCTTTTTATTGTTCCAGCGAAAGGGCCCGCGTCCCTTCTACGGCCAAATCCCGCACCGGACAAATCTCGCGCCGTCTACAGCATTTCCCCGACGGTTCATTGAACCGCGTCAGCATCCCATGCAAAGTCCGTTTTATTTGGCGCCCATCGCTTCAGAAGTCAGCAAGCGAGCTGTTAGGAAACCGAGCGCTCAGGAGGCCGAAGCCGAGCGTTTAGAAAAACAGGAGGATGCGATGAGAAAACTGTTTGCTGTGGCTGGAATCGGAATGCTGTCGCTGCTGCTAGGCGTTTCCGTAACGGCTTGGGCTCAAGACGACAAACCCAGGCAGGATGAACCGAAACAGGCGGAGGCCCAAGACGAGGCAACGCCAAAACCGAAAGAAGACAAAGCACCGAAGCAAGACGAATCAAAGCAGGAGCGTCAGCAGGAGAAGAATCAACGGCCGGCTGCGGTGCAGTCTGGTAAAGGCGGCCGTATTCCCGACGCTAAATTCCGCGCCAATTTCGGCCGTCAGCATACCGTCGTGATCCATCAGCCGGTGATCGTGCAGGGGCAACCCCGGTTCCAGTTCGGCGGGTACTGGTTCATCATTTCCGAGCCCTGGCCGGCGGGTTGGGCCTACACCGATGAATGCTACATCGACTTCGTCGATGGCGAGTACGTATTGTTGGATCTGCTCCATCCGGGAATGCAGGTTGTGCTTGTAGTCGCGACATAGCTGGTTGCGGGTTCAAATTGCATGCCCATCCCTGCCGCATCGCGGCCGGGGATGGGCATTCTTGTTCCTGTTGCCGTTGAGAATGCGCCGATGGTTGCTCTTTCCTCTGGCGCGCTTCTAAACTCTTTCCCATGAAAGCTCTGATGATCACGAGCCTCGCCGGCCCGGAGGCGCTGCAGATCCAGAATGTTCCGGAACCAAGCCCGAAAGCAGGACAAATGGTCATTCGCGTGGCTGCCGGTGGATTAAATTTTGCCGACGTGATGACGACGAAAGGCGGATATCCCGGAACGCCCCCGCCGCCGCTGATTGCCGGACGCGAGTTTTCCGGAATCGAGGAAGCCACTGGGCGCCGCGTGATGGGATATGCGCAGTGGGCGGCTTTCGCAGAAAAGACCCTCGCCTATGCGAACATGCTGTGGAGTGTTCCGGAGCGCTGGAGCGACGAGCAGGCGGCGGCGTTTCCGGTGAACTTCTTCACGGCGTATCTGCTCTACTGGCAAGCGGGAATGACGGATGCCATGGGGGGACAGCCGCCCTCGCCTGGGTTGAGCGCAGCTCCGAAGTCTAAGCCTCGTGTCCTGATTCACGCCGTCGCTGGCGGGGTGGGAACGGCGGCTGTACAGATGGGGCATTTGCTCGGGGTTGAGATGTATGGAACGTCTTCGTCCGACGAAAAGCTGGCGCGAGTGAAGGCGCTGGGCTTACAGCACCCGATCAATTACAAACAGCACGACTACGAAGAAGTGGTGAAGAACTTGACGCATGGCGAGGGCGTAGACGCCGTGTTTGAGATGCTCGGGGGCGAACACACGGCTAAGAGTCTGCGCTGCCTGCGGGATTTTGGGCGCGTCATTCAATACGGAACGGCGACGGGACACGCGCCGAAAATCGATTTGCGTGCGATGTATGCGAAATCGGCCAGCTTGCAGGGATTGTGGCTGACCTATTTGGCGCAGAAGCGGGAGATCATGGATCCGGCCTGGCAGCGGCTCTCGGGGTGGATTGCCGAGGGCAAGCTCACGCCGCAGATCGGGCAGGTGTTTCCCCTGGAGCGGGCGGTGGAAGCCTACAAGCTGCTTGAAGCCGGGAAGAATTATGGGAAGGTTGTGTTGAAGATCGCAAATTCGTGACATCTTCGCTTCGCGGTCTGCATTCTCCGTTGAGAACATCCCTCCTTTTTGCCTTGCAGCCACATCCAACAGGGTAGATGGCAAAGTTGAGTCGGCCGTTGGGTAAAAGGAGAGGCCATGAATAAGTTTAGGTTTCTGGGTGCAGTGGCTCTGGGTCTGTTGGGCTGGGGTGGAAGCGGATTGGCGCAGCAAAGTCCACCCGCGGGCGGTGCTCCTGCGCATCTACTGGTCACGGTTGAGCCGCACAACAAGGGAAAAGAGGTGCCAGTCGTTGGCCGGGAGGATGTGCTGGTCTTCGAGGGGCACGTTCGCGACCGCGTGATCGATTGGGTGCCGGCACGGGGCGATCATGCCGCGCTGGAGCTTTTCGTGGTGCTCGACGACGGCTCCAACATGTCTTTGGGTGGGCAATTGGACGATATTCGGAAGTTCATCGAGGCGCAGCCGGCCACCACGAAAATCGGCGTGGCATACCTGCAGAATGGCATGGCACGGGTTGATCAGGAACTGACCGGCGATCATGCGCACGCGGCAAAGACCTTGCATCTGCCGATTGGAATTCGCGACGCCAATGCCAGTCCGTACATTTCGTTGAGCGACCTGGTGAAGAAGTGGCCGGCAAGCGGGGCACGCCGGGAGGTCATCATGGCTACCGACGGCGTCGATCCGTACTACGACAGCGGCGATTTGCAGGATCCCTATCTGCAAAAGGCCATCGACGATGCGGTGCGCGCGGGCATTGTGGTTTCCGCCATTTATACGCCGGGAGTCGGCCATGCCGGCCACAGTTACTGGATGACTTATTGGGGCCAGATATACCTGGCAGAACTGGCGGAAAAAACCGGAGGCGAAGCCTATTACATTGGCTTCAATGGCCCGCCGGTAGCGTTTGCTCCATATCTGGACGACGTAGCGCAGCGGCTGGAGCATCAATATTTTCTGACGTTTGCTCCCCAGATTCCGAAGAAAGCCGGATGGCAGCAAGTGCGGCTGCGGAGCGAAGCGTCGGATGTGGATCTGATTTCGGCGGGAAGGGTTTACGTTTCACCGGAACGATAGGAACGATAATCAGGGTGGAAGTTGGGGCGCGTGACGGCTATTCTGCCGGGCACGCGCCTTTCCACTTTCGGCCCAGGTTTGCGCGGGGATGCGAATCGATCAACGTTTGGTCTTGATGATTCCGCTAAGATTGAGAGTCCGATTCGATTCTCAATGACAAAACTGCTCCGCTTTTTCCGGCCATCGCACGAGCACACGCTATTTTCCGCAACGCTGCTTGTGATCTCGACGGTGATGGTGTCGCGCGTGATCGGCTACGCCCGCGACGCCTACATTGCCTGGGCTTACGGGGCCGGCGGATCGACCGATGCCTACGTCGCCGCTTTCACGCTTCCCGATTTTCTGAACTACGTGGTCGCCGGCGGCGCGGCCTCGATTACATTCGTCTCCATCTATACGCGATTTCTCGCCGAAAAGCGCAACGCGGATGCGCAGAAAACTTTTTCCATCATCATCACCGTCATGACGGCGGTGCTGATCGCGGGAACGATCGTCACCGAAATCTTCGCGCCCGAATTTATCCGCTGGTTCGTCAAGGGATTCACTCCTGACAAAATCGATCTTTGCGTACACCTTACCCGCATTCTTCTGCCAGCGCAGATTTTCTTTTACGTCGGTGGGGTGGTTTCCGCCGTACTCCTTTCGCACCGGCTCTTTCTTTTTCCTGCGTTCGGCCCGCTGATTTACAACGTGTGCATCATTCTGGGCGGCGTGATCGGGGGCCATCGCCTGGGGATTTCGTCGCTGGCCTACGGCGCGCTCGCTGGAGCTTTCGCCGGACCATTCCTGGCGAGCGTGATCGGCGCCGCGCGCATCGGTACCGGATACCGGCCCTCGTTCGACATTAGCAACCCCGCGTTTCGCGAATGGGTAAGGCTTTCGATTCCGCTGATGCTGGGGTTCTCGCTGGTCACCGTCGACGACTGGATTCTTCGCCATTACGCCTCCAGCGGCGTCGGCGACATCACCCGCCTCAGCTTTGCCAAGCGCCTGTTTGCCGTGCCCATTGCCGTGCTGGGGCAGGCGACCGGGCAGGCGTCGCTGCCGTTTTTTGCGCGCCTGTTTAATGAGAAGAAGCTCAAAGAATTTGCGGCGACCGTCAACGATTCGGTCTATCGCGTGTCGGCGGCGTCTTTGCTGGCCACCGGGTGGATGATGGTGGCGGCGCTGCCGCTCATCGATCTGGTTTACCGGCGGGGAAAGTTTTCCTTTGCGGATGCGCAAACCAGTGCCGTCTATTTTTTCTGGTTCTCGCTGTCTCTGGTCTTGTGGTCGGCGCAGGGGCTTTATGCGCGCGCGTTCTACGCTGCCGGCGACACGATGACACCGATGGTGGCCGTTACCGTTATCACGTTTATTTCTCTGCCCATGTATTCATTTCTTTTTCATCGCTTCGGGGTGGTCGGGCTGGCATGGGCGTCGGATATCGGCATCGGAGCGAACTTGGTGGCGCTGGCCGGATTGCTCGATTTTCGCGGACTGGTGGGGCTGGGCGGATTACGCTGGGACGAGTTGGCGAAGTCGGCAGGGACGGCTGTAGTTGCGGCGGCGATCAGCTTTGAAGTCGCGAAGGCTGGGCCTCTGGGGGCGATGGGAAGCCGCGCGGCGGATCTTGTGCGCCTGGGGCTGGTTTCGGTGACCTGGGCCGCAACGGTCGCGGCCGGACTTTGGCTGCTGCGGTCGGATCTGCCTCGAGACCTTCGAAGTCGCAAACGCACTGCGTATCCGGCAGTGGCGCAGGACGAGAGCAAGGAGATTTTGGGGGCCGGAAGAGAGCCATAGAGTGTAGTCCGGCGAGGGGCGGCTGATAAACTGAAGTCCTGAAGGCCCGCGAAAAAGAGCAGGAAGAAGCGATTCTAGCCTTCCTTCAGATTGACGGTATCCTCGGAGCATGTCATGACCATCGGCACCAAAACCGTTTCCATCCAGCAACTCGTGGAAGAACTGCGACGGCTTCCAGCGGCTATGTTCGAGCAGACCGAGCCCTTGCGGCGCTTTCTACGTGACGCGCCGGTTGACACTGAATCTCTCGCTCCATATCTCACCTGGAACGCGCAGCATTACACCCGCAATCTGATTGACCGAACTCCGTTGTATGAATTGATGGCTATCTGCTGGGAAGTTGGGCAGGTGAGTTCGGTGCACAACCATCGCGACCAGAATTGCTGGATGGCGGTTCCTGTGGGCCGCCTGCTGGTGGAGAACTTCCATCTGGTTGATCAGGACTTAGAGGGTGGCCGCTGCCGGCTGGAACCGCTCAACACGGTTGAGATGAATGCTGAGCATCCCTGCGCGGTCAATCCCGAGGACCCCGTGCATCGCGTGGTGAATCCTGCGGAGTTCCAACAGCGGGCGGTCAGCCTGCATGTGTACTCGCGGCCCTTCGATTCGTGTGTGGTGTACTCGCCGGAGCAGGGCACATGCGGCGAGATTAAGCTGCACTTCAACACGGAATTCGGCAAACCGAAGTAATGCCATTTCTCTGGCGGAATCTTTTTCTCTTGGACCTTGCGCATTAAGATTTTCTAAGAGCTATGAAGATTCCAGTCGGATTATTGGTGACCCTCGCCGCGCTGTTGATGGCCGGCTCGTATGTGTGGACGAACCGGGATCATATTGTGAACATGATCGCGGCGCCAGCAGGCGCGTCCGGTGACGCCCCAGGGTCGGCGCAGGATAAGCCGACGGCTGCCGCCGACGATCCCACCAGCATCAGGCAGCAAGCGGCTACGGCTGTCGGACCGCTGGCCAAATTCGTAACCCACCTGACCCCAGCCGGCTACGATGCTGGGAGCAATGCTCCAAACACCTCAGATCGTGTTCTGGCAAATTCTCCGGTGGGCACCAGCCGCGCGCTCGTGAACCAGACGTTTGCTGTGACTCGCATTGTGGACATCCCATTTGACCTGCCCGCGCAGGCGGCCACGCCGCAACTGCACGGCAGCTTTCGAGCACTCGCACAACCGCAGCGTAAACCTTCGAACGTGACCGATACGAACCTGGAATTCCTGGTGCTAAGTCAGAAAGAATACGAGGATTTTCTGAACCAACGTCCTGGCGAGTCGGTGTTTGCGGCAGAAGAAGCGCATGATCGGGAAGTGAACGTGTCGCTTCCTCCCACCTATGGCCGTCGCGCCGCATATCATTTGGTTTTTCGCAACAATTCGCCGAGCGTGAAGAAAGTTGTGCAGGCCAACTTCCGCCTCGATTTCTAGCGGATCCGCCGGCACCGTCCTTGCTTCTCCGCTGCGCTGCTACACTAAGCGCGGTGCCTCCCAGAAAAAAGCCGTCAGACGTTGTGCAGGTGGATGGTCCAGCTGCGGAATCCGCCGCCGGTTTGTTGCCCGCGAAGTCCGCAAGCCAGCGTGATCCAGATGCTCACGGCCGCATATTTCTGATCGACACAATGTCGTTTATTTTCCGCGCCTACCACGCCATGGCGCGGCAGCGGCCCATGTCGACCAAGACCGGACTGCCGACGGCCGCCATTTATGTATTCGTCAACATGCTGCGGAAACTGCGCGACGATTTTTCTCCCCAATATCTAGCCGCCGTGTTTGACGTAGCCGGGCCAACGTTTCGCGATGAGCAGGCGGAGGCGGTGACCAAGGTTCGCAAGTTCGACATTAAGACGCAGACGTTTACCGAAATCGAATACAAGGGCTACAAGGCGAACCGAGCGGCCATGCCCGAGGATTTGTCGCAGCAGGTTCCCTACATTCGGCGGGCGCTTGAGGCGTACCGGATTCCGATCATCGAGATGCGGCGCTTTGAAGCCGATGACGTGATCGGAACGCTGGCGCGCAAAGCGGCCGAGGCGTCGCATCCCGTCTACGTGGTTTCGAGCGACAAAGACATGATGCAACTGGTCAACGACAAGGTCCACATTCTGAATCCTCCGAAGGACAATCTGATTTGCGACGCGGCCAAGGTGGAGGAGATTCTGGGCGTGCCGCCGGAACGAGTCGTCGATGTGATGGCCCTGCGCGGCGATTCAATCGACAACATCCCCGGGGCGCCGGGCATTGGCGATAAAGGGTCGGTGGAGATCATTCAACGCTTTGGAACGGTCGAGCAGGCGCTGGATCGCGCCGCGGACGTGGAGAAGAAAACCTATCGCGAGTCGCTGCAGAACAATCGCGACACAATCCTGTTCAGCAAAGCCATGGTCACGATTGATACGAATGTTCCGGTCGATCTCGACATCGATGCGATGCGCGTGGGCGAGCCGAACGCCGATGCGTTGCGCTCGCTGTTTACGGAACTTGAGTTCACTTCGCTGCTCAAAGAGTTGCTGCCGGTGACCGAAGTGGGCGAAGCCCACTACGTGGATGCAGGCTCGGATGAGGACGTGGAGGCCGTGGTGCGGGGGCTGGCGCCGGGGGCGGCGGTGGCGGTGGCGGTCGAGCTTGAGTCCAGCGCAGCCTCGGAAAATGAGGAAAGAGACACGGAAGAGTCCGCAGACGCGCAGCTCTCGTTGATGCCGGCAGGACTGTTCGCACTTAGCTCGGTTCCGACTGCGCCTGCGCGACACATAGCCATTTCGGCCGCATCCGGATCGGCGATGAGGATAAAGCTCGACGCAGGGAACGCTGCCGGAAAACTGCGGGCGATCCTGGCCGACAGCCGTATTCCAAAGGCTATTCACGACTACAAAGCGGCGATTCATTCTTTGCAGCCGCTAGGAGTGGAGATCGAGGGCGTGCAGCACGACCCCGTGCTCTATTCCTACCTGCTCGATCCCACGTATTCGTCGCACCAATTGGCGGATATTGCGCTGCGCCGTTTCAATCTGAAGCTCAGCGGAAAACTGGCGGAGTCGGCGGACATCACTGGACGTGTGGCGACCGCGCTGCGGGGCGAAGTGGAAGAGGCCGGTTTGGCCAGTCTTTATGAGGAGATGGATCTGCCACTCGTGCCCGTGCTCGCTCGCATGGAGCAGGCGGGGGTGAAGATCGATACGGCTGCGCTCTCGCAAATGTCGACCGAACTGGAGCGGGAGATTGCCACCAAGGCGGGCGAAATCTACCAGACTGCGGGCATGGAGTTTAACGTGGGCTCGCCCAAGCAGCTGGGCGACGTTCTTTTTAACCGCATGAACCTGCCGAAGCCGGTGAAGTACGGCAAGGGACGGACCATATCGACGGCAGTCGATGTATTGGAGGAACTGGCGGAAGACCATCCCATCGCGCGCATGGTGCTCGACTACCGGCAGCTGACCAAGCTGAAATCGACGTACGTCGATGCACTGCCGGTGATGATCGATCCGGCGACCGGTCGCTTGCATACCACTTTCGACCAGGCCGGAACGGCGACGGGCCGGCTATCATCGGCGAATCCGAATCTGCAGAACATTCCCATCCGCACGGAACTGGGCCGCGGCATTCGGGCGGCGTTTACCGCCGAGCCCGGCCACGTGCTTTTGACTGCTGACTATTCGCAGATCGAATTGCGGCTGCTGGCGCACTTTTCGCGCGATCCATTGCTGGTGGAGGCTTTTCGGCGCGGGGACGACATTCACACCTTGACGGCATCGCAGGTATTTGGCGTGCCGCCGCTCATGGTGACGCCCGAGCATCGCAGGCAGGCGAAGGCGGTGAATTTCGGCATTGTGTACGGGCTTTCGGCGTTCGGCCTTTCGCAACAACTTGGCATTGAGACTCGGGAGGCAAAACAATTCATTGCCAATTATTTCGAGCGTTACAAAGGGGTGCAGGCTTTCATCGACAAAACGCTGGCCCAGGCGCGGCAGGAATTGAAAGTGAGAACGCTGTTCGGGCGGGTGCGGCCCATCCCTGACATCAACAGCAAGAATGTAAATCAGCGCGGATTTGCGGAGAGAACAGCCGTGAATACGCCGCTGCAGGGCACGGCCGCAGATTTGATCAAGGTTGCGATGATCCGCATCGATGCGGTTTTGCGCGAGCGCGGACTGCAATCGAGAATGACTCTGCAGGTGCACGACGAACTGGTGTTCGAGGTTCCGGAGCGTGAAGTCGTGGCGATGAAAGCGCTGGTCCGCGAGCACATGGAACACGCGCACGAGCTGACAGTTCCCCTCAATGTGGAGATGGCTGTGGGGAAAAACTGGCGCGACCTGGAATGACGCCATGTGAGCCTGCCGGAAATCCGCCGCTTAAGGTAGAATTAACCAATAGGTAAACCCCAGGTTCGATCTGGGTTCTCTAAAATCCGCTCCGCCACCTCCGAAAATCCTCTGGCCTTAATAAAGGAGGGATCTGTGCGCCTCCACGCAGAGATGCAGGCAACAAAAAAGATCCGCTGTGTCCTGGTCCACGATCACGTTCTCTTGCGCCAGGGATTGCGGCGGCTTTTGGAAGATGAGCACGACATTGAAGTCGTGGCGGAAGCGGAGAACGCCTCAGAAGCCTCACGGATAATTTCCTTGCACCGTCCAGAAGTGGTGATCGCCGACGCTCACATCTTTGAGTGTGAGGCCGATCAGGCGGAACGCTTGATCCTGGAAGTGTCGCAGAACAGCAGAGTGCTGTTCGTGACGGCGCACGAGGGCAACGCGACCTCATCGACAAAAAACGATGGGAAGAGTTACGCGGTACGGCAGACATCGTCGGTGGAACTGGTGGAGATGGTCAGGGAAGCGGCCGCGTTGGACCCAGCGGGAACTCCCGTGGTAGTCGGCTCGAAGGAATGGCGGGTCCATACCCTGGTCCCCGGGAGACGGCTTTTGACGGCTCGAGAGCGGGAAGTGGTCAAGTTGCTGGCGGAAGGCCGCACGGTGCGGTCGGCTGCGGAAATGCTGGGCTTGAGCGTGAAGACCGTCGACGCCCACAAATTCAATTTGATGCGGAAACTGGGAATTCACAACAAAGCCGAATTGGTGATGTGGGCGATTCAAAAGCGGGTTGTGAAAGTTCCGGCGAGGTTGTAGCGGCGGCTTTCTTCATTCCCTGGTGGCCGCGGCCGCCAGCTCCCCAAGGCTGGTGACAACGAGATCAGGCTTGGCATCGGCGGTCTTGACCGCGCCGACGCCGGGTCTAGCCGAGGGACGGTTCACCCAGACCGTGGCCAAGCCCAGCGTTTGCGCCGGGACCACATCGTGGTAGATGCTTTGGCCGACGTGCAGCACGCGATGCGCCGGCGCATCGATGCGGCTCAGGGCAAACTCGAAAATCTTCAGGGATGGCTTATAGGCCTGTGCCTGCTGTGCGGTGATCACAGCATCGAAATTGACTCCCAGTTTTGGACGAGTCCCGGCAAAAAGATCGTCATCGATGTTGGAGAGAATCGCCAGACGAAATCGAGTTTTCAACTGATGAAGAGCGGCCACGGTGTCGGGCCAAGGTTGCCACGCGGGCAATGAATCGGCCAGCGAGCGAACTTCCTCCGGTGAAGGCGTAAATCTCAGTTCAGCGCCCAACTGCCGCACCACTGAAGCGAGAACTTCGCGATAGGGCTGATAGGCGCCTTGTTCCGCTCGCTGCTCAAAATCCCCATAGAGCTGGAGCAGAGCAGCGTCGTCGATTTCTTTGGCATGCGCCGAGAGGATGCGATGCAGCGCCGACAGTATGCCCGTTTCCCAGTCGATCAGGGTTCCATAGCAGTCGAAGGTGAGGATCTCGTAGCGGCTGAAGTCGAGCATGGAATAGCTTTACCTTAAAGACTCGCCATCGGGCAGGATGGGAATCTCGTCGGGGGATTCATCGGGCTGGTTTTCGGGTGCAACCAAACTGGCAGGGTCTTGACCGGTCGAATCTTCGGTTGGGGATGGGATTGGGGCCGGTTTTTTCGGAGACAGGAATTTCTCGCTATTCAGCAAGGGGCGGCCGAGCGAAGGATTGTAGCTGGTCCATGCGCCGTCGAGGCTCGACTCTCGCTCAAACTGCGCGCGCATGGCCTCCATTTTGGAGTCGAGGTCGTCGAGATAATGCAACATAAGCGCTTCGGGAAACATGGGAAGTTTGGGTGAGCCGAACTCGTACTGGCCGTGATGGCTGATGATGAGATGCTCGACCAGAGTTTTGAGTTCCTCTGGGAAGCCGGGGAGGCGCGCCAGCTTTGCCTGCAACATTTCGAGCTCGATAATCATATGACCCAGGAGCTGGCCCTTGGTGGTGTAGGAGAAAGAGCGGTTGTAGGCGAGCTCGTGAATCTTTCCGATATCGTGCAGAAACGCGCCGGTGAGAAGAAGGTCGCGGTTGATCACCGGGTAGTTGCGGCAGAGGAGATCGCAGGATCGAAACAGGGAAACGACGTGGTCGAGCAGTCCGCCGATGTAGGCGTGGTGAAGCGTTTTCGCCGCGGGAGCGTTGCGGTAGGCTGGGGCGATTTCCGGATCGGCCATGAAGGCTTCGACCAGCGACTTCAGATGCGGATTCTGAAAACTGGCCACGAACCCGGTGAGGGTGCGCCATAACTCGTCAATATCGTTTGTGGTTTTGGGCAGGTAGTCGGCGAATTCGATTTCAGAGTCGCCCAGCTTGCGCAGCTTGTGGATGGTGAGCTGGAAACGCTGCTTGTACTTGTTGACCAGACCTTTGACTTTGAGGAAATCGTCCTGCTCAAAGGCTTCCAGCACCTCCTCGACGTTGTCCCACATTTTGGCTTCGAGTTGGCCGCTGCGGTCGCCCAGAGTGAGCGCGAGGTAAGGGTCGCCGGTCTTTTTGGGCTTGATCTGTTTCGCGACCACGACGAACGTCGAGGTGACAATCTTATTTTCGTGGCGCGCACAATCAGCGATGTAGAAATCCTTCATGGGCTGTCTGAGTATAGAACAGCCTAACGTTCGATCACACGATTCCCAGCTTCTTGTGCTTCTTTTTGCCCTTTTTCTTGGCCTCGGAGTCATTCGCCGAAGTCAACTCCACGGGCTTGGTCTGGTTCGGGCTGGCTCCGGTATCGACATAGCCGGTCTTGATGTCGATGAAGGCATCGTCGCGCAGCTTGGTGAGATAGGTGCGAAGGGCCGGCTGCAGCTTCTGGTAATAGAGCGCGTCCTGAATCTTATTCGTGACGTCTTTCAAAGGAGGAATGCCGGCCATCTGATGGTCGTCGACTCTGAGGATGGCGTAACCCTGCTTAACGCGGAGGACATCGGTGATCTCGCCACTCTTCAGTGCGAAGGTCTGATCCTCGATCTGCTTGGCCAGTTTGCCGCGCTCGAAGATGCCGAGCACTCCGCCATCGGCGGCGGAGGGGCCGTCGGAGAACTTCTTGGCGATTTCGGCGAAGTCGCCTCCGCCGCGAATCTGCTTCAGAAGATCGTGGGCTTTGGCTTCGGCAGCGTTGAGTGCGGCAGTCTCAGCGGCTTCTTTGGCAGCTTCATCGGGGGATTGGTTTGAAATCTGACCGTCGGAAGCGGCGCCACCGGCGGGAGCCGGCGCAGCAGCGACCGTTTTGGGAGTGACGAGAATTTCGCTGAGGCGCACGAACTCAGGCTGCTCCAATTCGCTCTTGTGCTCATCGTAGAACTTCTGCTGTTCGTCTTTGGTCACGGCGAGATGGCTCCCGACCTCGTCGCCAATGACTTTGCGCGTGATGATCTGATTGCGCTGTGTCTGCTTGAAATCCTCCCAGGAAACGCCCTGTTTCTCGGCTTCTTTCTCCAGGTCTTCCAGGGAGTCGAGCTTCATGTCCTTGCGCATCTGATCGAGTTGCTTGATCAGATCGGTGTCGCCGGTTATGCCGATGTCCTTTCCTTTTTCCAGCAACAATTGCTGGTCGATAAGATCGCGAAGAACATCTTTTTCCTTGTCGGCGTACAACTTGTCGGGGTTGTTGGGGTCCTGCTGCCTCGCGTCCTCGCGAAGCTGCTCCTTGCTGCGGGCGTACTCCGACGTGGTGATGATCTGATTATTGACGCGGGCAACGATTTCTTCGACGACTTGCCCGGACGCGAGCGCCGGCAGCGCCACGGCGAGGACGACGAGGAGGAACAGAGGAAGTCTTTTCATAGGCTTGTATCAGGCCGCCCCAAGCTGGGCTTAGCGGCAATTGGATTCAGGCTGAGTAAACATTCTACCCCGACCGGGGCAGAATGTGCCCTACAGGTTTGAACCCCATAGGCTTGAACCTGCTAGCTTTGAATCTGCAAACGTTCGAAAAGTTGGCTGAAGCGTCCGGGAACGGCTCAGGCGGTTCGCAACAAGACCAGGGCCGTGCGATCCCGCGCCGCGGGCGAGTCAGCGCCGGACTCAGGCAGGGAAGTTAAGATGGACGTACACACGTCCTGTGCCGAAGTAAGCTGGGATCTCTGGAACTGATCCTCAATCCTCTCCATGCCAGAGCGGTCGTTGTCCGCGTGGCGGGCCTCGCGTGCCACAACTCCGCGGGAGACCAAAAGAAGACAGGCTCCTTTTTCCATGCCGATCGTGGGAGCTTCCGAAGTGGCATGGGAGAACAAGCCTAACTGCAGCCCGGTGGGCACGAGCGCGGTGATTCCTGTGTGATCGCGGAGCAGCGCAGGAGTATGCCCGGCGTTGATGTAGCAAAGCGTTCCAAATTTTTCGTGATAGCAGGCGAGGAACGCAGGGCACGAGCGAACGCCATTAGCAGCTTCAATCAGTCCGCGATTCATGCGCAGGTTGAGTTCGGTCAGAGCCTCCGATTCGTTCAGATCCGCCGGCGAGAACAACTCGGCCCCCGCTTCACGGAAGATGCGCTGCGCCGTCGCGAGAATGGAATGGTTGTCTTCGCGGCGTCCGCCAACGTCGAGCATGCCAATCAAAATACGTTCGGTTCCGGGCCGCATGGAGTCGTAGAAATCTCCGGTGACGGGTTGGCCGGCGAACGCGGCCGCGATCTCCGCACCGGTGGCCTTCGGAAAAACAATGGGAACGGGTTCTGGGGCCGGAGCGGCTTCGGGATCTCGGAATTGAAATAATGGAGACATAGGACAAAGTCTATGGCGAAAGTAGCACAGGCGGCTTCGATGAGCAATCGCTTTGGGACCGTAGTTGCGGGCGGAAGAATGCTGTTTGCCTAGGTGATTCGCTG
>Ga0302325_10000496_pt1 | contig 109980 bp, 94 predicted proteins | sample Palsa_T0_2_FD_201948 | JGI IMG/M metagenome (GOLD analysis project Ga0302325, IMG submission 201948) | Peat permafrost microbial communities from Stordalen Mire near Abisko, Sweden - Palsa_T0_2 | ecosystem: Environmental > Terrestrial > Soil > Palsa > Peat permafrost | place: Sweden: Abisko...
TGGCGCGCAGGGTCGCGAGCTCGCGCTCGTCGGCAGGCACGTACGGAAGGCGGGGATCACCGACGCTGAGACCGATCAGGCCGAGCGCGGCTTTGGTGGCGACTGCGAGCGGGAGAATGCTCATGTCGCGGTAGACATCCGCCAGTGAAGCGTCGATCTCGTGCCTTCGCTCGGGCTCGTCGACCATGCGGCGGAACTGCTCACCGAAGAGATGACTCGCGACGAGGATGCCGCCCGGCTCGCCGAGGTCGAGCACGTCGACGAGCATGTCGTCGTTGCCCGAATAGATCATCAGGCCGTCGATCTTCGCGAGGTTGGCTGGATTCGCCTGCTTGACGCCATCGATGCCGTCGATCTGCGCCAGCTCCGCAAGCAGGTCGTTCGGCATGTCGCTCCCGGTCCGTTGCGGAATGTTGTACAGGAGGATCGGCTTGTCGGTGGCCTTCGCCACCTCCTCGTAGTGCCTGACGATCCCGCGCCTGCTAGGGCGGTTGTAGTACGGGTTGACCGAGAGCAGCGCGTCGGCGCCGAGCTCGGTGGCGCGCTCAGTCAGGTACACCGCGTGACGTGTGTCGTTGGAGCCAACCCCCGCCACGACCGTGCCGCGTCCGTCGGCCTCGGAGGCGACGAGCTCGATCACCCGCAGGTGCTCCTCGTCGGTCAGCGTCGACGCCTCACCGGTGGTGCCGCAGATCACCAGACCGTCGGAGCCGTGCGCAAGCAGATGGTTCATCAGCGCGATCGTCGCCTCCTCGTCGACGCACAGATCGGCGTCGAAGGGAGTGACCATCGCGGTCAGGATTGAGCCGAGTCCGGGCATGCCAGCCGATTATCGCAAGCGGTGGCTACCAGACGGCCGCCGACCCAGCTCGTCTACCCCTCGCCGCCCGCCGAATCCCCCTCGCCCGGAGCTTCCCGCCCGGGCCAGAACGTCTTCCGCATCACCTGCTGAATCCCGCGCTCGGCCCGTTTGATCGATTCGAGCACAGGCAGCGCGCGCTCGAACTGACGCTCGAAGGACTCGATCACGGGCAGCGCACGCTCGACGTGCTGGTTCAGTGTCGCGACCTCGTCCGTCAGCCGGTCGATCGCCTCGCGGACCTCGCCGGCGCGCGCCACCGCCGCGGGCAGTGAATCGGCGGCGCTGCCGGGCGCGACGAACGCGCTCCGCAGGATCTCGAGCCCGCGGAGGAGGTCTGAGGGGTTCGAGTCGGCCATGCCGACAAGTGTAGAGCGCCCACGCGCGGGACCCGACAGGCGATGGCGGCGCCGCCGGCCGGGCAGTCGTGCGAGGATGCCGGGCGCATCCATGCTGAGCGCACGCACACGGACTGTCCTCCGCAGGCTCGCGACGCTCGGTGCTCTGCTGATGCTTCTCGCGCCGGCGAGCGCCCAGGCGTTCAGCAAGGCGATCTGGGGCCAGGTCTACCGCAACGGCGTCAACCAGTTTCCGCTCTACCGCGAGCTCGGCGTCTCGATCTTCGAGGTTGACCTGCTTTGGAACCAGGTGGCGCCGACGCGACCGCGCGACCCGACCGATCCGCGCGACCCGGCCTATGTATGGCCGACCGAGGTCCAGCAGGCGGTGACGCAGGCCCGCCGCTTCCACATGCGGGTGCTGCTGCAGATCATCGGCGCGCCGCCGTGGGCGAACGGAGGCGAACCGTCGAACTGGGCCCCCCGTAACCCAGCCGACTTCGCGGCGTTCGCCACCGCCGCCTCGCGCCACTACCCGAGCGTTCACCTGTGGATGATCTGGGGTGAACCGACGCGCGCCCCGAACTTCGAGCCGATCACCTCCGCGCCGCCGATTGGGCAGCCGCTCGATGCCGCCCAGCGTGCGGCCCCCCATCTATACGCGCGGATTCTCAACGCCGCCTACGGAGCGCTGAAGAAGGTGAGCACGGAGAACCTGGTGATCGGCGGCTGCACCTACACCACCGGCGCGATCGATACGCAGCAGTGGATCGAGAACCTCAGGCTTCCCGACGGCCGCCCGCCACGGATGGACATGTACGCCCACAATCCGTTCAGCTATCAGTCACCGACCTTCACATCGATCCCGTCAATGTTCGGTGAAGTTCAGTTCTCAGATCTCCCCGAGCTCGCCGGGTGGATTGACCGTTACCTCCGCCCTGGGCTCCCGATCTTCCTGTCCGAATGGACGATCCCAACCGCACCCGACCAGCAGTTCAACTTCTATGTGAGTCCTGCGACCGCCGCGCAGTGGATCACCGATGCGCTTCGCGAGGCCCGCACCTACCACCGGATCTACGCGCTTGGCTGGGTCAATGTCTACGACGACCCGCCGCTCACCTACGGCGGGCTGCTGACACAGAGCGGCGTACGCAAGCCCGGGTTCAAGGCGTTCGCCCACGGGTAGGGTGGAACCGGCTGGCGCCGGTTCCACTGGCTCATTTGGCAGAGCCAAATCCGCCGGGTGCGGGCGGCTCCTCCCGCCCGCACCCCGGCCCGTCCACCCGCCTTATTAGGCGAGCTTCAGAGTCACGTTCTTCGAGATCCCCTTCTGATAGGTGAAGCCCGCCACCAGCTTTGCCTTGATCGTGTTCTTCGGCGCGAGAACGAGCAACGCCTTGCACTTCGCGCTGATCTTGCCGGTGCTGACCGTCTTCTTCTTACCCGCGGCGACCGTGAACGTCGCGCTGCCGCATGACACCTTCTTGCCCGCGTGGCGAGTCGTGATCGCGGCGACGCCGCCGGCGCAAACCAAGGCGTTCGAGCATTTGATCGGAATGTCGACTCGGCCGCTCTTGACCTTCAGCTTCGTGCTTGTCAGAGATGCGGTGCCGGGCCCCTTCGTCTTGAACGTGATCACCCCGCCGTAGATGGGGGTCAGCAGGTAATAGGTGCTGCCGAACGTGCCGTTGTCGGCGACCAGCTGGTTCGTATAGGTCGTGTTCGGGATCAAGTTCGACGCCGTGGCGAGGACGGAAGTGGTGCTGGTCGTACCTGCGGGGATGGTGCCGCCAACAGTCTCAGAGCCCTGAAACGGGTTGCTGGCGAGGCTGTATGCGAACTGCCACAGCGTCAGGGTGCCGCCGCTCGCGATGGTGCCGTTGAGGATCGCCGTGTCGGCGGTCACCGACGTGGCGGGCTCGGTTGTGGCCGTGATGGCCGCTTGCGCCGATCCTGCTGCGAACGCCGACAGTGCCGCTACGCAGGCGACGACTAACGCCGACCGGGGAATACGTCGTTGCATGGTTCCTCCATTGGTGTGGTGCTTGTCAAATTCATCCTCGACCGGCGAGCACAGCCTTGACTGTCAGCCAGATGATCAGCGCATCTAGCCTCAGGCTGTGATGCTTCATGTAGTAGAGGTCGCGCTGAAGCTTTGCGACCGTACCCTCGACGGAGCCCCCGTAGCCGAGGTTGACCTGCGCCCAGCCGGTTACACCCGGGCGGATGCTGTGACGCGAGCTGTAGTGGGGCAACTGACGTGCCAGCTGCTGCGCGATCGGCACCTGCTCGGGACGGGGCCCGATCAGCGCGAGCTCTCCGCGGATGACGTTCCATAGCTGCGGCAGCTCATCGAGCCGGTAGCGCCGCAAGAGCTTCCCAGCCGGCGTGACTCGGTAGGCCTGCGACAGCGCCCAGGCCGCCTCCGCTTCCGCCTCTTCGCTCTCCACCATCGTGCGGAGCTTCAGGAGCGTGAACTGCTCGCCCTCTTTGCCGACACGTCGTTGGCGGTAGAGCGCCGGGCCGGGGCTCGTGACCCTGATCACGATGGCGGCAAGGATTATCAGCGGGAACGAGCAGAGCAACAGCACGGCAGCCAGCACAATGTCGGTCGCGCGCCGCAGCGAGCGGTATGGGCGCCGGCGGTGGATCGGGGCGATGTCGAACAGGAACCACGTCGGCGAGAGCTCGGCGAGCGGGATCTTCTTGAACTCGCGCTCGTAGTAAGAGACGAGCTCCCGGATGCGGAGGCCGCGGAGATTGAGCAGCGAGGCTGTCTCCACGAGCTCGGGGACGCGCATCGCCAAAGCGTCGAGCACGACCACCGTGGCGCGGGTCGAGATCACAGCCTGGGCGAGCGCCGCGCTTCCGATCGGCTCCGGGCTGCGCTCGAGGACGGTGGAGCCCACCAGCGTCGCGTCGTGGTGGCGGCCGAGCTCCCCGGCGAGATCGCGCTGTGACTCAGCGGAGCCGATGAAGTAGACACGACGCATCGCCAGGCGGACGCGGATCTCGAATTCGCGCGCGGCGCCCGCTGTCGCGAGCGTGAGCGTGGCGAGCGTCGTCGTTGCGACGCCGACCGCCGGCGACCAGCCGACGCCGACAATCGCGGAGGCGGCCGCCAGCAGTCCGGCGGCGAGCAGCGCGGATGGTATGGCGGCAGCGAGCCGTCCGACCGGGCCACGATTCGCAACCGCAAACCCGATCACCTCAAACAGCGCGCGCGACCCGAGCGTCGCCATGATCGTCGGCACGAGTAGGACCAGCCACTCGATCCGGTCCGCTCGGCCCACCGTCTGGGGGCCCAGGATGCTCACCGCCAGCAGAAGCGTCAGCGACCAGCTCACGAGCCGGGTGACCGGCCAGCACGGCGTATCGTCGAAGGCCCTGTCAACGACGGCCGGCTCGAGCTTCGGTGCGCCGGCAAGACCGGTCCTTGGCTCTGTCGCGTCGGTGAGCTCGGGCTCGAGCGGCGTGAGCTGGCCGGCAGCGCTCATCGTTCGGTCACCGCGGTGGCCGTCGCGCGTAGCTCGGGGTCGGTGGGGTTCAGCGCGAGCGCCCGCCGGTACTCGATCGCCGCGAGCGTGCTGTCGCCCTTGCGAACGGCGAGGTCTCCCAGCAGGGCCGGCGGAACATAATTCTCGGGCTCGCGCGCAGCCGCCAGTAGCAGCGTGTCGCGGGCCTGGTCGTAATTGTCTTCACGCGCGTAGGCGGCTGCGAGCGAATAAAGCGTGTTCAGCGAGTACGGGTCGAGCTTCTCGGCCTCGTCAAGGGTCCCGATCGCAGCTTGCGGGGACCGCGTGACCTCGGTCGCCCCGGCCTGCTGATAGCGCGCCGCGGCGTATTGGCGCCCGACGCTCGCGGCCAGCAGGGCAAGCACGCCGAGCACGATGGCGGTCATCGCCTGCGCGCGCCTGGAGCGCCGCTCGCCGGGCCGGCGGAGCGCACCTGGGGCGGGGACTACCAGCAGCGCGGCGCAGACGATGCCCGCGCCCGCCAAGCCCGGAATGTCGTACGTCCAGTCCACGCTCGTGTCGATCAGCCACGCCGCGAACATGCCGGCGGCGGCCACCTTGATCATCCGGTCCCCTGAGGCGAGCGTGCCGCGGCGCGCCCAGCATGCCGCCAGGATCGCACCACAGAACAGCAGCAGCGCGACGATCCCCCCGACGCCGAGCTCGGCTGCCATCTGCAGCTCGAGGCTGTGCGGCACCAGTACATACTCGGGGTTGCGACGAAGCCGGTAATACTCGGCGTCGTAGTTCCCGGCGCCCAGCCCGCCGAGCGGATGCTGCTCGAACTCGCGTAGCGCGACGCGCCACAGGTCATAGCGATACCCGCTCGCGTCGGTGAACCTCACCGCCGCGTTCTCGTTCACGCGCAGGGCGGTGAACGATTGGTACTGCCGCGAGATATACGGCGCTCCGGCGACCGCACCGACCGCGAGAATCAGCACGGTCGTGATCGCCAGCGTCCGGCCGAGGCGGCGTACAGCCAGCGGCCTTCGCTCCGGCTCGAGCCGGTCCGCCAAGCGCGACAGCGTCCAACGCGCGAGCCCCGCAGTCACGGCAGCCAGCAGGATTGCCACAGCCGCCGCACGCAGCAGGCCGTGGCTCGGCAGCAGGAGGCGATCGGCCGCGCCCCCGGTCGAGTACACCGCCAGCGTCCAGGGCAGCGCGACGGCGACCGCCGCGCACACGAGGATCAGGTTCACCGCGCGCCGCGTCCGCTCGCCGGTACACGCCAGCACGAGCACTGCGCTGAGGACCGTCGCCGGAACCACCGCGCGTGACTGCGTCAGCACGAACGTGCCCGCGATCAGCGCTGCTCCGGCGAGCGCGCCCGCGCGTGTGAGGCGGCGCGAAGCGGCCTCGGCGTAAGCGATCCACGGCCAAACACCCATCACCAGCAGACACGCCGTTCCGTTGATATAGCCGATCGGCGCGTTCAACCGCCGCGTCAGGAACGCACCCTGACCGGCGCCGAACAGGAGCGACACGCACAGGCACACGCTCGTGAGCAGCGCCGCGGACCCCAGAATCACGACGACCATCCGGCCTGTGCGCTGGTCGCGGACGGCCAGCAGAACGATCGCGAACAACGCTCCGTACAGCGCGAGCCGATTGACCTCGGTCCACGCCGAGTCCTTTGACTCGGCCCACAGAATCGACGCGGCGCTCAACGCCAAGAGCAGCCCCAGGCCGGCGGACGCGGCGACTCCATATCGGGTGAACGCGGGTCGGGCCACCCCCGAGAGCACGACCAGCAACACCATCGCTCCGAGCGCGATCACACCCCACCGATTGAAATCGAAATACCCATCCGCGACCGGCGACGCAGCCAGCACCACCGCGATCACCACAGCCGCCCACCCCACAGCAGGCGGCGGTTGCACGCGCACCCGGGCGCTGAGGTCCAAGGGCACGATGGTCGCCGGCGTCCGGCTTGGCGAGGCGCTTCGCGCTTGCACCGGCGGTGAGGCCGTGCTCGCGAGAGCTGCGGCGGGTTGCGATCTCACGCTGCTCGCATCAGCTTGTTCGTGTACTCGCCCTGCGGCTGTGCCGCGTAAGCGCGGCGCCACCCATCCCCCCGAGCGCGAGCACGAGCGCGGCGACGCCAACCATCCAAGCGAGTCCAGCCCCGCCTCCCGTGGCCCGACTCGCTCCCGGTAGCTGGACCACCGGCGTCGCCGGGGCGTGGCTGAGCGTGGCCGCCGGCCTGGTGCTCGGTCGCACGCGCCGGTGGCGGTGCACTGTCGTGCGGTGTACGCGGTGCGGCGGGGGCTTGCTCGGGGTCACCGCAGCGGTTGGGGCGGGGGCGGCCACAGCCGGCGCGCTCGTCGGAGTGGTCGGCGCGCGAGTAATGCCGCTTCCGAACAGCTGGCCGCCGCCGGAGCCACCGGAGCTGCCTCCGCGGGCCTGTTGGAGCGGGATCGCGTACTCCTTCGCGACGGGGCTGCCCGGATCGATGTGGACGCCTGGCGCGGTGGGCGGCGCTGCCGCAGCGACCGCTGAGAACGCAGCCAGGGCGAGGGCGGCGGCGACGAGTGTGATCAGGGAGAGGCGCACACTCGCACGCCGCGCGATTGCGTGGCGACCCCCGAACAGCCTTGTCCGTGACTGGCGCAGTCTAGGTGACTCCTCATTGGACGACCCAATCCGGCCGGTCTTGGATCGAAGCTCGACGACAGTGACTTATCCCCTTACTCGAGGCGGTTCAGGTGTTTTTCTTGTAAACAGGGCACGATCAGCGGTCGGGATCGCGCATCGTGCGCGATGAAATGGGCGTCAGCTATCCTCGGCGCGTCCGAGGCGCCTACCGGACCGTCACATCTTCGAGCCTTGACCTTCTTCGCGAGCTCCACACCGCGCCCGCGCGGTACCTTACCGCTCCGGAGCTCCTCGTCGCCATCGATGATCACGATCCTGGCGGTGATCGCCGCCGTCTGCGGGGCGGGGGCGGCCGGCCTTTCGTCCGCGGGCCAGGACCACGCCGTCACCTACATGCTGGCGATGCTCCAAACGGCCCTCGTCGCCTGGCTCGCCGCGATCGGCTGGAGCTCCGAGCGAACCTGGGCACGGGCGGGCGTGATCGTCGCCGCAGCATGGATCCCGACGTTCCTGATCTCCTCATGGGTCTATGCGGTCAATCCATCCCTGCTCGACATCGGTCCTCCCAACCGTGCGCTTGCAACGGTCGACCTGAGCCTCGTGTGCTTCATCGCCGGCTACGCGGGCCTGCTGCGCGGTGCGGGCGGCCGTGGCGAGCAGCCGGTCCGCGGCGCGACTCCACCCTACATACAGATGCGGGAGGTCAGACTCAGCCGGCGCTGGGTGATCACCTGGATCGCGGTCGGGTGCCTTGGCTTCTGCGTGATCTTCGCTGTGACCGGCGGCCCGATCCACTTCATCGCCAACGTCAGCAAAGAAGGCTCTTTGACGCGCGGACGCACCTACTTCATCGCGGCCGCGCTCGCCCTCGTGTTCATCGCCCAGGTCGCCGCTTGCGTACGATGGGCGCGCGGTGCCGCGCTGACGCGCTGGCTGATCGCAGGCCTTGCCGGCGCGCTCCTACTCGTGGCCACCCTCGGGGCACGCGAGCTGCTCGCGGTGCCGCTGATTGAACTGGCCCTCTACTACGGGCTTGTCCGGCGGCGTCTCAGCGTCCGCGCCGGCCTGCCTTTGCTGCTGGCCGGCGCCCTCGTCATCGTCGTCGTCCTCGGCATGGTCAAGCGTTACGGGAACTACGTGCAGACTCACCCCGGAACGCGCATCGGTCGCCTCGAGTTCCTGGTCACCAAGGGTCCGGGCGACTTCATCTCGAGCTATGCCGCCAATTCGGCCGACGGAGTCCGGCTGATCGCACTCGGCGAGCGGACGGTGCCCCGCTACGCGCCACCCGAATACGGCAAGGAGGCGCTGCGCCTGCTGCTGCAGCCCCTGCCGAGTGGGATCCGCCCGACCGTGCCCACCGCACCAGCGATCGAAGCCGCGATCTACCCGTCAACCGTCGACGTTTACGCGCAGCCGTTGCAGCTCGTGAGCTATCTGCAGTTCCTCTACCCGGGCGTAGTGGTCGCGTTCCTGATCCTCGGAGCGGCGACCGCAAAGCTCGAGCAGACGCTCGCCGCACCGAGCGCTCCGCGCCGGCCCAGCACGCTGCTGCTGCTCGTCGCGCTCACCGTGCAGATCCCGGCCATATTGCGGTCCGCGTCGGCCGCCGCCATCGCCCTGACGATGATCCAAGTGCTCGGCTTGTGGGCGGTCGCTCGGACGAGCGAGCGACTGAACGACGACCCGCCACCGCTGCCGCGGGCTGCGACCTATTCCTCCGCCACGGCTGTGTAGAGGTCCAGGTACGCTCGCGCACACTCACGCCAGGAGTAGGACTCGACGCGTCGGAGCCCCGCGGCGATGAGGCCGGCGGCGACATCGGCGTCACCTGAAAGTGCCCGCAGCCCGGCCGCGATCGACGCGACCGGGCCGTGCACGTCCACCGGCAGGATCGCCTCCCCGCCGACCTCGCGCGTCGCCGGTGAGAGCCCGCTGATGACCGGCACGCCGGCCGCCATCGCCTCGATCACCGGCAGGCCGAAACCCTCCGCACGGCTCGGGTAGATGAGCGCCGACGCTCCCGCCAGGATCTCATGCAATCGCTGTCGTTGCTGATAGGGCAAGACGACGATCTGACCGCGTGCGACCTCATCAGCGATCTCCTCCTCGAGCCCCGGCGGCAATCCTGCGCCGGCCAGCAGCCAGAGCTGCGCCGGCGTCCGGTCTGCCGCGCGCCACCCTGCGACGGCGAGGTCGGCTCCCTTACGCGGGTCGCGCCCGGAGAACGCCAGAGCGTATTCGGCGCGACCCCCGCGAGATGGAAGGCGCTCGACCGTCGCAGCGGCTTCCCGTACGTCGGGTGCGAGGTCGACCCCGTAAGGGATCACCACCGGTGGCCGCTGCAGCCGCGCCCGACGGTTGATCTCGGTCGCCGAGGCGAGACTCGGCGTCGCCACCGCGCTCGCCGCCGCCAGCGCATGGATCACGTTTCGGCGCGCATAACGATGACCTAGCACCTGCCGCATCGACCGCCCCCCGATCGGCGTCTCCATGAACAGCATGTCCTGCACGGTCAGGACGAACGGCGGCGAACCTTGGCTCGTCCACCCCGTGTTTGCGGTGAAGTGCATGACATCGACGCCGGCGCGACGTACGATCCGGCGGGCTGCAGCGAGGTCGAGCGCAGGGTGGGGAAGCCGATCGGCTCGCACCGCGCTCACGTCGCATGGCGCAAATGCCGGGTCGCCGAACCAGACGACCTCGACGGCGTCGGTCAGATGGCTGACGAGCCCAGTTACGAACTGGGCGATGCCAAGACCCCGCCAGACCAGTCGGGCGTCGATGCCGATCCGCACGGCGACACCGTAGAGCCTTTGCGTCTCTACCGCTCACCGCACCGGATTGCCACCCGCCACGATCCTGGCGCGGCTGATCACGATCGGCACCAGGGGCGTACCGTCGGGCGGGCGAGCCACCTGGACGCGTGAGATGCGTTCGACGGCTTGCGTGCCCCCCACCAGCTTGCCGAGCACCGTAAACCGAGGCGGTACATCAAGGCGCGTCGTTACGACGATGAAGAACTCGCTGCCCGATGTCCCCGGCGCTTGGCGGTCGATGTTGTACATGGCCACCGTCCCGAACGGGTAACGCGTACTGCGAGGCGGAAGCTCGACGATCGTGTAGCCCGGGCTGATCGGCCGGTACTGGCCATGCGGTTCGCCAACCTGGACGACGTAATCGCGGTCGACACGGTCGAACGGGAAGCCGTCGTAGTAGCCGTGATCGACGAGGTACGCGACCGAGGCAGTGGCCCGCGGAGAAGTCCGGACGTCGAGCTTGATGTCGATCGCACCGCAGTTGGTGGTCAGCTTCAGCACGTAGGTCCGCGACGGGTCGAGTGCGGTCCGTGGCCGGGCCAGCGGTCGAGGACGAGCACGCGGGGCAGCGACCCGGTAGCAGCCTCTGGGCACCACAACGGTCGCGGAACTGGCCAGCACGACGCTCAGGGATGTGGCGCAGATCGCAAGCGGGATCGCCGTCGCCAGCGGTGGCCTCAGGAGACGCAGCGTCCAAGCCCGCGAGGGTTCCCGCGCCGGCCTGGTCGCCTGCCCGCTCGTGACTGCTCCCGCGACGATCTCTTCCAGCAGCGGCCCTAACCGCCCGGGAGTTAGCTCCATTAGTGCCCGCTGCATCTCCTGCACCTGCTGCCGGCGAGCGTCGTCGTCGTCGAGCAACGCCAGGATCCCGGACACGAAGCCGTCGGTGTCTCTGGCCGCGAGGCCAGGCAGCCGGTAGCACTCGAGTCCCCAGGGCGTCGAGACAACGGCGGCCCCACTCGCCGCCGCCTCGAGCGTCTTCGACGGCGACCCGGCACCGAACACGGGCGCGACGGCCACGTGGGCCCTACGCAGGAACGAGAGCACGTCGGGGACGTCGGAGGCGACCTCGACATCTGTGCCGGCGACGCGCTTCGCCGACCGTCCGACGATCCAGGCCGTCGTGGCGGGCCGCACCGCCCGTACGCGCGGCAGGATCTCCCGCTGCAGCCAGGCCGCCCCGTCTCGATTCGGCGGATAGTCCATGTTGCCGGTGAAGATCACGTCGATATCACGCTGGTGCCCGGCCGGCTGCGTGAACACCGCACCGGCCCACCCGTTCGGAATCACATGAACCGGGGGCTCGCGCGGCAACAGACGCGCGACGTCGTTCGACGCGCCGATCTGAGCGGCGACGATGCCGGCGAGGCGTAGCTCCCACGCGGCCATCCGCCATGACTCGAGAGTCGCGAAGACGCGTACGGGGAGCGACTCGGGTCCACGTCCCCGCTCGGCCATGTTGTGGCTGAGGGCGTCGATGTGGTCGAGCACGATCGGGGCTGCCAACCCACCGCGCAGCGAACGGGAAGTGTTCACCAGCACCACATCGGCGTCGCGTGCCAGGCGCTTCGCCGCACGCCACGCAGGTCCCGGCATCATCCAGCCGCACTGCGCGGGGCGACCCGCCGCCAGCGCATACGCGGCACTCAGCGCCCTTCGGATGCGAGACGCCGCGATCACCTCCACCTCTGCGAGCTCGCGCAGCGACCGATCAGCGGCCGGAGTGGATGCCGGTCCGGCCGTGAGCACGGTTACTGCGTGCCGCCCTGCCAGGTAGGTCACGTCCAGCATCGCCCGCACCTGATCCCCCCGCCCGCCGGCTTCGGGAAAGCGTGCGCTGAGAACGAGGATCCGCATCCCGCCGCTCGACCGCCTGGCCCCCGAGGGCTCTCGACGTAAGCGCGCCGCCATGACGAACAGCCGTGCGATCAACAGCGCCGCCGCGGCGCCAAGGCCGATTGCGCACGCCAGCGTCGTGCCGTCGAGACCCCGGCCTGGTGCCAACAGCAGAACAAGGACCACGTTGACGACGGCCCCGACCGCGTTGGCAGGCAGGATCCACCACCGATCGGCGGGCGATGTGGCGAGCACGACAAGCGAGAAGAAGCCGAGAAACGACAATGGCGTGAGGATCGCGAGCGGCGGAAGGGCTCGCGCGACCGCGTGTCCGAGGCCACCGAAAAGGACTCGGCTGAGCGGCCCCCCGAAGAGCACCAGGCCCGTGCCGAGCGCGACCCCGGCCGTCAGCACGATCAGCCCTACGCGCCGGATCAGCGCCAGCTCCTCGTCGTATCGCCCGGAACCGTATGCATCGGCGATGAAGGGGGCCACCGCGGTTGCGAGCCCGCCCACTACGTACTGCGCGAGCTGAAAGATGCGCCAAGTGGCCTCGAAGCCGGCTCCCGCGAGCGTGCCTGCGATCGCGCTGAGCAGGATTGTGTCCAGGCGGCCGCTCGCGATCGTGCACAGCTCAGCGAAGCCGAGGGGCACGGACGCCTGTCGCAGATCACGCGAGCGGCCGCGGTCGCTCGCGTGGTATGAGCGGTAGAGCACCAGCACCGCGGGCAGCGACGCCACGACCGTCCCGACCGCGATGCCGGCGCAGGTGGCCGGTGCAGAAGGATCGACGATCGCGACGCCAACGCCGGCGAAGGCACCCAGCCGGCTCACGGTCACGAGAAGCGGCGGGCGCCTGAACTCGCCCTGAGCGCGTAGGAGGCCGTCGGCACCTGAGACGAGTACCGTCACCGCACCGGCTGGAGCGATCAGCAAAATCGGAATGCGAGCTGCAGCGGGCACCACGAGCGCCGCCAGCAGCGTGACCACGAATGCCGCGAGAGCGGCGACGGCATACGACGAGGCGGCGCCCCGCAGCAGCTCACCAGTTCGCGATGGTTCGGTTGCGATTCGTGCCGGCAACACGGTCACCGCCGCCTGCGAGAGACCGAAGTCGCCCACGGCCTGTGCGATCACCAGGGCGCCCTGGGCGACGGCGGTGGCCGCGAACGCCGATGTCGGCAGGACGTGGGCGAGAACCGAGAACAACGCCAGGCTGAGCCCGCCCTGTGCGATCAGGTACACGAAACGCCAGGCGGTCGCCGCGGGCAGGCGCGCAGCGTGGAAGCGATTCACCGGCGAGAGGGTTGCAGACTGCTCGCGCGGGCGTTGCATGCTGCTCGCGCGGGCGTTGCATGCTGCTCGCGCGGGCGTTGCATGCTGCTCGCGCGGGCGTTGCATGCTGCTCGCGCGGGCGTGTCGACGGGTCGGCTACGATCAGCCGCCGCGGATGCCGGCCCTTGCCATCACCGGGCGCCACGCGCGAGCACGAAATGTTCGCGCGGCGATCAAGCGGCTCGTGCCGAGCAACGTGCTCGACCAGGCGCTCTTAGCGGCTCCCTGGTTGTACCGAACCCGCCTGGTGAACTACGAGACCAACCTCGATCAGTCCCGGGTTAACGTTCTCTTGAACCACTTGAAGGAGGCGTCCGCCGTCGACGGTGACGTGATCGAGTGCGGAACGTCTCGGGGTGGCTCGGCCGTCATCATGGCGCGTGCGCTGCGCCAGGCCGGGAGGCGGAAGACCGTGTTCGCGTGCGACTCGTTCGCCGGGTTCGATCGCTCGGAGCTCGCCGCTGAGCGTGACGCCGGTCTCACCGAAGTCGCCGACGACGCATTCACGTCGACCTCGCTTCTGTACGTCCAGCGAAAGCTGGCTGTGCTCGGCCTGACCGATGTCGTGAAGCCGGTCGCGGGGTACTTTCAGGACACGTTGCCACAGATCGAGGGTCGATTCTGCCTCGCGTTTATCGACTGCGACCTGCGCGACAGCGTCGTCTACTGCGCGCGGCAGCTCTGGCCCCGACTGGCTCCTGGCGGGCAGATGCTGTTCGACGACTACGACGCGGCCGGCTGGCAGGGAGCCGCTCGGGGCATCCACGAGTTCATCGACGAGCAGGGTGAGGCGATCGCGGCGCAGGGCCGGCAGAGCGGGATGTACTGGGTGGTCAAGCCCTAGAACAGCAGCCGTTCCAGCCCCACGACCGGCGACTCGGTCAGCTCCCCCACGCGCCGGATCGCGAGCAGCACGCCCGGCATGAACGACTCGCGGTCGGTCGAGTCGTGGCGAATCGTCAGCGTCTGCCCAACGTCGCCGAAGATCACCTCCTGGTGCGCGACGAGCCCCGGGAGCCTGACCGAGTGGATCGGGATCTCCGGTCGGCCGGGAACCGCCTTCGCCATCACCTCGGCCGTCAGCGCCGCGGTCCCGCTCGGCCGGTCGAGCTTGCGGTCATGGTGCAGCTCGATGATCTCGGCCGCGGCCATGTGCTGAGCGGCCTCCGCGGCGAAGCGCATCATCAGCACGGCGCCGATCGCGAAATTGGGCGCGATGAAGGTCTTCCCCGGCCCGGAGGGAATGTCAGCGACCGCGAAGCCCGTCGTCCCGATCACCACGTGGACGCCGGCGGCGACGGCCGCCCGCGCGTTCTCGATGACGGTCGAGGGCGTCGTGAAATCCACCAGCACGTCCGCGCCTTCCAGCAAGTCCGCGACCGCGACCCCGAGCACGGGGTCGGCACGCCCGGAAAGGGTCATGTCCGGTGCGGCCGCGACAGCTCGGCACACCGTCTCCCCCATCCGCCCCGCCGCCCCGGCCACAGCAACTCGGATCACGGTTTCGCAAGTGCCGGCTCGATCGCGCCCAGCGCCACCCGAAAGGCCGCCTCGTCGGGTCCGATCCCGGCGGCCGAAAGGCGCTCCGGGGACCACAGCTCGCTCGCGAGCGCCCGGAGGTCGTCGAGCGTCACCGCGTCGATCCGCGCGACGACCTCGTCGAGCGGGAGCAGAGGCGAGTCCGCGAGCACGTCGGAGCCGAGCCGGTTCATCCGCGCGCCGGTCGACTCGAGCGCCAGCAGCACGCGGCCCTTGAGGTTCTCCTTCGCCCGCGTCAGCTCGTCCGGTGTCGCCGGCTCCTCCTGCAGACGGGCAAGCTCGGTGCCGACGACCGCGGCGGCCTCGCCCAGGTTCTCGCTGCGCGTGCCGACGTACAGCCCGACCTGCCCGCTGTCCTCGTAGTAGCTGGTGAACGAGTACACGGCATATGCGAGCCCGCGGCTCTCGCGGATCTCCTGGAACAGCCGCGAGGACGAGGTGCCGCCGAAGATGGTGTCAAGCACCCGCAGCGCGAAGCGGCGGTCGTCGTGACGCGAGATTCCCACACCGCCGAGGCAGACGTGGTACTGCTCGGTGTCCTTCTCCTCGAAGCGGATGCGTGCATGGGCATCGGTGGGCGCCGCGGGCCACTCCGGTGCCCCTTCTCCGCCGGGCGCCGGCATGCGGCTCTGCGCGAGCTCGACGAGCCGCTCGTGGCTGACGGCTCCGGCGGCGGCGATCACGATGTTCTCGGGCGCGTAGCGCGTTGCGTGGAAGCGCGAGATCTCCGACACGGGCGTGTTCGCCACGACCGAGGCTTGGCCGATGATCGCGCGCCCCAGCGGATGCGAGCCGAACACCGCCTCGCCGAGCACGTCGAAGACCTTCTCCTGAGGATCGTCCTCGTACATCGCGATCTCTTCGAGGATCACGGCGCGCTCCGAGTCGACGTCGTTGAGCAACGGCCGGAAGACGATGTCGGCCATCACGTCGAAGGCCGTCTCTAGATGTGAGTCGATCACCCGGGCGTAGACGGACGTCGTCTCCTTCCCGGTGCCGGCGTTCAGCTCGGCGCCCATGCCGTCGAAGATCTGGTCGATCTCGAGCGAGCCGTATTTCTCCGAGCCCTTGAACAGCAGGTGCTCGAGCAGGTGCGACAGGCCCGCCTGCTCGTCGGTCTCGCCCCGCGAGCCGGTGCCGATCCAGAATCCGAGCGACACGGATCGGACGGAGGGCATCTCCTCCGTCACGATCCGAACGCCCGACTGAAGCGTTGTGAGCCGGTGCTCCTCGATCACGATCAGCGGCCCGCCGCGATGGCTAGCCGCGCCGCTCCGGGTCGCGGTCGCGGAACCGTCCTCCGCGGTCGCCGCCATTGCCGCCGCCGTTGCCGCCGCCATCGCGTCCGCCGCGTCCGCCGCGGCCTCCGCGATCGCCACCACGGTCGCCTCCGCGATCGCGTCGTGGCGGTCCGCCGCCATCGCCGCTGCCGACGGTCGCGAGCTCCGCGGCGGTCTTGCCAGCCACGTCGGGATCGTCGGCGAGGCGCAGGCCGATCCGGCCGCGCTCGCGGTCGACCTCGACCACGCGGACGCTGATGTCATCGCCCTTGTTGAGGACTTCCTCGACCGTCGCGATCCGTTGCCCGGGAGCGACATTGGAGATGTGAAGCAGGCCGTCGGTGCCCTTTGAGAGCTCGACGAACGCGCCGAACGTGGTCGTCTTCACGACCTTGCCCGCGAACGTGTCGCCAACCTCGACCTCCTTGGTCATCGACCGGATCCGGTCCACAAGCGCGTCTCCGAGCTCGCCGTTGGCGGCGTACACGAGCACCTGACCCTCGTCGTTGACGTCGATCTGGGACTCGAACTCCTCCTGCAGGGAGCGGATCGTCTCGCCGCCCTTGCCGATCAGCAGTCCGATCTTCTCCGGATCGATCTTGATCGAGGAGATCCGCGGCGCGAACTTGGACAGCTCCGACCTCGGCGCATCGATCACCTTCGTCATCTCGCCGAGGATGAACTCGCGGGCGACCTTCGCCTGCGAGAGCGCGTCACGCATGATGTCGAACGTGACGCCCGTGATCTTGATGTCCATCTGGAGCGCGGTGATCCCGTTCTCCGTACCGGCGACCTTGAAGTCCATGTCACCGAGATGGTCCTCGACTCCCGCGATGTCGGTGAGGATGATGTAGTCGTCACCCTCCTTGATCAAGCCCATCGCGATCCCTGCGACCGGGTGCTTGATCGGCACGCCGGCGTCCATCAGCGACAGCGTCGAGCCACAGACGCTCGCCATCGAACTCGACCCGTTCGACTCGAAGATGTCCGAGACGACGCGGATCGTGTACGGGAACTCCTCCTGCGAGGGGATCATTGGCACGAGCGCCCGCTCGGCGAGCGCGCCATGTCCGATGTCCCGGCGCTTGGGACCGCGCATGAATCCTGCCTCCCCGACCGAGAACGGCGGGAAGTTGTAGTGGTGGAAATACCGCTTCGTCGTCTCGAGGCCGAGCGTGTCGAGCCGCATTTCCTCGCGCGTAGTCCCGAGCGCGGCGACGCTGAACGCCTGCGTCTGCCCGCGTGTGAAGAGCGCGGAGCCATGCGTACGCGGCGCCAGCGAGACCTCGATCGAGATCGGACGGATCTCCTCCGCGGAGCGGCCGTCCGGGCGCTTCTTCTGCACCGCGATCCGCTCGCGGACGATCGTCTTCTCGAGCTTGTCGAACGCCCGCTGCGCTGCGCTGCGCCGCTCCGGGTATTCCGCTGCCTCAGGGTCGCCGGCGTACTGCGTGAGGATCTGCTCCTCGACCGCCTTGGTTGCGTCCTGGCGCTCCAGCTTGTCCTCGATCTGGGTCGCCGCCTCGAGCGCGGCGCCGTGTGAGGCCTGGGTCTGCTCGTACAGGTCGGGGTCGACCTGCGGAACGTCGACTTCGATCTTCGCCTTGCCTGCCTTCTCGGCCAGCTCGCGCTGGGCGGCGCACAGCTTTTTGATCGCGTCGTGGGCAATGTCGAGCGCGTCGAGGATCTCCGCCTCGGGAATCTCGTTCGCGCCTGCCTCGACCATCAGGATCGCGTCTTCGGTGCCGGCGACGATCAGGTCGAGGTCGGTGTCCGCGAGGAGCGCCTCCTCGTCCGGGTTGACGACGAAGTTACCGTCGATCTTGCCGATCCGCACCGCGCCGACCGGCGTCGGAAACGGGATGTGGGAGACCATCAGCGCCGCGGAGGCGCCGTTCAGCGCGAGGATGTCATAGGGGTTGACGTGGTCAACCGACATCGGGATCGCGACGAGCTGGGTCTCATAGCGCCAGCCCTTGGGGAACAGTGGGCGAATCGGGCGGTCGATCAGGCGCGCGGTCAGCGTGCCCTTCTCTCCCGAGCGGCCCTCGCGCTTGAAGAATGAGCCGGGAATCTTCCCGGCTGCGTACATGCGCTCCTCGACATCAACTGTGAGGGGCAGGAAGTCCACCTCGCGGAGGTTCCCCGCGGTGGCCGTACAAAGAACCATCGTGTCGCCCGCACGGACGACGACGGCGCCGGAGGCCTGCTTGGCCAACTTGCCGGTCTCGAAGGAGATCTCCTTACCGGCGATCTCGACGGAGACCCGCGTCTCGGCGTCTGACATATTCAGTTTCCCTTCTGTCTCCGCCCTTCGGTCGGCGGAGTGCTACTCGTTTCTCTTTTTGTCCGAACGTAGTGGATGGTAGCGGGTGTCGCGCCCAGGACCGCGTTCGAGTTGCTCGAGTGTCCCCACCTCGATCTTGCCGGGGTAGAGGGCGCCGGCGGCCCACAGCGTCGGTGTCGTCACGACCCCGGCCCGGATCCCGGACTCGAAGTCGCGGCGGACCCGCGCGACCACCTGCTCGTCGTGGCGGTCGGAGTCGAACCGCTCCAGGTCGAGGTCGAGTTCGCGCGCGCGCTGCCACAGGTGGGGGTCCTCGAGCCGCCCCTGGTCCGCGAACAGCAGGTCGTGCATCTCCCAGAAGCGGCCCTGCCGCCCCGCGGCCTCGGCGGCGCACGCCGCCGGCCAGGCGCGCGGATGGCTCGAGCGAACCGGGAAGTGGCGGAAGGCCCGCCGCAGCGCCCTGGCGGCCAGCCGGACGCTGAGCAAGGCGCAGTACGGACACTCGAAATCCGCGTACTCGATCACGACCGCTGCGTCTGCGGGTCCACGGACATGGTCCTCCGGCCCGAGCGGCGGAACCGGGGCCGAGCTCAGCTCGGTCATCGTGTTACTAGATCAGGTCGCGAGGCCGTCGAAGATCAGGTTCGCGCCTGGTAGGTCTCCGGGTGAGGCCGCCTCGTAGCTCCACTTGACCAACCCGTCGGGATCGACGATCACGAGCGCGCGCTGGGGGAAACCCCCGGGGTGGTAGACACCGAATGCGCGGCAGGTCTCACCCTTGGGCTCGAAGTCCGAGAGCTGCTCGATCGAGACGCCGAGCTGTTCGCGGAAGGCGGTCTGCGACCAGGTGGCGTCGCAGGACACGCCGTACAGGGTCGCCCCCCGGGCCGCAACGTCCTCGAGTACCTCCTGGTAGAGGTTGAGCTGGTCCGTGCAAACGGGACTGAACGCGAACGGATAGAAGACCAGGACCGTCGTCTTGCCCTCGAGGTCGGCGCGGGTGAACTTCTCACCGTCGCCACGGGCGAGCGTGAACTCCGGCGCCGGCGTCCCGGGCTCGATCACGAGACCCGCGCGGCGTTCCGGATCAACCCCGCCGCAGCCATGGACGAGCGGCTACTTGCGCAGGCCGAGCTCGCGCACGAGCTCGCGGTAGCGTTCGAGATTCGAGCGCTGCAGGTAGTTCAGAAAGCGCCTGCGCCTGCCGACGAGCATCAGCAGCCCGCGGCGCGAATGGTGATCCTTCTTGTGAGCGCGCAGGTGATCGGTGAGCTCGTTGATCCGATCGGTGAGCATCGCGATCTGGACCTCGGTCGCACCGGTGTCATCCGGCCCGTGGCCGAACTTCTCAACCAGCTCACGTTTGCGTTCCGAGGTCAAGGGCATGCGGCCGATGAGGCTAGCAGGTGGGCGGGCGGGCGGGGGTGCCTGCCGGCGGCCAGGGCTTCCCTGTTGGATCTGGGCTCGAGCGGAATGCCGGGTCAGGAAGCAATTGGCCGGCGGCAGACACCCCCACCCACCTAAGCTCCGCCCGAAATCGCGGGGCGGTGCGTCTCGCCCGAAATCGCCAGGCGGTCCCACCCCGCCCGAAATCGCCAGGCGGTCCGACAACGCTATGAGAGACGCCAGGCGGCCCCGACGAGAGCTGGAGCGCACCGGCGGGGCGGACGCAGGGCAAGCTGCGCTGTGTGGGGGGGGGGTGGGAGCGTCCGCCCCGCGACGGACGCTCTACCCGCCGCAAACCGAAAGCGTCAGCTCGACATCAAGGCGCATCTGCGCAACGAGGGCGTCGACGGAGTCGAACCGACGCTCGCCTCGAAGGCGCTGCAGGAACTCCACGCGCAGGGTCTGGCCGTACAGGTCCACGTCGCGGTCGATCAGGTAAGCCTCGATCAGCACCGCCCGTCCGGTCCCGAACGTCGGGCGAACGCCGACGTTGACCGCCGCGCAGACGCCGTCGGCCCGGGCCGCGTAGACACCGTGCCCGGGGTATACGAGTGCCTGGTCGGGGACGATGTTCGCGGTCGGGAAGCCGAGCTCGCGGCCGCGCCGGTCTCCGGACACAACCTCCCCCCTGAGCTGGAACGGAGCTCCAAGGAACTTCCCGGCCAGGTCGACGTCACCGGCCGAGACGAGGCCACGGATGTGGCTCGAGGACACGATCTCGCCGGCGACCTCGACGAGTGGAACGATCCGCGTCTCGAATCGCGGGTCCGCCGCCAGCAGCGCCGGGTCGCCTGCGGCACGATGCCCGAAGCGGAAGTTCTCCCCCACAGCCACGCGCTCCGCGCCCAGGCGCTCGAGGAGGACGCGCTCGATGAATTCGGCCGGCGTCTGCTCGGCGAACCCCTGGTCGAAGGGGATCACGACCATCTCGTCGACGCCAAGCTCGGCGATCAGCTCGGTCTTGACGTCGAGGCTCGTGAGCAGCTTCGGGGCTGCCTCGGGCCGGATCACCCGCAGCGGGTGCGGCTCGAAGGTAAGAACCGTGTCACTGCCCCGAATCACCTCGCGGTGCCCCAGGTGGACGCCGTCGAACTCGCCCACCGCGACGCGACGTGGCCGCGGCTCCGTCTGTTCGAGCGTCATCATCCGCATCGGCGCGCCACAGTATTCAGGACGCGGGACGCAGGCCGACGATCGGCTTCAGCTTCTCCGGCTCGGCGGCGGGCTCGGCGAGCGCGATCAGGCCGTCGGCGTCCGTGAGCCGGACGACCCCGCCGGCCGTTCCCGGCACCGCGACGCCGTGGCTCGCGCGGACTGCATCCTCGGGCCCGACCCGCCGCTCGGGTAGGAACGCGAGTGCTTCGCCGAGACCGAGCAGCCTCTCCGGGTCGGCGTCGCTGACGTCGAACTCCCCGATTCGGGTCCGTCTGAGCGCCTCGGTGTAGGCGTCGCCGAGATCGGCGATCAGGCTGCGCACGTACGTCCCCGATGAGCACTCGATCGCGAAGCGGCGCCGATCGCCCGATCGCCCGATCTCTTCGAAGCGGTAGACCTCGATCTCTCGTTCAGCCAGCTCGACCTGCTCACCCGCCCGGGCAAGGGCATACGCCCGCCGGCCCCCGACCTTGATGGCCGAGTAGGCCGGCGGGCGCTGCATGATCCGGCCGGTCGGGAGCGCCAGCTCACCAAGCGGCACCACGCCCGTCTCGACGATCTCTCCCTCGGGGTCGCCGGTGGTCGAGATCGCGCCGAAACGCGCCACCGCCTCGTACCGCTTGGGCAGCGCCATCACGAACCGCTGTACCCGTGTGCCACGGCCGACGAGCACCAGCAGCAGCCCGGTGGCGAACGGATCGAGCGTCCCGGCGTGGCCAACCTTCACACCGCGCCCGAGGCGCCGCCTGACGCCGGCGACGACGTCGTGGGAGGTGATCCCGGCGGGCTTGTCGCAGAGGAGGATCCCGTCCACCGGATCTACAGCTGCGCCGCGATCTCCCCGCGCAGGAAGGCGACCAGCTCCTCCCAGGACAGCGCGGTCGAGAATCCCGCGGCACCGCGGTGACCGCCTCCCCCCTGTGCACGGGCGATGCGCGACACGTCAACACGCTCATCGCTCGAACGCAGCGAGACCTTGCGCGGCCGCTCGTCGCCGGACGGGCCGATCCGGTCGCGTACGAGTGCGGCCACGGCCGTGCCCTCGACCGCTCGCAGGTGGTCGATCACGCCTTCCGAATAGCTCGCTTCGGCGCCGGATTCGGTGAAGTCCCGCGCGGTCAGGCGCGTCAGCGTGAGTCGCCCGTCGTCGTAGCGCTCCACGCTCGCGAGTCCGCGCGCCAGCAGCGCGAGCTTCCCGTACGGCACGCCCTCGTACACGCGGCGGTAGATCTCGTGGACGTCCACGCCCGCTTCGATCAGCTCGGCCGCCATCAGATGCGCCTGCGTACCGGTGTTCTCGTACATGAAGCGCCCGGTGTCGGTGACGAGCCCGACGTACAACGCCTCGGCGATGGTGATCGTGGGCTTCACGCCAAGTGCGTGCATCAGGTCCCAGACGATCTCGGCGGTGCAAGAGGCCTCGGGTGCCACGAGGTTGATCGTGCCGAAGCGGGTGTTGTCGTGGTGGTGGTCGATGTTCAGGATCTTCGCCCCAGGGGCGATCAGCGCCTCTCCCGGCCCGCGGTCCAGGTTGCCGCAGTCCAGGAACATGCTCGTCCGCTCGGCGAGGTCGGCTGGTGGCGCCGTAACGAGCCCCGGGAGCGGGAAGAAGCGATATTCGTGCGGCAGCGGAAAGTCAGCCGCGTCGATGAACATCACGCTGTCCTTGCCGAGCCCGGTCATGATCTCCTGCATCGCGATCAGCGACCCGAGGGCATCGCCGTCCGGGTTCTCGTGCGTGATCACGACGAAACGCTCGGTCCGCCTGATCTCACCGAGCACCTCGTCGCGGGTGGAACGGTCGCCGTTCTCAGTCATCCGGGCTCTGGTCTGCGAGCAGCTGAGTAATCCGCATTCCGGTATCTATCGACTCGTCGTAGGCGAACGTGAGCGCCGGGGTGTGCTTGAGCGTCAGCTCCCGGGCCAGGTGACGCTGCAAGAAGCCGTGGGCCGAGCGGAGACCGTGCATGCTCTCCTCGCGCGTCGTCGCGTCGCCGAGCACGCTGACGTACACGCTCGCGTGGCGGAGATCTGGGCTGGTCTTGACAGCGGTCACGGTTACAAACCCGACGCGCGGATCCTTGAGTTGTGTTGCGATCGCTTCGCTGAGGACCGCCCGTACGGTCTCATCGACACGTCGCATCCGGGCGCTGCTCATCCTATCCGTCGCGATCCCAGCATTGCCCGCTCATTCGCGCAGATCCTCCAGTGAGGCAACGATCCGCTCTACCGAGACGCCGTCCGGAAAGCGGGCGTGCAGCCACCGCTCGACGCCGTCCACGGCCGCGATGAGCTTTGTCAGCGAACCGCCGGTCATCGCAGCCGTGAGCGTTGCGCGCTGCCACAGATCCTGGTGATCGGTCTCCGACACGGCCACGCCGAAACGCGTGTTCAGCTGGGCCTTCACCGAGGACAGGTCCTTGCGCTTGCTCTTCAGGCTCCCGGCCTCGGGAAAGTGCAAGTCGATTACGAGGACGGCCACGAAGCCGCTCGCTCCCACGGCGTTAACCCAGCTCGCGCTCCACCTGGCGCGTCGCGTAGGCCTCGATCACGTCGCCGTCCTTGACGTCGGCGAAGTCCTTGAGCACGATGCCGCATTCGAAACCGGCGGCAACCTCGCGGACATCCTCGTTGAAACGGCGCAGGCTGGCGATCTCACCCGTGTAGACGACGGTGCCGTCGCGCACGAGGCGAACCTTCGCCCCGCGGGTGATCTTGCCGTCGAGCACGTGCGAGCCGGCGATCGTGCCGACACGGGAGGCTTTGAACGTCTGGCGGACCTCGGCGCTGCCGACCGAATCCTCGACCTCCTCGGGCTCGAGCATGCCCTGCATCGCGAAGCGCAACTCGTCGATCGCGCGGTAGATCACTGCGTAGTGCCGAATCTCGACGCCCTCGCGATCGGCAACCGCCCGCGCGTCTCCGACCGGCCGCACGTTGAAGGCGAGGATCACGGCATCCGATGCGGCGGCGAGCATCACGTCGGACTCGGTCACGGCGCCGACGGCGCGGCGGATCACGTTGACCGAGACCTCGTCCTGGGGGAGCTTCGCGATCTCGTCCTCGATCGCTTCGAGCGATCCGGCGACGTCCGCCTTGATCACCAGGTTCAGCTCTTGCAGGCCACGCTTGAAAATGTCCTCGAGCGAGATCTTCTTGCCCGCCCGGCGCGCCAACGCCTCGGTCTTCAGGCGGGTCGCCCGATCTCCGGCGAGCGATCTCGCGCGCCGCTCGTTGTCGACAACGCGCACGATCTCACCGGCCTCGGGGACGCCGTTGAAGCCGAGTACCTCGACCGGCTCGCCCGGAGTCGCGTGCTCGACGCGGTTGCCGAGGTAGTCGTGCATCGCCCGTACGCGGCCCCAATCGGCTCCCGCGACGAACGCGTCGTAGACGTTCAGGGTCCCGCGCTGGATCAGGATCGTCACGACCGGCCCGCGGCCCGGGTCGAGTCGCGATTCGATCACGGTTCCTGACGCCTCAACCGCGGCATTCGCGCGCAGCTCCTCGACCTCGGCCATCACCAGGATCGTCTCGAGCAGGTTGTCGAGGCCCTCCCTTGTCTTCGCGGATACGTCGACGAACTCGGTGTCTCCACCCCACTCGACCGGCTGCAGGCCGAGCGCCGTCATCTCGGTTCGGACGCGATCCGGCTGCGCGCCCTCCTTGTCGATCTTGTTGACGGCCACGAGGATCGGCACGGCGGCCTCCTTCGCGTGGTCGACGGCCTCTTGCGTCTGCGGCTTCACACCGTCGTCGGCCGCGACCACGATGACGGCGATATCTGTGACCTTCGCGCCGCGGGCGCGCATCGCGGTGAACGCCTCGTGACCGGGGGTGTCGAGAAAAGTCACGACCTTGTCATCGTGATGCACCTGGTAGGCGCCGATGTGCTGGGTGATCCCGCCGGCCTCTCCCTTCGCGACCTCGGTCTCCCTGATCGCGTCCAGCAGCGACGTCTTGCCGTGATCGACATGGCCCATGATCGTCACCACCGGCGGGCGCTCGACAAGATCGTCCGCGTCATCCTCGAACACAGGCTCGGCGACCGCCTCGTCCTTGGTATGGACGATCTCGACCTCCTTGCCGAGCTCGGTCGCCAGCAGGACGATCGAGTCGTCGGAAAGGGTGTGGGTGATCGTCTTCATCTCCCCGAGCGCCATCAGCTTCTTCATCACCTCAGGCACCGGCACGCCCAGATACTCGGCGACATCCTTGACCGTCGAGCCGGAGTTGATCTGGACCTTGTCGGGCTCGCCCAGCAGGGCGTTCTGCGACGGGCGCGACTCCGCCTCGTCGTCATACACACCGCGTCGGCGACGACCACGGCGCTGGCGCCGCGGCGGTTGGGACTGCTGGCCCGGACCGCCGCCGGGAGCGCGCCGCGAAGCCTGCGAGTCGATCACGACACGGCGGCGACCGCCCGCGGACCCGGGAGCTCGCTCACCTTGCAGGGAGTCGCGTGTGGGGCGCTTGTATCCCTGGTCCCCCTCGACTTTGGCGCCGCCGCTTGCGGCGCCGTCGCCGGCGGAGGCGGTTGCGTCTGACTGCCCGCCGCCGGACCTCGCGGGTGCCTCGGGGGTCGCGGTGAGGGCACTCGCGTCGCCGGCCGTCGCGGGAACAGCCGAGGCCGCGGTGCGCTTCGAACCGTCGCTCGCTGCCGGCGCTGCCGGCGCGGGCTGCCCGCCGTCCTTGGCCTGGGCGCCGCCGTTACCACCGAGCGCCGCCAGCGCCGCGTCGACATCCACACTCGATGATGCCGCCCCGACCTTCATTCCGGCGGCCTGCATCCGGGCGAGCGCAACCTTGGGCGACATGCCCTGTTCCTTGGCGATTTCGTGAACTCGTTTCTTGCTCATGTGATCTGTTTCGCCGTTATGGCGTTGCGCTCTCGGACGGCGCAGCTTCGGCGATCGGGACCGGCTGCCCCGGCTCATCCGCCGGCGCCGTGCCTTCAACCTGATCGGTGTCCTTGCCCGCGAGCGCCTGGTGCGCGTCGATCCCGCAATAACGTGAGCCGGGAAGGGCCGCGTTCGGGCAACGACGGCCGTTGGTAAGGATCGCTGCGCAGCGGCCCTGCGCCTCCTCCTGCTCGTAGCCGTGCTCGGCCTCCTCGGCGGCGAACTCCGTCTCGGAGCGGATATCGATCCGCCATCCGGTCAGTCGCGCAGCGAGACGCGCGTTCTGTCCCTCGCGGCCGATCGCCAGCGAAAGCTGGTCGTCGGGAACGATCACCGTGGCCTGCTTGCCCTTGTCGTCTACGAGCACCTCGCGCACACGGGCCGGCGACAGCGCCTTGGCTACGAACCGGGCGGGCTCCTCGTTGTAGGGGATGATGTCGATCTTCTCGCCACGCAGCTCAGACACAACCATCCTCACCCGCGACCCCCGGGGCCCGACACACGCGCCAACCGGGTCGACGCCGTCGACGTGCGAGACGACCGCGATCTTCGACCGGTACCCGGGCTCTCTGGCGACGCCGGTGATCTCGACCAGCCCGTCGGCGACCTCGGGCACCTCGAGCTCGAACAGTGACTTGATCAGCTCCGGATCGCGCCGGGAGACGATGATGCTGGGACCCTTGGTCGAGGCCGAGACATCCTTGATCACCGCCTTGATCCGCTGCGAATGGTCGTAGCGCTCCCCGTCCACCTGCTCGGACTTCGGGAGCAGCGCCTCGACCCGCTCGCGTAGCTGTACCAGCGTGTAGCGCGAGTCTGACTGCTGAACGATGCCGGTGATCAGCTCGCCCACGCGATCGCGGTACTCCTCGAACATCATGTCGCGCTCGGCCTCGCGGATCCGTTGCAGGATCACCTGCTTCGCAGTCTGCGCTGCGATCCGGCCGAAATCGTGCGGGGTGACGTCCTCGGTCTCGATCTGGTCCTCGTACTCCTTCAGCTTCTCGAGGTCGATCTCCGGCTCCGGCGGATCGCGCATCTCGCCCGTCTCGGGATCGACGGTCGGCTCGCCGTCGGTGGCCGACTCGACGAGTAGCTGCTCCTCGAGCTCCGGCGGGATCTTGAGTTCCCAGACGATGAAGTCGCCCGTGTCGCGGTTCATCTCGACTTTGGCGTAGGGCGCCGATCCGGGCGTCTTCTTGTAGGCCGACAGAAGGGCGTCCTCGAGCGCCGCCATCAGCTTCTCACTCGAGATGTTCTTCTCGGCGGCAAGTCCCCGTACCGCTTCCAGGATCTCCTTGGACATGGCTTACTCTCCCGGGACGAGGTTGGAGCGATAGATCTGCTCGTATGGCACCGTCACTACTCCTCCTTCGGCGGCGATCGCAACGTCCCGGTCCGATGCGCCGACGAGCTCGCCGGTGACGCTTCTGTGACCTTCGATTGCGTCGCGCAGGCGCACGCGCGCCCGACGACCGAGGAACTGCTGGAAATGAGCGGGGCGGGTGAGTGGGCGATCCTCACCAGGTGAGGAGACCTCGAGCGAATAGCGATCGCGGTAGTCGCTCAGGCACAGCGAAATGCGCTCGCACAATGCGAGCGTGACGCCGCCTGGATGGTCGATGAACAGGCGCAGCGTGGAGCCGCCCACGACCTCTGCGAGCAGCACCTCGACCTGCGGCTCGGACTGCTCGAGCCGTGTTTCGATCTCGGTCTGAATCGCCTTCACTGACTAACTCACCTCCGTCATAAAAAAAAGCGGGCGGAACGCCCGCTTTCGGTACGTCCGCCGGAATGGTCGCCGGCGCGAAAGCTCTCATCCAAATGTAGCACCGCCCCGGCGCGCCTGCACCGGGTCAGCCGAGCTACGATCGAGCCGCCGCCGCGCGGGCACGGTCGCGGTACAGACGGTAATCGCGACGGTCGGGCTGCAGGCAGGCAGCGAGGGCGAGCGGCTTGCGCGCCTCGGCGTGACGGCCGAGAAGCTGCAGCGATCGCCCGAGGCAGAACAGGGCGAAGTCGTTGGTCGGCGCGCGCTCGATCACCGCCGTGAACTCGGTGGCGGCCTCCTCGTACCGCTGGGCGTGAAACAGTGCGCGCCCGAGCGCTTCGCGGATCGACGTCTTGTCCGGGTCCAGGTCGCGCGCCCGCGCGAGCGGCACGGTGGCCTGGTGGTGATGACCGTCCTCCAGCAGTGAGGTGCCCCGCCGATAGAGCTCGTAGACGTCGTCACTCACGGCGCCCATTTTAATGGTTACAGCCGTGGCGGCAACGCCCAGATTGCTCGCAGACGTCCGAACGCGCCGCGACCCTGCGCAAGCTGCGCCCGGAGCGCCCGACGCTGCGCCGGTGTCGGCGGCTCGCCCCCGTCGGCGTACCGCGCCCGGCTCACGGCCCGCACGTAGCCGACCGCATCGGTCGAGCCACGGAGCCTCCGCTCGAGCCCGGCGAGCGTCGTCGCCGGAGTGATTTCCATGCTGCTGCGCCTCAGGGCTCGCTCGAGCTCGGCGAGCAGCTCGTCGCTGGAGGGCGGCTCGCGCCTGCGGCTCCGTAGCGCCAGCGCGACTCCGGCGCCGCCTAACCCGAGCAGCAACACGATCGCGGCGATCATCGCGACCGGTGTCCCCGGGTCGTGGTGCCGGTGCGCCCCCGCCGTCGATCCGGCCGGACGCGCGCGATTCCTGGCGGCGGCCGCCGACCGAATCCGCAGCGCGGCACCGCCCGCTAGCCCCTTCGGCAGCGATCCGGTCCTCGCCGACGGCGTCGGATTGAACGCAACCCAGCCGTAGGTGGGGAACCAGACCTCTACCCAGGCATGGGCGTCGGTGTCGTGGACTGCGAATTCCCCGGTCGAGGAGCTGTATGTTCCCGGCGCGAAGCCGACCGCGACCCGCGCCGGAATTCCGCCCATTCGCAGAAGCAGCGCCATCGCACCGGCGAACTGCTGGCAGTAGCCGTACTTTTGCTTGAACAGGAACGTCTCGAGCGGATCGGCGCTGATCGGCGCGTCGGTGTTGTAGCTGTAGTTGCGTTGCAGGTACTGCTCGACGCGCGCGACAAACGCGTACGGCGTGGTCGTACCCGCCGCCAGCCGCTCGGAGAGCCGGTACGTCTGGCCGTACGGCGTGGAGCCCATGGCCGAGGCGACGTAGGCGGCCTGGCTCCCCCGTGACGCCGGCGAGCCGAACTGCGGGAACACGAAATTGCCGGCGACCGAGCGCGAGCCTGACGCCGGCACGAAGATGTCGCGGTAGTAGTCCATTTCGACGGGATACGAAGTGCCCGCGTTCTCGAGCTCAGAAGCAGTCGGATCCGGCGCATAGACCCGCACCACGTATGCGTCGCCGGGACCGAGCTCCTGGTTGGCGACCCAGGTGCCGGGACTCGTACCCACGGTCACTCCACCGGGGATGTCCTGCGGCGCCTGCGCCGTCCCGCTTGCGACGACGTCACCGGTGTACATCGTGCCGATCGTGACCCGAAGTGTCTGCGTCCACGTCGCCGCGGCGGTGAGTGACGGCGGTGGCGCCGCTGGCGGCCCGACGCCGACGGAGGTCAGGCTCTGCTGCGCCTCTACCCAGCGCGTCCCGTCGAAGTCGTCGAGGTTCTCGGTCTTCCAGAACTCGGGATGAGCCGCTTTCACGGTCAGCACCTGTTGTCCGTCGGTCGGCCAGATGTACGGGCCATAACCCTGGTACCACTGGAACGTTTCGATACCCGACGGGCTGAGTGAATTGGCGATCGACTGGTAGTTGAGCAGTGGACGGTGAATGTCGAGCCCGGGGGCGAGCAGAATGCCGGCGGTGCCCGCCAGGCCCGTGACGGCAAGGGCAGGCAGCAGCTCACGGCGACCGAGCCGTTCGCCCCATACGAAAGCGGCCACGAGCACGAACAGCAGTAACCCCTGCAGGTATGCGGCGCGCGGGGCCTCGAGCGCCGAGGGGACCACCGCGAGGGCGATCAGCGGCAGAGTCGCAGCCGCCCGGCGCGCGTCGCCAAGCGACTGCGGCACGAACGCGAGCAGTACGCCGGCGTCGAGCAGCAGCAACCCGCCGCCGAGCAGGATCACCGTTCGGGCCCAGCCGTTCACCCCGCCGTACGGCACGATCACGCGCGGGAGGGCGGTCACCCCGGACCCGATTCCGTCCGCGACCTCACGCACGTGAAGGTGGACGAGGAGAGAGAGCGGAACACCGCACACGGGGAGCGCTGCTACCAGCATCACGAGCACCCATGCCGCCGCGACCAACCTTGGTCTTCCGCCCAGCTGTGCGCGCTTGCCGAGCAGGCCGCCGGCCGTCACCGCGAACGCAAGCAGGACCAGCATCCGACCCGTCGCCGCGGGACTGACCAGGGTGGCCCAGCGCAGCGTGCCGAACAGCCCCAGCGCGGAGAACGTCAGCACCCTCACGCCCGGCCTCGCGGACGGCACATCGAGCTTCCCGCGCACCTGGCTCCGGCTCGGCTCGACGCGTACCCGGCGGGGTGCTGTTACCGCGCTCACAGGACCGCAACGCTCCGCGCACCCCGACGCGCGCCGACGCGCCCCCCGAGCTCATAGCCGCTACAGCCCGCGACCGCGAAGGTCGCGGCCCGCCCGGCGAGCTCGCCTGGGACAACCAGCACGCGTGACGCTCGGGCGATCGCGTCGGCCGCTGCGGGCAGGCGCTGCATGCGCCGTGCCGCGACGTAGAACGTTGGCCCACGCCGGACGCCGGCTCCCGAGAGGAACGGAGCCGGCATCCCGGGAACGTCCTCGATCAGCGCGAGCCGGGCGTGTGCGGCGGCCCACGCGCCCTGACCGCCGTCGAGCGCCGTCGCCCGCCGCTCACCAGGAAGCAACAGCGCGCAACCGCCGTGCAGCGAGAGCTCGAGCGCGATCGACGCGGCCGCGCGGACGGCTGCGTCGAGGTCCTCGGGCTGCGCGACGCCACGCGCGTCCAGTACAACGAGCGGGCGGGCGTCGCTATCGGCGCGAAGCCGGCGCTCGAGGAGCCCGTCGCCGCGCGCCAGTGCCGCCCAGTGGATTCGCGACGCTGACGTTCCCTCGCGATACGGGCGCAGGCCGTCGATCTCGACCTCGGCGAGACCCGCCAGCTCGCGGTTGGCGCCGCGACGGAAGCTCGCGGCGGCGGGCGTCGCGGCGGCTCCTCCTGCTTCGGGGAAGCGAATCGGATCGATCCGCGGCAATACCAGCAGCTCCTGGACGGGGCCGGCGCCGGGGCACACTCGCCTGTGGAGGTCGAATGGGTCGCGGACCAGCAGCGCCGGTGGCTCGATCCGTCGCAGCCCCCGCCGCGCGAAGCTGGCCGTGACCCGTCGCGTGCTCATGCGCAGCCCCGGACCGAGGAGGATCGTCTCCGCCACGAGCGGTTCGAGCACCGCGCCGGCGAGTGCCGGAATGCGCCCTGACCGCACGCTCAGCTCGAACTCGAATGGTTCGTCCTCGGTGACCCTGCGGACGTCCATCCGGCGTCGCACGCTCGCACCGCGCGCCGCGAGCCGGCTCCAGGCAGGGGCCAAGACACCGATCAGCAGGAACGCGACCCCCGGTACGTACAGGGGCTCGGCGTCGAACAGGCGGGCCACCACCGTCAGCCCCAAGCCCGCGGCGACGATGGCCTGCGCGCGACTCATGGCGTGCTAGAGCGCTGCCACCGCCGAGACGGCGTCGGCGATCACGTCCTCGGCGGTCACTCCGGCCGCCTCGGGCGCCAGTACGAGGCGATGGGCGAGCACCGGACGTGCGAGCGCCTGCACGTCGTCGGGAAGCGCGTGGTCGCGACCGCGCATCATCGCCCGCGCCTTCGCGGCGCGCAGCAGCATCAGTCCCGCGCGGGGGCTCGCGCCGAGCTCCACACGCGAGTCCTCGCGCGTGCGCCAGAGCAACCGCACGACGTAGTCGCGGAGGGGCTTGGTCGCGATCACGCGCGTGCTCGCCTCCTGCACGGCGAGCACCTCGGCGGCTGTCACCGCCGCCTCGAGCGTCAGCACACGGTCACCGGCTTCGTGATCGGCAAGCATCCCGACCTCCGCCTGAGGGTCGGGGTAACCGAGCGACACCCGCACCATGAAGCGGTCGACCTGCGCCTCCGGGAGCGGGTAGGTGCCCTCGTACTCGATCGGATTCTGGGTCGCTAGAACGAGGAACGGGCGTGCCAGTTCGTGCGTGTGGACATCGACGGTGACCCGTCGCTCCTGCATGCACTCGAGCAGGCCGGACTGCGTTTTCGGCGAGGCGCGATTGATCTCATCGACGAGCACGACGTTCGCGAACACCGGCCCCGGACGAAACTCGAACCGCTGCTCGCGCTGGTTATAGACATTGACGCCGACGACGTCGGCAGGCAGCAGATCAGACGTGCACTGGATGCGCGCAAACTGGCAGTCGATCGAGCGCGCGAGCGACCGGGCGAGCGCCGTTTTCCCGACGCCAGGGTAGTCCTCGATCAGCGCGTGGCCCTGAGCCACCAGCGCCACGAGGAGATGTCCGAGGATCTCGTCGCGTACGTGGACGGCACGCTGGATGTTCTCGGCGATGCGGCCGACGACGGCTGCCGCGGCTTCACATTCCTGGGGCGCGACCGGCGGTAGCTCCAACGGCTCCATTTGCTCCCTCCCGTGAATTCGCGTCGTGCGCACGGTCAGCGCGCAGCCGGGCCACCTCGTCGAGCACGGCCGCCGCCACGCTCGACTTGTTCGTGCGCGGCACCAGCCGCTCGCCCGCCGCGGTCACGATCGTAACCTCGTTCTCTGAGACGTCGAACCCGATATCCGCGCGCGAGACGTCGTTCAGCACGATCGCGTCGAGACCTTTGCGCCGACGCTTGTCGCGAGCGTAATCGAGCGCGAGGGCATCGCCGGCCTGTGCTTGCGGGACGTGCTCGGCGGCGAATCCGACCACGACCTGGTCAGGCCGCCGCACCGCGGCAAGCGCGCTCAACACGTCCTCCGTCGGTTCGAGCTCGATCGCCCGCACCTGACCGGCGTCCTTCTTCAGCTTGTAGCCGACCGGTGCCGTGGGCCGGAAGTCCGCCACCGCTGCGGCCATCAGCAGCACGTCGCAGCTGGGGAACTCGCGTCCGCAGGCGCCACCGAGCTCGGCGGCGGTCTGTACCTCGACCACGCGCACCCCGGCCGGCGGCGGGAGCGTCACGTTGGCCGCGATCAGGGTCACGTCTGCGCCCCGGTTCGCCGCCTCGCGCGCCAGCGCGAAGCCCATCCTCCCCGACGAGCGGTTGCCGATGTAGCGGACACTGTCGATTGGCTCCCGTGTCCCGCCCGCGGTGACGAGCACCCGGGCGCCGGCGAGCCGGAGGAGCGACCCGGCGCCGAGCGCGAGCAGCGCTTCACAGGCGGCGAGCAGCTCCGCGGGCTCGGGCAGCCGGCCGACTCCGTGCTCGCCATGCGAGGCGAGGGCGCCTTCGCCCGGCGCGATCACGGTGACGTCGCGGTCCGCGAGCAGGCGCAGGTTGGCCTGGGTCGCCGGGTGGGCGTACATCCGGTCGTTCATCGCAGGCGCCACGACCACGGGGCATCTCGCCGCCAGCGCCGCCGTGGTCAGCAGGTTGTCGGCGTGGCCATGCGCGAGCTTGGCGAGGGTGTTGGCACTCACCGGCGCGATCAGGTAGATGTCCGCGCGCTCGACCAGCGCCAGATGGCTGATCGGTGCCCGCTCGGGGACCGGCTCGCCGGGGTAGGCGCCCCGGGCCGGATCGGGCTCGAACTCGCTCCGCAGCACCGGCGCACCGGTAATCGCCTGAAACGACGCAGCGCCGACGAAATGCTCGCTCGCTTCGGTCTGGATCACACGCACTGCGTGCCCCGCCTTCACCGCGAGCCGGGCGGTCTCGAGCGCCTTGTATGCCGCGATCCCGCCGCTCACTCCAAGGAGCAACCGGGCCACGCAACCCTCCCTAGCGGTAGTGGAACTTCAACTTGCCCTGAGCCACTTCCTCAAGGGCGATCGTCAGGTAGTTCTTCGAGCGGGTGTCGACCATCGGGGGTGGAAACTCGTCGAACGTGCCTTCACCGAGGTTGTGGTAATACGAGTTGATCTGGCGCGCGCGCTTGGCGGCGACGATCACACTCGCGTAGTCGGAGTCCACGTGCTCGATCAGCTTGTCGATGCGGGGAGAGATCAAGTGTCTCAGCGTCCTTGTCGTTAGGAGGTCAGACAAGGGTAGCGGCCGGTGCAGGGGAACGCTGCAGGGTCTGCTGCGCCGCCTAGAGCGCGGCCCCGTACCAGCCCGTGCTACGAAGCGGCACCAGACGCTAACGCCGCCCGCACGATCCCGACCAGCTCGTCGGTCGCATCCTCGAGCCGGTCGTTGACGACGACATATCCGAACTCCGGCTGCGCCTCGAGCTCGCGACCGGCGGTCCGCAAGCGTTCATCGACCTGCTCCGCGTCGTCGGTGCCGCGGCCGACGAGCCGCGCCCGCAGGGCCTCGTCCGACGGCGGGGCGATGAACACTGCAACGGCGTCTGGCACCGTCTCCCGCACCTGCCGCGCTCCTTGGACCTCGATCTCGAGCACTACCGGCACGCCGGCGTCGAGCCGTCGCTCGAGCTCTGAGCGCAGCGTTCCGTACCGGTTCCCCGAGTAGGAGGCGTGCTCGACGAAACCCCCCGCAGCGACGCGCCGCTCGAATTCCGCCGGCGTCAGGAAGTGATATTCGACGGCGTCGCGCTCGCCGGGACGTGGCGCTCGCGTCGTCGCGGAGACCGACAGCTCGAGCTCGGGCACCCGTTCGAGCAGCCCCCGGATCAGCGTGCCCTTGCCAACGCCAGAGGGCCCGGTGATCACGAATACCTTGCCGCTGCTCACTGGTGCACCGGCCCTTGCGCGGGCACTGTGCCGCGCTGCTAGCGCCGCATCAGCGCGACCAGCTCGGCGCGCTGGCGCTGGGAGAGCCCGCCGATCGTCTTGCTCGGCGAGATCCGGCACTGCGTGAGAATCTTGTTCACCTTGACGCGACCGTACTTGGGAACGGCGAGCAGCAGGTCGAACACCTTCGCCGTCTCAAGGTACTCCGGCGGCTCGAGCAGGAGCTCGTGGATCGGCTGGCGCCCGGCCTTCAGATCGCGCTTGAGCTTCGCACGTCGTGTGCGTACGTCATTCGCCCGCTGGAGCGCATCCATCCGCTGCAGCAGCGAACGCTCCGGTGCAGCGATGTGCTTCGGGGGCGATTCGCTCACCGGTGGCATGGGCGGCGAGTGTACATCCTGGCGCTGGGCGTTCAAAGGGAAGTTCTCAACATTCGACTAGACCTCAGCTAGAGGTCTAGCCATATCGAGCCTGGTTACGGTAATCCCGTGACTTTGCAGGGTGTTTTATATGTTGTTAGCAATTAAGCGAGGTCGCGCCGCGGGAAAGGCCGCTCTTTGCTGCGAGCACCGCTAGCTGCTCCGAGATTCGCGCCCCCGCTGCCGGATCCCGGAAGCTCTCGGTGCCGACGGCGACCGCCCTTGCACCGGCCCGGATCAGGTCGAGCGCGTCACTGCCGCGCTGAACGCCGCCCATCGCGACGATCGGGATGTTGACCGCCCCTGCGACCGCGTGGACCTGTGCCAGCGCGACCGAGCGAACCGCCGGTCCGGACACCCCGCCGGTCGTCCCCCCGAGCCACGGTCGACCGCTCCGAGGGTCGAGTGCCATGCCACGAATCGTGTTGATCAGCGAGACGGCACTCGCGCCCGCGTTCTGCGCCGCCCGAGCGACGGCGACGACGTCGGTCGCGTTGGGCGTGAGCTTGACGATCAGGGGCTTGTCGGTCAGCGGCCGTACGCGGTCGAGCAGAGCACCGACCTCGCCTGGGTCGGCGCCCATCACCAGCCCGGTCTCTACGTTCGGGCAGGAGACGTTCAGCTCGAGCGCGGCGACCTCCTCGCGCTCGGAGAACGCGCTCACGAGCTCGGCTACCTCTTCGCGGGTGAACCCCATCACGTTGACGATCAGCGGCACCGGCAACCCCGCGAGCACCGGTAGATCCTCGGCGAGGTAGCGCCGCAGGCCCTTGTTCGGCAGGCCGATCGAGTTGATCAGGCCGCCTGCGGTCTCCCACAGGCGCGGCGGCGGATTGCCTTCACGCGGCGCGAGCGTGACCGTCTTGGACACGAACGCGGAGAACGGAAAGCGCTCGATCAACGCGTCCCCGAACACGCGCCGCGCCGCGATCGCATCGAACGTGCCCGACGCGTTGATGATCGGATGGGCGAGCTCGATGCCGCACAGCTCGGTCGACATCGGCGGCCTTGCCGGGTCCGCACTCAATGAACCAGCTCCCCACCGACCAACGCCGTATCCAGCTCTGACGCCTCGAGCACCGGCCCGTCCACGCACAGCCGGATGTAGCCATGCCGGGTCGGCACCACGCAGCCGAAGCAGGCGCCGAATCCGCACGCCATCCCTGATTCGAGCGCCAGTTGCGCTGGTGTGTCACGGTCCTCGCAGAGTGCTCTCACCGCCTCGAGCATCGCCGGCGGGCCGCACGCGTAGACGGTCGCGTGAGCATCGCGGTCGAGCTGGTCGCGCAGCAGATCGGTGACGAGCCCGTGATGGCCAACGCTACCGTCGTCGGTGGCGACCTGGGCGTCGGCAAGCAGCCGGGCACCCTCGGCACGCGCCGCGTCGCGGAAGCCGAGGAGCGCAGACGCGCCGCCGAGCTCGTCCTGCCAGATCGCCAGCGGCGCGATCCCGACCCCACCACCCACCAGGAGCGGGCGGCGGCCGTCGGCGGGCGCACCGAATCCCACGCCCAGGGGCCCCACCAGCAGCAGGTCCTGACCGGGCTCGAGCTCGCACAGCCGGTGGGTGCCAGGACCGACATCCTCGATCAGGAACTCGACTCCCTGACCGGCCCCCGCGCGGAGCGCGCTGAACGCACGCGGCAGGAACGGACGCTCGCCGTCTCCCCCACCCCAGGCCTCGGCCGCGAGCATGTAGAACTGACCCGCGCGGGGGCGCGGGCCGTCGGGATCGGCGCACCGGAGCACTACGTACGCGCCATACACGCGCCGGTCGACGACGCGCGCCCCGCGGCGGCCGAACGGGGCGAGCACACGCGGTGCGGCGGTCACAGGATTCCGCTCGCCCGCGCGTGGATCTCCTGCAGCGACATCACCTCGGGCTCGCCTCCCCGCGCCGCGCCGATCGCCCGCGCGGCCGCCATCCCGCCCGCGATCGTGGTGATACAAGGAATGCGGCGGGCGATCGCAGCGGCACGGATCTCGTACCCGTCGGCGCGCGCGCCGGTCCCGACCGGGGTGTTGATCACGAGGTCGACGCCGCCCCGTTCGATCCAGTCGACCACGTGCGGTGACCCCTCGCCGATCTTGTTGATCGTCTCGACCGGGATTCCCATCCGCCGAATTGCCTGCGCGGTCCCACGCGTGGCGATGATCTCGAAGCCCAGGTCGTGCAGCGTCATCGCGATCCCGATCGCGGCCTGCTTGTCGCCGTCGGCGACGGTGATGAAGACGGTCCCGCCACCGGGAAGCTTCGATCCAGCGGCGGCTTGGGCCTTCGCGAACGCGGTCGGGAAGTCACGGGCGATCCCCATTACCTCACCGGTCGAGCGCATCTCCGGCCCTAGTAGCGAGTCCGCGCCGGCGAAACGGTCGAACGGCAGGACCGCCTCCTTGACGCAGACATGCCCGTTGGTCGTGTCAGCGGGCAGATCGAGGTCGGCGAGCGGCTCGCCGAGCATGATCCGGCAGGCCAGCTTCGCGACCGGCAATCCGATCGCCTTCGAGACGAACGGCACGGTCCGCGAGGCACGGGGGTTCGCCTCGATCACATACAGCTCCTGGCGGTGGATCGCGAACTGAACGTTTAGCAGCCCGACGACGCCGAGCCCGCGGGCGATCCCGGTCGTCTGCTCGGCGATCTGGCGGAGCATGTCGGGGCCGAGCGCGTGCGGAGGCAGCACACAGGCCGAGTCGCCGGAGTGGATCCCGGCCTCCTCAACGTGCTGCATGATCCCTGCGATCCAGACGTCCTCGCCGTCACAGAGCGCGTCCACGTCGATCTCGATCGAGTCCTCGAGGAAGTGGTCTAGATAGATCGCGCTCGTTCTCGCCGCCGCCGCCCCGACGCGGTCCAGATACTCCTGCAGGCCGTCGAGGTCATAGACGATCTCCATCGCCCGCCCACCGAGCACGTAGCTCGGGCGGACGAGCAGCGGGAAGCCGACGCCGGTGGCGCGCTCGAGCGCCTGGGCCGCCGAGTGTGCGGTCGCGTACGGCGGGCCACGGTAGCCGAGCCGGTCGAGCAGCGCCCCGAACCGGGAGCGATCCTCGGCGAGGTCGATCGCGTCGACGCTGGTGCCGAGGATCGGGATGCCGGCGGCCGCGAGGCCGGCCGCGAGCTTCAGCGGCGTCTGGCCGCCGAACTGGACCACAACGCCCTGGAGCAGGCCGGCTGAACCGGCAATTGAGCCCAGCGGGCCGCCATTCTCAACCTCGCACACCGCGATCACGTCCTCCAGCGTCAGTGGCTCGAAGTACAAGCGGTCGGAGGTGTCGTAGTCGGTCGAGACGGTCTCGGGGTTGCAGTTGATCATCACCGCGTCGCGTCCCTGCTCGCGCACGGTCTGGGCCGCGTGGACGCAGCAGTAGTCGAACTCGATCCCCTGGCCGATGCGGTTCGGACCGGAGCCGAGGATCACCACGCTCGGCCGATCACCGCGCTCGACCTCGTGCTCGCGGGTCGGCCCGGCGCGTTCCCACGCGGAGTAGAAGTACGGCGTGCGCGCCGCGAACTCGGCCGCGCAGGTGTCGACCGACCTGAACGTGCGCTCGCCCGCGAACGGCGCCTGCGGGTCCGCTGCGAGCTCGCGCAGCTCGCGCAGGAACCAGGGGTCGATGCTCGTGCGGCGCTGGAGCTCGTCGACGGCCGCGCCGCGCCGGAAGGCCTCGAGCACGAAGTCGAAGCGCTCGGGACCGCCGCGTTCGAGCGCGGCCAGCAGCTCCAGGTCGTCGGCCGGCGGTCGCGGCGTCAGGTCGAGCTCGCGCGAGCGCAGCGCCTTCGCGAACGCCTGCTTGAAGGTGCGTCCGATCGCCATCGCCTCGCCGACCGACTTCATGTGCGTGGTCAGGCCCTCCTCCGCTCCAGGGAACTTCTCGAACGCGAAGCGCGGCCACTTGACCACGCAGTAGTCGATCGTCGGCTCGAAGCTCGCCGGCGTCGCCCGCGTGATGTCGTTCGGGATCTCCTGGAGCGTGTAGCCGACGGCGAGCCGGGCGGCGATCTTGGCGATCGGGAACCCCGTCGCCTTGCTCGCGAGCGCGCTCGAGCGTGACACCCTCGGGTTCATCTCGATCACGACGATCTCGTCGGTCTCCCGGTTCACCGCGAACTGCACGTTCGATCCGCCGGTCTCGACCCCGACCGCACGGATCACCGCAATCGCCTGGTCACGGAGCAGCTGATACTGCTTGTCGGTCAGCGTCTGCTGGGGGGCCACGCAGACGCTGTCCCCGGTGTGGACGCCCATCGGGTCGAGGTTCTCGATCGAGCAGACGATCACAACGTTGTCTGCGTGGTCGCGCATCACCTCGAGCTCGAACTCTCCCCAGCCGAGGACCGACTCTTCGAGCAGCACCTGGCCGATCGGCGACGCCGCCAGGCCGCCGGCGACGACGGTCTCGAGCTCCGCCGCGGTCCGCACCACGCCGCCGCCGGAACCACCGAGTGTGAATGCGGGGCGGACGATGAACGGGAGCCCGATCTCGGCGACGGCCGCACGCGCGTCGGCGACACTGTGCGCGATCGCGCTGACCGGGACCCTCAGACCGGCAGCGGTCATCGTGTCGCGGAACCGCTCGCGATCCTCGGCCCGGTCGATCGCTTCGTAGTCGGCGCCGATCACCTCGACGCCGTAGCGCGCGAGCGTGCCATCCTCGTGCAGGGCCTTTGCAAGGTTGAGTGCGGTCTGGCCGCCCAGCGTCGGGAGCAGCGCGTCAGGGCGCTCACGCTCGATCACCTGCGCGAGCGGGCCCGGCAACAGCGGCTCGATGTACGTAGTCGTAGCCACCTCCGGGTCGGTCATGATCGTCGCCGGGTTCGAGTTCACGAGCACCACCTCGTAGCCCTCCTCGAGCAGCACCTTGCACGCCTGTGTGCCCGAGTAGTCGAACTCGGCCGCCTGACCGATCACGATCGGACCGGAGCCGATCAGGAGGATCTTGTGAAGGTCATCGCGGCGCGGCATGGTCAGTCCACCGTTCCCTCGGAGGATCGCCCTCTGGGCGATCCTCCAATCCGATCAGCGCTAGCCGATCGGACAATCTCGCCGACGAAGCGGTCGAACAGGTGCAACGCGTCGTGGGGGCCGGGACCGGCTTCAGGGTGATACTGGACCGTCGCGCCGGCGACGTCCAGCAACGCAAGGCCCTCGACGGTGCGGTCATAGAGGTTGATGTGGGTCAGCTCGGCAGTGCCGAAGTCGGTCTCCCAGCGGACGGGATCGTCGCCCGCGATCGTCCGCTCGCCGGTCGGGCCGAGGACGGCGAAGCCGTGATTCTGGCTCGTGATCTCGACCCTGCCGGTGGTCAGGTCCTTGACCGGGTGGTTGGCGCCGTGGTGGCCGAACGGGAGCTTGTAGGTCTCGAGCCCGACCGCTTGGCACAGGAGCTGGTGGCCAAGGCAGATGCCGTATACGGGAAGCCTTCCGACGAGCTCTCGGACGGTCTGCACGACGTAGCCGAGCGCGCTCGGGTCACCGGGGCCGTTGGCGAGGAAGACCGCGTCGGGGTCACCGGCAAGGATCTCCGAGGCGCTGCTCGTGCACGGGTGAAGCTCGACGGTTGCCCCGCGGGCGCGCAGGTTGCGGATGATCGACAGCTTGACCCCGGTGTCGATCATGGCAACGACTACGTCGTTGCTTGCGACTACGTCGTTGCCAACGACTACGTCGTTGCTTGGAGGTTGGCCTGGCGGCCAACCTGTGGTGGCTGGCAGCACCGTAACACCCGTTGGCGTGACCCCCCTCGCGAGATCGCGACCCGACATCGACGGCTCGGCCTCGATCAGTGCGCGCGCCTGCGTCTCTGAGACCGCCACCGGGAACACACCCCCCCGCATCGCTCCCGCGTCCCGGATGTGGCGGACCAGCGCGCGCGTGTCGAGATCGGTGATCGCCGGGATCCCACAGTCGATCAGCCAGTCGAGGAATCCGCCTTCGGCGCCGGGGGCGTCCTCGCGGTTGACCGCCTCACGGATGATCGCCGCGCGGGCGTGGATGCGGTCGGATTCCATCGCCTCGCCCGAGACGCCGTAGTTGCCGATGTGGGGGTAGGTGAACGTGAGTAGCTGACCGGCGTAGCTCGGGTCGGTCAACGCCTCCTGGTAGCCCGACATGGACGTCGTGAACACGATCTCCCCGACCGCGTGCCCGTCCGCGCCGCACGCAAGCCCGTCAAGTCGTGTCCCGTCCTCGAGCAGGACGTACGCCGTCGCCTCGACGCTCACTATGCGATCGCCCCCCGCGCTTGCGCGGCTCGCGCTTGCGCGGCTGCCTCGGCGAGCATCCGAGCCCGGAAGGCGACTCCTCCATCGGCCAGCGTCAGGACCACGCGGCCGTGCAATGTGCGGCCGTGAAAGCAGCAGTTCTCGGATCGGCTCGCGTATCCGTTCGCACCGACCACCCAGTGGGCTTTGAGATCCACCATGCAGATGTTGGCGGGCTCGCCGGGGGCGATCCTCGGAGCCGCCAGGCCGTACAGGCTGGTCCCCGCGGTCATCCGCTCGATCAGAACCCCGAGCTCGAGCTCGCCTGTGAGCACGAGCTCGGTGTAGAGCGCCGCGAACGCCGTCTCGAGCCCGGTCGTGCCCATCGGCGCCTGCTCGAAGGGAACCTCCTTCTCATGACGTGCATGCGGGGCGTGGTCGGTTGCGACGCAGTCGATCACGCCGCTACGAAGCGCTTCCACGAGCGCGCGACGGTCCTCCTCGGAGCGAAGTGGTGGGTTCATCTTGAACCGACTGTCCAGCGTCCGCACGACCTCGTCGGTCAGCGTCAGGTGATGCGGGCATGCCTCGCCGCTGACCCGCGCGCCGGCCTGTTTGGCAGCTGCGAGGGCGGCCACCGACTCGACGCACGAGAGATGCTGGAAGTGCACCCGCGCGTCCTCGTAGCCGGCGATCGCCGCGTCGCGGGCGACCATCGTCGACTCGGAGATCGACGGGATCCCGGTCAATCCAAGTCTGGCCGACACCGCGCCCTCGTGCATCACGCCGTCGGCCGACAGGGCGGGATCCTCCTCATGGAGGGCGATCACACCGCCGCACAGGCGCTGGTACTGCAGTGCCTTGCGGAGCATCCCGGCCGATGCGACCGGACGCCCGTCGTCGGTGAACCCGAGCGCACCGGCGTCGCGGAGCTCCGCCATCTCGGTCAGCTCCTCCCCACCGAGGCCGCGCGTGATCGAGGCGAGGAACCCGACCGGAACGTGCGCCTCGCGCCCGGCGGCGTCGCAGAGCGAGCTGAGCACGGACGCCTCGTCGACCACTGGCGCTGTGTTCGGCATCGCGATCAGCGCGCAGAACCCGCCGGCCGCGGCGGCTGCGGTTCCGGTCTCGAGGTTCTCCTTGTACTCCTGGCCAGGGGTGCGCAGGTGCACGTGCGGGTCGACCAGGCCGGGGAACGCGTGCCTGCCGGAGCCGTCGATCACTTCGCCATGATCCGGCACCGGCAGCGATCCGGGTGCGCCGAGCTCGGCGATTACGCCGCGCCGGATCAGCACGTCGCGAGGCTCGTCGATGTCCGCACGGGGGTCGAGTACATGGACGTCGCGGATCAACAGCTCGGCGGGCTGGAGCGGGCGGCGGTACAGGCGCGACTTCATGCCACCGCCGCCAATACCGGCGTCCCAACCAGCAGTTCGTACAGCACGGCCATCCGGACGGCGACCCCCGCCTTCACCTGCTCGCCGATCAGTGCCTGGGGAGAATCGATCGCGTCGGCGGAGAGCTCGATGCCGCGGTTGACCGGGCCCGGGTGCATCAGCAGCTGGCGGGGCGCCAGGCGCGCCGCCGAGATCTGATAGCGCGCCGCGTATTCACGCAACGACGGGATGAACGACTGCTGCATCCGCTCGTGCTGCATCCGCAGCACGTACACCACGTCCGCCTCGCCGAGGCGGTCGATCGTCGGCTGCACGGCACAGCCGAGGGCCTCGATGCCGCGAGGGATGAGCGTCGGCGGACCGGTAACAGTGACCTCGGCGCCCATCCGCTTGAACGCGAGGATGTTCGAGCGCGCGACACGCGAGTGGAGTACGTCGCCGACGATCCAGATGCTGGCGCCGTCGAGGCTGCCGAGTGCCCCGCGGAGGGTGTAGACGTCGAGCAATGCCTGGGTGGGGTGCTCGTGCTTGCCATCGCCGGCGTTGATCACCGAGGCGTCGCACCAGCCGGCGACGAGGCGGGCGGCGCCAACGTGCGGCGAACGGATCACGATCGCGGCAGGGTCATAGGCCGACAGGGTCTGGATCGTGTCCTTCAGCGACTCCCCCTTGTCGACGCTTGATCCGGCAGACCGGATGCTGACGACGTCGGCTGAGAGCCGCTTGGCCGCGAGCTCGAACGAGGAACTGGTCCGCGTCGATGCCTCGTAGAAGAGGTTCACCACTGTCCGGCCGCGTAGGGCGGGCACCTTCTTGATCTCCCTGCCCGACACCTCGGCGAACGACTCGGCGCGGTCGAGGATCCGCTCGATGCCAGGCCTGTCGATGTCCTCGATCGAGATCAGGTGCCTGGCGGTCATAGGTGGACCCCTCGAGTTCGCTCAACCCCGAGCTCGCCGCCGGGCGAAGTCGTCGCCGCCCTTCTTCCGTACGCCGCCGGGCCGATCGTGACCTCGTCGCGGCCGTCGACGTCGAGCACCCTTACGTTCACCCGCTGATCGTGCGACGTGGGCAGGTTCTTGCCCACGTAGTCGGGGCGAATCGGCAACTCCCGGTGCCCCCGGTCGACCAGCACGGCCAGCTGGATCCGGGCCGGTCGTCCGTAATCGAAGATCTCGTCGACGGCGGCGCGGACCGTGCGGCCGGTGTACAGGACGTCGTCGACGATCACGATCGTGCGTCCGTCGATCGGGAAGTCGAGGTGGGTCGCGTGCACGATCGGCGCGCTCGGCCGGATCGACAGGTCGTCGCGGTAGAAGGAGATGTCGACATCACCGAGCGGCACGCTTGCATCCAGCAGCTCGCCGACGAGCGTGTGGAGTCGAGTGGCGAGAACCGCGCCGCGGCGATGGATGCCGACTATCGCGACGACCCCGGCGGGGTTCTTCTCAACTATCTCGTGGGCGATCCGCACAAGCGTGCGGCGCATGTCATCTTGGTCGAGGACGACCGTAGGCTCTGGCAACGTGCTCCTTCTTGGTCTCGCAGGACCGGGTTAAAGGAACCGACGCCGATCAGACTAGCAGTGGGTGCGGCGGTTGCCCGCGCGCGACCGTCCTCGCCCTTCGCTGAGCATCTCCGGCCCAGCCGTCGGACGCGCCGGGGCCGGGCGCCGGCGTTCAGGTCAGCCGAGGAACGGCTGGAGCTTCTTGACCGTCGCCGTGATCGTGGCCGTCGACGGAAGCGAAGGCAGCACGCCATGGCCACCGAAGTTTCCGGGTCCGGCACCGGCAGCGGCGTCGAAGAAGCTGAAGTGCGTCGCCTCGTTCGCGGCGACCTTAGCCGCGACCATCTTCAGCTCCAGCGAGCTGAACGTCTCAACCGCGCCGAGATAGGCCTCGACGAATGCGGTCTCGAGCGCGACACCGGTGTTCAGCAGCGTCTGGCCGCTTTTGAGGACGCTCGGAGGGATCACGAACTTCAGCCCGGTCGGGGTGGCGCTCCCGAGCGCACCGGCAAGGTAGGCCTTGTGATCCATCTCGTTCTTAAGCGCAGCCTGGAAGTAGTCGATGTTCTGCAGCTTCGGATGGCTGAAGCTCTTGAAGTTCTTGATGATCGCCGTGTAGATGTAGACCGCGAGGCTCTCCGCGGTGTACGCGGCCTTCAGGGTCGTGAGGTCGCTCGCGGTCGCCGCGGACGCGGATCCAGCGAATCCCACACCTTCCACCGCCGCGATCACGCCGGTCGAGCCGGCGAGGACGATGCCGCCCTTGGCGGCGTTACGAAGGAAGGTCCCGCGGTTCACCGCGGAATTTACATCAGTCATATGTGCTCCAATCAGGGATCAGCCACGAGTTCCACTCGTGTCCCGTGCTTACGGGTCTAGCCCGGCTTCGGATCATCGGCGCGAGCCGGCTCGGTAGAGCACATGCACCAGGTCCTTATGACTAACGTCGCGCTCGTAAGCGAAGCCCGACTTCTCCATCACCCGGCGCGAGGCCACGTTCGTGGGCAGCGTGAACGCGACGATCTGCTCGAGCTCGAGTTGCTCGAAGGCGACCGCGGTGCAAGCTTGCGCCAACTCGGTGGCGAGACCCTCGCCCCAGCGCTCAGGCACGATCGCCCATCCGGCCTCGATCTCCGCATTCCCGCCAACGTTGGTGTGCTGCAGGCCGCCACGACCAACCACCGCGCCGCTCGCGCGATCGCGCAGCAGCCACAGCCCGAAGCCGTGGCGGTCCCAGTGCTCCAGCTTGTCACCGAGGATGTGGAGCAGCTGCGCCTCGCTGGCCGGGCCTTCGCCCGGCCACAATGTCCGCGCGACGCGAGGGTCGCGGAGCAGGACGGACAGCTCGTCGTGGTGACTCGCCCGTAGGCGCTCGAGGACCATGCGCGCCGTCTCGATCCGATCGACGTCCGTCACGCAGGTGTCACCGGGCGGCCGGGGCAGATCATGGCCGGCAAGGCTCGAGCCCTCCCGCCCGGGCGGCATCGAAGCGCACCAGCTCGGGCCGCCCGCGCTCCGCGAACGGGATCTCGACCTGATCGAAGTCCCGAGGCAGGACAGTCGCGGGAAAGATCGTGCGCGCCTCGTCGCGCAGGACGGCGGCCGGATGTCGGGCCGAGAGGTGCGTTAGTGCCAGCAGTCCGACCTCAGCGTCGCGCGCAAGCGTGGCCGCCTGCGCAGCGGTCGAGTGTCCGGTCTCGGCGGCCCGAGCGCGATCCTCCTCGGCGAACGTGGCTTCGTGGACCAGGAGCTCGGCGCGATGGGCGGCGATGGCGAGCGACTCGCACGGCATCGTGTCGCCCGAGATGACGAGCTTCCGACCGGGCCGGTCCGGTCCAAGTACCTGATCGGGCGTGACCGTATCGACGGTCTCCCCTCGTTGCAGGCGGCCGAACTCGGGTCCCGGTGTTAGCCCGAGCCGCACGGCCGCCGCCGGGTCGAACACACCGGGTCGCTCGTCCTCGAACAGCGCGTATCCAAATGCTGAGCCGCGGTGGGCCACCGCGAACGGCGCGATCCGATAACCGTCGCGCTCGAGCTCTTCGCCGGCCTCGAGTTCGATCAGATCGAGCTCGAAGCTGACGCGCCCCGCGGCGCGCATCGCGAGCGCGACGAGCGCGCTCAGTCCGCGGGGTCCGTGGACCTGAAGCGGTCGCTCGCGACCACGGAGGTCGAACGTCTTCAGCAGCCCAGGCAGTCCGAGCCAGTGGTCGGCATGGAGGTGAGTGATGAAGATCTCAGTCAGCTCGGTGAGGCCGACAGATTGCATCAGCTGGCGTTGCGTCCCCTCTCCGCAGTCGAACAGGATCCGGTCTCCCCCCCGGCGAACCAGCAGGGCAGGTAGTCCGCGCCGTGCGGTCGGGACAGACGCAGCCGTGCCGGCGAACAGGATTGAGAGGTCCATCGCCGGCCAGTTTGCCAGTCCCCGACGTGTTTGCACGATCGGCCCCGAGGGGTCCGATCCGCCTGAGTGGGGCTACCAACGGAGAAGTAGGGCGATGAGCCGGTGCTCGGCCTCCATTGAGCCCCGCTAATCTCCCCCCGGCACGCGCCCGTAGCTCAGGGGATAGAGCGTCCGCCTCCGGAGCGGAAGGTCGCAGGTTCAAATCCTGCCGGGCGCGCTCCTAAAGTCACTGCTAATCCCGGTCTTTTGGCGTGGTGTCGGTTCTGCGGGTGATCAAGGCCGCGGGATGGCGCTGTGCGCGATCGGACCCTGGCGCCCGCGCGGCTCCTCGCGTGGCGTTGTAACAACGTGACAACGCGGGCCCGTGTTGAGCCCTATCCGCAGCCACCCGAACTGCGCGCAACGGGCGACGGATCGGCCTCATCGGCGGGTCACGCGGAGGGTGTGTCCATAAGCGTCGCTGGAGTGCGCAAAAGCGCCCCGCCCCCCGCCAACTTGGGCCACAACCCCATAGTTCGTCCGAAACGCGGTTGTCACTTTCGCACAACCCGGGTCGTTCACGCCCGCTGGAAGATGAGCATCCGCCCGCGCGGGCCCGCCAGGCCCCACGACTAGCGGCCCAGCCTCCCACGCTCCCACGCTCCCACGCTCCCACGCTCCCACGCTCCCAGCCTCCCACGCTCCCACGCTCACCGGGACTCGAGCTCGGCTCGCACCATCTGAGCGACTACCGGCGCGAGCGCGTGCGCGATCAGCTTGTAGCCCGCCGCGGTCGGATGGATGCCGTCGACGAATATGAGCCCGCGGTGCTCGGCCGTCGACGCGTTGCTCCACAGGTGCGCTAGGACGGTGGTGTACGTGCAGCCCTCCCGGCGAGCGGCGGTGCGGTCGAGCCTCGAGATGATGGTGACCGACGACCGCGGCACCGCAATCGGCGTCGGCTGGACGATCAGGCACGCGCCCGCGTGGTCGCGAGCTATGCGGGCGCGAGCCGTCATGGCGCGCAGGTACCGCGCCCAGTGCCCCCCAAGTCCCTCGCCGAAGTAACCGTAGAGAAAGACGGAGACGTCGTAGCGCTGGCCGATCAACGCCTGCTGTATGCGCGGGCCGAAATGAAAGTATGGGAGCCCGCCCGAGTGGCCGAGATCATCGAGCTCGACCTGCACCTCCCCCGGCTGCACAGGGCGCCGAGCGACGACGCCGTCGAACACCAGCTGTCCGCAGCTGGGGCCGTGGATCGTCAGCTCGTGGCGGCCTGCGGGCAGTGTGATCCAGGTTCCCGTATCGGTCTCCTGAGCGTGCCGGAAGGTGTCGATCGTCCACATCTGACCGGCCGCGCTGACGTTGAACGTGCATGGGATGGTTGTCGACGTGTAGAGAACCTCGATGTCCGGGTCGCTAACCGCCACGGTCGCGGTTGCCAGCGGCGAGTTGGCCTGTGCGCTGTAGCCGCTCGGACCGTCTTCGCCGGGTAAGAACATAAACCCGTTGGTCGCCCAGCCGTTTGGCGGGATCGACGTGATGCCGAGCGGGGCCATATGGCTGAAATGCCAGCGGAACTCCACGGCAGGTATCAGGCCGACGCCTCCGGGCGCGAAGCCCAGCGACCACACAGCGCGCGAAAGCTGCGGCACCAGGCCCTGACGGAGGAAGTTCCGAACCAGCAAGCTCTCGACGACGGAATCGCCGAACACCGCGACCGTGACACGGCGGTCGGCGGCCCGCCGCGAGGCCAGCAATGTCGGTCTAACACCGATCGCCGCGACGAGCAGAATCGCTACAAGCAAGGCCGCAGGGACGACCACCCAACGCGGGCGAGACGCCTTGGACCGTCCGCCATCACGCAGGGGCAGCATCGAGTCAGAGATCCGACCGGCCACGTCGCTGAGACCCGATTCTCGCCACAGGCTGCGTATCATTTTGCATTCCGATGGAGAGACGCTGGCTGGGGTTGATTACGAGGGGATGGCTCGCGGTCGTTGCGGTCGCGGCAGCGCTAACGGCTGCGCTGGCCATGGCAGCTATCGCGCCCGCGCGGCCGCCCGCGCACGCGCCCGCGCAGCCGGTCGCTCGAGCCGCCCGCTCGTGCGGCCTCGCCGGCGAGTGGAACTCGCTCGGGCCGACGTACGTTGAGCTGCTGAACGTCACGGGCACGAATTGCACGACCGGGGCAAAGGTCATCGAGGCATACAATCGCTGCCGTCTCAATGCCGGCGGCGTCAAGGGTAGCTGCCACTCGAAGGTCCTCGGGTTCCGCTGCTCCGAGAAGCGCTCGACCGGTCCGGTGCAGTTCGTCGCCAGCGCGCACTGCACGGCGAGGCGCGAAGTCGTGACCTTCTCTTACAGCGAGAACACCTGAGCCCCTGCCGCCGGGTGGCGGCTCGAAGTCCACGCGGCTAGACCGTCCGCGTGGTCGCCCAGCCACCGGCCATGCCTGAGGTGTCCGTCGCGCTTACGCGGAACTTGTACCGGTCGCCGATGTGGCCGGTAAACCGAAGTGATGTCTTGGTTGTCTTCGCGAACCTGCGGAGGGTCTGCCAGCGGGGCACGCGTCGGCGGCTACCCCGGTGAGGACCGATGCTTTCGACCTGCACGGTGAAATACGCCGTCCCGGCGCCGCCGGTGTCGCTTGCGCTCCAGCGCACCAGGAAGCGCGGTCGGGTGTGCGCGGCCGAGCGCAGCGCTGACACGCGGACGCGGGCCACGGGGGGAGCGGCGACGCTGCATTGTGGGTGGGCGAGCAAAGCGAGGTTGACTGCGTTGGCCATCGCCTGGTATCCGGCGAGGTCGGGGTGGATGCCGTCGCCCGAGACGAGCGGAGGATTGATCTCGCTCGGATCATTGGGGTCGCGGAGCGCCGCGTCGAAGTCGACCACGCCGTCGGAGAGCTGCTGCGTGCGGATCCACTGATTGACCTGGTCGCGCACGGCGTTGGCGGCAGCGTCCAAGCCGATGGGTCCGCCGGCGGGCAGGAGCGTGGCCAGCTGGATGTGCACGCCGGCGGCGTGCGCCTGGGCGATCAACTGCTCATCGGCGCCTATCACCTGGCTTGCCGACCTTCCCCCGCCGATGTCGTTGATGCCCTCGGCCTGGATCACGTCGGTCACGCCTGCCTGCGCGAGGGCGTCGACGCCGAAGCGCGACAGCCCGCCCGGCCCGGTCACCCCCGATCCGGTGTAGAGCAGCTCGTTGCCTGCGATGCCGGCGTTGAGCACCGAGAGCGGGATTTTGGCTGCGATCAGCCGCCGCGCGAGGTCATCCGGCCAGCGACCGTTGGTGTTGATCGTCGAGAGATCCTCGGTGTTATCAGATCCCCCCGTCCCCTGATAGCCGTCGGTTATCGAGTCGCCGAAGGCCACGACTGCGCCGACCGAGCCGGGGGCCATGACATCGATGCCATCGAGGAAGTACCAGCCCGTCGAGCTCGACCCGGTGGTTGTTGTCTGCGTGAACGCCGACCCGCTGGTGTCGGCGGCGTGATTGCCGCTCAGCGGCGGAGTGAGGTAGCTGGTCTGGCGGGTGTAGTGATGCTCGGTCGCGGCGAGCACGATCCCTTGAGCGGCGATGCTCACGGCGAGATCCTGGAAGGCGGCGAAGCTCAGCGTGACCGGGTCGCTGACGACCTCGCCGCCCGCGGGGATGGTCACGAATGTCTGTTGGGAGAAGGTCACGCTCCGCTCCGAGCCCGGGACGAGCGACGGACCGGAGCTCTGCACGCCGACCGTGACGGGACCGACCGTCACCGGCAGGCTCCCGAACCGGTTCGACAGATGCACGCGCAGGATGTCGCCCCCCAGATGCGGCGCAACGATCATCCGCACAGTCTGGCCCACCAGCGTCGGGCTGAGCAGGCTCGCATCGCTCGGGCTCGCCGCCCACGATCCAACCCAGTGTGCGGCACATGACGCCGCGCTGCTGTCCGTGGATGCGACCGCCGCGGGTGCCACAGCCGCGGGTGCGACCCCGAGCAGGATCGCCACGGCGGCGAGCAAACCGACGATCGAGCGTGTCAGGGCAACTCGAAGCGCATAGGGCACGGCTGCAGTGATCATATTCCCCGAGCTCGGCCGGTCGGTCCACTAGGAGTGGAGGTGGGCTTCGACCATCTGGGCGATTACCGGTGCGAGCGCGGGCGCGATCAGCTTGTAGCCCCCCGCGGTCGGATGGAAGCCGTCGACGAGCACGAGCCCGCGCTGCTCGGCCGTCGTCGCATTGCTCCACAGGTGCGCGAGCACGGTGGTGTAACTGCATCCTTCCCGTCGAGCGACGGTGTGGTCGAGTCTCGAGACGATCTCGACCGCCGACTGTGGCGCCGCAACCGGCGTCGGCTGGACGATCAGGCATGAGCCCCCATGCTCGCGGGCGATGTGTGCGCGGATCGTCATCGCGCGCAGGTAATCCGACGCCAGCCCCGGAACCGTGTCCTCGGCGAGGTATCCGTAAAGAAAGACCGAGATGTCGTAGCGCTGGCCGATCAACGCCTGCTGTATGCGCGGGCCTAAATCAAAAGATGGGAACCCGCCCCCGTGGCCGAGATCATCGACCTCGACCTGACGCTGCCCCGGCTGCACGGGGCGCCGGTCGACGATACCGTCGAACAAGAGCAGGCCGCAGTTCGGGCCGTGAATCGTCATCTCGTGGCGGCCTGCGGGCAGTGTGATCCAGGTTCCCGTATCGGTCTCCGGACCGCGCAGGAAGGTGTTGATGGTCCACGTCCGACCGGCCGCGCTGACGTCGAACGTGCATGGGCTGCTCGTCGACGTGTAGAGAACTTCGACGTCAGGGTCGCTCACCGTCACGGTCGCGGTCGCCAGCGGCGAGGTGGCCAGGGCGCTGTAGCCGCTCAGACCGTCGTAGGCGATGAAGGGTCCGAAGCCGAGCTCCAGCCATCCGTCTGCCGGGACCGTATGGTAGAAGCGCTCGTCGGCTCCATGGCTGAAATGCCAGCGGAACTTCACGGCAGGTATCAGGCCAATCCCTCCGGGCGCGAAGCCCAGCGACCACACGGCACGAGAGAGCTGCGGCACCAGGCCCTGACGGAGGAAGTTCGGAATCAGGGCGCTCTCGACGACCGAGTCGCCGAACACCGCGACGGTGACACGGCGGCCGGCCCGCCGCGGCGAGGCCGCCGCTGTCGGAGCCACGCCGATCGCGGCGACAAGCAGAAGTACCACTAGTGCGGGTGGGACGAACGGCCTGCGCGAGCTGGACACCACAGCCCGTGCGCTGCCGCGGGCGAGGTGCCTCAAGCCAGGAACCAAATCGTCCGATAAGCGCCTCATATCGCACATGATGCTGCACGAGCAATCGGGAGGGGCTGGATGCATTTGATCACGAAGGGATGGGCCGCAGTCGTTGCGGTCGCGGCAGCGCTAACGGCCGCGTTGGCCATGGCAGCAATCGCGCCCGCGCAGCCGGTCGCTCGAGCCGCCCGCTCGTGCGGCCTCGCCGGCGAGTGGAACTCGCTCGGGCCGACGTACGTTGAGCTGCTGAACGTCACGGGTACGAATTGCACGACCGGGGCAAAGGTCATAGAGGCATACAATCGCTGCCGTCTCAATGCCGGCGGCGTCAAGGGTAGCTGCCACTCGAAGGTCCTCGGGTTCCGCTGCTCCGAGAAGCGCTCGACCGGTCCGGTGCAGTTCGTCGCCAGCGCGCACTGCACGGCGAGGCGCGAAGTCGTGACCTTTTCTTACAGCGAGAACACCTGAGGTATCCTCCTCGCCCGAAGCAGGGTCGAAGGGACCGACAGCTGCGAGGCGCGAGGGTCCTCGTCGTTGGTCATGATGCGCCGCTGGTCCCGTTCGAGACGAGATGCTCTTCCCAACCGTCCAGTTCGCGATCTTCTTCCCGATCGTGCTTGCGCTCTCGTGGGCGCTCATGTCCAGGCCCGCGCTGTGGAAGCCGTTCATCATCATCGCGAGCTACGTGTTCTACGCCTCGGCGAGCCCGGTGTTCTGCTTGCTGCTCGCCGGCGTCACGCTATGGAACGCCGGGGCCGCACAGCTGATCCACCGTTCCACCGACGAGCGCACGCGAGCCTGGATCTGCCGCGTGGCGGTCGCCGGAAACCTGCTGAACCTCGGGGTCTTCGACTACTACACGTTCTTCGCCTCGGCGGTAGCGCATGCGCTGAATGCGCTCGGCCTGGGGATGCCTTTGCCGCTGCTGACGGTCGCGCTGCCCGTCGGGATCAGCTTCTACACGTTCCAGGCGATCTCGTACACGGTCGACGTCAAGCGCGGGCTGATCGCCCCCGCCCGGCTGATCGACACGACCCTCTACTTGAGCTTCTTTCCGCACCTCGTCGCCGGCCCGATTGTGCGGGCACGGGAGTTCCTGCCTCAGCTCGAGCGCCCGCGCGACCCCAACAAGGTGGCCGTAAGCTCGGGGCTGACGCTGATCGGGCTCGGACTGATCAAGAAGGTGGTGATCGCCGACTACCTCGGCCGCACGATCGTCGACCCTGTATTCGGCGTTCCGCAGGCATACCACGCCCCCGACGTTCTGCTGGCCGGCTATGCGTATGCCGCCCAGATTTACTGCGACTTCTCGGGCTACACCGACATCGCGATTGGCCTCGCCCTGCTGATGGGCTTCGTGTTCCCCAAGAACTTCAACAGCCCGTATCGGGCGACCGGCTTCCGCGACTTCTGGCGACGCTGGCATATGACGCTGTCACGCTTCCTCCGCGACTACCTCTACATCCCGCTCGGCGGGAACCGCGGCTCGCGGCTGTTCACCTACCGCAACCTGATGATCACGATGCTGCTCGGCGGCCTCTGGCACGGCGCCGCCTGGACCTTTGTGCTGTGGGGCGGATACCACGGCTTCGGGCTGATGCTTGACCACATGTTCGGCGACCGCATCCGCCTCCCGACGTGGCTCAAGCGGGTGATCATGTTCCACCTTGTCGTGCTCGGCTGGGTGATGTTCCGGGCTGAGAGCCTGACCCTCACCTGGCAGTTTCTCTCGCGTCTCGCCTCGTGGGGCGCCCCGACCCTGTGGAACTGGCGTGTGCTCGCCGCGATCGCAGCTGCGATCGTCCCGCAGCTACTACCGCAGCAGCCGATGCAGGCGCTCCAGGACTGGCTTGGCAGGATCCGCCCGGTCGTGCTCGCGCCGGCAGTCGCCGTGCTCATACTATTCATCGCCGCAACCGTCCCCAGCGACGGCGTGCCGCCGTTCATCTACTTCCGTTTTTAGACCCGACGACGATGACCCCGACCCCGCCCAAGCGCTTCCACGGCCAGGACAACGAGATGGACCGCTTCGACCGCGCCGGCCTGCGACGGTTCACCGCGCGTGACGCGCTGATCGCCGTCGGGATCGGCGTGGTCGTACTGATCCTCGCCGCCGGCAACTCGATCCGGAAGGCCGGCAACGAGATGCGCGACGGAATCGGCCGGGACGCGGTGCTCGCCGTGGGCCGCCCGTCCGCATCGATCGCCGCGGCGCTCCCGGTCCAACACGTCGCTCACGTCATGACCGGCTGGATCAAGCCGAATCCGTTGATCAGCGGACCCGGCGGCTTCACCGCGACCGCTGCTACCGGCGTCGGCCAGGCAATCCCGCCGGTGACCCCCGACGCGTTCAACCCCACCGCGATCGGCGCGCCCGCCCCGCCGCGCCAGAAACTGCACACGCTGCTGGTCACCGGTGACTCGATGTCCGAGCCGCTCGACCAGGACCTCGCCCAGATCCTCGACCCGGACGGCGTCAACGTGATCCAGGACCCACATATCGGCACCGGCATCTCGACCACCGTGCTCGTCAACTGGGGCCAGCTCGCCGCCTACCAGGTCCGCCACGACCACCCCAACGCGATCGTCATCTTCATCGGCGCAAACGACGGCTACTCGATGCCCGGGCCAGGCGGCCGACAAGTCAACTGCTGCAGCGTGGAATGGGCCACGATCTACGCCCAGCGCGTGCGCCAGATGATGAACACCTACCGCCAGGACGGCGTAGCACGCGTCTACTGGCTCACCTTGCCAACCCCACGCGACCCCGCCAGAGCCCAGATCTCACTCGTCGTCAACGCCGCGATCAAGGTCGCGGCCGAGCCATGGCAAGACCAGATCAGAGTCATCGACACCGTCCCCGTCTTCACCCCTGACAACCGCTACCGGGACTCGATGCCGGTCAACGGCGAGCCGACGATCGTCCGCGAATCGGACGGCATCCACCTCAACGACGCCGGGTCAGAGGTAGCAGCGAAGCTCGTGCTCGGCTTTGTCGACAAGGACTTCACCCGCTGATCAAATCAGCGCGGTGACCGAATCACCTCGGCTCAGCCCAAGTGCTGGCTCTCGATCTCGATGGTTGAGACACGACCTGCGTACACGGTGAACAAGGTGAAGCTCGTTCCGGCGCCCGCCAGCTTGTACACCCCGGCCGTCTCATCCTTGGCGGCCGAGTAGGCATGCTTGAGGCACCCCCGACTGTGGTCGAGGCCAAGATGAAGGACGCCGACCCGAGGCTGCTCTTGGCCGCGTATGCGCAGCCGGAAGCGGTGCAGGTGCCGCCCTTGCCCCACGCTCCGGTCGCCGCGGCAAGCGAACTGTCGAGCTTCGCCCCGCCGATGGACTTGGCCGGAACGATGAGGGTGTCCGACGTTTTGGGAAATGCCGCCTGTGCGGCAACGGGGAGAGCGAGCGCCAGAGCTACGCCCACGGCGAGGCCGATGCGAACTTTCATGTCCGTGGACGGTACGCCGGCCCGGATCCGAAGTCATCCGTAGAAGGCCGCACCGGCACACTCCACGGTCGAATCCCCGTTTCGCAGACCATCCCGGTACGGTGCTGGGATCGTCGCCGGCGCTGACATCGCGGTGGTCGGCGCCGGCATCGCCGGCCTCTCGACGGCGTACGCGTGTGTCGAGCTCGGCGCGCGGGTCGCGGTCTATGAGCGCGGCGTGCCGGGCAATGCGATGTCCGGCGGCGACTCGCGGATCTTTCGTCATACGCATCAGGATCCTCGGCTGGTGAGGTTCGCGTGCGAATCGCGGGAGCTATGGCGCGAATGGGAGCATCGTTTCGGACGGGAGCTGTTGTCGCGTGACGGCGTGGTCTCGATCGGACCAGAGGTGATGCAGCGCGCAGAGCTCATGCGCGCGAACGGTGTGGCGGCGCGGCCGATCGCCGGCGCCGAGCTCTCCGAGCGGCTCCCGTTGCTAGCCGGTTGGGAAGGCGACGCGGTACTGGATGAGGAGGGCGGTGTGATTCGCACTCGCACCGCGATCGAGATGCTCTGTGCTGTGCTCGCCGAGAACCTGGTGTACGACGAGGTTCTGTCGGTGCGACCGACGGATCAGGGCACGGTTGAGTTGCGGGCGGGCGGGATCCTGGTCGAGCACGAGCGCGTGGTGGTATGTGCCGGCCGCGAAACGGCGGCGCTTGCGCGGAGCGCCGGCCTCGTCCTGCCGGTGCGCCATTCCGCGCACGTACGCCTCGCTTTCCCGGTCCGGGGCCGGCCCCCGGATCGCCTCGCGTGCCTGCTCGACGGCAGCGGAGCCTTCGGCGAAACCGGCGGGTACGCGGATCCGCTGCCCGGCAACGACGTATACGCCGTCGGGCTCGATGAGACGCCGGTCCACGCCGACGGCGGCCTGATCGATCCCGATGGGCTGGCCGCCGTCACGGGGCGCACGCAGCGGTACGCCGCTCGGGCGCTTCCTGGTCTCGTGCCGGAGCCGGTTCAGGCTCGGCACTGCTGGGTGACGCAGCTTCCGTGGGCCGAGGATGCGTTCGCCGTCTGGCCGGCCGGCGGCGCCTCCTTCATGGTCGGCAACAATCTGTTCAAGCACGCACCGGCCCTCGGCCGCGCGCTGGCAGCGAACGCGCTCGGTGAGAAACCGAGCATCCAGCTGAGCCCGGACGAGCGCCTCGGTGCCGTCAGACAGCAAGGATCTCGCTGAGCGTCTCGCGAGCCGCCGTCGAGCGCCCGAGTCCCGCGCGGTACGGCTGGCCCTACCTACTCGCGATCGAGGCTTGCGGCGATCACGACGGCGGCGTGTTCGTGTGCGGCGTAGGTCGCGCGCAGGGCCGCCACCACGTCGTCTCCCTCAGCACCGACCGGGGGCGGGTGAGCGACGAGCACGCTCCGGACCTCCCGGCCGAGCGACTCGCCGCCCACCGCGTCGGCAAGGCCTGCCAGCGCATCCGCGCGTACGCGCGCCCCCTCGACGAACGAGGCGATAACCGTCTCCCGCGCGAGTGGCGCATAGCCGAACACGCGGGCGTGGAGCACGGCCGGATTGACCGCGTGCGGGCGAATCAGCGCTCGGCGCTCGCTGTCCGACAGGCCGGCCGCCGTCGCGAGGTGGTCGATCGCCCGCGTGAGCCCCTGAGCGTCCACCGGAAGGGACGCCCGCAGCTCGGGCGTCAGACGCGACAGGAGGCTGGCGTGCTCGGCAGCGGCATCGGTCAGGAACGCCTCGACGCGGCCACGGTGAGTTCCGTCCATGCACGGCAAGGTAGATGGCAGCCGCCGGATTCGGGTATACAACGCCTGTGAGGGTCGTGTCCCGCTGGGGTCGAGGTGTCCGTGCGATGGTCGTGCTAAGCGCTGCGATGCTGGCGGTGCTCGGGCTGAGTGCCATCGCAGGGAGTGCCGCGGCGGGCCGGATGTTGGTCGCCTGCCCGCAGGTTTCCGGCCTCGTCCCCTGCTGCGGTCCTCCGGTCGCCCAGCTGAGTGCCACGCAGCCGTGCTGTCCGGTCCCGGTCGCCGGATGCTGTACCGCGACCGCTTCGGACTGCTGCGCGACCCCGACGGACTGCTGCACGACCCCGACGGACTGCTGCACGGCCACTACCTGTGCGCAGGCGCTGACGATCGGCGCCACGCCCGATCCTGCGGTCGCGGGGGACGCGGCGACGATCAGCGGAACGCTTACCGGCGGGACGATCGCGGCGCAGCCGGTTGCGCTCTGGCAGGAGCTCGCGGGCCAGACCGCGTTCAGCCAGGTGGCGGAGACCAAGACCGACTCGTCGGGCGGTTTCCGGTTCGTGCGAACGGTGCAGACCAATGCGCACTGGTATGCGATGACGGGGACGGTTACAAGCCCGGATGTCGATGAGCCCGTCAGCGCTGCTGTCGCTCTGCACACTTCGCGGTTCCGCCACCGAGCCGGCGCGAAGCTCACCCTGTCGGGGTCGATCACGCCAAGCCACGCCGGCGAGCGAGTCGCGCTGCAGCAGCTTCGTGGCCGGCGCTGGGTGACGATCGCACGACCCAGGCTGGGCGCTAACTCCCGCTTCGCGATCGCTGAGAGGCTCGCGCCCACGGTCGAGCGGTTCCGGATCGTGCTCGCTGCCGATGCCCGCAACGCCCGCACGGTCTCGGCCGTCGTGGCGGTAAGCGTCTCCTGACCGGCTAAGCCTGAGCCGTCACGCGGCGCTTCGTTGCCTTGCCGCGGTCGTCTTCGCCCCGGGCGCCAGCCGGTAGCCGCGTTGCGCCTTCTGCACCGCTCCGGTGCCGGCGAGCTTCGAGAGTGTGGTCGAGACCGTCGCGCGCCCGAGCCCGGTCTTGTCGGCCACCTCACCCGCGGTCATCGCCGCGCCTCCCGCCAGCGCCGCGAGCACCGAATCCCTGGTCGCGCCACGGGCCGTCGAGCGACGCGAGCGAGCTGGGCTAGCGGTGCGAGCTGCTGCCGGGCGAGCTGCCGCCGGGCGAGCTGCCGTTCGCCGGGCTGAGGTTCGCCCACGCGACTTCGGCGCCGTCACCCTCGGCGACGTGGTCCGGGCGCGCCGGCGAACGGGCGGTGTGCGCTCGCTGCCGGTGGAAGACCCATCCGGACCGAGGGCGCTGAGCGCCGTGTGCAACCGGTCCGCCTCTGCGGCGATTTCGTCGAGGCGCTTCTTGATTTGTTCACGCAGCTGATCGATCATGGCAGCCCATCCTTAGCTTGGGAACGAGCGGGCGATCGTACAGGCCCGGCCGTCGGCGGGCACCACCGCTGCTCGGATCGCTGTCGGCGCCGACCTGGGTCAGCGACCGGCCTGCGCCCGATCCAGTAGCTCCGGGTCGTGCGAGCAGATCAGCTCCACCTCGCCGGAATCCCGCAGCGCGAGCTCGCGCAGCCGCTCCTCGTTCTGGTGGCGGAGCTTGCCGTCCGCTTGCATCAACGCCTGGAACGCGCGCAGCGCCGGCGGGCAGGACGGCGGCGTGTTGACCTGGCCGCGGTGGAAGTAAGCATCGCCGCAGTGCAGCAGCCATCCGTTGCCCTGGCGCACCGCGATGCCAGTATGCCCGAGGGTGTGCCCGGGTAGCGGGATCATCAGGATCTCGGGCTCGGTGCCGGGAAGGAGCACGACGCTCTCGAAGCCGCGCCACTCGTCTCCGGCGAACTCGTGCAGCGCCCAGTGCGGGCCGTGGGCCCAGTGGGCGCTGCCGATCTTGTAGCGCGGGCGTTGGCGGAGCGGAGGGTTCATCATCACTTCGTGCTCGCGGGCCCACACGTGCACCTGAGCACCAGGGAAGTCGGGCAGTCCGCCGGCGTGATCGACATCGAGGTGGGTGAGGACGATGTGACGGACATCGCCCGGGTCGAAGCCCAGCTCGCGCACCTGCGAGACAGCCGTCTCGCCGGCCTCGAGGCGGGGCCGCACGGTAGCCGTGAACGGCAAGCTGATCTGGCGCGGATTGCGCACGTCGTCGAGGCCAAAACCGGTGTCGAGGAGCACGAGCCCGTCAGCGCCCTCGATCAGCAGGACGTGGCAGACGAGGCGGGCCGTCGCCAGCAGGCCACCGGCGCCGTTGACAAGGCGCTGTCCCCACGGGCACATGGTTCCGCAATTCAGGTGATGCAGTCGTGGTGTGGCCACGGACTGCATCGTATGCGCCCTGGATGGGTGATTCCAAATTCCCGCGACGCTAGCCGGACCCCAGAAACCTCGCCATCTCAGTCGTCGGACGGTGCGCCGGCCCATGCCGGAAGCGCGCTGGATGCCCAGCCTTCGACTCCGCGTTCGGTGAGGAGTACTTCGATCGCCGGCGCTTCCCTGGGCGCTGCGAAGAAGTATCCCTGGCCCAAACGGCAGCCGAGCTCGATCAGGTGTACTGCCTGCTCATCACGCTCGATGCCCTCGGCCACCACACGCATGCTGAGGCTCTGGCCGACATCGATGATCGCCTGTGCCAGGGGCGATTCGCCGTGCGTGCCCCCGCCCAGACCGTCGATGAAGGGCTTGGCGATCTTGAGGATGTCGATCGGCAGCCGGCGCAGGTACTGCAGCGACGAGTAGCCGGTGCCGAAGTCGTCAACGGCAATCTTCGCGCCGAGCTCCTTCAATCGCCACAGTGCTCCGCCACCCAGGTCGTCCATCAGCAGCGACTCGGTGATTTCGAGGATCAGGGTCTCCGGAGGTATGCCAGAGTCCGAAAGCGCGCTCGAGACATCACTGATCAGGTCGGGGTGCTGGAGCTGGTTCACGGACAGGTTGACCGCGAGACAGAGCGGCAGCGGCCCGGCGAAGCGGTTCTGCCACGCAGCAGCGTCCGTGCACGCCCGAGCCAGCGCGAGGCGCCCGATCGGATGGATCAAGCCGGTTTCCTCTGCCATCGCGATGAAGCTCTCCGGCGCCAGCAATCCACGTGTCGGATGCCGCCAGCGGAGCAGCGCCTCGACGCCCGTGACCGCTCCGCTGTCGAGTGAGACGATCGGCTGGTACACGAGCGCAAACTCGTCGTTCGCGACACCTCGGGCCAAGTCGGCCTCGAGGCTGAGGCGCTCGATCAGCGCGGTGTGCATCTCTGGATTGAAGACCTCGATGCGGCCCTTGCCGATGCCCTTGGCGTGGTACATGGCGAGGTCAGCGTCACGTAGGAGGTCGTTGTCGGAATCGCTGAGGACGGCGATGCCGACGCTCGCCGTGATCGCCACCTCCTTCGATTGGACGATGAACGGAGCGCTCATCGCGGCCATCACAAGCTCGGCGACAGCGGCCGCCTCGGTCTCCTGCGTGATGCCGTCGAGCAGCACGGCGAACTCGTCGCCGCCGAAGCGCGCGGCCGTGTCTCCTTGACGGATGCAGTCCGAGACGCGGCGTGCGACCTCGATCAGCAGCTCGTCTCCGGCCGCGTGGCCCAGGCTGTCATTCACGCGCTTGAAGCCGTCGAGGTCCAGGAACAGGACCGCCGGGCGCGTGCCGGTCCGCTGGGAGCGCTTCACCGCGCCCTCCAGCCGATCGAGGAACAGCGCTCGGTTGGGGAGGCCGGTCAGCAGGTCGTGCAGCGCACGATGGAGCGCCGCGTCGAAGTTCTTCGAGTCGGTCAGCGCGAGGCTGGCGTGCTCGGCGAAAGCGAGGAGCACCTCCTGCTCGGTTCGGCTGTACGTCCGGCTCGGCTCTCGGGAGCCGATTGTCAGCGCTCCGACCACGCGACCGTTCTCGACCACCGGCGCGGACATCGCGGCTGTGACGTTGCGGCCCGCGGTCACAATCCGCGCCTCGTCGTCGTCGCCGTGAATCACAATCAGTCGCTCCGCGGTCACCGCACGTCCTGCGATGCCGTCACCGAGGGGTACGCGGCTGCCGACGGGGAAGCGCTTCGGATCGAGGCCGGTCACCGCCAGCAGCACCATCGAACCCGGATCGTGAGGATCGAGCATCCGCAGGCCGACGGCATCGGCTCGCAGGAGCTCTGCCGCGCCGGCGACGATCGTGTCGAGCACCGTCTCGAGCTTTGCGCGCCTGACGATCGAGCGCTGGATCTTGGACAGCCGCTCGAGCAGCTCCTGGCGTTCGCGCAGCGACTTGAGCAGCTCCGCGTTCTCTCGCGCCTGCAGCTCACTGCGCGTGCGCAGCGCGCGCTCGGCCGCCAGCGTCTGCAAGGACTGCAATGTCAGCGCGAGTACGCGAGCCATCCCGCGGAGAAGGTTTGCCTCGTGGAGGCTGAACGACTCTTGTCCGTGGCGCGCCAGCAGTAGCCGGCCGGCGCCGTCATCCAGCTCGGCGGATATGACCGCACACGCGCCCACACCCGGGACCTCGAGCGTATCGAGGTCGCCTGCGGCGGCCGCGATCAGCTTTTCGACGGGCACGTCCTCGATCGCGAAGCCGATCGACGCGAGTAGTTGGCGGTCACGCACAACGGCGGCGACCTCGGCTTCGAGCGCCTCGGCGGCGCGCTCTATTGCGCCGAGGATCGCCGCACTCTCGTCCTCGAACGCGCCGGCCAAAGCAACGAACTCGGTCAGCTGCTGCGTCGACCAGCTCTCGGCGATCTCGGACACAGTCGCTCCTCAGCCCACGGCCAGCAGGACGAGCGTTTGGTTGTGAAAGCCACTCTGCCCGCGCGTGCGGGCTATCTCGCCGTACGTGTAGAAGCCGGACACGGGCGCACCGCCGGTGCTGCGCGCGACACGTTCGATCTCGGTCTCGATGCCGGCGTCACCCAAAATCCCGCGACGCGCGATGCAGTCGAAGGCGAACGTGCCGAGCGGCGCCGCGCCGCTCAGTGGCGCCAGCGCATCCGCGCACGCGGCGTCGGTGGCGGCCAGCACGGACTCCTCGTCGCCCTCCATGAACCACGCCAGGCCGCCCTGCGGGACCTCGGCGATGAAGCCGAGCGAACCGTTCTCGAAGTCCGCCTCGCCGACGAAGCGGACGTGCTCCTCGCCGCTGCGGCGACGCAGGCCGAGTGGGTGCCTGAGCGCAAAGCGGGTGAAGGCGGCCTGATCGCTGTGCACATCTGCCGGCGGGTCGAGATGCTCGAGGTACACATCGAGCGCGCGCCGATCGTTCAGTGTGTACACACGATTGTGCGCGCTCCTCGTGACGAGCACAGGCTCGCCCACGCGCCGCCAACCGTGGCGCACGCCGATGCCCATCGTCCCTTCTGAGGAGAGCGTCACGCCGACGACCGAGTTCGTGAGCACCGCATCGTTGTGCAGCTGATAGGTCTTGCGCATCTCGAGTCCGTCTCCGGCGCAGCCGCCGACGAGCGGAGTGCTCGCGCCGACCACGCTGTAGGCGCCACGGACGACCTCCTGCTGGTCCCCGGCCAAGCCGTCGGTCAGCAGCAGCAGCACACGGTCACCGCCGCGTTCGGGGCAGGCCGCGACGCAGCCCGCCGCCTCGGCGCCGGCCGCCCGCAGATTACCGCCGGCGATCTGCGCCGACGCTGTGGCCGCGCTGAGTCCGCAGCCGCCGAGCGCCGTTACAACCACGCCGGCGTCGCCAGGCCCGCTCGTCGCAATCTCACCGGCCGTCGAGCAGCCGATCAGCGGGACGCCGCCTGAGCGGCGGTTGATCGCGCCGAGCAGCGCCTCGAGATCGTGTGTGTGCGAGCAGAACACGACGAGCAGCTGGGGGTCGTCGCCCGCCAGCGCCGCAGCGGCCGCGACGTCTCCCGCGACACGCGCGTCTCGATCGTTCGATTGGCCGACCGCGAACCATCTGCTGTTCCCGGTCTCCGTTTTGGTTTCGCCCATGCGGCCTCGCGTAGCGTGGTTGCGGCGCTGGTGGGTTATCGGCGGCATGGTCGCCGGGCTTGAGCGTAGTTTTCCGCCCTCTTCTACCGTTTATATCCACACGGCCTAGGTCTGTACGCAACCCACCAAAGGAGAAACGAGCAATGCCGACGTACGACGATTTCGGGCTCGCGCCGCGCGCCGCAGTGGCGCGTGAAGACACACGCACCGTCTTCGGCCAAGTCATGGGCCTTGTCGCCCTCACCGTAGCGTGCGCCGCGCTCGGCTCCTACATCGGCCGAAACCTGAGCGGTGGCACAGGGCTGCTGTTCTTCATTGGCGCCTTCGCGTGCATCTTCGGACTCCAGGTCGCGACCAGGGCCGGACGCGAGCAGGTTGCGATCGGGCTGCTGTTCGGCCTGGGGCTGCTGATTGGGCTGGCGGTCGCGCCCGTACTCGCCTATTACGCGAAGACGAATCCTGATGCGCTCTGGCAGGCCACCGGCGCCACGGCCGGATTCGTCGCCGCACTCGGCTCCTTCGGCTACGCGACCCGCCGCGACCTCTCCTCGTGGGCCCGCACGCTGTTCTGGGCTCTGCTCGCGCTGATCGCGTTCGGCATCGTCACGATCTTCGTCGCCATTCCGCATGGCAACGTGATCTACTGCGTGCTCGGCCTCGTGATCTTCGGCGGCTTCACGATCTTCGACTTCAATCGCCTGCGTCGCGCCAACATGGCGAGCGCCGTACCAATCGCCGCGGGCATCTTCCTCGACATCTTCAACGTCTTCCTGCTCCTGCTGAGGCTGTTCGGCGGCGGCGGCCGAAGCTAGCGACGCCAACGGCACCGCCCTTACTAAAGGGTCGAGAGCCCTAAAGCGCCGGTGCCAGCGTCCGCCACACCTCGGCGTCGAGGCCCATCCCGATGTGGGTTGTGTCGACCTCGATCGCCTCAGCGGCGGGATCGAGGCAGGCCTCCCATTTGACGATCTCGTCGCTCTTCGAATAGACGGAGAGGTAGCGGACCTCGCTCGGGAACGGATCGAGCAGATCGGCTCGGGCGCGGGCGCAACAGTCACCCATCCGGCAGCTGATGCTGAAGCAGCCGGGCACGCCGAGCGTGCCGAGCAGTCCCACGGCGCCGATCCCGACCCAGGCTGCTCGATGGATCGCCAGCTGATCGCGGGCCGGCGAGCCGAGCGTCACGAGCGTCTCGACCAGGTCGGGGCGTCGCACCACGAGGACCCGGCCTAGCGTGCCGCCGCGGCTCTGCCCGACCACGACCGCCGGGCGCCCGGCCCGCTCGACGATGCCGGCCAAACGCCGCTCGAGCGTGTCTATCAGCGGCTCCATGCAAGCGGTGTTGAACAAGATTCCGCTTCGGTAGGTGCGGAAGCCCCCGGAACGGAGCCAGCCCGCCATCCGGGACAGGGAGCCGTCATTCGCCAGGAACCCGGGGATCAGCAGTGCCGGCCGACCGTCGCCATCGGGCGGGTCAGGCCAGCTTCGGGGATCGGCGGTCGAGAGCCACTCGATCGCGATCCGGGTCCGGCCACCCCGGCGACGCGGGAGACCGCTCCCGGGAGCTGCGCGCGATTCCGTCACCGCCGGGACGCTATCGCGTCGGCTGGGCGCGAACCGCCGTCCCCTCCGCCATCCCACCCGCCGCCCCCGCCGCCGCCGCGGCGGCGAGGTAGCCCCGCCAGCCGCCAAACGCCGAGATCTCCTCGGCGCCGGTGACGGCGAACGGCTCGCACAGGAAACCGACCGACTCCGTTCCGTCGTCGAGTTGCACGCGCCCGAGCGCCATCGGCGCGGGCAGCGCGGCGAGTAATGACGCGATACCGGCCGGCGGCAGCGCCCAGAGCTCTCCCTCGATCGACACTCCGTCGTCGGGATCCACGCGCACCAGACCCGGCTTCGGCGGATCGGTGGCGAGCCGGTAGAGGCGGTAGTTTGGCGCCGTTCGCGCCGCGCGAACCATGCTCGCGCCCCGACCGGTCAGCTCGGTGTTCAGCGGCTCGCCATTCATGTGCGCGCCGACGACCAGCAGCTCCACCGACGGCGGTTCTCCCCGCGCCCCCGGGCCGCGGGCGCCGCTGCGGACGGGCACTACGGCCGGTTCCCCCGCGAACCGGTGGGCGAGGTCGTACAGAGCCCGATCATGGAACGCAGGCGCCAGCAGGGTGACGCCGAAATGCCGCCCGTCGGCCCCGCCCGCGGGGAGTGCGACCGCGCACATGTCGAACAGGTTGCAGAAGTTCGTGTACGTGCCGAGGCGCCGGCCGACACCGATCGGGTCCGCCGCGACATCGGCGAGCGTCGGCTGCCTCGGGGCGGTTGGGAGCATGAGGGCGTCGCACCCGTCGAACTGCCGGAGCGCAGCGATCCGAAGGCTGTCGAGCCGCCTGCGGTCGGCGAACAGCGCATATGCCGGGATCGACTTCGCGCCCAGCACGATCGCCGCCACTGTCGTGTCGACCTGCGCGGCATTGGCGGCCACGAACGCGCCGACCGCCGCGTAGCGCTCGGCGACGAACGCGCCGTCGTAGAGCAGGGTCGCAGCCTCGAGGTACGGTGCCAGGTCGACCTCGACGACCTCCGCGCCGATCGCCTCGAGGCGCCGCACAGCCGCCGCGAACGCGCGCAACCCGTCCTCCGACAGGCCGTCGAGCTGCTCGCTCCGCGCCACGGCGACGCGCGGCATCGGCGTGGCCGCGAGCGGAGCCTGCAGCGGCCAGCCACGCCCCGCCGGATCGTTCCCCGCCGACATCACCGCGACCGCGCCCGTAGCCACCCCGACCCCGCGTGCGAGGATGCTGACGCAGTCCAGCGACGGGCACGCCGGAACGATGCCCTGCGTCGGCACGAGCCCGTACGTCGGCTTGACCCCGACGATTCCCTGGAATGCTGCAGGAACCCTTCCTGACCCCGCCGTATCGGTGGCGAGGCCGAGGTCGGCGATCCCGAGCGCCACCGCGACGGCAGATCCCGAGCTCGAGCCACCGGCGGCGAGCTCTGGGCGGCGTGTGTCACGGACGGCCCCGTACGGACTGCGGGTGCCGGTGAGCCCCGTCGCGAACTGGTCCATGTTCGTCTTCCCGAGGATGACCGCGCCGGCCGCCCGCAGTCGCGCGACGGCGGGTGCGTCGGTATCCGCGCGGTAGGCGAATGCCGGGCACCCAGCGGTCGTGGGCAGCCCTTCGACGTCGATGTTGTCCTTGACGGCCAGCGTCGCGCCGGCGAACGCGAGCTCCTCGCCGCGAGCGAGCCGGGCGTCGACAGCAGCCGCATCCGCGATCGCCGCCGCCTCGTCACGCACGTGGATCCACACCTCCGCACGATCGGCGGCGGCGATCGCCCGGTACGCCGCCGCGACGCGCTCTACCGCGGTCATTGCCCGCCGATGCCGGCGCTGATCACCACCCGGATCGGTGTCGGGTCGAAGCCGTTGCACGGGTTGTTCATTTGCGGGCAATTCGAAACCAGCACCAAAGTGTCGCGATCGGCCCGCAGCGTCACCGTCAGGCCCGGTCTCGAGATCCCGTCGACCACGCCGAGGGTGCCGTCCTGCTCGACCGGGACGTTCATATAGAAGTTGATGTTCGACACGAGGTCCCGCTTGCCAAGCCCCCACTTGGCACCCTCGATCAGGAAGTTCTCGGCGCACGCATGCTGGTGCCGCGTGTGGTGCCCGTAGCGAAGGGTGTTGGATTCCTTGCTGCAGGCGCCGGCGACGGTGTCGTGGCGCCCGCAGTCGTCGGCCACAATTGTCATCAGCGGGCGCCCCGCGGAGGACATCAGGACGCTCCCCTCGCCGAGGTACACGTTCCCCTGGGCGACAATCGTGTCGGGCACGCTGTAGCGCTCACTCGTGTCATGGGCGTCGTAGAGGAGCGTGTCGACGGCCTGATTGCCTTCGAGGTCGACGATCGAGAGGAGCTGTCCGGCCTCGATCACCGCCGACCACGGGGCGCGCGCTGGGACGACCTCGTCGAGGATGACGCGCCCCGGCGGCAGCGTCGCTTCCTTGGCTGGCTCAGGCGAGGCCACGCGCGTCGGCGTAGTCGTAGGTGTTCAGGAAGGCGCGCTCGAGCTCCGGGGTCGAGGACCACAGCGGGTCGCCTGGACCGGTCGGCTGTCCTCGCCATGCGAGTACCTCGAGTGTCGTGCAGTGGTAGTCGTCCCGGGGGTCGAGCGGGTGCGGGACGTTGGCGATCAGCACGACGAGCGGCAGCTCCGCCCTTAGCTCGACGAACGCACCGGGCGTCGACGTCCCGGTGGGGAGCAGTGCTCCGTCCTGCGCGACCCGTGTCCCTTTCAGGAACGAGACCCCAGGTGGGATGTCGCGCGGGCCGAGTGCGTGCTTGGCGGCGGCCAGCAGCAGCAGCTCACGGCCGGCGGGCGAGGGCCCGTGGGCTGAACCGTCGCCGTAACGCTCCTCGTTGCGCGCGCGGGTGGACGTGCCGCAGAGGGCATCATGGGTGCCGGAGGTGTCTTGCACGATGCTCGCGAGCACCCTGCCCTGATCGGACAGCAGCGGGTGACCGGTACCGAGGTACGCCTGCCATGGCACCTTGATCGTGTCAGCCATGTTGATCCGCTCCCAAGGCTGGTCGGCGTTGTAGAGCAGGACGTGCGCGCAGGCGTCGCCGTCCCGGTCGGTGAGGCGAATGGTGCTGCCGCGCGCGATCACCTTCGACGTGTAACCACCACCGGCCACGGTCTCGGCCCAGATTAGGAGCTCGGCTGCGACTCCGGCGGGGGCCTTCGCGTACGTTCGAGCCGGCAGCACCGGCATCGCATCGACGATCGTCCCGGCCTGGGCGCGGGCATGTTCACGAGCACCCTCGGTGGTCGCGGTCGACGTCATGACTGGGGCGCGGCTGCTGTCATGTCGGGCGGCCGAGAAACATATGCGCGCCCGCGAGGCGTGTCTTTGGCCACTTGTCCAATGCTGCTTGTCCGCACGTCAGTGACGCACTAGCGTCGAGATCAAGTTGATGGCGCTGGTTGCCGAAGAGGGACTGAGTACAGCAAATGGAATAATCCGTTGTCGCGGCCGAGGAAGCTCGACCAGGACGACACGGAAGGAGTCCAACGTCCCCTACCGCACCCGCGCAGCACAAAGCGAATCCGCTCACCGTCCACGTCCTGTGGCTGACCACGGGTCTTTCCTGTGACGGTGACTCCGTCGCGATGACCGCTGCCACGAACCCGAGCATCGAGGACATCCTAGGGGGTGTGATCCCCGGGATGCCGCAGGTCGTCCTGCACAATCAGCTGCTCGCCTATGAGGTCGGCGACGCTTATATGCAGGCGTGGCACGACGCCGAGGACGGAAAGCTCGGGCCGATGATCCTGATCGTGGAAGGGTCGATCGGTAACGAGATGATCAACGGCGACGGGCATTGGAGCGGCTTCGGCGTCGACCCGTTGGACGGTCAGCCGATCACGGTCAACGATTGGGTCGATCGGCTCGCGCCGATGGCCGACGTCGTCGCGGCGTTCGGTACTTGCGCCACCTACGGCGGAATCCCGGCGATGAAGAACAATCCGACCGGCGCGATGGGCCTTCCGGACTACCTCGGTTGGACCTGGCGGTCGCGGCGTGGCGTGCCGATCGTGTGCCTCCCCGGCTGCCCGGTGCTGCCGGACAACATGACCGAGCTGCTGCTCTACCTGACCCTGTTCGTCGGCGGTATGGCGCCGGCCCCCGAGCTCGACGATCGCCTGCGTCCCAGGTGGCTGTTCGGGCGCACGACGCGAGAGGGTTGCAGCCGTGCCGGCTTCACCGAGCAGGGACGGTTCGCGACCGAGTACGGCAACGATCCGCACTGCCTCGTGAAGCTCGGATGCAAGGGGCCGGTGGTCAAATGTAACGTCTCGCAACGGGCGTGGATGAACGGCCTCGGCGGCTGCCCGAACGTCGGCGGGATCTGCATGGCCTGCACGATGCCCGGGTTCCCGGACAGGTACATGCCGTTCATGGACCCTGACCCCTGGGGCAGCTTCGCCGCCGACTTCCAGCGCTTCACCTACGGGCCGCTGTTCCGCTACTTCCGCAAGCGCAATCTGCGTGTGAAATTCGATCACGAGCCGGGCTGGCGCAGCCCGGGAAGCAGTCTGACAACCGGCTATTCCGAGCGCTGGTAACATTTGCATCAATCTGGCTTGAGACTCCGGAGAGCACCCGCCTCGCACGCCGCCCGAGAACAGTAGTTCGAGTGCGCATGGACGCCTAGTTCGATGGTGACGCTTAGCGAAATACTCCGCTGGTCCGTTTACCGGCTCGGCGCGCTCTACACCTTGTTCGCGGTCCGGGTGATGCGGCGCGACCAGCTCCTGGTCGGCTCGGAGAGGAAGTTTCGCGCGCTGCTCGAATCCGCGCCGGACGCGATGGTGATCGTCAATTCTCACGGTCATATCACGCTCGCCAACGCCCAGGCCGAGCGGATGTTCGGATACCGACGCGAGGAGCTGATCGGGCAGAGCGTCCGCATGCTGATCCCCGAGCGGCTGCGTGAGCGCCATCGCGCACACCATCGAACCTACCTGCGGGACGCGAAGGCCCGCCCGATGGGAGGCAACCTCGATCTCTACGGCCGCCGCAAGGACGGCACCGAGTTCCCGGTTGAGATCAGCCTTAGCCCGCTCGAGACAGAGGACGGAACCCTCGTGTCGAGCGCAATCCGCGACATCACCGAGCGCAAGCGCAGCGAGGCGCTTCTGCAGGAGCTGGCCGACCGTGATGGCTTGACCGGCCTGCTGAACCGGCGCAAGTTCGAGGAGCAGCTCGCGCAGGAGGTGGCATTGGTCGACCGTTACGGCGGCGAGGCGGCGATGCTGCTGATCGACATCGACGAGCTCAAGCACGTCAACGACACACTCGGCCACGCCTGCGGCGATGAGATGATCTGCAACGTCGGCGCGGTCATCAGCTCGCGTTTGCGCCAGACCGACTTCGTGGCCCGCGTCGGCGGAGACGAGTTCGCGGTGCTCCTGCTGCACACCAGGGAGGAAGCCGCGCGAGCGATCGCCGATGGCCTGCTCGAGACGATCAGGGCGCAATCTCTGATTCTGTCGGGCCACCACATACACCCGAGCGTCAGCATCGGCGTGGCCGCATTCGAAGCGGGCGCGGTCGCCACCGATGACGTCATGGTCGCGGCGGATCTCGCGCTCTACGAGGCGAAGGATGCCGGCCGCAACCAGGTCGGAGTGTTCAAGGCGCCGCTCTCCTCGGCGCCCGAGAACCGTGAGCGTGTGTCGTGGTCCAAGCGCATCAGGATCGGTCTCGACGAGGGGCTGATAGTGCCCTACCGCCAGCCGATCATGAGCCTGCAGGATCGCTCGGTGTTCAGGTACGAGCTGCTTGCGCGGTTGCTCGACGGGCGCGGTGAGGCGACGCTGCCGCGCGTGTTCCTACCCACGGCCGAGCGCACCGGAGCCGTACGTGAGATCGACCGGCGGATGATCTCGTACGCGATCAGTCTGATCTCGGCGGCGGAGCTGGCGCGCGAGGTCGTCACCTACGAGGTCAACCTGTCCGCGCGGTCGCTCGGCGATCCCGACCTGCTGCCGATGATCTCGCGCGAGCTCGCGGTCAGCGGCATCAATCCGTCATCACTGGTGTTCGAGATCACAGAGACGGCGGCGATCGCCAACATGGAGCATGTGCGCCGGTTCGCAGCCACGCTCAGGGGACTCGGCTGCAGCTTCGCGCTCGACGACTTCGGCGCCGGCTTCGCGTCGTTCTACTACCTCAAGCACGTCCCGCTCGACTGGATCAAGATCGACGGCGCCTTCATCCTCGATCTCACCAGCAACGCCACCGACCAGCTCGTCGTCCGGCACATCGCCGAGATGGCGCAAAGCCTCGGGCTCCGCACAATCGCCGAGTACGTCAAGGACGCCGAGACGCTCGAGATCCTCACCGATTACGGCGTCGACTGCGCTCAGGGCACCTATATCGGCGACCCCGAGCCGATCCCGAACCTGCTCGAGCCCGGTCGGGCCGCCCCGAGCCGGTCCGAGCCCGGTCGGGCCGCCCCGAGCCGGTCCGGAACCTGATCGAGCCCCGTCCCGCGGCCCATGGACGCATCGGCTTGCGCGTTCGTGCACGGCGTTGGCAGTACCCGCAGCACGCTCGCGGCTTGGAACCGCGAGCCGTGGCCGGTGCTCCGGTCGTGGCTGGCCGGAAGCCTCCCCGCAGCCGTCCTCCTGCTCCTCACGGTCTGGCTGGTCGCGGCGCTCACGCCCGGCTCGGTGGTGGGGCGGTCGGAGGCATCCATCCGCCGGCCAATTGCGTCCGCACCCAAGGCTCCGCCCGAGCCCACCACCCCAGAGCCCCTTGGCCGCCGGATGGACGCCCCCGACCGCAGGCTTGACAAATTCTTAGTGGCTGCTAAGCTAATAATAGTTAGCACTCACTAATCAGGAGGTCGCAGGGTCATGAAGGTCTCAAGCAGACGCGGATGGACACTCGCGATCGTCTCGATCGGCCTGTTCATGGTCGTACTCGACAACCTGGTCGTGAACGTTGCGCTACCGAGCATCCATCGTGATCTCGGCGCTTCGATCCAGGCACTCGAATGGACGGTCAACGCCTACGTACTGGCGTATGCGGTGCTGCTACTGACCGGGGCGGCGCTCGGCGACCGCTTTGGACGCAAGCGCATGTTCATCGCCGGAATCGCGCTGTTCACGGCCTCGTCCGCCGCAGCCGCGCTCGCCCCCTCCACTGGGCTGCTGATCGCCGCTCGCGCATCGCAGGGCATCGGCGCCGCGATCGTGACGCCGCTGACGCTGACCCTGCTCGCCGACGCATTCCCACCCGAGCGGCGCGGCATCGCGCTCGGCGTCTGGTCGGGAATCAGCGGGACCGCGGTCGCTCTCGGCCCGCTCGTCGGCGGCGCCGTCATCCAGGCGGCCTCGTGGCACTGGATCTTCTGGATCAACGTGCCGATCGGCCTGGCCCTGATCCCGCTCGCCGCGACTCGTCTCGCCGAGAGCAGAGGACCGTCGCGGGCGCTCGATCTGGGCGGTCTCGCGCTCGCCTCGAGCGGTCTGTTCGGAATCGTGTTCGGCCTCGTACGCTCGCAATCCCTCGGCTGGACGAACGCCACGGTCATGATCTCACTCGCTGTCGGAGTGGTGCTGGTGCTCGCGTTCATCCGCTTCGAGCTCCGTGCACCTGAGCCAATGCTGCCGCTGAGCTTCTTCGCGAACCGCGGCTTCGCGGTCACGAACGCGGTCTCGCTGGCGATGTATTTCGGCATGTTCGGGTCGATCTTCTTCCTCAGCCAGTTCCTCCAGAACGTGCTCGGGAACACCCCGTTACAAGCAGGCGTCAAGCTGCTGGCCTGGACCGGGGCGACGATGGTCGCCGCGCCGCTGGCCGGCTTCTTCTCCGAGCGCTACGGCAGCCGTCTGTTCATGGTCGCGGGCCTGGGGCTGCAGGCGGTTGCGCTTGCGTGGCTCGCTGCGATCGCCAGCGTTGATGTGGGCTACGCGAGCATGGTCGTGCCCTTCGTCCTCGCGGGCGCCGGCATGGGGCTCGTGTTCGCGCCATCTGCAAGTGCGGTGCTGGCCTCGGTCCGCACCGATCAGGCCGGACAGGCCTCCGGCGCCACCAACGCGATCCGCGAGCTCGGCGGCACGCTCGGAATCGCCGTGCTCGCGACCGTGTTCACCTCCCACGGAAGCTACGCGTCGGGTCAGTCCTTCGTCAACGGGCTCGTCCCCGCGATGTGGGTTGGCGTCGGCGTCCTCGGCGCCGGGGCGCTGATCGCGGCCGTGCTTCCGTTCAACACGCGTGCCCTCGCCGCCCAGACTGCCGCGGACGAGTCGCCGGCGGTCTCGGCGTCCGTGCAGCTGGCCGCCTGACGCGAGCCGTAGGATCTGATCGGAGATCGCCATGGCCACCACATCGACACCCCAAGACACGAGCCGGCGACAGCGCGTCCCGGCGGCAGAGCGGCGGGACGCGCTGATCGAGGCGGCGGTTCACGAGTTCGCCCAAGGTGGGCTGCACGGGACCCCGGTCGATCGGATCGCGCGGCGCGTCGGCGTCGCGCAGCCGTACGTGTTCAGCCTGTTCGCCAACAAGCGCGAGCTGTTCCTCGCGGCCGTCGAGCGCGACTTCGCGCTAACCGCGGAGACCTTCACGCGAGCGGCCGCCGAGTACGACCGTGAGCTCGCCCTACCCGGCGTCGATGTGCTGAAGGCGATGGGCAACGCCTATGTCGAGCTGATGTCGACCAACCGCGACTACCTGATGCTCCAGCACCAGGCATACGCCGCCTGCGACGACGTGGTCATCCGTGACCGCGTCCGTGCCTGCTACGCGCGCCTGGTCGCACACGTCGAGCGGCTCTCGGACGCTGACCCAGAACGGATCGACGAGTTCTTCCGTTACGGCATGTGGCTGAATGTCGCCGCTGCGATGGGCGTCGAGGACCTGTCAGCGGGATGCGAGTGGGTTCGCGCCGAGCAGACGAGCTCTCGCTAGCCCCCCGCGACCGCCGGCAAGATCGTGACCTCGTCACCGTCGGCGACCGACGTGTCGAGGCCGTCGAGGAAGCGGATGTCGTCGCCGCCGACGTAGACGTTCACGAACCGCCGCAGCCCACCGTCCTCGGCGATCCGGCTACGGAGCTCGCCGAAGCGCGCGTAGAGCGCGTCGAGCACCTCCCCCACCGTCTCGCCGTCCACCGCGGCTGTTGATTCGCCGCCCGTCGCCGAGCGTAGCTGGGTCGGGATCTTCACCGTGACGGCCATCAGGCGGCCACCGTGCTCGTCTCGCTGGCCTCGTCAAAGGCAGCGACAGTCGGTTCGATCTCCATCATCGTGAACGTTCCACGAACGCAGTCGAGCGTCTTCAGCCCCTCGCCCGTGATGTAAGCGACCACGCTTTCGTCCGGGTTGATGTCGCCGCGCTCGGCAAGCTTCGCCAGCACGGCGACGGTCACGCCGCCCGCCGTCTCCGTGAAGATGCCCGTCGTCTCCGCGAGCAGCTTGATCCCCTGTCGGATCTCATCGTCTGTTACCGAGTCGATCGAGCCGCCGGTCCGGCGAGCGAGATCCAGCGCGTACGGACCGTCGGCCGGGTTGCCGATCGCAAGCGACTTCGCGATCGTGTCCGGCTTGACCGGGCGGCAGACATCCTGTCCACCTTCGAAGGCCGTCGCTACCGGCGAGCATCCAGCGGCCTGCGCGCCGTTCATCGTCGGCACCTTGCCCGCCACCAAGCCGGCGTCGATCCACTCCTCGAAACCGCGCGCGAGCTTGGTGAACAGCGACCCCGATGCAATCGGGCAGACGACCCGATCGGGGATTTGCCATCCGAGCTGCTCGACTGTCTCGAACGCAAGCGTCTTGGAGCCCTCGGCGTAGTACGGGCGCATGTTGATGTTCACGAACGCCCACTCGTGCTCACCGGAGAGCTCCGTGCAGAGCCGGTTGACGTCGTCGTAGTTGCCTCGCACAGAGACCAGGTGCGTGCCGTAGACGCCGGTGGCGAGCACCTTCTGCTCCTCCAGGTCCGATGGGATGAAGACGTAGGAGTCGAGTCCCGCCGCGGCCGCGTGGGCTGCCACGGCGTTGGCGAGATTGCCGGTGGACGCGCAAGCGAGCGTCTGAAATCCGAGCTCGCGGGCTCTGGCCAGAGCGACGGCCACGACCCGGTCCTTGAACGAGTGCGTCGGGTTGGCGGCATCGTTCTTGATCCAGACGTTACGCAGCCCGAGCCGCTCGGCGAGCCGATCGGCGCGAAGCAGCGGCGTCCAGCCCGCGGGCAGCGTCCCCCGCGGCGGAGACGCCAACGGCAGGAAGTCCGCGTAGCGCCAGATCGAATGTGGCCCGGCTTGGATCCGCCGGCGGAGCGCCGCCGGGTCGGCATCCGGGTCCGTGCCGTAAAGCACCTCGAGCGGGCCGAAGCACTGCTCGCACACGTACCTCGCGTCGAGCGGATAGGGGGTCTTACATTCCTTGCAGCGAAGAGACTCGGGCGGCATATTTCAGAAACCTCCGCCGGGGTCTGTGGGTCGGAGGTCATACGAAACCGCCTATTCCACATCTCCCAGGCTTTGTTGTTGGAGCCTGATGGAATTGGCACCGTTCCCTTGCGGGAGGTTGCCGGGGTCTCGTAGGGCCATATCCCTCCACCCCTCTGGATGCGTACAGCTATGTGTCGCAGAGTATAGACGTGGCTGCGACCGATCGACAAGTGGCCCTGGACGGTTATGGACACGTTGATTGGGGGGGCCGCGCGAGTTCGCCTGGCGGTGCACATCCGGCTCGCGATCTCCGGGGGCGCGTAACGACGCCCGGACGCTGGTGTTAGCTGGGCTGGCCATGTCGACCTCATCAACCGACCCGGTCGAGCGCCTCGAGGCTTCCCTCGACGCGCCCGCGCCAAGCAAGCGAATGCTGATGATCGTCAACCCGTACGCGACCACGGTCTCGGACCGGTTGAAGAACCTGGTTGTGTACGCGCTGCAGGGCCGCTATGAAGTTGACGCGATCGATACGCAGGCTCGCGATCACGCGACCGAGCTGTGCAAGGAGGCGGCGGGAGAGGGCTACGACGTCGTCGTCGCGTTTGGTGGCGACGGCACCGTCAACGAGGCTGCGAACGGCCTGGCCGGCTCCGACACGCCGCTGAGCTGCCTACCTGGCGGCCGCACCAACGTCTACTGCCGGATGCTCGGCATCCCGACCGATGTCGTCGACGCGACCGAGCACCTGCTCCGCCTCGCCGACGACTGGCGCCCCCGCCGGCTCGACCTCGCCCGCATCAACGACCGTCATTTCCTCTTCTCCGCCGGCGTCGGCCTCGACGCGAGCGTGGTCGAGCGTGTCGATGCCCATCCCCGGCTGAAGGCCCGCTACGGCGAGTGGTACTACACGGCAGTCGGGATCCGCACGTTCACGCGACGCTACGTGATCCGACCCACCAAGCTGGAGGCGGTGCTCGGCGGCGAGACCGTCGCCGGCGTCACGACGATCGTTCAAAATGGGACTCCGTACACGTACTTCGGCGATCGCCCCGTCAACCTCGGTGAGGGCGCGCGGCTCGACAGCGGTGACTTATCGGGCGTCGTGCTCGAGCGGGCGAGCGCGATCGACATCCCGACCATCATCTGGCGCGCCCTGTCCCAGCGCGCCCACGTCGCACGTCACCGCCGCGTGCATGCGTTCACCGGCATCTCCGGCTTGGTGGTGCGCTCGCTCGACGAGCGGCCGCTGCCGCTGCAGGTCGACGGCGACTACATCGGCGAGGCCCACGAGGCCAGGTTCGCCGTCACACCGGGCGGGATCGCGATCCTGGCCTGAGCCGGGCCGGGCCGGGCCGAGCCGCGTGGCCGGGGCGAGCATCCCCTCGCGGTGACTCGCGGGGCGAGCATCCCCTCGTCGTGAGCCGAGGGGGTGAACAACCTCCCGCCGGGGGCTCTGAACTACATGATCGAGCGATCGCCGGGGACGGAGTGCCGTCCGCGGTCGAAGGCCGGAGCTGCTTCGACCCTGGTGACCGAGCGCGATCGCGAGATGCTCGCGTTCATCGCGGAGCACCGGTTCGTGCTCGCCGGCCACGTGCAGACGCTGCTCGGCGTGAGCGAAAGTGTGGCCTACCGCCGACTCGGCGTGCTGACGACGAAAGGTCTGCTCGACCACACTCGGGTGCTCCACGGCCAACCCGGCTGGTATCAGATCACGCGCGCCGGGTTGGCGCTGATCGCCAGCGACCTGCCACCGCCGCGCATGGACCTCCGTTCCTACGCTCACGATATCGGCGTCGCGTGGCTGCGGCTGGCGGCCACGGGCGGGACCTTCGGCCTTGTGGAGCGCGCTGTTTCCGAACGCACGATGCGCTCGGTCGATGCAGCACGGACCCTCGCTGCGGTGCGCGGTGAGCGACGGGTCGAGATCTCCGACGATCAAGCTCCGCCGTTCGGTGTCCGCCTCGGCGGCCTGGGCCCGCGCGGGGTGATCCGGCTCCACTATCCCGACCTGCTGCTGATCGGCCCCCGAGACGAACGAGTGGCAATCGAGCTAGAGCTGTCCGCGAAGGGGCGCCGGCGGCTCGAGACGATCCTCGCCGGCTACGGAGCCGAGCCGCGCATCGCGGCAGTCCTCTACCTCGCCGACAAGGCCACCATTCGCCGCGAGGTGCGTCGCTCGGCGGCGCGGCTCGGACTCTCCGAGCTCGTTCACGTCCAAGGGTTCATGCCGGCCGCGGCGGGACGGCCGCCCGGCCCCAAAGAACGCACCCGAAGCCCCGCCGCGATCATGCCCTCGCGAGCCCGACACCCGACCGCACGGGCGCCGGCACGATGACCGCGCCGCACGACCGTGGCCGATGGCCGCCTTACCTCGTTCTGGCCGCGCTCGTCGTGCTCCTGCTCTCGCCGACGGTGATCGCCGCTTCGGCGCTGATCGCGGGTGCGGTCGGGACCGCAATCATCCGCCGTGCCCGCGATCGCGCCGCCTTGCCCGGCTCGGCTCCCGATGCCGGCGCGGCAGCGCTGCTCGGAACCGCCGACGATGGACGGCCGGTCCATCTCACCGATCTCCAGCTCTCCGCCCACACCCTGATTCTCGGCGCGAGCGGAGCCGGCAAGACGACCACGCTGCTGACGATCATGACCGATCAGGTGCGTCGTGGCCGTGCCGTTGTCGCGCTCGATATGAAGGGATCGCCGTCGTTTGCCGGCGAGCTCTCGGCGGCAGCGCGCCAAGCCGGTCGGCCGTTCCGCCTCTGGACCCTCGACGGCCCGTCGCACTGGAATCCGCTCGCGCAAGGGAATCCGACCGAGCTGAAGGACCGCCTGATCTCCGCCGAGCGCTGGACCGAGCCCCACTACCAGCGCGCAGCCGAGCGGTACGTGCAGACCGTGCTGCAGGTCTGGCAGCACGCGCGCCCGAACCGCGCGCCGACACTCGGGGGTGTCGTCGAGCTGATGGATCACCGCCGCCTGGTGGCGGTGCTCCGAGACGTTCCACGCCCGCTCGCCGAGCGCGTCCAGGACTACCTGGTATCGCTTGGGCCTGATCAGCTGAGCGCGGTGCGCGGGCTCCAGACGCGGCTCGCGATCATCGCCGAGTCGCACACCGGCGCCTACCTCGAGCCGGCCCTCCCGGTCGCGACACGGCCCGAACGGCCCGGCAGGATCGGTCCCGCCGCGTCGGGCACGATCAACCTTCAAGCTTCCCTGGGTGCCCGAGAGGTAGTGCTCTTCAGCCTCAATTCGAGCCGCTACGGGCAGCTCGCGGCCCAGGTCGGCTCGCTCGTGATCCAGGACCTCAATTCCGCCATGGGCAGCCGCCTCGAGGATGGCGACCGCGCATCAGGCCACCGCGCAGATGGCGACCGCGCATCAGGCGACCGCGGCTCCGTGGCGCCGATCGAGCCCGCCATGATCGTCATCGACGAGCTGTCGGCGCTCGGTGCCGAGCACGTGCTCAACCTCATTGCTCGCGGGCGCGAGGCGGGCTTCCCTGTGGTAGCCGCGACGCAGGAGCTCGCCGACCTCGAGCGGGGCGCGCGTGGGCTCGCCGACCAGCTGGTCGGCATCCCCGGGATCAAGATCGCCCACCGCCAGGACGTGCCCTCCTCAGCGCGAACGATCGCCGAGATCGCCGGCTCCGAGCGGGTGTGGGAGCACACCTTCCAGACCGATCGGCGCGCTCTGCTCCCCGGCCGTGACACCGGCCGCGGCACGAGGCGGCTGGTGGAGCGCTACCGGGTCGACCCGGACACGATCAAGACGCTCCCCACCGGGCAGGCGGTAGTGATCACGAAGCTGCCGAGAGCGAGCGTGCAGAAGGTCCGAGTAAGGCCGCCTCGCGATCAGCGCGAGCGGGAGTGATCGGGCCTCGCCGTGCCTATTCCCAACTCACCGGCGCGGCGACTGCGGCCTGCGCGGCGGCGACCCGGGCGACTGGAACCCGGTAGGGGGAGCACGACACATAGTCGATCCCGGAGCTGTGGAAGAACGCGATCGAATCCGGGTCGCCGCCGTGCTCGCCGCACACACCGAGCTTCAGCTTCGACTTGGTCTTGCGCCCGAGCCACGCGCCCATGCGCACGAGCTGGCCGATGCCGGGCGCGTCGATCGTCTCGAACGGCGAGCGGTCGAGGATGCCGACATCGATGTAGCGCGCGAGGATCCTCCCTTCGATGTCGTCGCGCGAGAAGCCGAGACCGGTCTGGGTCAGGTCGTTGGTCCCGAATGAGAAGAAGTCAGCGTTCTCGGCGATCCGGTCGGCGAGCAAGCATGCCCGTGGCAGCTCGATCATCGTCCCGACCTGGTAGTCGATCCCCGGCTGTAACCCCTCCTCGCGTGCGACACGGTCCACCAGGGCGCGGACCTCCTCGAGCTCCCGCTCGTAGTCCACGAGGGGAATCATCACTTCGAGCTCGGGGGCGTCCCCCGAGCGGGAGCCGACGGCTCGCGCCGCACGGGCGATCGCCCGCACCTGCATCTCGTAGATCTCCGGATAGAGAATGCCGAGTCGGCAGCCCCTGGTGCCGAGCATCGGATTCGTCTCCTCGAGCTTGCCGACCCGGTCCAGCATGTGCTCGATGCGCGCGACCTCGTCAGACGCGCCCTCGTTACGGGCGTGCACAAGCTCGACACTCAGGTCTACGCGCGACGGGAGGAACTCGTGCAGCGGCGGGTCGAGCAGGCGAACGTTGACGGGGAGGCCCGCCATAACCTCGAACAGGCCCTCGAAATCCGCCTGTTGCAGCGGCAGGAGCTCGTCGAGCGCCGCACGGCGCCCTTCCATCGTCTCGGCCAGGATCATCGCCCGCATCTTCGGCACGCGGTCGGTGGCCATGAACATGTGCTCGGTTCGGCACAGTCCGATCCCCCGCGCGCCAAAATCGCGTGCCGTGCGCGCGTCCACCGGCGTATCGGCGTTCGCTCGCACTTCGAGGCGCCGCAGCCCATCCGCCCACCCGAGCACCCGTAGGAAGGTGTCGCTCATCTCCGGCTCGACGACCGGCACCGTGTCGGTCGTGATCGCGCCCGTCGTCCCGTCGATGCCGAGGTGATCACCTTCCCGAATGATCACGTCGCCGAGCCTGATCTCGTGCGCTTCGAGGTCCACCTCGAGCTCCGACGCGCCGACGACGCAAGGACGACCCATTCCCCGTGCGACCAGCGCGGCGTGCGAAGCCTTGCCGCCCTCCGAGGTCAGGATCCCGGCTGCAGCGTGAAAGCCAGCGACGTCGTCGGCCTCGGTGAAGGGACGCACGAGCACGACCTCCCGTCCGTGCTCGGCGGCCTTCACGGCGTCGGCGGCCGTGAACACGACGGCGCCCTGCGCCGCACCGGGCGAGGCGGCGACCCCGCGCGCGATCACCGCGTACTGGACCGAGGGGTCGAAGGTCGGATGCAGCAGCGCCTCGAGCGCGGCCGGGTCGAGCGTGCTGAGCGCCGCGGCCTCGCTCAGCAGGCCCTCGTCGACCGCGTCGCAGGCGAAGCGCAGCGCGGCCTGCGCGGGGCGTTTGGCATTGCGAGTCTGGAGCATGAACAGTCGCCCCTCCTCGACCGTGAACTCGGTGTCCTGCATATCGCGGTAGTGGCGCTCGAGCGTGTGCAGGATCTCCATCAGCTCGGCGTGCACCGACGGCATCAGCTCCGCGAGCTCGGCGATGTCGTGGGTGTTGCGTACGCCGCTGACCACGTCCTCTCCTTGGGCGTTGATCAGGAAATCCCCTGACGGCTCGGGAGCGCCGGTGATCTCATCGCGCGAGAACGCGACCCCGGACCCCGACGTATCGCCCTTGTTGCCGAACACCATCTGCTGCACGTTGACGGCGGTCCCCCAGTCGTCGGGGATCCGGTTGATCCGCCGGTAGGCGATGGCGCGCTCGCCCTTCCACGAGTCGAACACCGCCCTCACCGCAGCATCGAGCTGCGCACGCGGATCCTGCGGGAACGGCTCGCCGGTGCTCCCCTCGAGCAGGCGCTTGAAGCGATCGACCAGCTCACGTAGGTCAGCGGTCGTCAGCTCGAGGTCGTGGCTCACCCCACGCGTCGCCTTCACCTCAGCGATCGCCGCCTGCAGTCGCTCCCCCGGCACGCCGCGCACGACGTTCGCGAACATCTGCACCAGCCGCCGGTATGAGTCCCAGGCGAACCACTCGTTGCCGGTGGCGCGCGCGAGCCCGTCGACCGAGTGATCGCTCAAGCCCAGGTTGAGCACGGTGTCGAGCATCCCCGGCATCGATTCCCGGGCGCCTGAGCGAACCGAGACGAGCAGCGGATCCTCGCTGTCGCCGAGCTTGCGGCCGACCCGCTGCTCGAGCCGCTCCAGCGCCGCGTCGATCTGAGTCTGAAGCCCGTCGGGATACGTCTGATCGCCGTTCATGTACTCGACGCACGCCTCGGTCGTGATCGTGAATCCCGCGGGGACTCGCTCGGCGCCAAGGATCCTCGTCATCTCGGCAACGCCCGCACCCTTGCCGCCGAGCAGCTCGCGCATCTCGCGGGAGCCCTCGGTGAACTCGTAGACGTACTTGTGCTCGGCCATCGCTCTCCTTGCGGCCAGACTAGTTCAGGGACAACCCGGCGGCTCGGCCTCGAGCCACGATCTGCGTCGCCTGCTTGCGCATCGCCTCGTCGATCATCGCACCGTCGAGCAGCACCGCGCCGCGACCATCGGCACGCTCGGCGCGCTGCAGCTCCTCGAGCACGGCGGATGCCTGCTCGAACTCCGCCGGCGTCGGAGAGTACACCTCGTTCAGTGGGGCGATCTGGCCGGGATGGAGGGCCCACTTGCCGTCGTAGCCGAGACTGCGTGTCCGCTCCGCCCACGCGCGCATCCCATCCAGATCGGCAACCTCGAAATAAGGCCCGTCGATCGCCTGGACGCCGGCGTCGCGCGCCGCGATGAGTACCGTCTGGAGCACGTGGCCCCACCGTCCTCCAACGCCCAGGTTCCCGTCTCCGAGCGGGTATCCGAGCGAGGCCGCGAGATCGGCGTAGCCGACGATTAGCGTCTCCACCCGCTCGCTGGCTCGCGCGCTGTCGTGGATCCGCGTCAGGCCGGTGGCGGTCTCGATCAGGAGCTCCAGCGCGAGCGGTTGCTCACGTCCCGTCTCCCGCTCGACCATTCCCGCCAGGCGGGCGACGAACTCCACGTCCGCGGGCCCCTCGACCTTCGGAATAACCAGCCCCGAGAGCCGGTCGCCGGCGCTCTCGATCAGCTCTATCACGTCACGATGGCACCACGGGCTCGTGGCTGCGTTGATTCGCACCACAACAGTCGGCGCGAGCCACTCACCGCTCGCCAGCGCAGCACAGACCTGCCCACGTGCCTGAGCCTTCAGATCGGCGGTAACGGAGTCCTCGAGGTCGATGATGACCTCGTCGGCCGCGAGCGCGCGGGCCTTGTCGAGCATCTTGACCGATGCGCCTGGCACCGAGAGACAGGAGCGCCGAGCGCGCATCGGGTGATCATATAGAGACGATGAGAACAGACATCTGGCCTTGCGATATGGGCTAGGCTACGCAGCCGCGGGAGGCCGGAGCAGGCACCGGCCACAATGCCTACAGGGAGATACATGCTGCAAGCGCCGGAGCGGATCAGGGTCGGCGGCCCGTACTTCGAGGATTTCGAACCCGGACAGGTGTTCGATGACGCCCCGGCGCTCACGGTCACGTCGGGCCACGTCGCGCTGCACCAAGCGCTCACCGGTGACCGCCTGAGGCTCGCGCTCGACGCCGAGCTGAGCCGCTCGGTTACCGGCCGCGACGGTCAGCTGGCCCATCCCAACCTCGTATGCGACATCGCGATCGGCCAGTCGACGGGACCCACGCAGCGCGTGCTCGGCAACCTTTTCTACCGCGGACTCGTGCTTCTCCGCCCCGTGTTCGTGGGTGACACCTTGCGCACCACCACACAGGTCGTCGGCTTGCGGCAGAACCGCGCCCGCGAGGGGCGGCCGGGGACCGGTCTCGTCGTGCTGCGGATCCGGACAGTCAATCAGCGCGGCGAACCAGTGCTCGACTTCTGGCGCTGCCCGATGATTCCGCTGCGGTCCTCCGACTCGCAGACGGGGCACGCAGACAGCTTCGATCACATCCCGCAGGATCTTGACATGGGCGAGGTCCGGGCGGCTGTACCGGCAGAGTGGAAGCTCGAGCGCATGCGCGAGCAGGTTCCTGGTGAGTATTTCGCCGAGCTCAGGGAAGCGACCGTATGGGAGATCGAGGGCCGCGACACGGTGACCGCCGCCCCCGAGCTCGTGCGCCTCACGCTCAACCTCGCCTACGCGCACTCCGATGCGGGCGCCAGCTCCCGCGGTCGCCGGCTCGTGTACGGCGGGCACACGATCTCCCTGGCGGCATCACACACCACCCGCGCGCTTCCCAACCTGGCGTCGATCATCGCCTGGCACGGCTGCGATCACCTCGCTCCGGTGTTCGAAGGCGACATCCTCGGCACCGAGCTGACGCTCGACGGCAAGCACGCCCTCGCCGACGGTGGGCTCGTCGATCTGCACGCCGTCGTGTTCGCCGACCGCGCCGATGGGAGCGCCGAGCATGAGCCGGTGCTCGACTGGCGTTTCGTGGGGCTGATGGGATGACCGGAATCCTCGCCGGCATGCGGGTGGTTGAAGGCTCGGCGTTCGTCGCCGCGCCGCTCGGGGGAATGACGCTCGCCCAGCTCGGCGCTGATGTGATCCGGTTCGACCCGATCGGCGGCGGCCTCGACTACACCCGCTGGCCGATCACCGACGAGGGGAAGAGCCTGTTCTGGGCCGGGCTGAACAAGGGCAAGCGCTCGATTCAGATCGACCTCGGCACCGGACGCGGGCGCGAGCTGATCCAGGAGCTGGTGACCGCACCGGGTCCCGACGGCGGCCTGTTCCTGACCAACTTCCCGCTCCGCGGCTGGCTCGACGAGGCCGCGCTCGCGGCCCGGCGCCCCGACCTGATCACCGTCAATATCACCGGCAACTACGACGGCTCCTCGGCCGTCGACTACACCGTCAATCCGGCGACCGGCTTCCCATGGGCAACCGGGCCACGCCACGTCGCCGTTCCGTTCAACCACCTGCTGCCGGCGTGGGACGCGATCACCGGCACACTCGCCGCCACCGGCCTCCTGGCGGCGGAGCGCCACCGCCGGCTCACGGGCGCCGGCCAGGTGGTGCGCGTGGCGCTCTCGGATGTCGCGCTCGCGATGGTCGGCAACCTCGGCAAGATCGGCGAGGCACAGATCAACCAGCGCGAGCGCCCGAAGGACGGCAACTACCTATACGGAGCGTTCGGGCGCGACTTCACGACCAAGGAAGGCCGGCGGATCATGGTCGTAGCGCTCACGCTCCGGCAGTGGCAGAACCTGGTCAAGGCGACTGGGCTGGCGGAGGCGTTCACGACCTGCGAGAAGATGCTCGACGTCGACCTCACCAAAGAGGGCGACCGCTTCGTCGCGCGCGAGGTGATCGGGGCGATCCTGAAGCCGTGGACGATTTCCCGCACGCTCGAGGAGATCCGCACGATCTTCGACGCGCACGACGTCTGCTGGGGTCCGTACTGGACCTTCATGGAACTGGTCGAGAACGACGAGCGCTGTTCCCCGGCGAACCCGATGTTCCAGGAGGTCGAGCAGCCCGGCATTGGCACCTATCTGATGCCGAGCAGCCCCCTGAACTTCGCGAGCTCCGAGCGGCTGCCCCCGCGTCGCGCACCGCTCCTGGGCGAGCACACCGACGAGGTGCTCGCCGACGTGCTCGGGCTGACCGACGCCGAGATCGGCCGTCTGTACGACGACGGGATCGTCAGCGGACCAGTCTCAGTCGGCTGACCAGTCTCAGGCGGCGGACCGCCGGGGTAGCGCAGAAGTGACCTTCGGCGCCCGCAGCCAGACTAACCGCTGCCCGGCGTGACGCGATACGCGTCGAACACTGCGTCGATGTTGCGCAGCCTGTTGATCGCCTGATCGAGCGTGCGCGTATCACCGACCTCGACCACGAACCGGTTGCTGACCATCGGATGGTTGACCGCGCAGTGCGCATCGAGGATGTTGATGCCGGCCTCGGCGAACGTCCGCGACATGTCTTCGAGCAGCCGGTGGCGGTCCCAGCCGTCGACCTGGACCTCGACCCGGAATGACGTATCCGCGTCGCCGTCCCACGTCACCGTCGTGAAGCGGTCTGGGTCCTTCATCAGCACCGCGACGTTGGGACAGTCCTCGCGGTGGATCGTGATGCCGCGGCCGAGGGAGATGTAGCCGACGATCGGGTCGCCGGGAACGGGCAGGCAGCACTTGGCCATCCGCAGCATCACCTCGTCGATCCCGTCGACCGCGATCCCGTAGCGGGCGGAGGACGTTGCCGGACGGTCGCGACGGCGACGCGTCTTCATCAGGTCGTCGGTCGCGGTCGGCTCGGACTCGGCGGCCTCCCCCTGCTTGAGCAGCTGCATGATCTTGTTGACGACGACCTTTGCGGACACCTTTGCGCCGCCGACCGCGATGTAGAAGTCCTCTGCCTTGCGGAAGCCCATCTCTCGGATCACATCCGCGAGCAGAGGCGAGCCGACGATCTTCTGCGCCGGCAACCCCTGCTTGCGCAGCTGCTCCTGCAGCAGCTCGCGGCCGGTGTGCTCGGTGTCGCGGCGCGACTCGGCCTTGTACCACTGCTTGATCTTGTTGCGGGCGCGGGTCGTCTTGACGAGCGCGAGCCAGTCGCGCGAGGGGCCGCGCTCGCGCTTGGAGGTCAGGACCTCAACGATGTCGCCCGAGCGCAGCTGGTAGGACAGCGGCACGATCTTCCCATTGACCTTCGCGCCGACGCAACGATGGCCGACGTCGGTGTGGATCTCGTAGGCGAAATCCAGTGGTGTCGCGCCGGCTGCGAGCGACTTGACTTCGCCCTTGGGCGTAAAGACGAACACCTCGTCCTCGAACAGATCGACCTTGAGCGTCTCCATGAACTCGCGCGGATCGGACATGTCCTGCTGCCAGTCGAGCAGCGAGCGCAGCCACTTCAGCTTGCCGTCCTGGTCGCGCTGAGCCGCGGCACCACTGGTGCCGTCCTCCTTGTACATCCAGTGCGCGGCGACCCCGAACTCGGCCAGGTCGTGCATCTCGCCGGTCCTGATCTGGATCTCGAGAGGTCTCCCCTCGGGCCCGATCACGGTGGTGTGAAGCGACTGGTAGAGGTTGAACTTCGGCATCGCGATGAAGTCCTTGAACCGCCCCGGCAGCGGCTTCCAGAGCGAGTGGATCACGCCGACCGCGCCGTAGCAGTCCTTGACCGAGGAGACGATCACGCGCATCGCCGTCAGGTCATAGATCTCGTTGAACTCGCGGCCCTTCTTCGTCATCTTCGCGTAGATCGAATAGAAGTGCTTGGCGCGCCCTGAGATGTCGGCCTCGATCCCGACTTCGGCGAGCTCCTTGCTCAGGTAGTCGCCGGCCTGGTTGACGTAGCGCTCCCGCTCGGTGCGCTGCTGCGCGACGAGGCCCTTGATGTCGTTGTACTTGCGCGGGTGCAGCGTCTGGAAGGCGAGGTCCTCGAGCTCCCATTTGATCGCGTGGATGCCGAGCCGATGCGCGATCGGCGCGTAGATGTCAAGCGTCTCGCGGGCCTTCTCGATCTGCTTCTGCTTCGGCATCGCGCTGATCGTGCGCATGTTGTGCAAGCGGTCGGCGAGCTTGATCAGGATGACCCGGATGTCGGTGGCCATCGCCACCATCATCTTGCGGTAGTTCTCGGCCTGGGCCTCGTCGCGCGACTGGAAGGTGAGGCCAGTCAGCTTCGTCACCCCGTCGACCAGGCCGGCGATCTCCTCGCCGAACTCCTCGGTTACCTGCTCCAGCGATGCAGAGGTGTCCTCGACGGTGTCGTGCAGCAGCGCGGCGCACAGCGTCTCGGTGTCGAGCCGCATCCCCGCGCAGATCTTGGCGACTCCCACCGGGTGGGTGATGAAGTCCTCACCCGAGCGGCGCAACTGATCGGCGTGATGGACGCAGGCGAAAACGAATGCGTCCTCCACCTTGGCCTGGTCGATCGCCACGGCTGACTGCTCGGCGTGCTCTTCGACGATGGCGAAGAGGTCACCGAGCAGGCTGCGCTCCTCGTCGGTGAGCTCCGCGCGATCAACCTCGCCCGCGACCTTGTGCTCGACGCGGTCGACCTGGCGCCAGCCGCTCGGCAACAGCGTCGCACGGGCCAGCCTTCCCTCCGTCGGGCTCCGGCCACTCTGGCCGTCGGGTCGACGATCGCCAGAACCGCCCGCAGGCCCACCAGGCGCGGTCTTCGACCGGCCTAGGCGCTTCGTCGGGCTTTTTCGCTGATCAGGTATCGCCGTCCATCCTCGTACCGTTGAGAGTAGACCCTGAAGGCCGGCGAGCGCTCCAGCGCGGTGGGTGCCGCGCCCGCGATGGCGAGGGCCGGCAGATCCCGGTCGAGGCTGACGAGCTCCAGCTCCGCGAGCACCCGGATCAGCCGACCGGCCAAGCGCGCCGGACGGCCATACGGACCATCGCCACGAAGCAGGTGCTCGAGCTCCCCGCCGACCGCCCTCCCCAGCTCCCTGAGTCCCCGGTAGAGGGCGACGAGCGAAGCGCGGAGTCCGTACTCCAGCTCGTGCATCTGCTCCGCAAAGCGTAGCTCAGCATCGCCCCAAGCCAGGTGCGTATATCCAGGCGCAACGCGATGCAAACGGGCCCGGAGCGCTTCGTCGCTGCTCACGGCCAGCGGCGGATCGAGCGCCACAACGTGCGCGAACCCCTCAGCCAGCGCCGGATCGTTGCCGAGAGCGTGATACGAGCAAAGCGAGAAGCCGCCGGTGCGGGAGCTCAGCCCCTCCAGCCTGCGCGGCACGTCAGCGCAAACCGCAAGCACCGGCCCTCCGATCGAGAGCGCGTCGGCGAGCACCGCGAGTGGGCTCTCGCCGCGTCGGTCGAGGACCACGCGCTGCGGTTCACCCACGGGGTAGTCGATGACGATCTGGCCATCGAGCTCCGAAAGTGCTGCTGCCACGTATTCGCTCGGCTCACCCAGCACCTCGATCGGCTCCCGGGCCGACTCGCGCGCCTGACGCAGGACCAGGCGCGGCTCGACGGCGCCGCGCCAGGTGTTCCGCTCCAGGCGGAAGGTCCCGTCGACCGGGACGCCGCACGGCACCCCCAGCGATCCGCCGCATCCGAACGCGACGGCCCCCGCGCGCCCGCCACCGGACCGGACAGAAAAGCGGGCGTGCTTGCCCTCCCCCATCGGGCGCACGTCCTCGAATCTTCCGCCGGGAACGAGCAGCCTGGCGGCCGGATTCCCGGCGCCGCACGGCTCGAGGAGCTCGAGCTCCTCCGCGAGCGCAAGGCCGAGCTGCGCTCCCGATGCGACTGCGTCGACGCGCTCTACCGGCACCAGCTGCTCCGGGGTCAGGGTGAGTGCCGCGTGCTCCTCGATTGCCTCCCGGAACGCGTCCACGCGGTCGCGGTCGATCGTCAGCCCGGCGGCGGCGCGGTGCCCTCCGTACCGGACGAGCTCGCCGGCGCTCGCATGTAGAGCGCCGAGCAGGTCGAAACCGGGGATGCTCCGCCCGGACCCGGTGCCGGCATCACCGTCGAGCGAAATCAGGATCGCCGGGCGGTGATGGCGCTCGGCCACGCGCGAGGCGACGATTCCGATCACTCCGGGATGCCATCCGTCGGCCGCGAGCACGTAGGCGCTGCGCTCGCCCAACTCGGTAGCAAGCGCCTCAGCCTCCCAGAGGATCCGCTGCTCGACGGCGCGGCGCTCGGCGTTGGCGCCGTCGAGTTCTGCCGCGATCTCATCGGCGCGGGCGCCGTCCTCGGTCAGCAGCAGTTCGAGCCCGGCGTCCGCGCGGCGGATCCGGCCGGCTGCGTTGATCCGCGGCGCGAGGCGGAACCCGACCGCACCTGCGTCGAGGTCACCCGGATCGACGCGGGCGACTGCCATCAGCGCCCTCAGACCCGGCTTGGAGGTGTTCGCGAGCTCGCGCAGCCCCTCGCGCACGAGCCGCCGGTTCTCTCCCACAAGCGGGACCACGTCTGCGACCGTGGCTAGCGCGACGAGCTCGATGTCGGCTGCGGCCGTCGGCGCTCCGAGGGCCTGCGCGAGCTTGAAGGCGACGGCGGTCCCGCAGATCTCGGGGAAGGGATATCCACACACGGCCGGGTGCACGATCGGCGCGTCGGGCAGCCGTCCGTCCGCGCGCGGGCTGTGATGATCGGTGACGATCACGTCGATCCCGGCCGCGCGGGCAGCGGCGACCTCATCGACGGCCGTGATCGCGCAGTCGACGGTGATCAGCAGGCCGGTGCCGCGCGCGGCCAGGCGCTCCACCGTCGTCATCGCCAGTCCGTAGCCGTCATCGATCCGGCTCGGCAGAAACCAATCCACGTTCGCCACGGGATGTTCGCCGCCAGGCGAACTCCCAATGGCCCGCAGGGCCACGGGATGTTCGCCGCCAGGCGAACTCCCAATGGCCCGCAGGGCCACGAGCGCGCGGAGAGCACGAACGAGGATCGCCGTCGCACATACGCCATCGACGTCGTAGTCGCCATGCACCGTGATCCGCGTACCAGCCCGCACATGTCGGTGGATCAGCGCCGCGACCTGATCGATGCCGAGGAACGCATTCGGCTCGTAGATCTCGTCCGCGGCCAGGAACGCCCGCGCGGCAGCCGGGTCAGCGAGCCCACGCCGCACGAGCACCTGCCCAAGCACGTGGCTGACGCCAAGCTCGCGCTCGAGCGCACACGCCGCATCAAGGTCATACGGCAGGATCTCGAGCCGCGGCAGCGGCGGGCGCGAAGCCGCGATCGGCTCGACGGGCTTGTCGGCGGCTGGCGGCTCGTCGGAGGCGGGCGGCTGGTCGGAGGCGGGCGAGGCCGGCGAACGGGCAAGGACAACCATGCCCCCAGATTAGGTACGACCGGGGACGGATCCCTGCAGCGCGCCCGCCGCGTCACGCGGGCGCTACCGGCTCGGCACGGAGGCGTCACAGAAGCCGCGCTCCGAGGTACTTAAGCCCAAGACCTCACGGGGTCGTGATGAGAAATGAACAATGGTTGTCGAGAACTCAGCACGCCCCCGTCGCGACGCCTCCGAATAACACCCGGAGGTCCCCACCGCGAGCCCGTACCGATACGTCCGTCCGGCGGGACCTCCAATCCGGAGGTCCGCACCGCAAGCCCAAACCGCCACCCAACGCGGCCTCAGGACCGCCACCCGAGCCCGCCCCAGCTACGACTCCGGACCGCCACCCCCGTCCGCGTCCTGAGGACGACGCCGGCGGTGGAAGATCCCCTCCACCCGCGACATGTCGCGCTCGGCGGCCGCGAGCGGCGCGGTGACCTGGAGGAGGAGGTTGATCTGATCGGTGAGCTTTGAAACGGAGTCCGTCAGAGGAACGAGCGATTGCGCGAGTGCCTCCACCACCTCGACGTGGCGCTCGGCGGACTCGCAAGTCCGGTGCATCACCGCGATCATCTCGTCGAGCTTCGCCTCCACCGCCGCCGGCGAACGTGCTTCGACATCGGACTCGACGTGCTCGGCCGCGCCGATCGCGGAGCGAAGCGTGCCTTTGACCATGTCGAGCATGCCGCGCCTAGCTCAGCCCGATCTCGGTCGACTGCTGCGCGCGCTCGCGCCGCGAGCCTTCGAAGTAGACGATCGCCATCCCGATCAGGGCGCCCGGGATCGCCTCCAGCGCGGTGCCCAGATCGAGCGCGTGGCGCCCGGGGACGTGGAACCCGCTGACGATGAACCCGAACAGCACGGCCCCGAGCAGCGCGCCGACGAACGCGCCGACGATGCCGCCCCAATAGTGGTCCGGGAGCCAGACCGTGAAGTGCCAGAGGGCCAGGCCCATCATGACCCACGCGAGCAATCCCATCAGTCGTCCCTTCGCAGATCGTTGTCGAGTCGTAGCTCGAGCGTCATCGGCGCCTCCCGTGGCGGCGACCCCGTGCTCCTGGCTTGCGCTGCGGCGGCTTGCTCTTCGGCATCGGCGCGACGCCGTCGTTCTCGGCGATGTCGGGAGCGGGGGCTGGATGCCCCGCGTCCGCGTCCGCGGCGGCGGCGCCGGCTGCGGCGGCGCCGGCTGCGGCGGCTGCGGCGGCGCCGGCTGCGGCGGCTGCGGCGGCTGCGGCGGGTGTCGGGTCAGTCCGCGGGACCTCGCCTTCGCCGGGCGACTCGGTCGCCCCCCCCGCGTCCGCGTCGCGCGGCAGTTCACGGCTCGGCTCAGGCGCCGTGGTGCCGGCCCCCGGCCCGTTGCTGCGTTGCGGCGGCTTGGTGCCGGCCCCCGGTCCGTTTGTGCGGGGCTGCGGGCCGTTCGCGCGCGGCTTAGGCTTCGGCTTCGCGCGGGGCGCCGGTGCGTCAGCCCCCGAGGTGTGCGCCAGTCGCTTCGTCAGCGTCGAGGTGCTACGCCCGCGGCTCTCCTCGAGCTCGAGATCGCGCTTCATCTGCTCGAACTCGGCCGCCGACACGGTCTCGGGCTCGGGAGCCGTGAGGCGGCCGGTGCGGCGCACCTTCGTCGGCGTCGGATCGACATCCTGGCGCGCATCCGCGTATGCAGGCACCTCTCCGAACTCCTTCGCGATCCGCCGGCGCCGGCTCACGAACTGATGCTCGCGTTCCTTCCAGTGCGTGAGCACCGGCGAGGCGATGAAGATCGACGAGTATGCACCCGAAGCGACGCCGATCAGCAGCGCGAAGGCGAAGTCCTGGAGCGTCTCGTTGCCGCCGAACAGGAGCAGCGCGACGATCGGCATCAACGTGCAGAACGTCGTCGCGAGTGACCGCGTCAGCACCTCTGACATCGAGCGGTTGACGATCTGAGAGAACGCGGCGCGCGGCATCCGCGGAATGTTCTCCCGCACGCGGTCGAAGACGATGATGGTGTCGTACATCGAGTACCCCAAGATGGTCAACAGCGCGGCCACTGTCGCTGTGCTCACCTCCCGACCCGTCAGCGCGTAGACGCCCGCGGTGATCAAGAGGTCGTGCATCAGCGCGATCAGTACCGGCACCGAGAACTTCCACTGGAACCGTAGGGCGATGTAGGCCGAGATCACCAGCAGCGAGGCGATGATCGCCTCGATCGCGCTGTCGGCCACCGTCTTACCGAAGGTCGGCCCAACTGACGTCTGGTCGAACGTCTTCGGGGGACCGCCGAATTTGTCGCCGAGGTCGGTCTCGAAGGTACCGGTGGCGGCGGGAGTCAGCTTCTTGGTCGAGATCTGGAAGACATACTTACCGAGCGACTTGTTGGTGATCTGCTGGACCTCCGCGTCGCCGGCGCCGAGCGAGCTCAGGATCGTCTGGATCTGCTTTTGCGTCGCGGGCTTCTGCAGGCTGGTGCTGATCCGCGTCCCGGAGGTGAAGTCGATTCCCAGATTCAGCCCCTTGGCGCCCACCGCAAGCGCGCCGATCAGCAGGATGCAGCCTGACATCGTGAAGAAGTACTTCGATTTGCCCATGAAGTCGAAGCGCCAGGTCCGCTTCGGCTTGGCGGCGCCGATCGCCGTAGGCGTGCCGATCGCGCGCGAGTTGCCCATCGTGCTCAGGATCGCCTGCGTCGCCATCACAGCCGTGAACAGGGACACCATAGTGCCGACGCCGAGCGTGAAGGCGAAGCCCTGAACATCCGAGGTTGCGAGCACGAACAGGATGAACGCGGTCAGCAGCGTGACGACGTTGGCGTCGACGATCGCCGTCAGGCCCTTCTTGTAGCCCTCGGCGATGCCGGCGCGGACCGACCTCCCGGCGCGCACCTCCTCCTTGACACGCTCGAAGATGACGATGTTCGCGTCGGCGGCGACGCCGATCGTGAGGATCAGACCGGCGATACCCGGCAACGTCAGCGTGACCGGGATCAGCTTCAGTAGGGCGAAGAAGTAGATCGCGTAAACGAACAGCGCGGCGGTGGCGATCAGCCCGAGCACGCGGTAGAAGGTGAGTAGGAAGATGATGATCGCGATCAGGCCGACGAGCCCCGCGATCAGACCCTCGTGCAGCGCCTGGGTGCCGAGCGTGGCCGAAACCTGCGAGGAGGAGATCAGTCGCAGGTTGATCGGCAGCGCGCCGTCCTGTAGCAGCGTCGCGAGGTCCTGGGCGCTCGTGCTCGTGAAGCCGCCGGTGATGTCGGCGCCGTTGCTGCCGCTGATCCCGTCGGGATACTGGTGGTAGTCGATCGACGGGACGGTGATCAGCTTGCCGTCGAGGGCGACCGCGAAGTGCTGGTCGTAGGTCTGTCCCGGCGGACTGAGGAATCCCCGCTTTGCGATCCGATTGGTGACGTTCGAGAACTCCGTTTGCCCCTTGGATGTGAAGGAGAACTGAACGTCGGGGTTCCCGGACTGGTCGGTGCTCTCCTGCGGGTTGGTGATGTCCGTGCCCTGGAGCGCGAAATTGTCCTTGAGCACATAGAACTGCGCCAGCGGCGAGTTGATCGCCGTGGGCTTGGTGGAATCGGCGTCGACTGCCTGCAGCACGACCGTTCCCTGCGGCACCGTCAGCAGCTTGCCGTCGGTTAGCGTCACCTTGTTGCCGAAGGCGCTGGTGAGGTCCTCCTTGATGTACTGGACGCTGCTCTCAGGACCGGCGAGCAGGCAGTGCGCGCCGACCACGGGGGTCGAATGCTGCGCCTGCGCTGCGGCCGTGCACGCGGCGCTACCGGGCGCGCCGAACAGGTAGTACACCGGGCCGTAGTGACTCTGGCTCGTGGACTTTGGAGCAACGGGCTGCTTTTGCGCCAGCGTCACCGCCTGGTAAAGCCCGAGGCTCCCTACGCCGGGGCTCCCCGGGGCGGCCCCCGAGTCGCCCTGGCTGATCAGGACGGCGGCGGGATCCTGAGTCTGCAGCTGGCCCGCGACGGTCTTGCCGACGTCCGGTCCGCTCGTGACAAGCGCGTTCGCCTCCCAGTCGTAGAAGTAGAGCTGCGCAGTCGTGCCGACCTGCTGCTGCGCGCGCTGCAGGTCCGAGATGTCGGGCAGGCCGACTGTGATCTGGTTTTGGCCGGAGGTCTGGATCTCCGGCTCGGCGACGCCGAGCTGGTCGATCCGCTCGCGCATGATGTCGACCGCTGTGTTCAGCGCCGCCGGGGTGACCTTCGGCACCTGCGCCGAGGGCTCGCCCTGGTAGATGAGCTCGACGCCGCCCTTCAGGTCCAGCCCGAGCACAGTCTTCTGCGTCAGGATCACCGCGAACGAGGCGGCGACCAGCCCGGCGACCAGAAGCAGAATGAAGCCGTTGCGCTGGCGGTCGGTCATGGCGTGAGGTGGTGCGTCCGGGAGATCATGGCCCGATTCGCGCGCGGTGATCGAAGGACGGCTGGACGGGTGAGCTTGATACGACTGGCTGGCATGTCGCCGGCCTTAGTTTCGCCGCCGCGAAGCGACTCAGGACTGAGCGAAGTTTCACTTTAGCCGATGCTCGCCGCTCCACCGCCGAGCATCGCTAGTGGTGGTTCGCCGGTGTGAGCACGATCAACAGCCCACCGTTCTCGTCATCGTATGCTGGGAACAGGTCCGCAACAGCCCTGGTCGTGTGGGTGAGCGCGGGTCCCGCGGTCACCTCGACGGGCTTGCCCTGGACGCGCACCTCCCATTCGAGTGCCGTGCCGACGTGGTCGGTGCCGTCCTCGAACTTAAGTCCCAGCGCCTCGGCGACTGGTTGCCCGATCACCTGCTCGGTCTTCAGCCCCGTCAGCTCGAACGAGCCTTTGCCGCAGTCGAGCACTTTGCCGTCGGCATCGATCGCGAAGAAAGCGGCATTGGGCGCCGGGTAGTAGTCGTCGAGCAGCTCGAACATGTAGCCAAAGCCGCATTTCTCGCAGCCTCGCGTCTCGCGACGGAAGCCGGCGGTCCGGTCGGCGGCCATCAGCCGGTGACCGCAGTGGGGGCATATGAAGTGGTACTCGTGTGGCATCGGCGTGAGGATAGACGGCCGCGACGGTGGACCGGCCGCCCCCGGCGACGACGGTGAACCGGCCGCCCCCGCCGCTACATCAGTGTCAGCGGTCCCGGCGCATCCAACCCGAGATGGTCGAATGCCCGCCGTGTCGCCGCCCGCCCGCGTGGGGTGCGCTCGAGCAGGCCGCACTGGAGCAGGTACGGCTCGTACACGTCCTCGATCGTGTCCTGCTCCTCGCCGACCGATACGGCAAGCGTCGAAAGGCCGACTGGACCGCCGCCGAACTTTTCGCACAGCGCGTGGAGGATCTCGCGGTCCAGGCGGTCGAGCCCAAGCATGTCGACCTCGAGCAGGTCGAGCGCATCCGCGGCCAGCGACCCGGTGATCACGCCGTCGCCGCGGACCTCCGCGTAGTCGCGCACACGCTTGAGCAGCCTGTTCGCCACCCGGGGCGTCCCGCGGCTGCGGGAGGCGATAGCGTGAGCGCCGTCATCCTGCAAGGAGACCTCGAGCAGCCGTGCTGAGCGCCGCACGATCCGCGCGAGCTCGTCGGGTCCGTAGTGCGCGAGACGGTGCTGGATCCCGAACCGGTCGCGCAGCGGTGTCGTCAACAGCCCCGTCCGCGTGGTCGCGCCGATCAGAGTGAACGGCGGCAGATCTAGCGTCACCACCCTGGCGCCTGCCCCCTGGCCGACTGTGATCGGCAGGCAGCCGTCCTCCATCGCTGGGTAGAAGGTCTCCTCCAGCGCGCGCGGCAGGCGGTGGATCTCATCGACGAAGAACACCGCTCTCGGCTCGAGCGCCGTCAGGAACGCCGCGATGTCGCCCTTCCGCTCGAGCGCTGGGCCGGCGGTCTGCACGAACGGCACGTCGAGCTCGAGCGCCACGATTTGCGCGAGCGAAGTCTTGCCAAGCCCCGGGGGGCCCGCCAGCAGGACGTGGTCAAGCGCCTCGCCACGGGAAGCGGCCGCCGCGATCGAAACCCTCAGCTGATCCTTCAGCCGCTCCTGGCCGACGAAGTCCTCGAGCCGCCGCGGTCGCAGCGAGCGCTCGAGCTCGTCCTCCTCCACAAGCGCCTGCGGCGCCTGGATCCGCGGGCCGCCGGACATGCCGCCCGACATGCCGCCGGCCATCATCGGCGCGCGGTCCTGAGCGCATACGCGATCAGGTCCTCGGCGCGGTCGCCCTCCGCCCCGTCGAGCAACTCGTCGACCTCTAGCGGAGCGAAGCCGAGGCCGATCAGGCCTTCGCGCGCCAGCGATCTCGGGTCATCGAGGCGGCTGATCGAGATCGAGGAGCTCTCAGGGAGCGTGACGCCGACCTTCTCGCGGAGCTCGACGATGATGCGCTCGGCGGTCCGCTTGCCGATGCCGGGTACCGCCTGGAAACGCGCGGCATCGCCGGCCGCGAGCGCTGCGAACAGGTCGCGCGGCGCGCCGGCGGAGAGGACGGCCAGGGCCACTTTCGGGCCGACCGATTGAACGCCGAGCAGCATCAGGAACAGCTCCCGCTCCTCCTCGGTCGCGAATCCGTACAGCGCGAGAGCGTCGTCGCGCACCACCAGATGCGTGTGGAGCAGGATCTCGTTGCCGATCGCGGGAACGTGACGGAGCGTCTCACTGGAGACCGACAGGCGGTAGCCGACACCGCCGCAGTCGATCACCACGTGATCGGAACGGCGAACAGCCACGCGACCAGAGAGCAACGCGATCACAGCGACGCGACCGCCTGCATCAGCGGCATCCGGTTCGCGTCACAGATCGCGACCGCGAGCGCGTCCGCCGTATGGTCCGCCTTTGGCGGCTCGGGCAGGGCAAGCAGGCGGGCGACCATCCGCTGGACCTGGTCCTTGGCGGCTCGTCCGTTCCCGCAGACGGCCCCCTTGACCTGTTGCGGCGTGTAGGAACGGCACGGCACCCCTCGCATCCCGGCTGCGAGCAGCACCACTCCGCGTGCCTGCCCGACGGCGAACGCGGTGCGAACGTTGGCTCCGAAGTAGAGCTGCTCGATCGCGAGCGCGTCCGGCGAGTGCTCGTCGAGCAGCTCCCCGACGCGGGCGTGGATCTGCGCCAGCCGTCGCTCGAGCGCGAGCGCGGCAGAAGTCTCGATCACGCCGCCGTCAAGGGCGCGCAGGCGCGAGCCGACGCTCAGCACGACGCCGTAGCCGGTGCTCGCGGTGCCCGGATCGATTCCGAGGACGATCATGAGCTTGACATTCTGCGTCTGCCGCCGGACGCCTTCTAAATCCAAGCGAGGGCACCGGGGAGGCGAAGCCTCCCCCCACCCGGGATGTTCGCCGCCAGGCGAACTCCCAAGGGAGGCGAAGCCTCCCCCCACCCGGGATGTTCGCCGCCAGGCGAACTCCCAAGGGAGGCGAAGCCTCCCCCCTGTCTCCAGCTCAGCCCGGAATCTGCCGATACGAAAGCGAATGTTCGGACAAGGGCATCACGAGGCGTTGCTCAATGAAGTCGAGCAGCTACGCGAACGCCTCCGGGAGCTCGAAGCCGAGCATGCCCGAGGACTTCGGCTCGACTCCGTGACCGGACTGCTCTCCGCCCGCGCGCTGAGGGGACGCCTAGCGGAGGAGTGCGAGCGCGCCCGGCGCTACCAGCGCCCCCTGTGCGTCGCCGTGCTGGCCGTGGACGACTTCGAGGCGCTCGAGCTCCGGCACGGGTTCAAGGCCGGCGACGAGCTCGTGATTGCGGTCGCCCGGCACTTGCGCGCCTCGACTCGGTCCCATGATCTGGTGGGACGAACCGGAAGCGCCGAGTTCACGGTGCTGCTGCCCGACACCGACGCCGCGGCGGCGCTGCCCGCGCTCGAGCGGCTGCTGGTGGAGCTCGAGCTGACCGGCGACGGGGCCATACGTGCTGCGGGAGCTTCGATGGGCATCGCGTCGCTGCAGCGCCGGATGAGCGCCGAGGGGCTGCTTGCGAGCGCGCGCCAGGCGCTCGGTCATTCGCGGGCTACCGGCGGCGGCCGGGCGACCGTCGCGGCCGAATCCGATGCGGTTCTCGACGCGGCCAAGGCTCCGCAGCGTGAGGCGATCGAGGCCCTCGCGGTAGCGCTGCTGGAGCGCGACCGCTACACCGGAGAGCATTCGCAGGCCGTGATCGACATGTCCGCCGCCGTCGCACGAACCCTGGGATGCAACGCGGTCGAGGTCGAGCGGGTCCGCTCGGCGGCGCTGCTGCACGACATTGGCAAAGTCGCGATCCCCGACGAGATCCTCCACAAGGCCGGCCCGCTCAATGACGACGAGTGGATGCTGATGCGCCAGCACCCGGTGATCGGGGAGCGCATCCTCCGGGTGCTGCCTGGCCTCGGCGCGGTCGCTCGGATGGTGCGACACGAGCACGAGCGCTGGGACGGCGGCGGTTACCCCGACGGGTTGAGCGGCATCCAGATCCCGTTCGGAAGCCGTGTCATCATCGCTGCCGACACGTACCACGCGATCACCTCGGACCGCCCCTATCGGGCGGCGAAGTCGCACGAGCACGCGGTCGAGGAGCTGACGCGCTGCGCGGGCACGCAGTTTGACCCGGACGTCACCGCCGCATTGATCGGGCACCTGTACGGACGCCGTCAGGCCGGGGTAATCACGGCCTGAGCAACGGCCGAGGCGAAGCCTGCCTCCGCCGCCCTACCGACCAACGCACGCGTTCTGAGTCGCGTCACCCGGCCTCGTGACACGGATCACCTTCCACGGACCGACGCGTGCGATCAGCTGCCCCCGGAGGCCACCGACGATGCGGGTCGGCGCCCCACCGTTGATCTGGTTGCGCCGTGCGAAGAAGGCGAGCGCCGGGCGACGCAGCGACGAGTCGATCTTGGTCACCGTGAGAACGTGTGTGAGCGGTACGCCGAGGACCCAGGCCGCGCTCGACTGCACCGAGTGATTGACGGCGGCGCGGCTTTGCGCGCACGGGAAGACCGCCTTCGCGCCACCCGCCGCTCGAATGGCCGCCACCATCTGGTTGTAGATCGTGACCGCGTCCGCTGACATCCTCTTCTCCGGCTCGGCCGCCGATACGCGGCCTGCGAAGAACGGGACCGCGACAGCCACGAGCGCCGCCGAGACCACGAGCGACGCCAACCCGCCGCCGGCCATCATTGCGAAGCGCGTAACCGCCACGCCGGCCAGCACGCACGCGACGGCCACGGCCGGAAGCATGAAACGCTCGAGGCCGGGATAGTGGTCGGCCGTCATCGCCTCGACGACGGCGACATAGGCAAGGCCGGCGCCGGCGAGCGACACGGTCAGCCAGTCGCGCTTTCGGATCGCGAGCAGCGTCACCGCCAACGCGGCGATGATCACCGGCCAAACGGTCAGGTTGGTGGCGCGCTTGAGGACCTCGAGCTCGGGGTGCGCACCAAGCTGGCCGTTGTAGAGCTGGGCGTGCTGAGACGACAGGAACGGCTCTCCAGAGGCGATCCAGGGCGGCACGAACCAGCCCACCGGAATCGCGACGATTCCCGCGACCAGCATCAGGCGCGTGGTCAGCCTGGGGTCCTTGAAGAAGAGCCACAAGGCGTAGAGGCCGACGAACAGACCGGCCTCGGGGCGCATCAGCGCGAGGGCTACGCCCGATAGGAATGCGGTGGTGCGCCGCCCCGCCAGGTGCCGCTCGATCGCAAACAGCGTCGCCGCGATCACCGTCGGCTCGGATGTTCCGCGGTACATGTAGTGCGTCCACTCGGAGGTGAGAAAGACGCCGAAGGCGGACAGCACGCCGGCGATTGGCCCCGCGAGCCGCCAACGCGAGGAGGAGGCGAGCCGCGATCCGAGCCGATATGCGACGAACAGGCCGAAAAGCCCGCCTACCCGCGCGGCGGCCACCCACAGCTTGGGCGCCGCGCCGAAGAACCCGAACACGGTCGTGAAGATGACCGGGAAGGGTTTCCATGACGGGCCGCCTCCAGTGATGAACGCCTCGTGGGGGCCGATGATGTGATGTGCCAGCTCACGGCCCCAGACGACCCACGAGAACGGGTCGTAGCTCGGCAGCGAGGGCAGCGTCAGCACTGACAGGACCCCCAGCACGACGCAGGCCACGAACCCGATCAGGGTCGGCGACGACAACGCCGAACGGACGCGGGAGCCCGCGGGGGCATCGGTGGGAGACTCAGAACCGGACGACCGCGAGGGCGGCTGGTCGGCGACAATCTGGCCTCCCGCATACTCGCGAGCGGGCATGAGACCGGCGGATTGTAGCGAGGCTCTGCGACCGCCAGCGTGCCGCGCGACCGCGACTCGCTTTAATCCGCGGGCTCCTCTCCGCCGGGCGCGAGCAGAGACCGGGCCTTGCCGCGCACGTCACTGACTCCCCTTGCCCCCGTCCACCGTCCGCTCGCTGACCGTAACCGTCCTTGTGGCGGTTTCGGTGGCTGCGAGCGCCGCCACTCCGGCCCGGGCACAGGCGCGGGTCCCGTCGAGTCCCGCCCGCGCGGCCGCCCGAGAGCAGCTGAGTGCGCCGGGACCCGTGTACCGGCCCGCGACGCCTGCGCTCGGGGCGCTGACCCGTGACGGGTGGACCGACCGCTACCTGCTCGGCGGCGGCTGGCTCTACCGCGCCGATGCTTTGGATGCGGGTGTGAGCCTGGGCTTCTGGCGGAACACGGCTGCGACGGCGGGATGGTCCAAGCTGACCGTGCCCAACGCGTACAACGCCGGCGATGACTCGACCGCGAGTTTCATCGGCTCCGTGGGCTGGTACCGCAAGGACTTCTACGTGCCCGCCGGGGGGGCTAGCGAACAGTGGCTGGTCCGCTTCGAGTCGGTCAACTACCGCGCCGAGGTGTGGCTGAACGGGCATCTGATCGGGAGCCACGTCGGCGCCTTTCTGCCGTTCGAGCTCGACTTGACCGGACTCAGGCCGCACGCTGTCAACCGGCTGATCGTGCGCGTCGACAACCGGCTCACGCCGCAAGACCTACCTTCCGGCCCGTACGGGTCCAAGGGGTCCGACGAGGTCGGGGGGTGGTGGAACTACGGCGGGATTCTCGGCGACGTCTACCTGCGCCCGGTGCGCGAGGCGAACCTCGAGGAAGTGATTGTCCGACCCGAGCTGCCATGTCCTCGCTGCGCAGCGACGATCGACGAGCAGGCGCTCATAACCAATGTGACCAGAGCGCCGATCCAAGTCGGGCTGCGCGGCTTCTTCGGCAGCCTGCCGATTGACTTCGGCGCGGCTACGATCGCGCCCGGAGCCACCTGGACGGCGCACGCCGAGGTCAGATTGCCCCATCCCCACCTGTGGGCCCCCGGTAGCCCCACGCTGTACCGCGCGAGCCTCACGCTCTCGGGATCGACCGGCCAGCGGCTTGCCGGGTACGTCACCTACAGCGGCATCCGCACCATCAAGGTGACCGCCGGCGGTCTGCTCGAGCTCAATGGACGCCGGCTGCAGCTGCGCGGCGTCGGGCTTCAGGAGCAGGCCGCGAGCACCGGCGGGGCGCTCAGCCCGGCCCAGATCGAGCAGCTGATCGACTGGGTCCGCTCGCTCGGCGCGGACCTGATCCGTGTCCAATATCCGGCCGACCCCTTGCTCGAGGAGCTCGCCGACCGGTACGGGATCCTGATCTGGTCGGAGATTCCCGTCTACCAGGTCCAGAGCAAGTACCTCGCGCAGGCGAGCACGGTGCAGCTCGCGTACACGATGCTCGAAGACAACATCCTCGACAACGAGAACCACCCGTCGATCTTGCTCTGGAGCATCGGCAACGAGCTCGCCACGCCCGCGACTGCGCCCGAGGCGAGGTACATCGCCGGAGCAGTGAAGCTCGCGCATCAGCTCGATCCAACGCGACCGGTCGGCCTCGCGGTGGAGGGCTGGCCGGGGGTTACCTGCCAGACGGCGTATGCGCCGCTCGACGTGATCGGGCTCAACGAGTACTTCGGCTGGTACGACGAAAACGACGGCGCCACCTCGGACCGCAACGGGCTAGGGCCGTACCTCGACTCGTTCCACGCCTGCTACCCCCGCCAGCCGATGTTCGTGAGCGAGTTCGGGTTCGAGGCCGGCAGCTCCGGGCCGGTCGAGGATCAGGGCACGTACGCGTTCCAGGCAAACTCGATCGCCTACCACCTGGGCGAGTTCGCGCAGAGGCCATATCTCGCCGGTGCGGTGTACTGGGCGTTACAGGATTTCGTCTGCCGCCCCGGTTGGGCGGGGGGCAACCCGTCCCCCGATCCGCCGATCTTCCAGAAGGGGTTGATCGACATGGACGGGAATCCCAAGCCGGCGTTCGCCGTCGTGCAGCAGTCCTACCGGGCGACCGTTCAGGTCGCCCCCCGCGCACGGCGAGTCAGCGCTCGAGGCGACAGCGGAGCAGGGTCCCGATGACCCGGAAGCCGTCGGCGGCGGTGAGCTTCTTGCCCTCTTCGTTCGAGCGTGCGCGGTAATGCACGGGCACCTCGAAGATCCGCTCGCCGCCCTGAACGAGGCGGGCGGTTATCTCGGGCTCGATCGCGAATCCACGGGAGCGCAGCGGCAGGCTGCGGAACACATCGGTCCTGATCATCTTGTGGCAGGTCATGATGTCGTGCAGGTAGACGTTGAAGAGGATGTTGCATGCGAGCGTCACCCCCTTGTTCCCCATCACGAACAGGAACGAGTGGCTGGTGTAGCCGTCGAATGCGCGCACGCCGAAAGAGGCGTTCGTGCGACCATCGATCAGCGGCGGCATCAGCAACGCAAGGTCGGCGGGGTCGTACTCGAGGTCGGCGTCGAAGATCGCCGCGTATTCCCCGTTGGCGTGCGTGAGCGCCGTTCTCACCGCGGCGCCCTTACCCTGGTTGACCGCGTGCTCGTAGAGCCTGACCCGGTCGTCCCACTCCCGCCCTCGGAGCAGCTCGCGTGTCCCGTCGGTCGAACCGTCGTCAACGACGATCAGCTCGAAGTCGCTGGGGAGCTTCGTCTCGAGGACCTCGGTGATCGCCTCCTCCACCCGCTCGAGCTCGTTGTAGACGGGCATCAGGATCGAGAGCATGAGTGTGAGCGGCAGCGCGGGTTGAATGGAGGCGGCTGGTTCGACGGTCCGCCCGCGAGGGCGGCGATGCTAGCCGATGACCGCCCTGCGTCGCGCTGAGAGAGGACTGTGGATGGATTTTCAAGCAGCCGGACTGCTCGATGGGCTCGACGGTGAGGAACGTGAAGCCCGGCTGGATTTGCTCGAACGCCTCGCCGCCGATGGCGTCGGTCTCGAGGAGCTCAAGGCCGCGGTCGCGGAGGACCGGCTCGCGCTGCTGCCGGTCGAGCGCGTGTTCGACGCGCGTTACACGGCGACCGAGATCGAGCAGCTTACGGGGCTCCCCTCACGGCTGGTGATTCAGGTCCGGCGCGCCCTCGGCTTGCCGGAGCCGAGCCCGGAGGACCGCGTGTTCAGCGAAGAGGAGGTGCCCGCCGCGCGCGCGGTGAAGCTGGCGCTGGACGCCGGGATCACAGAGGACTCAGTCATCGAGCTGACTCGCGTGCTCGGCGAGGGTATGGCGAGGTTCGCGGCCACGATCGCTGCGACGTTCGCGGACACGTTCCTGCATCCCGGCGATAGCGAGCGCGATGTCGCGCTGCGTTACGCCGCGATGGCCAAGCAGCTGACCCCGGCGACGACGCCGATGCTTGCCGCCGCGCTCACCGCCCACATGGGCGAGAGCGCGCGCAGAGGCATCCTCGGGCGTGCAGAGCGCGAGCGTGGCCACCGTTCGCTGGAGGAGGAGACGGCGGTCTGCTTCGCCGACCTCGTCGGCTTCACGTCGCTCGGAGGCCAGGTCGCGGCCGCGGAGCTCGGGACCGTCGCGACGAAGTTGGCGGAGCTTGCAGCAGACGTCGCTGTTCCTCCCGTGCGGCTCGTCAAGACGATCGGCGACGCCGGGATGTTCGTCAGCCACGACGTCTCGCCGATCGTCGCGGCGGCATTGACGCTCGTCGACGCCGCCGAGGCGGCCGACCTGCCGAGCCTCCGCGCCGGGCTGGCGTTCGGGCCCGCACTGCAGCGCGCCGGCGACTGGTACGGCAATACGGTCAACCTCGCGAGCCGCGTGACCAGTGTGGCGCGTCCGGGAAGCGTGCTCGCCACACAGCAGATCCGCGATGCGACCAGCGACCACTTCGCGTGGTCGTTCGCCGGCCGCTTCAGGCTCAAGGGAGTGGCGGAGCCGATGCCGCTTCACCGCGCGCGGAGAATCCCTGCGCCCGGCGCGGAGCCGGAGCCGGAGCGGGAGCCGGAGTCAGAGTCAGATGTGCCGCACCGGCGATCTGAGAGGCCGGCCGCGGCTAGGAAATCGCGTGCAGGTCGATCACGAAGACGAGGGTCGAGTTAGCAGGGATTCCCACATCACCCTTGACGCCGGACGCCGGCTTTGCCGTGTTTTTATACGCGAGGCTCGGCGGGATGATCAGCTCGCGCCGGCCACCGACCCTCATGCCCGGAATCCCCTGTTGCCATCCTGGGATCACACCGCTGAGCGGGAACGTTGCCGGCCCTCCGCCCGGGTCGGTCCAGGAGGCGTCGAACTGCTTGTGGCTCGTGTACAGGACGCCGACGTACTGGACGGTGACGGTGGAGCTGGAGGTCGCCGCCGGACCGGTTCCCTTGATCAGGTCCTTGATCACGAGGTTTTTCGGCGGCGGGCCACTCGGAACCACGACGGTCGGTTCGGTCTTGAGGGCCGCCGGCAGCGGCGTCGTGCTCGTCGGAGTGGTGGAGGTGCTGGTGGTCGCGGTCGTCGGTGTGGTCGACGCCGGTGCCGCCGTGAGGCCGGCGGACGGTGCGGGTTCAATGCCCGGCGCCGTTGAGCTGCCGCAACCGGCGAGTGCAAGCGCGGCGACTGCGAGGACTGGAGCGGCGAGAGATCGGTTCGTCATAGACCGGCCAGGGTAGCGGGCGGGACGTTCCTGGGACGTTCGCCCTGGCGCGGGATGTTCGCCGCCAGGGCGAACTCCCAAGGGCGCGTAGCGCCCCGTCATCCCGCGATCCGCTCGAGCACGTCCGCGTCGACGTCAAAGTTCGCGTGCACCGCGCCGACGTCGTCTGATTCCTCGAGCGCATCGATCAGCTTCAACAGCCGCGCCGCGTCGGCTTCCTGCACGGGCACTTTCACCTGCGGCAGCTGAGTGACGTCGGCAGTCTCGATCTCGACCCCGGCCTGCGTCAGTGCAGCGCGTACCGCGGCGAGGTCACCCGGCTCGGTGATGACCTCGAAGACGTCTTCGTCGACGGCGATGTCGAGCGCTCCAGCGTCGATCGCCGGGATCAGGTCGTCCTCGTCGTAACGGGTCGCGTCGATCACGATCACGCCGCGCTTGTCGAACAGGTAGGAGACGGACCCTGGCTCGCCGAGGTTTCCGCCATGCTTCGACAGCGCGTGGCGGACGTCGGCGCCGGTGCGGTTGCGGTTGTCGGTGAGCGCCTCGATCAGGAGCGCCACCCCCCCAGGACCGTAACCCTCGTAGATCACGGTCTCGATCTGGTCGCCGTCGGACCCTTCGCCCGTGCCCTTGGCGATCGCACGCTCGATGTTCTCCTTCGGCATCGACGCGTCGCGCGCCTTCTGGATCGCCAGCCCGAGCGATGCGTTGCCCTCGGGGTCGCCCCCGCCCTCGCGAGCCGCCACGGTGATCGCGCGGGCGAGCTTGGTGAAGTGCTGACCGCGACGGGCGTCGACGATCGCCTTCTTGTGTTTGATGGAGTGCCATTTCGAGTGTCCCGACATCGCCAACAGAGTCTATGACGGTATGAACTCGGCATCCATCGCCCACGCGGAACCGGCTCGGCATCCATCGCCCACGCGGAACGAGTCCCCGTGCCGATTCCATAGGATGGGGCGCTCCGCTCTGAGCGAATTCCTAACTCAGTCTTACGGTCTTCCGACACGGAGCGAGTTGACTGCAGGTCCCCCAAGAAAGGATCGGACCACAATGCGACACCGAATTGCAACCACGATCGCGGCACTTGCGATCACGGGCTCGCTCGCAGCGGGTGGTGCAGCGATCGCGAATGCCGCGACGTCGTCGACGTCGAGCACCGCCAAGACGACACAGAGCGCGCCGACCACACCGCTGACAGCACCCGGCGGCTCCGGCGCGAGCGGCGCACACGCCAGCGGCACCCACACCTGCCCCAACATGGGGAGCACCACGACCGGCAGCTAGCGGCGGCTAGCAGGGCTGCCTGCCCGCGACCCCGAGCGCCGTCCGGCCTCGGGGCCGTGGAGCCGGCAGGACGCCGACTGAAGGCCAGGGCGACCGGCGGACTCCAGGTCAGGGCGACCGGCGGACTCCAGGTCAGGGCGACCGGGCGATCCGGTAGATCCGACCCGTCCCCCAGTCGCCGACGAGGAGCGAATGATCGGGCGCGAGCACCAGTGCCAAAGGATGTACGAGTCCGGTCAGGAACGGCTTCACGGATCCTGTGTAGGTCGATCCGGCTTGGCTCAGAGCGACCGCCTGCACCTTCGCCACATTCCATTGCGACACCAGCGCCGTCGGCGTTCCTGCGGCGACCCCGACGATCACCACGGAGCCGACCGCAGCATGGGGATCGAGCACCGCGACGGGCTTGGGGACTCCGGCGCAGACCGATCCACCCTGGCCATAGCATTGTGGGAAGCCCCAGTTCTCGCCTTGGCGGACGACTGCAAGCCAGTCGCCGGGGGTGCGCGCGCCGAGGTCGTCGCGCTGGTTCATGGTCACGAACAGCTCGCTGGTGCCGGGGTAGTACGTAAGCCCGAACGGCGCCCGGATCCGTGCTGCATACAGACGCAGTCCGGTCCCGTTCGTGCGGAACGAGACGATCGAGCCCGAGTACCGCGACGCGGGCGTGCAGTGGTCACACGTTGCGGTGATCCCGAGCAGCAGGCGCCCGCCCGCGGCGGGGACCAAGTCGTTGTTCTCTCCGTGCGCGACAGGACCCACGACGATCTCGCGGTGCCGGGTGAACCGCGCCCCGCGTAGGCCACTGAACACGTCGACACGGCCGACGGAGGCCACGTAGAGCGTGCCGCCCTGCCAGAGCAGTCCGAGCGGATCGTCAAGTCCCGCGATCACTCGAACCGGACGCGCTCCCGGCCGCGCGATCAGGTAGACGCCGTCAAAGCCGTGGGTGTTCAGCCCGGCGGCCGCCGCCCACAGCCGCCCCCGCGAATCGAACGTCAGCGTCGCCACCGTCGGCAGCCCGGCCGAGTAGACGGTCGCCTTCCACCCTGCCGGCCCCCGCAACCCGGCACCGATCGGCCGCAGGGCTGCGGAGTGGGAGCGCACGCTCGCGGTGGAGATCGTCGAGCTGCTCGAGCCACAGGCGGTGAGGGCAAGGGCGGTGAGGAGCGCGAGGGCCGCCGGCGCCAGGCCTCGGGCTCGAATCTCGATTCGGCTCCTGCGGTTCGTGCTCACCCCGCAGATTCTGGCGGCTGTGCGGAGCTCAAGGCTGTCGGGCAGGCCCGCGCCGGCACCGTTGCGTGAACCCAGCACGTCCGCCGCCCGAGCCCAGCCGCGACGCGAGCCTAGTGCCGGGGTGGGGTGCCCGACAGCCTCGACAGCCCCCCCAGTTCCCGATAAAGCGCCACATAGCTCTCCACGCACCGGTCGACCGAAAGCTCCTCAGCCCGGGCGCGGCACACGCCCGCCGTGCGCGGATCTTCCCCGATTTCGAGCGCCTCGAGCATCGCGGCGGCGAGCGCCTCCGGCTCCTCGCCCTCGAACAGGCGCCCGATCTCCGGTCGGTCGAGGACCTCTGGTATGCCGCCGTCGCGGGTCCCAACCCCGGGGGTGCCGCACGCGAGCGCCTCCGCAAGCACGAGCCCGAACGCCTCGCCGACCGACGGCAGCACTGAAACCCAGGCCTGGCGGTAGGCGGCCGCGAGCGCCGCGCGGTCGTCGAGGTCGGCAAGCTCCACTCCAGCCGGCACGGCGTCCCCGAACCCCGCCACCGACCCCGCCACCGACCCCGCCCCCGGCCCCGGCCGCGGCCGCGGCCGCGACAGGATCAGCCGCGCGTCCGCGTGCCGGCGCCGGACCAGCGCGAACGCCTCGATCAGCAGCGCGACCCGCTTTCGCGGGACATCGACCGCGGCGGCACACACGAACGTCGGCTCCGCCGCGCGCTCGGCTCCCACGCCCGTCCTCCCTACCGCCCCCGGCGTGAACGCCGCCAGATCAACGCCCGGGGGGATCACCCGCGGGCTCACGCCGAGCCAGCGCTCGGATGCGGCGGCCGCAGCTTCGCTCAGCACGACGACCGCGCTGCAGTCATGGAACGCCCGCACCGTGAGCTCGAGCCGCCGGCGCCGGCTCGCGAGTGAGCGGCGGTGCGGGATGCCCATGTAGGACATCACGGCCGGCCGCCCGGTGTGGGCGCGCCAGCGGGATGCCGCGAGCGCGTCGGTCGGGTACAGCGCGTGCGCGACGTCGAATGAGCCGGCGCGCAGCGAGAGGTAGCTGAACGGTACGTGTGTCAGGTGATCGTCGAACATCCGGCGTCGCAAGCGGCCGTCGGGCGGACGCCAGTTCCTGATCACCATGAGTCCATCCTCGACGGTCCGGCGCGGACGACCCGGGTGGCTGGTGATCAGCGTCGGAGCGTGGCCCCGGGCAAGCAGCCCGTCGGCAAGATCCCGGATGAAGCGCTCGCTGCCTCGCCGCACCTCGGGCCAGTACGTCGGGTGCAGGAGCGCGACCCGCAGCGGCCCTTCCCGAGTGCGCTGCCCCGCGAGCTCGCCAACGACGTCGAAGTCCTCGCCGCTCACAGCACCAGAGATCGGTGGCGAGCGCTGCCGCGCGCGAGCACTGACAGCTCGACGAGGTCGACCACCGCGCGACTGGGCAGCTCGAGGCACGCTCGCAGCCTGCCGCGCGGTCCCGGGCCGTACGACGGCGCCGCGCGGACGGCCCATGGCGCTGCCAGCAGAAGAGCGGCCGGGTGCGAGCGCGTCAGCGCGACGCCGGCGAGCGCCAGCAGCATCCACCCGTGGGTCTCGCGCCAGAAGACGCCGGCAGCGCACTCGCGCCGCAGCTCGGGGTGGCGCTTGACGAGCCAGGGGATGAACTCCCAGCGTGGCAGCGTGCGGAGCAGGGCCGGAAGGCCGCTCGACTGCACCGAGTGATAGTTCACCACCTCGGGCGCCGCCAGGAAGCTGGCCCCGGCAGCAATCCCGCGGAGCGCGACGTCGGTGTCCTCACCTGACTCGATCTGCTCGTCGAATCCGTCGAGGCGTTCGAGCAGCTCGCGGGGATAGAGGATGTTGCATGTCTGTGCCCACGGTGAGGGCGGGTCGATCGCCTGGGTGCGCGCGTGCGGCGCGCGCAACGCGAGCTCGATCTCATCGGGGTCCGGGCGGGTCGCGCCCTGGACGATCGCGCCCGGATGCCGGCTCGCTGCCTCCAGCGCCCGCGCGAGCCAGTCCGTCGGCGGCCGGCAGTCATCGTCGGTGAATGCGATCACCGGCGCCCGCGCGGAGCGCCAGCCCAGGTTGCGTTTGTAGCCTGCCGACCGGGTTCCGGGCTCGAGCGCCCGATGCCGCAGCACGCCCCGGAGTGCCAGCGGGTGGGTTCGCAGCAGCTCCTCGGTCTCAGGGCCCCGGGAGTCGTGGCAGACGATCACCTCAAAGAGCTCCGGCGCGAGTGACTGCTCCTCGAGCGCATTCAGCAGCCAGCGCAGCCGTAGAGGACGGTCGCGGGTGGGGACCACAACGGCGATTTCCGGCCGCGACAGGCCCCCGCCCGGCGACGATTCAATCGCCCCGATTTCCGGCCGCGACAGGCCCCCGCCCGGCGACGATTCAATCGCCCCGATTTCCGGCCGCGACAGGCCCCCGCCCGGCGACGATTCAATCGCCCCGATTTCCGGCGCGCCCATCAAGACAGGACCGCCGGGTAGGCCCGGTACCACTCGATCGTGCGACGCAGCCCATCCTCGAGTTCGACAGCCGCCTCCCATCCGGTCAGGTCGTGCAGCTTCGCGGGGTCAACCCACTGGCGGTCGATCTCGCCGGC
>Ga0302325_10000499_pt1 | contig 109616 bp, 102 predicted proteins | sample Palsa_T0_2_FD_201948 | JGI IMG/M metagenome (GOLD analysis project Ga0302325, IMG submission 201948) | Peat permafrost microbial communities from Stordalen Mire near Abisko, Sweden - Palsa_T0_2 | ecosystem: Environmental > Terrestrial > Soil > Palsa > Peat permafrost | place: Sweden: Abisko...
CCCCCGGCCGTGGCTTCCGCTTCCCCTTCGACGGCCGGCCGGCGACCGCGTTTGGTGGCTTTGTTGGCGTTGGCCAGGTCCTGCGCCACCAGTTCGGGGGTTTCATCCTGGGGAACGATGTCCTCGGGATCGACCCCGGGCAATTGGCCCTTCCAGTAAAACCGCAGCGCAGCCGGCCATTCCGCCCAGAGGAAGCCGTCCATTTTCCCCCCATCAAACGCCATGTGCGCCGCCTGCCAGCTATGGTTCAAATCATGCGGCAGCGCCGTATCATGCAGATGAAACGGGCTCACCTCCGGCGGTCCGCCGGGCAGATAGGCCAGCCTCACATTCGGCGGAATCCCATCGCCGCCTGGATAGGTGCCAAAATAATGGTCGTAAGTGATATTCTCCTGGATGATGTAGATGAAATGGTGGATCGGAATGGAATGGTCCGGCCCCGGATCAGGCGCCGGCGCCGCGGCGACCGGCTTCACCGCGCTGGAATTCTTCGCCGAGGTGCACGAAACCGCTGCCAGCGCGGCCCCCGACGCCAGCACTGCGATGATCCAGGAAATCCGCTTGGCCATGACCTTTCTCTGTTTGTTCAAAAACGACCCATATCGCGAAGTATTTCTCAAAATCTCCCGCAAATCGAAAAATCCAGCCCCAACTCCGCATCGCCGCCGCCTGGGCGAATAAAGCTTTTTTCGCGTCGCGCGCTGGGCGCGTAGGGCCACTGATCAGTTCAGTCCCATCGAATGGCGGATCAACTTTCTGATTCGTTTCGTAGTCGCCACCAGCGCTCGGGCTTCAACCGGGCTTGCTGTTTTCCCCGGATAACGAACCTCAACCGCATAGTCTGTTATGGCAACCATGGCAGGCCGAAGCGAAACCCACAGAGGTTCGACGCTTAACGCCAGATCGAGCAATCGCTCGAGGTCATGGATTTTCGGATAGGCGATGCCGGCCTCTTCCAACCGCCCCTTCAAGTATTTTTCGACACATTGCTGCAAATGAAAGCAGACGATATCCCGGCTGTGCTTTTTCCGGGATTTCCGCATCAGCAATGCGGCGGCGTAATCCGCCTCAGCCTTATCGACCCATTCGCGCGTGGCGGGCTTCATGGAGGATGATTCCCTTGGAGGTTACTTCGGTGAGGAAGGGATCGCCCGACTTGACGCCACGGCGAACTTCCGCCGGCGAGCGAACGATCATATCCAATGGAAAATTGCGCGGGCAGGCGAGCCGAATTCGGCTGGCAACTTTCGCGCTGGGGCCGCGGTGCGGTATGACAACCATCAGGTCCACGTCCGAATCCGATGTGGGATGTCCATGGGCGTGAGAGCCGAAAAGTATCACTTGCGAGGGCCGGAAGCGCCGCGCGATTTGATTAACGAAGGCCTTGATATCCTTGCGGGAAATCACGAACACATTCTAACGCTTGATGCGTAATGGAGAAAGACTGGTTGACTTAAACCTTCCCGCAAATGGAAACGTCCAGCCCCAACTCTGCCATCGCCGCAGCCTTGGCGAACAAAGCTTTTTTCGCATCCCGCGCGCTGGGCGCATAAGCCACCTGGATGTGATTCGCCATGTGCCGGGCCATCATCTGATCGCGGCTGACGCCCTTCAGCACCGCGTGCATGATCGGCCAGACCGGCGTCGTCTGATTCAGCCGGTCCTGGGTCTCGGTTTCATGCAAACCCACTGCTTCGGCCAAACCGATGTCCATTTTCAGCCGATCATTTTTTACGAAGACCCGGCTCCAGACAATGTGTCCGGGTTTGCTGATTCCCGAGCATGTGCCGCCGCCGAGACGGAAATACATTCCCGGCTGGCGATAGCTCTGCACGCCGCCCCATTCGCCGACGAAATGCTTCGGCGGCGCGCCGCCGCTGATCTCAAACACCCATACATAATCGTCGAGTTCATCGTCCTGGCCATCGGCGTTGATCGCCGGCCCGCTGTAATGCCGACCCCAGCGAAGATCGTGCAGCGTATTTTCCGGGTCAAATCCGAGTTCTCGCCAGAGCTTGTACGTGATCAGCCCGTCGAGGCCGGCGCATTCATCGACCTCGTTGAAATGCGGCAGCGCTTCGCCGGCGAAGAGTTCGCGCAAGCCATCGGCGCTGCGAACCGGCGGACGATCCACGTTGTTCAGCGTCCCCTCGACGAGATCGCTGGCCGGCGACAAATCCTTCAGACCCTGTTGATACTGAATCCCGATCGTATGGCAGCCAAATTCATCGGCAATTCGCAGGGCCGCGACATACATCCGGCATTGCTGCAGGACCTGGTTCTCGGTCAAATCGTTTTCCTCATTCCATCCCAAATGAAAATTCACGCCGCGCGACTTAAACCAGTTAAAAACACTCCACGTATCGGCGTCGCTCACCTGTGTCATCGCGTAGTACAGCGCGCTTTGGCTGAGCCGTTCCTTGAAAACCCCGGTTGAATTCAGCAGCGCATCGGGAATGATCGCGTTGAACATCCCCATGCACCCCTCGTCGAAGACGCCCATGATCGCCTTGTTTTCGCGGAACCGCTTGGCGAACTGCGTGCCCAGCTTTTTCATCGCCCCGGGAATTTTCGCGGATTTGAGCGCTTTCACATGGCTCGTGTCGTACGAGACCTTTCCTTTTTTCATCCACTTTTTCAGGTTCTTCAAAAATGCGGGATCGCTCTGGAAATCTTCGCTCCACAGGGTTGAAAATTTGATCCCCGCCTTGGCCATCGAGCCGTTCAGATTCAACATGCCGACGAGCCCCGGCCAGGTGCCGCTCCAGTTGGCAACCGTGAGAATCGGCCCCTTATGGAAATAAAGCCCGTGCAGCACGTGATGCGAATATTGCCACACCGCCTCGGCCACGATCAGCGGTGCCTTGGGCGGAATGTGCTGGAACACCTCCATCCCATATTTCTGCGAATCAATGAAACTGTGCCCCACCTCGGACCGAAACCCATGGGCGCGATGCACGCTTCCGCCGAGCGATTCCACCGCGGCGATCAGGCTCGCTTCCATCTTCAACTGCTCGGCTTCGCATTTCCGATTGGCCGATTCCCGGAGATCACCGCTGGCGATGAGATATATTGTGTTCATAAATTCTTCAGCCCTGCCTCGCTTTGGATTTGAAGGAGACGCCGCGAAGGTAGGGTTTTTCAGCCGACGGGTCAATTGGCAGCTTGTCGCAGAAAGAAAAGATGTTCACCGAGACGCGAAGAGTGCCACAGGCAGATCACCACTGATGTCATAAACCAATTTCGACCGGCATTTGTTATTCAACGTCGTTACTCTCCCAATGGCTTCACAAGCATCGTGCATATTTTTTCAAAAGCTCTTGACGCAATAATCTCGCGCTATATAATGTGACATTACATTGGTTAAAAAGCCGGAGAATTTGAATGTCGCTTCCAAAAATTACGCTCCTCCAGTGGCTAGTGCTTGAGATCATTGGAGGAAGAAAGCGATCCGGAAAATATATTCGGGTAAAGCTAGGCGAGCGTGGACACTGCAAATCGCTTCCAGCATTCTACCAGATGATGTCTAGGCTTGAGGACGGGGAACTGATTCGAGCTGAGAGCGTACGAGTCAATGTTTGCGACCAAAACGTCACCGAGCGTCATTACAAACTTACGGGAAAAGGGATTAGGGAACTTGCAGATGTGAGAGATTTCTATGTTGGTGTCGAAATCGCGCGATCCCAGGGAGGACAGGTGTCAAATGGGTAGCGCGATCGGTCGAACAAAAGCATGGCTGTTCCTCCTTGAAAAGGCTTACGGGTCACGCGCTAACTTTATCCTATCGATAACCGCAATATTGTGGACTGTATTTTGGCCCATCTATTTAATACATTCGGCCTCGCCGTATCGGGTAGTGTGGTGTGGATTTTGCATTTTTCTTACAGCATCGGGTTTCCTCGGATTCGCTGGCAAACTCGTATTAGCTGGAGCACTCGCGGAGCATCTACGAGGCGATCCAATTACAGCGTCTCGGGACGGCGTTTACAGGAATCTTCAAATATCTAACCAAGCCCTTTGGTTTCTCTTTTTCGCGGTTGCGGCAATTAGCGCTTTATACGGCATTCGACACGCCCCATCGATGAGTGCGAGAATCTGGAATGTGATCATCTCAGTCATTTTGTTGTGCACCCTTATCAAGCAAGCCCGCGACATTTTAGAAACATTCTCTCAAAGGAAGTTGAATAGTGTAACCCTTATGGGATACCTCGGCTTCTTATCAAAATGCTTGGAAATATTCGGATTAATTTTTTCTCCGAAATTTCGCGAACAGGTTTACAACCCAGTTATTGAGGAACAGAAAGCCGACCTAATAGTTCAATTGGAGAAATATCATAGTTCAATTGGACGCTGCATCGTTGTCCTTTGCTTTCTCATTCGTTTGTTGATTTATATTTTCCAACTTGTGGGAATATCGAGATTCGCCAAGATAATCGCGTGGACCCTACCATATATAGTTAAGGCAAAGAGGGATTAATACGGCATGAAGTCCAGGTCGCGATATCTAACGAAAGTCTTCACCGTGAATTTCTTCGCGCCTTTGCGGTGAGATCTGAATTTTCTTCTTCAGTGCGCCGCCATCGCTTCCTTCGTCACCGCGCCGCGCTTCATGAACATCACCAGCGGGATCACCAGCAGCGTCGCCACCGCGAAGGTGCGGAAGATATCCAGGTAGGAGAGGATCGCCGACTGCTGCTGGATCAGCCCGTAGATCAGCGCCAATGCCCCACGACCGCCCGTGGGATCGGTTGGGCCAAAGAGGCCGCTGGCCTGCTGCAGCATGCCGGTCGCCAGGGGATTCAGCAGGTTGATGTGCGAGATCAATTGCGCCTGGTGGGTCTGCGTGTGCCAGGACATCAATGTCGTCACCATCGCCACGCCGATCGTCGAGCCCTCGTTGCGCACCAGCGAAAAGAGCCCCGATGCATTGTTCGATTCGGTCTTGGGAATGAAACGATATGCCACGGCGTTGAGCGGCACGAACATCATCCCTGCCCCCATCACCTGCACGATGCGCGGCCAGATCACCTGCGATTCTGAAACCTGGAGATTCAGTTTCGACATCCACATCGCCGAGATCGCCACGATCGTCAAACCCGTCACGATCATCCGCCGGGCATCGAACCCGCGCGACAGCATAATTCCAATGATCGGCATCTCCAGCATCGTCACCAATCCCGCCGGCGACAGCACCAGCCCGGCCTGCGTCGCGGAGTATCCCATCAATGTCTGGAGCATCAGCGGCAGCAGCACCGTCGTCGCGTAGAGCGTTGCGTAGACGCAGAAGCAGATCGCGCAGCTCAGGCCGAAATTTCGCTCGGCGAACAGGCGGATATTCACGATCGGATGCGGATGAAGCAGTTCCCAGATGATCGCCGAAATCAGCGCCGCTCCCGCGGTGAGCGACAGAAACAAGATCAGATGCGATCCGAACCAGTCGAGTTCCTCCCCTTTGTCCAGCACCACTTCCAGCGACGCCAGCCCCAGCGCGATCAATCCCAGCCCGATGTAATCGACCGGAATGGATTTCAGCTTCCGCGCCGCGCGCTGCGCGATCATATACGGCGGATCCTGCAGCACGATCTCGGTCAGAATCAGCGAGATAATTCCCACGGGCAGGTTGATGTAGAAAATCCAGCGCCAGGAATAACTGTCCGTGATGTATCCGCCAAGGGTCGGACCCAGCACCGGCGCCACCAGCACGGCGATCGCATAAACGGCCATCGCCATCCCGCGCTTGGCGGCGGGAAACGTATCGAGCAGGATCGCCTGCACCGATGGCTGCAGCCCCCCGCCGCCGATGCCTTGTAGGATTCGGAAAAATATCAGCATTTGCAGGCTCGTCGCCATGCCGCACAGCACGGAACTGAGCGTGAAGATCGCCACGCAGGTCATGTTGAATCGCTTGCGGCCCATCAGCCCGGTCAACCATCCCGACAGCGGGAGGACCACCGCGTTGGCGACGAGATAGCTCGTCAGCACCCAGGTCGCCTCATCCGAAGAAGCGGCCATCGACCCGGCGATGTGCGGCAGCGAAAGGTTGGCGATGCTCGTGTCGAGCACCTCCATGAACGTGGAGAGCGTCACCGTCAGCGCGATCACCCACGGATTGAATATCCGTTCCGAGCGATCGGGGTTCAGCGGAATGCCAACCGCCAGCACGCTCATGGCGCCTGCGCTCCGGCAAGGGCGGGCGCGGCCGTCAGCAATCTCCGCCCCGCGTCCGTGCCCTGCGGCTGCGAGCGGATATCCACCTCGGGATCAACCGACAGGCCGGCGAACAGCGGCGTATCCTCGGGATTCGGCTCGGTCAGCTCGATCCGCAGGGGCAATCGCTGCACCACCTTCACGAAATTTCCAGTGGCGTTCTCCGGCGGCAACAGAGAAGTCACCGCGCCCGTGCCGGGGCTGAATCCCGCGACCCGGCCGTGAAATGTCTTGTCGGGATACGCATCGACGAAAATGTCCACCTTCTGACCGATCCGCAAATCCGCGAGCTGCGTTTCCTTGAAGTTGGCGTCGATCCACACATCGCTGAGCGGCCGGATCGTCAGCAGCGGCTGGCCGATGGTCACCAGCGTCCCGGGATTCACGCTTCGCCGGTTCACATATCCCGCCAGCGGCGCGACGATTTGCGTATATCCAAGCTGAAGCTGTGCCTGGTCCAGCGCTTTTTCCGCCTGCACGATTTCCGGCTGAAGATCGGGATGGGCCGCATCAAACTGATCGCCCCCCAGCGCCGCCTGCGCCGCCGCTACCTGCGCCTTGGCCGCCTTCACGCTCGGTGAGTTTTCGATCACGTACTGCACATCCAGTTCCGTGAACCGCTGTTTCATTTCCGCCAGGCTGGGCAGCGTGAGCAGATCGATGTTCAAACCAAGCTGCGCAAACGAGCCGAGAAATGTCGACAGCGCGTACTGCGTGCCGTTGAACGTCTGCCCAACGTTCGCGGGCACCGCGCCGGGATTGTTCAAATCCGCCGGCAATCCCAGCAGCGCCCGCGTCTGCTCGACGTTTGCCTGCGATGAATTTACCTGCGCCTTTGCCACCTCCAGGGCCGAGCGGCGCTGATCGATGTCTTCCTCGCTGACGCTCTGCGCGCCCAGCTTCATCACGCGGTCGTATTCCTTCTGCGCCAATTGCAGGCTGGCCTCGTCCTGCCGCAGCTTGGCGACGTTCGCCTGAAGCGCGGCTTCTTCATACTTCACGAAATCCAGCACGCTTGCGACGAGATACCACGACCCGCGCAAATCGGCGATCTTCGACCGCACCTGCGCCCGCACGCTGGCAAGCTGCGCTTCTGCCAAATTCAGCGCGGCGATCTCCTGCGCCACCGCCAGCTTCGCCCGCGCCAGTTCCGCCGCCCGCTGATCGACCGCAAGCTGATACGGCACCCGGTCGATGCGAATCATCGGCGTGCCCGCTTCCACGAACTGGTTGTCATCCACCAGAACTTCCTGCGCCAGCCCCGACACGCGCGAGCTGATGTACGTCACGTGCCCGTTCACGATCGCATCATCGGTCGATGCGTGATTCCACGCGTAGATCGCTTTAGGCACGCCGATCACCAGTGCCAGAATCACCACGACGGCCGCCGCGGATGCGGCAAGCCAGCGCTTCCAGCGCCGAGTGCGCGGCGGTGGATGCGGAGGCATCACGGCCGGTGGCGCGCTGGGAGTTACATAGGTTTCGCCTGTGTCGTGCTCCGACAATGGTTTGATGGTTTCAACGCCAGCTTCATCGGTGGTCATGATTTTCCCCCGGTGGGTTGAGGGCTATCCCCGCCATTTCGGCCGCGCTCCGTCAGAACGCCGTTAAAAAAAACGTCGAGCACATCCTGAGCCTGGGCCTCGTACGGCCTGCTCCGTCCCGTGAAATGGTTCGTCAGCATCGTGCCGTAGAGAACATCGCCCAGCACGTCCATGATTCGGTCCACGGGCATTCGCCGCATGCGCCCCTCGTCCATGAGGTTCGCGAAATATTCCCGCCACGGCCCCCGCCGGACATCCCGGTGCTGGAAATAAATCGGCCTTCGCCGCTGACGGAACTCGGCCCGCTCCTGCACGAACAGTTCCACCAGCTCGGGATTGGATTTGAAGAATTGCAGATACGCCTTGACCGCCGCGCGAATTTCCTCGATCCGGTCGGTCTCGCGGCCGCGGGCTTTATCGACATGCTCATGCAGCCGAACGATTCCCCGCTCGACGGCCGATAAAAACAGGTTCTCCTTGCTCGGAAAATAGCGGTAGACGGTCCCCTTGCTGATCTTAAGCCGGTCGGCAATCCACTGCACATCGGTCGCGGTAAAGCCGTGACGGGCGAACATCGCCGCCGCGACGTCCAGAATCTCCTGCCGCCGGCGTCCCTGAAGGGCCTCATCCGGCGGCCGCCCGGGATTTCTTTTCTTGACCAAGGTCGTCATCCGCAAAATCTCTATAATTAAATAACTGACGGGTCAGTCATATATTTATGATCGGCGGTTGCGAAAGTCAAATTGAATTTAATTTGGGGAGTTTTCGGGTAAAAAGAAGCTATGAACCGCTGAGAGCGCAGAGAACGCGGAGGGAAATGCCTGGTAAACCAATGCCATTTTTACTTGTATTTGCATGTCTCTGCGCTCTCTGCGTTTCAGTCTGTTATCCTTGCCTCAGTGATTCGCATCCGTGAAAATCTCCCACTTGCAATCCGATCGCGAAACCACCGCCTGGAACGAATCGCTGCTCGTCAACCCGCACGAGGTGTCGGATAAGCGCCGGCGCGTGCAGCGCATGTTTGCGGCCATCGCGCCCAGTTATGACCTGAACAATCGACTGCACAGCTTCTGGATGGACCAGTCGTGGCGCAGAACCGCCGTGCGACTCGCCAACCTCCGCCCCACCGACCAGATCGTCGATGTCGCCTGCGGAACCGGCGATTTGTCGCTCGCATTTCTCGACGGCTTGCGGAAATCATCGGCCTCCGCCGATCTTAAGCCCGCGCAAGTCGTCGGCATCGACTTCACGCACGAAATGCTTCCCATCGCCGTCGCCAAGTGGACCCGCACGGCTGCGGAGAAAAATCTCCACGCATCCCTCGTCCGTTTCATCGGCGGCGATGCCCAGAATCTTCCGCTGCCTGACGGGTGCTGCGACGTCGCCTCCATCGCCTTCGGCATCCGCAACGTGGTCGATCCCTTCGCGGCCGTCAAAGAATTCTTTCGCATCCTCCGCCCCGGCGGGCGGGCGATCATTCTGGAGTTTTCGATCCCCACGAATCCGATTTTTCGCAGCCTCTACAATTTCTATTTCAAGCAAATCCTCCCCCGCACCGCGACGATCATCAGCGGCGACAAAACCGGGGCCTACAAATATCTGCCGCAGAGCGTGCGCACATTCATCAATCGTCAAACGATGGTCGAGATGCTCGCCCGCGCCGGGTTTTCAAGTATCACGCAACATCCGGTGACGATGGGGATTTGCGTGTGTTATCTGGCAGTGAAGCCTCAGTAAGAAACGAGAATTTCTTTCCGCCCACCCCATTCCGGCATATCATTAGCATCCTTGGACATCGTCACCGCCATCACCGGGGCCAGCGGCGCGCTTTATGCGCAGCGGGTGATTCAGGGACTTGTGGCCGCGGGCGTGAATGTTCATCTCGTCGTCTCGCCCCTGGGCCGCCGGCTTTTGCATGATGAGATGGGAATGGAGACGGTCGACCTGGCCGCGCTCGCCGGTACGGCGGAGCATTCCATCACGCTTTACAATTACAACGATGTCGGCAGCCTGCTTGCCTCGGGAAGTTTTCTGCACCAGGGAATGGTGATCGTTCCCTGCAGCAGCAACACCCTGGCCGAGGTGGCGTGCGGGCTGGGCGATAATCTGATTTCGCGCGCCGCGGCGGTGACGCTCAAGGAGCGCCGACGGCTGATCCTGGTTCACCGCGAGATGCCGCTGTCGCCGATTGATATCAACAATTACAAAATCCTCAGCGACGCCGGCGTCATCCTGGCCCCGGCCAACCCGGGTTTTTATCTGAATCCCAGCAGCGTCGGCGATATCGTCGATTTCGTGGCCGGCAAGGTGATGGACCTGCTCGGCGTGCCGCACGCGCTGGAAACGCGCTGGAATCCCAAGAGCAAGATGTAGCGTGGGCGTCCCGCCCACATCTTTGATTATGCAAATAAATTCTTCAACCGGAACTCTGCTCGAAAACCCCCTCCCAGCCAAACTCCGTCTCTTCGCCGGCGACATCAAGATTCAGCACACGGTCTTCGCGATGCCGTGGGCGATCCTCTCCGCCGTCCTGGCGGGAAAAACTTTTCCCGGCTCTTTCACCGCGGGGAAAATCTCGCTCATCTTCATCTGCATGATCACCGCCCGCACCGTCGCGATGGCGGCCAACCGGCTGCTTGACGCGAATCTGGACGCACAAAATCCCCGCACCGCCAAACGAGCGATTCCCGCCGGCCTGCTTTCACGCCGATTCTTCGCGGCGATCCTTGTTTTGTGCTCGTGCGGATTCATCGCCGCCTGCGCCGGCTTCCAGTGGCTTTACAAAAATCCCTGGCCGATATTGCTCTCGATTCCGGTGCTGATTTATCTCGGCGGATATCCGCTTATGAAGCGATTCACGCAATTGTGCCATTATTATCTCGGCATCGCCCTGGCCCTTGCTCCCGTGTGCGCCTGGATCGCCATCACCGGCAGCCTCGCCTGGCCGCCCGTAGTGATGTTCGTAATCGTCGCCGCCTGGACGGCCGGCTTCGACATCATTTACGCCTGCCAGGATTACGCCAGCGACATCGCCTGCGGCGTCTTCTCCATCCCCGCGAAATTCGGAATCGCCAAAGCGCTCTGGATCAGCCGGACGACACACCTTCTCGCCGCAATGATGCTGATCGTCCTCGGCCGGCTGGTTCCCCAATTCACGATTTTCTATTACACCGGCGCTGTGATCGCCATCGCACTGCTGATCATCGAGCAAAGCCTGGTGAAACCCAGCGACCTGTCGAAAGTGAACGTCTCCTTCTTCACGATTAACGGCATCATCAGCATCCTGCTGGCGACGCTGGGAATTATTGATCTGCTGCGGTAGGGAAATGCGGGTTTACCGCGAAGCCACGAAGGGAAAGATGAGGGTGTAACAATGAATCTCGTTTTGGCTTTGAAGCGGAGTTACCGATATTTTCTGCCGTCGTCTTTATTTGACCTCAAAAAGCTCGTGCGGCAGGTTTACGTTCCTACGGTCTTTTACCTTATGGGCTGGACCACAGCGGGCTATCATTATGGCGGGGTTGGTAGCGCGGAGCGCGTAACAAATATCTCCATCTTTTACGGAATAGTCCTCATAGTCGTGAAATGGTGGGCTGGACGATTCCAGGCAGGAGATTGGTCCTATCCAACAGAGGATGGCACTTTTAAGTCGTGCAATGAGTGATACCATTTCTATCCAATTCGCTTTCTTATTCGTTTCGTGAATATTATGAACGTCCGCTTTTCCACCCATTCTATATCCAATATGAAATCGCTCGCTGGCACCGTCATCGTTTTGGCGGCAATGGGATTTATGTCGGGCTGCGCAAGTCGCTCGCCAGCACCTAAAGCAGAACGTCCTCCCAGCACGTTGCCCTCACAGGCTGACCTCGTCGGAACTTGGCAATTTATCTCCGTCACAGACGCATCCGGGACGGTGCATCAAATGAACAGCTACCCATTTTTTATGCGATTTTATGCTGACGGAAAATGCGCGAGTTGGCCCGTGCCGAAAGAAGAAATAACTTCCCCCGGAGCATTTAACACCGATGCGAAACGGATTTCTCGCGGAGTGTATAAGGTGGAAGATGGCCTGTTATCTCTTCCCGATGCGCCTGACAGCGGTAAAACCCCCTTGCAAATAACATCCGAAAAAATGTTGTATACGACATCCGAAGGGGACACATGTTTGTATTTCAGGGTCCAGCCAGATTTAGAACCAGGGAATTTCCCTTAATCGCTTTGCTCCCAAGTCAAGCATATGGGGAAAAACTGAAAGTGACGCAAGCCATTTGATGTTTATTAAACCTTAGATATCAGCCCGAGATTCATCAAAAAGCGCCTTATAGCGCCTCAAACCGCCTCATTTTGCCAAATCAAGGACCGAGCATCCCGCCTCTTAGGAATGCACAAGAGCGCAGAACCCTCACGGCTATTCTGGAACGATATCTAACGTCCCGCCGTCCGAGAGACGGTATACGCGGAAGTCGCTGTCCAGCGTGAATATCGTGCGATCACCCAACACTTCGGCAACGGCCACGAGCGAGGCGTCAGCCAAATCCATCGGGACATTCTGATAGCGATCCATCAGTGTCGCCATTTGTCTTGGCTCGTTGGCGCTGTGCTCATGCAATCGAATAATCCCCCGGCTCAGCAATGCCCAGAGGTGATCTTGCAGCGGGTGTCCGCCGATGCGTCCGACGAGGTACATCGCTTCGGCGAAAACACGCCCAAGTTGAAGTGATGGGCACCGTTGCCGCTTCCAGCACCGCCTGGCAGCGGGCATGCGTCGGTTGGTTGCGGTCACAGAGTGACACGAGCGGCCCCGCGTCAACGAGCATTAAAGCACCAATCCCTGCTTACGGAATTTTTCGACCAAGCCGTCTCCAAACGCGCTCGACCCACCCTTGCCGAGTGGCGCGATCTCCAAGGCATCGCCTTCGGCCAGCCAGCGGCGGATTTCCGCCAGCATGGAAGAGTGGGCAGCTTTTTCATCGGAAAGCACGGTCACCCGAACCCGCTGGCCAGCAAACTGGTCGGAGTGCCTGATCAGGTCTTCCCATTGCCCTTCGACTTGATTGAACTGCTTAGAATTTGCAGCCATACTGGGGTTGTAACATAGGAAATAGGGCCGTACAGCATCTTTATAGGTCTACCCCCGGCGTAGGGAGAGTGGGAAAGAGCGGCCGCTGGTCGCCGGACAGGCGGGGTCTTATACTTCCTCCGGATGACGCAAAACCTGCACGTTGACGATCCCGCCCTGCTGCCAATCGTGGACAAACTCCGCACAGGCGACCGTCTGGATGCCGCCGACGGCGCGGTCCTTTACGCCAGCCGTGACATTCATGGCATAGGCCGCCTCGCGAATTTCGTTCGCGAAAAACTTCACGGCGACAAGACCTATTACAACCGCAACCGCCACATCAATTACACGAATGTCTGCGCCCTTTCCTGCAAGTTCTGCTCCTTCTACCGCAAGCGCGGGGAGGATGGGGCTTATGAAATGCCGGTGGAGCAGGTGATCGCCACCGCGGGGCGGGCTGCGGAAGCAGGGGCTACTGAAGTGCACATTGTCGGCGGGCTGCATCCGTGGCTGAAGTTTGATTATTACCTGGATATTCTTTCCGGCATTCGCCAGCGATATCCGCAACTGCACATCAAGGCGTTCACGGCGATTGAGATCATCCATCTGGGCCGCGTCGCGCGGCGGAGCGTGCGGGAGACGCTGGTGGCGCTGCGGGACGCGGGGCTGGGGAGTCTGCCCGGCGGCGGAGCGGAGATTTTTGACGATCGGGTGCATGATGAAGTCTTCAAGGGAAAGGTGCGCGAGGACCGGTGGTTTGAAGTGCACCGCACGGCGCACGAGCTGGGGATTTATTCCAACGCGACGATGCTCTATGGGCACGTGGAGAGCCCGGAGCAGCGCATCGGGCATATGCTGAAGCTGCGGCAGTTGCAGGATGAGTCGCTGGGCGCGGGCGGCGCATCGTTCAACTGCGTGATTCCGCTGAGCTTTATTCCGGAGAACAGCGAGCTGGGTTTTCTACCGGGGCCGACGGGGCTGACGGATCTGAAAACGCTGGCGATCGCGCGACTCATGATCGACAACATCGCGCATATCAAGGCGTTCTGGATCATGCAGACGGTTGGGCTGTCGCAGCTCGCGCTGAGCTGGGGCTGCGATGATCTGGACGGCACGGTGGTGTGGTACGACATCACCAAGCGCGAGGGGGACGGGGTGCACCAGGAGCTGCACGTGGATGATATCAAGCGGATTATCCGCGAGGCGGGACGGGTGCCGGTGGAGCGGGATACGTTGTATCGCGAGGTGGTGAGGGAGGAAGAGCACGCCGCGTAAACGCGGCGGCTAAACGTGAAGTTCAGGCGGGGATTTCGGAAAGTGCGCGGGTTTATCCTGCAATGGCCAGCGGCCTTACTGCCAGGACTTCGTCGGCACGGAGCATCTCGACAGCGCTTTCAGGAACCGTAACGACCGCAATGGATTCTCCCAGCGCGTTGAAAATTTCCAGAACGCATCCGACCGGGCCGCCGGACGGATGATTCACGAAATCCACCAGCGTGGCAACGTCACCAGCGCGAAGCGCATGCTCCGGGACTGCGATCTTGAGAGCCACTCGATCGTAGAGCTTTAGATTCATACTGTTATTCCTTGCGCGGCTTAAGCGTGACAAAGTAAAATCGCTGGTCGACTGAACGGCGCATCCAGATCAGCGTCACCGCAAGTGTTTCAACAGGACCAATCAGCGAACCATCGATGCGATAGAACGTGCCGTATTCATTACCTCCATCATCAACGGCTTCCACGGAATTGGAAAGCTCGCGGATTGCCAATCGCAGGTCATTCCAGTTGTCAAGCGTAAACCCGGCACGTCTAAGAAAGCCGCTCTTGTCGTCCCACTGACGTTGCGCTAATAGATACATTGTCAGCTTGTCATCCGCAATTATTGCTTCTGCCGGAATTCGCATGCCCTAAAGCCAATATGTCACAAAGCGCTGGATGCTTCCTCTTGCGGCATTTCCGAAATCGACGATACCGGCTCAGATTGAATGCCTTTATTCCTGTGCTCATGATCCCGCTGCATCTGATCGCGGATGCGGCACATCACCTTGTCGGTCATGGCGGGGAGCATCGCGGCGAGATTCAGCGACAGGCGGGACATCGGCTTTGGCCAGAGTTCGCGGCAGGGACGCTCGATGGCGCGAGCCATGCGGTTTGCGACGACCTGGGGCGATTGCTTGCCGCCCTGGGCGAGTGCGGCGGGGCTCATGCCGCTTAGATCGGTTGCGGTGTTGAAGAAATCTGTTTCGCACAGGAGGGGGTGGACGCTGGTGACGGCGATGTCCAGCGGTTTGAGTTCGATGCGGAGACCCTCGGCGAGGCTGAGCTGCGCCGCCTTGGTGGCGGCGTAGATGCTGAAATAGGGCAATCCGCGGCGGGCGCAGGCGCTGGAAACGATCATCAACTGGCCGCGGAAGCCGTCGCGAAGCTCCTGCTTTTTCATGACGGAGATCGCGACGCGGCAGCACTCGATGGTGCCGAAAAGATTGGTGTCGAAGATGTGGCGAATATCTTCGCCGCTCATGCATTCGAGGGGGCGGGCGAATCCGTAGCCGGCGTTGCAGACGATGGTGTCGAGCCGGCCGAATTTTTCCACGGCGGCGGAGATCAATTCGCGGCAATCTTCAGGGTGGGAAACATCGATGCGGCGGCAGCAGTGATCGCGGCCGATTTCGCGGGCGAGGGCCTGCAGGCGATCGAGCCGCCGCGCGCCGAGGACCAGTTTTCCGCCTTGCTGGGCAAGATTGATAGCCAGCGCCCTGCCGATCCCAGAGCTGGCCCCCGCGATTGCCGTCACCATTCCGGTTAGGTTTCGCCGCATCACTTGCCCATTGTAACGCCAAACCGCTTTCAGGGCAGGGCCTTTTTTTTAATTTGTCGGAGCATACGATTGAGAGGAAGTTTTTTGAAAAATGTTCACAGGAATCGTGGAAAAGACCGCTGCTGTCGCCTCCATCGCCGATGGTCCGGGGTTTAAGCAACTGATCGTTTTGCTCGATCTCGATGGGCTGAAAACGGGGCAGAGCATTGCGATCAACGGCGTGTGCCTGACGATCGCGGAAGTCTCGCCCTACGAGGTGATTTTTGAAGTCGTTAAGGAAACGTTAGAGAAAACCAACCTCGGAACGCTGGGCGTGGGCGACCTGGTGAACATCGAGCGGGCGATGAAAGTGGGCGACCGTTTCGACGGGCATTTCGTGCAGGGGCACGTCGATGGCACGGCGAATCTCATGGACATCGGCGGCGGTGAGGAGGAACGGCGATTGACCCTCGAAGCGCCCTTCGCGCTGGCGAAATATATTGTGCCCAAGGGGTCGGTGACGCTCGACGGCGTGAGCCTCACCATCGCGGCCGTGCGGGGGAATATGTTTGAAGTGGTTCTTATCCCGACGACGCTGGGCGTCACCACGCTGGGAAAGAAAAACATCGGGTGGCCGTTCAACCTGGAGACGGACATCGTGAGCAAGACGATTGTCTCGTGGCTGGAGCGGCAGCATCCGCCTGTTTCCACATAACCGCGGAGCTTGTGATGAATCCGCTTAAACCACTCCACGAACAGGCCGAGGCCGAGTTCCAGGCGTATGGGGAGATTGAGATTGTCAGCACGTTCGGCGAGCCGCAGGCGGAGTATTCGGCGATTCGAAAGGGGTGCGCCCTGATCGACCTGCCGCAGCGCGGGATTCTGGAGGCGAGCGGGCCGGACCGAATTGATTTTCTCAATCGGTTTCTCACCAACCAGTTGATGGATAAAACCAGCAAGGCGCCGCTGGCCGCGGGCACGGGCGTTTATTGCTTTCTGCTCAACAACAAGGGGCGGATCGTCGCGGATATGAATGTGCTGGAGCTGGGGGAGCGGATATTGCTGGAATCGGATGCGAGGAACATCGCGACAATCCAGGGCATTTTGCAGAAGCACGTGTTCTCGGAAAAAGTTGAGTTCACGAGTTTGGGGGAAACGGTGCATCAGTTTTCACTGCACGGCCCGGGCGCGGCGGAGGTGCTGCGGCAGGTGATGGGAGATTTGCCTGACTTGAAGCCGCTGGCTTCGACGAAAGCGCGACTCTCTGGAGTCGATGTCCTCGTGTGGCGGGATGATCCGTGTGGTGTGCCGGGATATTATTTGGTTGTTCCAATGCGCGATGCGGGGAAATTGTGGATGCAGATGGTCGCGGCGTTTCCGGTGGATCAGCCGGGAAAGCGGGCGGTGCGGCCGGCGGGGTGGGCGGTGTTCAATACAGCGCGGATCGAAGCGGGCCGGCCGATGTTTGGAATCGACTTTGATGATTCGGTGCTGCCCGCTGAAACTTCGCAGCTCGATCGCGCCGTCAGCTTCACCAAGGGATGTTATCTCGGGCAGGAGATCGTGGCGCGCATGCACGCCCGGCAGCAACTCGCCCGGCAGATCGTGGGGATCAGGATGCGCGAGGACGCGCTGCCGATTGCCGGGGTGCCCATTAACGATTCCAGGCAAAACGCAATCGGGGGCATCACGAGCAGCACGATTTCGCCGATTCTTTCGGGGGCTTCGATTGCCCTGGCGCTGGTGAAATCGGCATTCGCAGCCGAAGGGACGGAACTGCAAATCCCCGCGGAAGGCGCGTTCCGCACGGGCGTTGTGACCAAGCTGCCGTTTATCTGATGCGTAACCTGATGATTTATCAGATACTGATGGCTTATGTCAGAATCCAACTATCGCGCTCAACCCGGAAAGAAAGTCAAGCTCTCCAAGTGGTCCACGAATGATACCGGGCCGTTCAAATCCAAGGAGGAGGCGAAGGAACCGACCAAGAAACATATCAAGCGTCTGATTGAGCTTCAGGAGCGGCTGTATGCTTCAGGGAATCATGCGATTCTGATCGTGCTGCAGGCGATGGATGCCGGCGGGAAGGACGGGGCGATCGAGCATGTGTTCAGCGGGGTCAATCCGCAGGGGTGCGATGTCACCAGCTTCAAGGAACCGTCGCATCTGGAGCTGGCGCACGATTACCTGTGGCGATATCACCTTGCCTGCCCGCGGCGCGGGATGATGATGATATTCAACCGGTCACATTATGAGAGCGTGCTGGTTGAGCGCGTGAAGAAGATCGCGCCGAAAAAAGTGTGGTCGGCCCGTTATCAGCAGATCAACGATTTTGAGCGGATGCTTGCCGCGGAAAAAACCGTCGTGCTGAAATTCTTTCTGCACATCTCCAAAAAGGAGCAGAAGAAGCGGCTGCAGGCCCGGCTGGACGACAAGTCCAAGCTGTGGAAATTCAGCCCGTCCGATCTGGACACGCGCAAGCAATGGGGCCAGTACACCGAGGCATTTGAGGATGCTCTGCAAAAATGCTCGACCGATGACGCGCCGTGGCACATCGTTCCGGCGGACCACAAATGGTTTCGCAACTGGGTTCTTTCCGACACGATTGTGCGAGCGATGGAGAAGCTGGATATGCCCCTGCCGCCGCCGGCACCCGGGCTGGACAAGATCAAAATTCAGTAATGGCGTCTGGCGATCAGGCTGCTTCGGACTGCGGCGGGCGACGGCGCCGTGACGATTCGCTTCGCGCCGTGCGCCAGGCGCCGACGTCGCGGCCTTCGACATCTTCCTCGTCCAACAACGGTTCCTCGGAAAGAATCTCGTCAGCCGGGATCTGATCCGCGGAGGTTTTAGTGAACTGGGGGACGAAGGAATCGGTCGGCATTGAATCGCGGGGCTGAAACGTGAGGGCGGCGATTTCCTGGTCCGTCACGACGCTACGCGGCGCGGGGGACATCGGCGTGCTTGGCAGAATATTTTTGCCGGTCACATCGACGAACAGAAACTGGCCGTCGACATAGGAGGGAATTGATCCACTCGCGATGTCGGCCAAGACCTGGTCGACACTGATTCCCCACAATTCGGCGGCAATCGACGGCGCGACCCAGGATGACATAGCGATTTTATCTCCGACAGGTACTTTCAGATGAATCGGCTAGATATATCGCTGTCTGTAGTTACGAATTTTCGCCCGTCCGGTAATCGCTTTATCGCGCGCCCTCCGGATGGTGGTTAAACGAACATGTACACATACGCCGCGAAGGTGACGGCGGCGAGACCCGCGCTGGCGGCGAGGCCCCAGAGGAGATTTCTCCGCTGCAGGGCCAGGGAAAACGTCGCGATCGTCACCCCCGCCTGGGCCGCCAGCATGCCGTAGAAGAATTCCCTGCTGCGAATCCGATGCCGGTCGGATGTGAACCCCTGCTTTCGGACCTGAAGCTCCAGCAATTCGGCCAGCACCTGATTGTAATGGGCGTCGCGCTGGTAACGGTTGGAGTTAAACTTGAGCTGCGCGACGGCGACGGTGGTGCTGAGGCCGCGCTGGGCATCGGGCTGATTGGAAGACCCAACTTGGGAAGATTGAATGCGCGAACGCAATTCATCGGACATTTTTGAATATTGCGAGGTCTGCTCTTGCACCGCGGCATCGAAGGCCTGGGAATTTTGATTGGCGACCGTCACGGCCCCATCAAGCTGCGTCTGATCGATCTTTCCCGCCTGTTGCTCCAGGTCGGACTCGGAGGGTGTCGAAGAGACGGCGTTCATCGCGTCGATCACCGGCTGAGGGCCCACAGGCTGCTCCGCAACCTCGGGAACAATGCCGTTGAAGAAACTTTTCAGGTCGCCGGTATCGGCCGGCTTCGTGGATGAATTTCCACCATTCAACTGGGTCATCGCATTTTGAAACTCGCGGGCATTCATCGGCATCGACGGCGAGAGACCGCGGAGTATGACGATGGTGTTCTCGCACTGCTCCGCGCGCAGTTTTTTCGCCTGGAAATAACCCCACTGGTCGGAGACCTTCGCCTGCATCTGCGCCGCCAGCGATCTGAAATACTGGGCGGAACTCATCTCGCTCGAGGAGAGGCCGGCCAGGATGGTCGCCACCACCGTCAGTATGACGGGCGTCGTGACGATGATGGTTTCCCACGTCGTGCGCTTGTGGCCGGGATCGAGTTCGGGAAATGACGCCTTTGCCATGATTTACCTCGATTTTCCGACAGATGGACCGCGATATTCGCACGAGCTGGTGCAGGTTTCGCGCACGATAACGGCCGACAGCTCCGGCAAAACACGCTTCAGGCGATCGTAAATCCAGACCGCCAGCATCTCGCTGGTTGGATTGGAAAGCCCTTCGATTTCGTTGAGATAGTAATGATCCAATTCGCGAACGGTCGGTTCGGCGGCCTTTTGAATGTCGCCGTAGTCGATCAGATATCCCTTTGCCGGATCGACGTCGCCTTCCACAATCACCTCGAAACGAAACGAATGCCCATGCAGGCGGCGGCATTTATGCCCCTGCGGAAACGACGGCAGATCGTGCGCGGCCTCGAAAGTGAATGTTTTGCTCAAGCGGATGTGCATCGATATCATGCGAACGCAGAGAATTAAAGGTCATTTGAGCGTGATGACCCAATCCCGAAAAGCGCGGACAACGGTGTTGTGCTCTTCCTTCTCAAATCGCATCAGAAAACGATTCAATTCCGCTATCGAAAGAAACGGGAACACATCGCTCTTCTCGCTGGTGGAGTACTGACCACTCGGTGCAAGCCTGAGCGCGCTCAGACGCTTCCCATCGAAACGCCATAATTCCGGAATCCCCAAAGCGGCATAAATGGGCTGCCTGCGAATGGAACGAGATGTGATGTCAATTTCCAAAGCCAGATCGGGCGGCGGATCAATTGTAAGATCGAGGCCGTGCTTAAACCGCACGGCGTCCGCATTTTGAACGTAATAGCACTCGTCCGGCTCAAGTCCCTTTTCCTTATCTTTTAGCTTAAATGTCGTGGAGCCCCCGGGAATTATTTTGATGTCGCGCTCAAGGCACATTAATTCGATCAATTGCCCGAAGCGCGATTTCCAATACTCGTGAACGTCAAGTGGGGCCATGATTTCCAAGCTCCCGCTGTCATAGGTAACTCGAATGGGCCGATCCCCCACTTCCGCCAGAAGATGCTCGTAGAAATCCCATGACACATCGTGAAGCACGATGTGCTGCTGATCCACCAGCGAAGCGTGTGCGGATGAAATGCCCATCGAGCCTGATTCTACCGCGCCCCCCGCCGTTCAATCCAGCCAATCCTTTTTCTTCAGCCGCTGAGGGACATATTCCTCAGTGACGTAGCTGATGTCCTTCTGGATCAAAGATTCCACTTCCATCTTGAAGCCGTTGGAGACCATCTTGGCGATCTCCTTCTGCCAGTCTTTGTTGTCCTTGAACCAGGGATAGGCCGCGATCTCGCTGGCGCGCTTTTTGTCGTTGTCGTTGAGATCGATTTTCACGGTCTCGGGCAGTTCGCACGCCTCGTAATCCTTGGCCCGGATGCCCAGGAACCGGGCCTCGGGAATGGCGAGCCGGCTCGATTCGAACGCCAGGGAAATCGATCCCTGCTTGATCACCGAAAAGATGTAATGCCCCCACGGATCGCAATCGAGCAGACAGATAATGGGCAATTTCAGTTGCTGGCTGAATCGCTGCAAAAGCCGGCGCACGCCGCGCGGCGGCTGACCGCCGCCGTGCGTCAGAATGCATTTGTTGGTTTCCCAGAACCGATCCTCGTTGAAGCGGTTCCAGACCGTTCCTTTTTCCACGTGCAGCACGAAATCCGCATCGCATTTCTTGAACTGAATCACGTCCGGTTCGACGATCGACGGGATGGCATATCCCCCCGAGCCCATGCGCCGGCAGTCGATTTCGTCGCCGTTGTCCACCACCGTGATATTTCCAACCATCGCGCCGCGGTTATCGGCGAAGATATGCAGCTCCTCGCGCAGCGACCCCAGCGCCACTTCCAGGTCTTCCAGGATCGGGTCCGACTCATCCTGCGTGTCGAAGGTGTTTTCCCGCGTCCCGGAAACTGTGTGCTTCGCCTTGTAGAAGACGCCTCGCAAACTGGAAGACTTTCCCGCGTCGATCAATTCCTTGATGGTGCGCGCGTGCAGCATCGTCTGCATGAACTGCTTGGCCTGGTTGAGATTGAACAGCTCGCGATCCACGACCGCCTCGCCCATCTGGAGGATTCCCCGCTTTTTGTTCCAGATGGTGTTGGACCTGCTGCGCGTGGGAATTTCCAGGGTGATTTCGCGGCCTTTGAATGCGGATGTGTTTACTTCATCGGCGAGGTCCACGATTTTTTTCAGGGTGATTTTGTCGCGTTCTCTCAGGCGGGCGTTCGATGCTGATTTTTTTTTGGCCATGGGGGCTCCGGGATCTGGAACACGCGCCGCGTAAACGCGGCCGCTAAACTAGAAGAGTTCGCCGTTGGTGTCGGTGGATTTCTTTTTGGATTTTCTCGGGATGGGAGAATCCTTTGGTTCTTCGACTTTCTCCTCGCCGGGCAGGTTCGCGACACGGCTTTCCACCATCACCACACCATCGTCGTTCTTCAATTCTTCCGTTTCATCGGATTTGATCGTCTTGCCTTCCTCATCGAGCTGCGCATCGGCGATCGCGGTGCGCTTGCGGGCCTCTTGCAGCAGCTTGTTGTACAGCTTCTTGGCGTCGGCGCCGTTAATCGCTTCAATCGACTGACTGATCTCGCCAATGTATCGCTCAAACACATCGCGGCGCGCCGCCTGGCGCTGCATTTTCTGGCGCTTGCGCAGATAAGTGCCGAGCTTTCGGCCGCATTCCATCAGCGCCAGCTTCATCTCCTTGCGAATCTCATCGTAATCGGCGATCGCTTCCTTCGATTCGCTGGTGAAGGGAACCCAGACGCTGGCCATGTGGATCATGATCACCAGCGGTCCCACCGGCACGCTGCCGCGAGGCTGGCTCAGGTTGTAATTTCGCCAGCTTGTCTCGGCCACGGCCTTGAAGCTGCTGCAGGCGCTCTGCTGAAACAGCAGGGGCACGCGGTTGGCGAAGCGGATCACCCGCGCCTGGTCCTCGACGGGCAATTCTCCGCCGAAAGCAATTGCCGTTTCGATCTGAAACGGCCGGCCTCGGTAGACATCCGCCTCGCGTGTGCTGGCGGCGTAAAACTCCGCCTTCACGCCCTTGAGCATTCCCGCTAAAAGCTGGCGAACGCCGATGGGCGCGAGGCAATCCGTCGGCGGCGGAGGCAATTTCGCCTCGGCAAATGTCTGGAAGAGTTTTTCGATCTGCTGCGGCTCGAGGTCCCCCGCCTTCGTGCGGCTGTGGACGCCGATCGCCTTGCAAAATTCGCTGGCCTTGCCGGAGCTGACGCGGGAAAACTTCTCCTGAAGGAAATTGTAGAGCGTGCCGCCCCCCTTGTTGGCATCCTCGTAATCCTTCAGCATCTGGATCAGAATTCCAAGTTCGATCCCCTTGGGATGCGGCTGGATTTCCCGCGTTTCCGGCGGGAGTTGATCGGTCGCGCGCGGGAAGAAAATGACGCCGTCCTTCTCCGTCGTCGTCAGAGCCGGGTCGATCTCCGCAGCGCCGTCCGCCTTGGCAACTTCGGGTTCGCTCTTCTTGGGATGGGCCAAAGGCAAATCTTCCTGGTCATCGGCGCTGGTGCGCGTCGGCGGAGCAAAGGCGATTTTCGCATGGGGATTGGCGATCGCGCACAGCTCCAGAAATTCATCCACGCTGCCGCGGCCCTTCTGATATCTGCCTTCCAGCTCGATGCTGACGCTGGTGCCGGTGATGAAATCATCGGAGTTCACAAAAGTATTCAGGTTTCTGAACCCTTTGGGCGGAAATTCATCGGTCTCTTTATCGACCGTAACTTCCGCGCGATTGGTTTTCGTGTTCATCGCCAATTCGATGTGATGCGCCGGCTTGCGGGCGTTGGGGCGGGTGTGAATCACCATCGGCTTGCCGGTCGTGATCAGCCCGTACATTCCCGCGGCGCTGATGCCGATTCCCTGCTGGCCGCGGCTCATTTTCAGGCGGTGAAATTTGCTGCCGAAGAGCAACCGGCCGAAGACATTTTCCACCTGCTTGCGAACGATGCCAGGACCGTTGTCGATGACGGTGACTCGATATCGCGACTGCTTGGCCGTCGCGGGTCGATCCGGCTGTAAATCCTCGATAATCACGGCGATGTTGGGCAAAATCCCCGCTTCCTCGCAGGCATCGAGCGAGTTATCCACCGCCTCCTTCACCGTGGTCAGCAATGCCTTGCGCGGATTGTCGAACCCCAGCAAATGCCGATTTTTTGCGAAGAATTCGGAGACCGCGATGTCCTTCTGCTTGAGGGCCATCGACTCGGCCGTCTCACGCCGCGCGGCTTTTGCCGGGCGCTTCCTGGCATCTGACGATGTTTCCTTTGGCGATTCCATGACTGCCGCCGATTTTGAGCTGAAAAGTTCCGGATTGTCGTTTGGGGATTTCACGCTGGCGGTCCTCCTTGCCTGAGAGCGATTTCCATCCACTTATCGACATTTTCCTGCCGATTTCTCCAACGGACGTTAGGTGATAGTATGGGAAGGGTCTTCGTGAGTCCAGAACCGCAAAATGATATCGTTATTCCACAAAGGCGGGATGCCGGAATGATTCAAAATGTCACGGTTTATTGTGCAAGCAGCAGCCGGCTCGCAGCCGTCTATCGGGAGGCGGCCAGTTCGCTCGGACGCGCCATCGCGCAGCGCGGCTGGGGCGTGGTGTACGGCGGCGACAGCTCAGGACTGATGGGGGCGCTCGCCGAAGGCGCGGCCATCGCCGGGGGGCAGGTCATCGGCATCCTTCCGCAGAAATTCGTCGATCTGGGCGTTCGCGACGAGAACTGCCAAGAAGTGGTCATCGCGCGCGACATGCGGCATCGCAAGGAGATCCTCGAATCGCGCGGCGATGCGTTCATCGCCCTGCCGGGTGGGATCGGAACGCTCGAGGAATTCTTCGAGATTATTGTCGGGCGGCAACTCGGTTATCATTGCAAGCCGATCGTCCTTCTGAACGTCGCGGGGTATTACAATCCGCTGCTGAAAATGTTCGAGCATGGCATCGAGCACTGCTTCATCAGACCCAGCTCGCGCGAGCTGTTTCACGTCGCGGAAAATGTACAGGACGCCATGGAATATCTCGCGAAAAGCGATTCGCAACCATGACGATGAGCCGCCGAGATCCGACGATTTTGTTCGCCCTGCTGGTGGCGCTGGGGGCGCATCTGGCGCTGATCAGCATTGGCGTGCGGGCGGCGCGGCGCGATCTGGGGTGGTGGCTGCAATCGGCGCCGGTGGCCGTCACGCCGCGGGCCACGCCCATTCCGCCGGATACGATGCAGCAGCTTGGCGATCACGATACCAACGGCACGTCGATCAACCGTTCCACCGGCGACGTGCCGCTGGAATCGGCGGTTGCCGATGCACGGCAGGAGCAGGCGGCGATGCAGCGCGATGCGGTGGGATTTGGCGGCAGCCGGGCGACGCCGCAGCTTGACCAAACGCTGCGCGGCGACAATGGAGATAATTCGCCGCGGGGAAATTCGGGCACGCAGTCGGCCGCCACGGTGTTCGGCTCGCGCGAATCGAGCGTTGCCGATCTCGCTCCGAAAGTTTCCGCTCCGCTGCCGGGCAAAAATCCCGCGGCTTCTTCCGCCCAGGGAAAGCAGGCGGAAATCAATCCGCTGGCCAGCGGGCCGCTGACGCCGGTGCCGCTGAAGCAAGCCTCGCCGGGGCAGCTTTCCGATGCGAATTCTCCCACCAGCGACCAGCCGGCCGATCAACCGACCAACGACCAGGCATCTGGGGCTTCCTCCCCCGCCGGCGGCGCGGGTGGGCGCGCGGGGGCCGATCCGGGAGCGGGTAGGCCGATTCCCACCAGCAACTTTGAATCGTCCGCGGTCACGCACGTCGCCAGCCGATTTGTCGCCGGGCGTGTGGAACCGCAAACGGGACGGAAGAATCTCATCCGCAAGGAACCGGACATCGGACCATCCGGCTTCGGCGATCTTTACGCGATGGGCGACACTTATGTCGTCATGCTTCTCACGCTCGATACCAACGGGAACGTCATCGACGCCAAGATCAAGCGCAGCAGCGGCAGCGACAGCATCGACCTCGCGAGCCAGCGGGCGGCGTATACGTGGTGGTTCGAACCGCTGAAGGATCCGCAGACGGGGCAGGTGCGGCAGGAGGAGATGGAGTTTACGATTTATTATTGACGCCCCAAAGCCGACGGATGGCCATCCGTCGGCCTTTCTTGAGGAACTGCTTGACTGCCGAGCGATTAGGAAGAGATGTTTGCGCTCCTGATTTCGTACACGCCAGCGCCCCGGCGGCGTTCGCAAACCGCAGGGCATCGTTCTGGGTCATCCCTTCCGCAAGACCCACCGCCAGCGCGGCGTTGAAACAATCGCCGGCAGCGGTGCTGTCGACGACTTTGACTTTGAATCCAGGGGCGGAGATTAGTTCTGCGGAAGTTCCGAGCATCGATCCGCGGCTGCCGAGCTTCAGGGCAACTTGCTTCGCGCCGGCAGCCAGCAGGCGATTCATCGTGCTCTGGGCGTCCAGGCGTTCTGGTAATTTCAGAATCGTCATCGCCTCGGTTTCGTTGGGGGTCAGCAAATCGACCCGGTAAAGGGCGCGCGGAAATTTCCCCGGGGCCGGAGCGGGATCGAGCATCGTTCTCACGCCAAGCCGCCGGCATAACTGAATCGCGTACCGGACTGTCGCCACGGGAATCTCCAGTTGCAGCAGCACGAAATCGGCCTTGCGAATGACGTCGATGGCCGCGTCGATATCGCGCGGCGCGACATCTGCGTTGGCGCCCGGGGAAATGATGATGGAGTTTTCGCCGCCGTCCCGCACCAGGATCGTCGCCGTTCCCGTGGCATGCGATTCGCTGGTTCTTACGAAGCGGATGTTCACGCCGCTGGTGGTCAGGCTCGTTCGCATCGCCCTGCCGAAGGGATCGTTTCCTACTCGGCCGATCATATGGACTTGCGCCCCAAGGCGCGCGGCCGCCACGGCCTGGTTCGCGCCTTTGCCGCCGGGAAATGTCGCCAGATCATCGCCGCGAATCGTCTCGCCCGGCACCGGGGCGCGGCGGCAGCGGACAACGAGATCCATATTGATTGAACCTATTACGACGATTCGAGACATGCAGTTGTTTCATGCATACGACCCGGACGCCCCACCGCCCCTCGCGGCCCTGGCCGATTCGCGCTCGCGAGAGACTTTTGCTTCATAGCCGCTGGCGCGATAGGCCTGGATCGGATTGGAATCGAGATTTTTTTTCTTGCGCCATTCCGCAAGCATCGGCCGCACATCCGTATAAAAGGCGTCGCGCAAACACTGCTCCGCATCGACGACGTCCATCCGCATCTGAGCATCGCGCAGCTTTTTCCGGTCGACCAGGCAAGCCTTGGCGTACAGCTCCTGCGCGGTGATGGCCGTCTGAATCATCGCTTCGATCTTGGGCTTGAGGTTATGGCTCTGGTCGATCATGTAGGCGATATCCGAGACGTCGCGCCCGCGCAACTCGGCGGCACTGCGAATTTCGTGAAAAATTCGAAACACGGCGTAAGGGTCGATGCTGCCCAGAGTCAGATCGTCATCCGCGTATTTGCGGTCGTTGAAATGAAATCCGCCCAGCATTTCCTCATCGATCAGAAACGCGACGATGTGCTCAATATTCTGCCCGGGAAGATGATGGCCGGTGTCCACCAGCACCCGCGCACTCGGCCCCGCGCCGCGCGCGAAGACATAACTCATCCCCCAGTCCGCGATGTCCGTGTGATAAAACGCCGGCTCGAACGGCTTGTATTCCACCAGCATCGTCATACCCGGGGGCATCGCATCGTGCCATTGCCGCAGCGCGCCGTGCATGCGGCGTTTGCGCTCGATGATGTCATCCTGCCCCGGATAATTGGTCCCATCGGCAAACCAGAGGCTGAGCAGATCGCTTTTCACCGCCCGTGCGATGGCGATGCAATCCATCATGTGCCGATGGGCATGCTCGCGCGCCGATTCATCGGGGCTGCAGACCGATCCGAATTTATAAACCTGGTCCTGGAAAAGATTCGGGTTGATGGAGCCGATGCGCACGCCATGTTTGGCCGCCACCTGCGCCGTGGCGGTCGCGTCCACACCGACGGAAAAATCCCACAGCACGTGCACGGCCACGGACGGACAGCAGCCGGTGTAGCGATGAACAATCCCCGCATCGGCGATTTTCTCGTCGATGGTGGAAGCGGCCCCCGCCTGGTGGAATTTCCCGAATCGCGTGCCGGTATCGGCGTATCCCCAGCTTGGGGTTTCTATATTGAATTGGTCGAGAAGTTTGAAAAGTTCCTCGCGTTCCATGGCGGCAGATGATATCTAAAAACGACTCGTTTGTTTATCGTTTAGCCGCCGCGTTTACGCGGCGCGTTCACGCCCGAGATTTTCGTCGATGTCGATCGCGAACCGCCCTACGATGGGTCAAGGGATGGCGGGCGGTGGAGTGTGGAGGAGTTTGGGAGAGATTTTACCGTACATGATGCTGGTGATGAGCATGAGCATGCCGAGGCCGAGGAAGGAGAGGATGCGGTAGCCGTAGGCGACTTGGCTCATGTCGATGATGACGACTTTCGATAGCGTAATGGCAAGCAGAAAGAGCGCGAAATAGCGCAAGGGGGCGATGCGGCGCAGAAAGCCGAGGGAGAGGGCGCCGACGGCGTAGAGAGCCCAGAAGATGGAAAGGGCGACCTGCCCGGCGAGGCGCGCATCGGCGAAATGCGTGGGACGCGAAAAGGCGCGGTCGATCTCCAGCGAGCAGGCAATCAGGGGAATCAGCGTGATCAGGCCGGCGGCGAGGATATCCAGGAAGTCGGTGACCAGGTCGTCGGCGGATTTTCTGCGCAGACGCGGGAAGAGGAGCAGGGAAACGACGATCGCGGCGGCGACGGCGATAAGGTTGTTGAGTAATGGGGTGTAATGGGACCAATCATCGGCGAGGCGCGCGGTGACGGCGTCGTAGGCGATCCATTTGACGGCCGCGGTAATCAGGGAGGCGGCGCACTCGGTGTTGAGGTTCAGATGCGAGGGGATGACGGCGGCTTCAGCGGCGATGAGCCAGGCGTAGATCAGGATGGCGACGGTGGCCTGGAGGTGGGGCAGACCGGTGCAGGCGGCGATGGAGAATAGGGCGCCGCTGAGGAATGAGAGGACGCGCGCGGCATGGAGCCATTGGATTTCGTCGGTTTCCCTGGCGGGACGCGCGGGAGCGGTGAGGAAGGCGGCGATGGCCTGGCCGGCCACGGCGAACATCCAGGCGATGAGGGTGGTGGAGTAGATCGGTGTGGAGGCGAAGGTGAACCATATGGAGCCGAGGCCGGCGGGTTCGGAGGGGATTTGGCCGGTGAATGCGAGGCAGAGGTGGCCGATGCCGAGGAACCAGGTGATCAGTGCGGCATAGCGGGCAATGGCGGATCGGGCGATTTTCCAGAAGAGGGAGAAGGCGCAGGCGAGGAGGAGCCAGGCGATTTCGACGCGCAGGCCATGGAAACCGATGGGGACAGCGACAACGATCAGCGCAGCGGCGGCGATGCGGTGGGCGACGGCGAGGTTGCGCAGCGACTGGTTAAATTTGGGGAGGAGCAGGCCGAGCGTCAGGCTGAAGAAGGCGAGAAGGAGAAGGCAATCGGCGCGGAAGCCGGGAGTTTGCTGGTCGTAGAACGTGAGGAGTCCGGCGGCGAGGGCGGCGGTAACCCAAAGGGCGAAGGCGGACCCGACGGTGTGAAATTCGCAGCGGGCGAGGGTCAAGATCGATTCCGCGTGATAAAGCCCGGCGGAGCAGAGCATGAAGATGAGCAGCGCGGGATCGTGGTGGTGATGGCTGAGGAGAAGTGCGGCGACCCAGAGAAACGTCGGTGCGAGGGAGAGGCCGCGGAGGACCCACCATTTTTCACCGGCGCCGACGCCGGCCAGCGCTAGGGCGACGAGCTGCATCGCCAGGAGATAGCAGAGGAATGGATTCAGCGGTGAGTTGGGCGTGGCCAGGAGGATAGGGGCGAGGTTGGCGCCCAGCAGGGAGATGACGGCAGTCGAGAGAAGATTTCCGCGCAGGGCGACGGCAGCGCCGATGAGGGCGGCGCAGGCCATCAGGATCATGGAAACGTTGGGGGTGTAGATGTTGAAAAAGGCATAGCCCACATAACCGGCGATGAAGAGGATCGCGATGCCCGCGCCGAAGAGGCTGGCGGCGGCGATGGGATTTATTTTTCGGAACACAATTTCACCGGCGACGATGAGGGCGAGGCCGGCAGAGAAGAAGGCGAGGAGGCGGAGGATCGGGGAAATGAGGATGAACCACTGATGCTGGTAGGCATACTGAATACCGAGGGCTGCGCCGATGACGAGGACAATGGCGCCGACCCAGCCGGTCCATTTGAGGCCGATGGTTTGTTCGATTTTGTGGGGATGCGCGCTGCGGGGGATCGGGGGTGGAACGGGGTGAACGATCTGTGGCGTAACCGGAGCCTGCAGCGGCACCGGCCGCGGGGCGGCGGGGATCGGGGGTGGCGCAATGGCACGCAATGGATTCAGGCCGAGGAGCGATTCAATGCGGGCCAGGCGGTTCTCGAGGGCTGTGACGCGGGATTCGATGAAGTTCATGCGAAGACTCCATGCGAGTAGAAAGATATGTTAATAGACACTAGCTTATAATTCAAGGTTAGGTGGAGCTTCACAAAACCCCGGCATTCCTAAGCCGGTTGTACAACCACGGAGCTTCTCAGTTCATCTGCTGTTTCATCGATTCAAAGCAGAATTTTTCCCTTGAAATTAATGTCGTAAGTTCGGTATAAGTTAGGATAGTGAAAACTATCCAGTGCAGTCGTTACGCGCCCATGTCCCGCTCAACTGCTCCACCTTCGTGGGCCGCACTCCGCTCTCCCCTCCGGGACATTGTGGGACATCCCAGGACATCTTCGTCGCAAATTCGGCATTTTCGCCGTCAGAGGGTTGGGGAAATCAAATACACCCTCACCACTCCCGGCCCGTGGACGCCGGTGACGAGCGCGCCTTCGATATCCGCGGTTTTGGAGGGGCCGGTGATCAGAGTGATGTTGGGGACGCGGTCGGACGATTCGATTTTTTCCAGCAGGTCGATCAGATCGGCCACGATGTCCGCGGGCTCGACGATGGCAACGTGGATGGGCGGGACCAGCGACAGAGCGCGGCCGTGATGGGTACCCGGGCGGATGACGAGCGAGCCGGTTTCGGCGACGGCGGCGTAGACGTCTGTCACGCCGCAGTCGAGGTCGTAAGCGGCGTCGAGCGTGGATTCGCTCCAGCGGACTATTTCCGCGCCGCCGTCCGTGATGGTCTGGGGAATATTCAGTTTCTCCAGGCGCGGCGAAGCGGGGATGCCGACTCTTTTGCACTGGCGCTCGCGCAGGAATTGCGAGAGATCGGAGGCGATCTTGTCGGCCCGCGTGCGCTGCAATTGAAACTGGGCCTCGGATGCGGACTTGGCGAAGAGATCGGTCAGGTTGCCGTCTTTGGCGACGAGACGCGCGACAGAATCGGCAATATTCGGCGGGATCGGCGCCGCGGTGAGGGGTTGCGAGCGGCCGAGCGCTTTGCGAACGGATTCGATCAATGGGTCGGACATTATTCTTCCCTATTTCACAGCGGACGCGCAGGCGTAAAGTTTTTCGTTTTCATTCAGATCGGCATAGACCACCGGCAGCGGCAGCGAGACCGGGGTTAGAAGGTATGGGATCGCGCCCGCTCGCTCCAGATCGCGCGACAACTTCGGCCAATTGTCTTTGGTCGCGGGATAGCAGGTGCGATCGGTGGCGAATTCCACCAGCTTATTTTCCAGGCGCTCATGTTCGTCCACCAGGATCGCGGCGTTTGCGGGGAGGCGGGCGGCGAATTCTCCCAAGGGCGCGAAATTCGGCTCGCCGGCGTTGATGGAGGTGACTTTGAAGGCGACGACTGCGTACCCCGCGCGATATTTTCCGATCCCGGCCGCGATGGCGAGAAATGACATGGCGATTGCGGCGGTCCAGGTCAGAACCGCCCGAACGCGGGCCGATAATCGTGCTTGCCGCAGCGCTAGTCCCACGGCAATTGCGGCGACGGCATCTCGGAGGATCCACAGGTGCTGGCGCATGATGGCAAATATCGGGAGATCGGTTTTGCCCCAGTTTTCGCCGCCGAAGGGAATAGATTTGTCGTTCAGCAGGATGATGGCCATGAGCATTGCCGCGGCCCAGGTTCCCAGGCAAAGGAGATCGCCGGCGATGGCGCGGGCGATGAGATCACCCAGCATAAGCCACGCCGCGGGCCAGCCGATCAGAGTCGCGCTCATGGGTTTGGAGGTCGCCAGTAGATTGGGGATCGCCACGCCCGCGGCCCAGACGAGGATCAGCATCGCATTGAATCGCCGCCGGCGCCAGGCATCCAGCGCGAAAACAACCGCGGATACGATGATGGCGGGATAATAGACGTGAAAAATGCTGATCCAGTAATAGAAAACCACCTGGTCCCAGGGCGCGGCCCAGCTTTCGATATTTTCGTTCAGGTGATGCAGAATCTGCAGGTTTTCGTGAGCGAATTCGTGGGGAAAACGAATCGCGGTCCACAGCAGCCAGGGCGCGATCGTGATCGCCGTGGCGAGCAGCAGGAGAAGAAAGTTTTTGAAGCGAAGCTTTTTGACGGCTGCGATGGCCAGGATGGTGACGATCAGCGCGGGATAGGTCTTGGAAAGAAACGCCAGGCCCTGCGCGAGGCCGCAGAGAATCGAATTGGCCGCGGTCGGCGATTGGACGGCGCGCACGAGGAAATAGATTGCCAGTTCCGTCCAGAAGAGGAGGGAGATATCCACGTGGTCGCTGAAGACGTATCCGTGGACGAGCATGAGAATCACGGGATTAAACGCCTGGAGCGCGGCGGCGATGATCGCGGCCTTGCGGTCGAGGAGTCGCACGCCGATCAGATACGTGAGCCATGCGGCGAGGGTGGAAAGGATCGCCGAAGGCAGGCGCAGGCCCAGCGTGCCGACGCCGATGAAGGTGTACGAAAGCGCGATCTGCCACATCGCCATGGGGGGTTTGTGGAGCCAGATGTGATTGGCGAGCCAGTCGTCGCGGTCATAGGCGAGATAAGGCTGGTCAACGAGCGTGGGCGTCAGGGGATGCTTGAGGAAATTTCTGGCGACGATCGCGTGGAACACTTCATCAAGCGGCTTGATGGCGGGATGATCGAGATGGCGGAGCTTGAGCGCGAAAGAGCCGGCGAGAATCACGGCCAGCATCGCCCCGGCCAAGCGCGAATTCACGGACGGTCCTTCCAGATTTCGTGGAATGTGCGCGTGGCCGGCGCGGGCATGTCGCGCACGCGCGTCCAGCCGGAAACGACGGACGGGAGCTTGGCGATCCAACCGGTGCCGCGGGCGCGGCGGCGAAGGTCGAATTTCTGCATCGCAGTGAAGATGCGATAGCGCCGCGGGCTTTTCATGCCCCATGCCCAGAGGCGGTAGATGATGCGCTCGATGGGACTATTGAGCCGCTGATCGGTGATGTCTTTTCGGAGATTGACCAGATGCCGGGGAATATTGATCTTCACCGGGCAGGCTTCGTAGCAGGCGCCGCACAGGCTGCTGGCCTGGGGGAGATCCTTGAATTTTGCGAGGCCCTGAAAGAGGGGCGTGATGAGCGCTCCGATCGGGCCGGGATAAACGCTGCCGTAGGCGTGGCCACCGATTTTGCGGTAGACGGGGCAGGCGTTAAGGCATGCGCCGCAGCGGATGCAGCGGAGGGTTTCGCGATACTGCTCGCTGGCGAGGATTTCCGAGCGGCCGTTGTCGAGCAGGACGAGATGAAATTCCTCGGGGCCGTCTTTTTCGCCGCTCTGGCGCGGGCCGCCGAAGACGCTGGTGTAAACCGTCATCCGCTGACCGGTGGAGCTGCGGGCGAGCAGCTTGAGCATGACGGCGAGGTCGGCGAGGCGCGGGATTATTTTTTCGATGCCGACGAGACTGACCAGCACGCGCGGGGTGGTGAGGGATTGGCGTGCGTTTCCCTCGTTTTCGACGACGCAGACCTGACCGGTTTCGGCGATGAGAAAATTTCCGCCGGTGATGCCGAGGTCGGCGGCGCGAAATTTATTTCGGAGAAACAGCCGGGCCTGCGCGGTGAGCGCCTCGGGATCGTCGCAATACGGCGTTTTGAAATATTCGCTGAAGAGGCGGGCGATGGATGCGCGGTCCTTGTGGATGATCGGCGCGACGAGATGGCTGGGCTTGTCGTGGCTGATCTGGATGATGAACTCGCCGAGATCGGTTTCGACGAGATCGAGGCCGGCCGATTCCAGGAAATGGGCCAGTTCGATTTCCTCGCTGGCCATGGACTTGCTTTTGATCACGCGCTTGCAGCCGGATTTTTGGGCGATGCCCGCGATGATGGTGCGCGCCGAATCGGCGTCGCGCGCGAAATGAACCTGGCCGCCGTTGCGGTGGACGCAATCGGCAAGCTGATCGAGATAAAAGTCGAGATTGTCCAGGGCATGCTGCTTGATTCCCCCGGCCAGGGTTCGCATGCCATCGGCATCGGGAAGCTCGAGCATGCGGAGCTGGCGGCCATCGTATTGCCGCTGCGTGTTGGTGCTGACGGCGGTTTTCAGTCGCTCGTCGCCGGCGGCCTGAATGCTGATGGAATGGAAATCGAATTTGGCCTCGGCGGCCTCGCGCAGGAAATGGACGGTATTAGTATCGGTGGGATTCGCATTGGGGGGTTGAGTTTCAATCGCCTGGGCCATGGGATGGGTGGAAGATTACCACGCGGTGAGGTCGATTCCCATTGCTTCGGCCATAAGCTCGGCGAGGTGGCGGACCGACGTCTGCATTCCGCGGCGATGGCACATGCCGGAGATGTTCATCGTGCAGCCGGCGTCGTTGCAGATCAGCGTATTTGCCCCGGTGGCCTGGATACATTTGGCCTTGTCGTCGACGATTGCGCCGCTGATGGCGGGATATTTCACGGCGAAGGTTCCACCAAACCCGCAGCACTGATCGGTCTTTTCCAGCGGTTTGAACTGGACGTTGCCGATCTGCCGGAGGAGGCGGACGCCTTCATCCTTCACACCGATGCCGCGAAGATGGCAGGTGTAGTGGTAGGAGATATCGCGCGGATTCGGCAGGGAAAATTGGGTGAAATCCACCTTAAGCACCTTGTCGAGAAACTCGACAAATTCGTAGGTTTTGGCGCGCATCTCCTCCATCGGTTTTTGCCACTGGGGATCCTCGTGCAAAAGCTCGTGGAACTGCTCGCGCACCATCGCGCAGCAGGAGCCGGAGGGTGTCACGACGTAAGGATACGGCCGGAAGATTTCGATCATCCGCGTGGCGAGGCGGCGGGCTTCGGGATGAAAACCATTGTTGAAGAACGGCTGCCCGCAGCAGGTCTGCTCTTTGGGAAACTGCACGTCGCATCCGAAGCGCTGCAGGATTTTGGCGACGGCGACGCCGACATGCGGATAGAACTGGTCGGTCAGGCAGGTGACAAACAGCGCAACGGTCGCCATTGCAGGGGATGATAGATGATCGCCTTATTGAAGAAAACGCCCCCGGCATTTGAATGCCGAGGGCGTCGGGGAGGTTCGCGGGAAAAGAACGACGGAATTCAGTGCGTTATGAACCCAGCAGCTTCAGGACGTTGTCCGGCTGAGCATTGGCTTGGGCGAGCACCGTGGTGGCTGCCTGCGACAGAATCTGGTCGCGGGTGAGGTTCGAGGTTTCCGCAGCGAAGTCAGTGTCTGTGATTGACGCTTCAGCCGCGGAGACGTTCTCGAATGCAACGCCCAGGCTGTTCACCGTCGAACCGATGGTGAAGGTCTGGAACGCACCCAAACGTCCTCGGAGCGTGCTGACCTGCGTGATGGCGCTGTTGAGAATGTTCTGCGTCGTCGACAGGTTGTTGCTCGAGAGGCTGTTGGACCCACCGCTCCCGATGGAGCTGAGGTAACCGTTGAACGAGTCGCCCAGGTCGCCGGTCGAAACCGATCCGATTCCGATCGAGGCGACATTGGTTTCGTTCACCTGCGCGCCCAACTGGAAGTTCGCCCCGCCACCGGTGATGTAGAAGGTGGAGGAAGTGGGCTTATCGAAGTTGCCCGCGATGTTGAGGGAAACGTCGAGATCGGCATTGCGGTAGCTCACGGCCAGGCCGTTCACTTCGGCGGCCGCGCCGTTGATGGTGACCTTGGCATCGGCGCCGTCGGCCTTTGTGGTGCTGAAGTTCTGCGCCAGTTTGCCGGCGATCACCTGGATGCTGGCATACTGCGTCGAGCCATATTCCGTGGAATTGACCCGCAGGGCTGTTCCGCTAACCTGCGCTGAAAGTCCGGTCGTCGCCTTGACGCCGTTGATGGCGGTGGCGATCTGTGACACGGTCGAACCGGAAGCGAACGACAACTGGGTGCTGCCGAGGTTTCCAGCGACCTGCAGGGTGACGGTGCTACCGCTGACCGCGCCGCCCTGATAAGTGATCGCGGCGGTTTTGCCTGAGGTGACGACCTGCACCGCGACGGCCACTGTGCCGCCGGAGGGAACAATCGCGCTGTTGACTTGCAGGTTGGCGACAGCGGATGCGACTCCGCTGGTGGTATACGCAAGGCTGCCGTTCAGCAACTGCGTGCCATCGAACGAAGTGGACTGCGAGATGCGGTTGATGGTGGACAAAATCGAGTCCACCTGCAACTGATCTGCCGAGACTTCGCTGGCACTCAGTCCACCGGTGTTGGCAGCCTGGCCGACCAGACCCTGAAGCTGGGTCAGCAAGGAGCTGACTTCGTTCAAACCGCCTTCAGCGGTTCCGATAACATTGCCGGCGAGGCTGGCGTTGTTGATCGCGGTCTGAATGCCGGTTTGTTCCTGCTGAAGACCGAGGCTGGCGATCAGACCGGCGGGATCGTCCTTGCCGCTATTGATTCGCAGACCTGTACTGAGCCGTTCAAGGCTCGTGTTCAGGTTCTCGTTGTTCTGCTGCAGCGATTGCTGAGCGATCAACGAGCTGACGTTGGTATTGATGATGCTGCTCATAGATGTCTCTCCGTGACAGTATTAATCCGTGGGGCAGGATTTGTATCCTTGCAGGCCACGTGCCGCGGGTTCGGAGTCTTTGCTCCGTGGAGGCCGCGGCCAATGTGTTGAATTCATTCCCCGTGGATTATTCCGGCAATTTGGGGACGTGTGCCGGTCGCCGTTCCGTGGCTTGCTTCGAGAGTCGTCGCTCCCGCATGAAAGATTCTGCGCTCCTTTCCCACGAACCGATTTTCGCGGCACCGCCGGGAGTGCTCCGATTCCCACGGGACCGTATCAATCTGGATTCTGTAATCGACTCGACACTTGAGCATTCTTTCAGTTTCCTGAGACGATCTGATCGGCGGTGGTTATAGGGCAGAGGGGATGAAGCCCCGGATGTGCTTGCGAGGCTTCGGTTGGTTTGTTTATGGGACTTGCTTATGCAAAAAAAATCCCCCGGTTTTACGACCGGGGGATTTGACTTGCGAGATTAGAATCCGTGGCTCCGCCGCGGGGATTCACTGCGTTAGGCGCCCAGCAGCTTCAGGACGTTGTCCGGCTGAGCATTGGCCTGGGACAAGACCGTAGTGGCTGCCTGCGACAGAATCTGGTCGCGGGTGAGATTCGAAGTTTCCGCAGCGAAGTCGGTATCTGTGATCGCCGCTTCTGCCGCGGAGACGTTCTCGTAGGCAACGCCCAGGCTATTCACCGTCGAACCGATGGTGAAGGTCTGGAACGCACCCAAACGTCCTCGGAGCGTGCTGACCTGCGTGATGGCGCTGTTGAGAATGTCCTGCGTCGTCGACAGGTTGTTGCTCGAGAGGCTGTTGGATCCACCGCTCCCGATGGAGCTGAGGTAACCGTTGAACGAATCGCCCAGGTCGCCGGTCGAAACCGATCCGATCCCGATCGAGGCGATGCCCGTCTCGGAGACTTCCGAACCAAGCTGGAAGTTTGCTCCGCCACCGGTGATGTAGAAGGTGGACGAAGTGGGCTTGTCGTAATTACTTGCAATGTTGAGGCTTACGTCAAGGTCGGCGTTGCGGTAGCTGACCGACAGGCCGTTCACCTGCGCCGCGGCGCCGTTGATGGTGACCTTGGCGTCAGAGCCTTCGGCCTTGGTGGTGCTGAAGTTCTGGGCCAGTTTGCCGGCGATGACCTGGACGCTGGCATACTGCGTTGAGCCATATTCCGTGGAGTTGACCCGCAGATCGGTTCCGCTGACCTGAGCCGAAAGGCCGGTCGTCGCCTTGACGCCGTTGATGGCGGTGGCGATCTGTGACACGGTCGAACCGGAAGCGAACGACAACTGGGTGCTGCCGAGGTTTCCAGCGACCTGCAGGGTGACGGTGTTACCGCTGACGGCGCCGCCCGTGTAGGTGATCGCGGCGGTTTTGCCGGACGCGACGACCTGCACCGCAACCGCGACCGTGCCACCCGAGGGCACCACGGCGCTGTTGATCTGAAGGTTCGACACCGCCGAGCCCACGCTGCTGGTCGTGTACGCGAGGTTGCCGTTCAGCAACTGCGTGCCATCGAACGAAGTGGACTGCGAGATGCGGTTGATGGTGGACAAAATCGAGTCCACCTGCAACTGATCCGCGGACACCTCGCTGGCACTCAGTCCACCGGTGTTGGCGGCCTGGCCGACCAGACCCTGAAGCTGGGTCAGCAAGGAGCTGACTTCGTTCAAGCCGCCTTCAGCGGTTCCGATAACATTACCAGCGAGGCTGGCGTTGTTGATCGCGGTCTGAATGCCGGTTTGTTCCTGCTGAAGACCGAGGCTGGCGATCAGACCCGAGGGGTCATCCGCTCCGCTGTTGATTCGCAGACCTGTACTGAGCCGTTCGAGGCTCGTGTTCAGGTTGTCGTTGTTCTGCACCAGCGATTGCTGGGCGATCAACGAGCTGACGTTGGTATTGATGATGCTGCTCATAAACGTCTCTCCGTGACCAAAAGGTCAATCCCCGAGTAGTTATTTGGGCAGGTCAGGGGTTCCCGCCGAAGCCACTTCGCTTTTGCCGGAAACCCGCGGTTCCCGGCTCTGGCGAACTTTCATGCCCGCCTTCTCGCAAGTCAGCCGTATGTGAGACGGTAGGCACAACCTCACACAGGGCACGTCGGGCGTATCGACGGAGCGGTTGGGGCACTTTAGTTGGGATGGGGAAAGATTTCCGAACAAATGATCGGTTCCGCCTCCACGCGCCCGCTGACGCGAAAAGCCGACGGATTATTTGACGTGGTGGAGCGATAACGCATCAGGCGGAAGGCTGCGCAAAAACGGACGGCCCGGCATTTGCCAGGCTGTCCGTGTCATATTCACTTAAACGGGCGCTTCAGGATCAGTGACCCTGGAGCAGCGTCAGAACGTTCTGCGCATTGTTGTTCGCCGTCGCCAGCACGCTTGTTCCCGCCTGCACGAGAATCTGGTCGCGCGTCAGGTTGGAAGTTTCCTGGGCAAAATCCGCGTCGGCGATATCGCTTTCGCTGGAAGTCACATTTTCCAGGGCAACCTGCAGGCTGGCGGTGTTGGTCTGCAGCGTGTCCTTCTCGAAAGCGCCGAGATTTCCCTGAAGCTGCGCGACCTGCTGGATCGCGACGTTAACGATCTGGCTGGCCTTCTCGGCGTTGCCGCTGACAACCGATGCGTTACCGCCGGTCGCGATGTCATTGAGGAATCCGACGGCGCTGTTTCCCAGCGCGCTGGCGGCAACGGAACCGATGCCGATGCTGACCTGCTGCTGGCTGTTGACGTCGGCTCCGAGCTGGAAGAGGGCCCCACCGCCGGTGATGGTGAAGTCGGTTTTTCCGATTCCGAAATCGGAGTTGAGCGTCAGGTTCACGTCGAGGCCGGAGGTATTGAGCTGAAGGTTGAGGCCGTTTCCAACGGTGAGCGCGCCGTTGATGGTCGCCACCGCGTCGCCGCCGACGGTTCGCTCGGTGGAAACGCCCAGGTCATCGGTGGTCTGGAACGCTCCGGATTGCGCCTGCACGGAAACAAAACTCGACGAGCCGTAACCGGTGCTGTGGAAACTGATGCCCGAGAGGGGGTTGGCCGTGTTGATCAGATCGGCGGTGACGCCAGTGCTGTCGGAGATACGGTCCACGGCGAACGCGATCGCCGACGCCGTGGTGCCGCTGACGAACGACAGCGTCTGGACGCCGGTGTTGCCGGCGATTTCCAGCGTGACGCTCTTGGTGACGGCGCTGGCGCGGAACTGAAGATCGGCGAGCTTCGCGCTGCTGATGACGTTGACGTCCACCGGCATGGTCGGCTGGGTGCCGAGGTTCGCCTGTGAAATCGACAGTGAGCTGATCGCGCTGGTCGCGACGCCGCTGGTGATGTAATTGAGGCTGCCGTCGAGAAGGTTCAGGCCCGCGAAGCTGGTGGTGCCGGCGATTCGCGTGATGCTCTGCACATCGGAATCGATCTGCAGCTGGTTGGCCTGAATTTCCTCGGGGGACAAAGCGCCCGAGTTGGCGGATTCGACGACCAGGCCGTCGATGTTGTTCAGCAGCGAACTTACCTCGGTCAAAGCGCCGTCAGCGGTGCTGATGACGTTTGTCGCCTGGGAGCTGTTGTTCACAGCCTGCTGAATACCGGTGACCTCGCTCTGGAGATCCTGGCTGGCGATCAGCCCGGCGGGATCGTCGGCGCCGCTGTTGATGCGCAGACCCGTGCTGAGCCTCTGTAAAGACGTGTTCAGAGAGGCCTGCGAATTGGCCAGAGCGTTCTGGGCAATCAGCGATGCGACATTTGTTACAATCGAAGCCATATCAATCCTCCATGACTGCTAATGGCGAGCAACGGCGAAAGCGGATTGGAAAACCTCTCCCCGCGGGAGGTTGCCTCCGTGCGGAGGGCGGCCGCTTTTCTCGTTCGTTCACTTGGTTTGTTCCTTGTCATCCTTAGAACCGATCTTTCCAAATCCCGAAAGATCCTCGGGTTTTACCTGGGCGGCGGCTTTGTTCTCGCGGCGAATCGCGTCGTAGACTTCCTTGCGGTGAACGCTGATCTCCTTGGGGGCGTTGATCCCAAGTCGAACCTTGTCACCTCGGATGTCCACAACCGTCACCTCGATGTTGTCTCCGATCATGATCGTTTCGTCGCGTTGACGAGACAGCACCAGCATGTCAGGCTCCTTCCTGCTGTTCGGCCGCTGGCGCCGCGGTTGCGGCAATCGCGGCCGGCCGATCCCCGGAACATCCCTGTTCCGGGTCCGTTTGATCTCCAGTCCGTCGTCTTCACAAAGTCCAAACGGGCTGAATTAAGCCGATTTGGCAAGCGGCACCTCACCGGCAAGCCGCAGCAGCGGCTGACGGGTGGTCCACTTTTTCTCGGTGAGAACGACCTGCTGGGCGATGCGGCTTTCGCTGTTGACGATGATGGGTCCCAGGAGGTTTCCCGTGAGCCAGTCGCCAACCTTGTTGCAGATCACGAAGACCTGTGCGAACTTCAGATCGGAAAACTCGAGGTCTCCAAGCGTTTCTTCGCGCATGGGAACCTCGTAATCCTTGAAGAAGGTCGTCGGGTCGGTCACCACGAACGCCAGGCCCGGTTCGTCGACGCTCTGGAGCCAGAAGAAATAATTTCCCGGCCCGGTCTGAACCAGCGCGAACCGCTGCTTGCTGGGAAACCCGAGCAAACCGCGCGGAAACGTGATGATCCTTTCCTCATCGATCGTCAGAACGCCGAATCGAGATGTCTTGATCTCCGTCATCTAAAGCTCCGATCCCGCGAAACCCGGCGGGATGATTACCACCGGGGCGCGAAAGAGTTCACCGGCGGCTGCACGCCGCCCTACATTTGCCGCAGGTTCCACCGCGGCAAAATCAGCCCCGAGGCATCCGACCGACCGGGGCCTTTGGGCCGGCATCGCTTTCCGCGAGCCGTCCCACCTCCGCGGGTTCCACCGCGGGCATCACTTCCATCCAGGCGAGCGGCCGATTCCTGCCGGCCGTCTCAGGCAACTTCCGCCGTCATCGGCGGATTTTTCTGCGCACACTGCGATTGAATGCTTATTTCTCATTCGCAATGTACGTCGCCTATCCACACAGGCAATCGGCGTGCCACACTCGGGTCACGCCAGGAAATTGATCAGCGAGATCTGCAAACTGCTCGCCGCCGTTTCCAGGCTCGCCTCCAGCGCCGTCTGCAGCGTCTGGAACTGCGAGATTGCCTTGGTCATGTCCACATCCTTCAGTTGCGACATCAGCGTCTGCGTGGCCGTGTTCTGCTGCTGAAGGTCCGTTTGCTGATTCGTCAGTTGCTGCTCGTACGCGCCGGTCTGGCCGTGCAGCTCGATGACGCGGTTGATGTCGCTTTGGATTCCCTGCCCCGCCGCCGTGATCGCCTGGGCGTTGCCCGATTGCAAAGCGGTCATCAGGGCCTGCAGGTTGCCGAAGATTCCCTGCGAGGTGGGCGCGCCCACATCCTTGCCCGTGAGCGTGTTGCCCGATGAGGCGACGTTCAACCCGAGGTCGGCGGCGGCGTTGGAATTATTCTGCGCCGTCACCGCCAGCGTGCCGGTTCCGCCCGAGCTGTCGGTCAATACAAGGCCGCTGCCGGTGGTGGCCAGCGACGCTGTCACCTTTCCGCCGGTTGCGGTATTGATGTCGTTGATCACATCCTGGATCGTGGCGGCGGAGCTGATGGAAACCTGGAAAGTCGTGCCATCCCGGGCAGTGATCTGAAAATCAGGAGTGCTTCCGCCGGCCGTTTGAACGCCCGATCCATTGTTGAGGCTCGACAGCAGCGTGGTTGGAGCCATGGTCTGGACTCCGAGTTCCGCCGCGGTGGTGCCGCCGTTTTCACCGACGCTGAGCGCCGTGCCCTGGGAAGAATTGAGAATGTCGATCCCGGTTCCGGTCGCGTTGATCTGAGCGACCACGCTCAGCCCCGCGCCGTTGATCGCGTTGAGCATGTCCTGCACGGTTCCGCCCGCGGGCCAGGTCACCGTCTTGGTCACCTGGCCGTTGGTGATCGTCAACCCGGCGTTGTCCAGCCCCGCGCCATCGCGCAGCGACGACAGCGGCGTCAGCAGAGTCACCTTGGGGTTCAGCGACGATCCCACCATCGGTGTGTTCAACCCAGCGCCCGCGGCCGGGGTTGCGATTCCCAGTTCCTGCGCGGTGGAGCCGGTGATGGTGATGTTGTCGGTCGTCGCGCCGCTGATCGTGAGCCCCTGTCCGGTGATCGACGCGGTGATTCCTCCCACGCCCGCCTGGTTGATGAGGTTGACCACATCCCCCACGCTGGCGGCGGATGAGAGATCGACGGATTTGCTAACGGTTCCATTGCTGAGGGTGATCACGCCGGGCTGAATTCCGTTGTTGGTCGCGCCGTTCAGATCGCTGAGTCGCGTGGTCGCCAGCAGGGACGGGGTGATGTTGGCCGTCCCGTGCACGCCGGAAGAAAGCGCGCCGAAGACCTGGGCGCCGTTGGCCTGAAAGGAGACGGAAATTCCGGTGTTGACGGTGTTTTGCAGGGTTTGCGAAGTGCCCACGAACTGCACGGTTCCGCTGGCACCGGATACGAACGGCTGGGTAGTTCCCGTCGCCCCGCCGAAAAGATACTGACCGTTGAACTGCTGATTGCCGATCGACATCGCCTGGCTGTAGAGGCTTTGCACGACGGTGATATCCGATTGGCGCTGCGTCTGCGTCACATCCGATCCGACGTCAGCCGATGCGATCTGCTCGGCCTGCTGGAGAAGCGTGGTCAGATCGCCGAGGCTGGAATCGGTCTGCGCGAGCTGAGACGACGAGGAATTGATGGTGTCGTTATACGACTGCTGCGAATCGAGCGACTGCTGCAACTGGATGATGATGGCCGACGCGGATGGATTGTCGCTCGGCGTGTTGATCGCCTGGCCCGTGGACATTTCGTTTTCCACCTGGAGAAGCTGATTCTGCGTGCTGTCGACCTGATCCGTGATCACGGCGCCCTGCATCAGGGTGCTGACTCGCGAGATTGAGGCGGGGAGGATCGACATTGATTCATTTCTACAGCGTGATGTTCAGCAACGATTGCATCATCTGGTTGACGGTTGAGATAAACATGGCCGCGCCCTGATAGCTGCGCTGCTGCTGGAGCATGTTGACGGTTTCCTGGTCCAGGCTGACGCCGCTGACGTTCTGCTGCTGGGTTTGCAGCGCTTCGACGATGTCCTGGGTGGAATTGACGTTGCTGTTTGCGGTCGCGCCGGTGGTGGCGATTCCGCTGATCATCGAGTCGTAGGAATCGGACCAGCTTTGGTTGTTCAGCAGCGATTGCGTCGTGGTTGGAAAATTGGCAATCGCCAGGGCGTTCTGGTTATCGCCCGGGTCGCCATTTTGTGCGGCGGCGAGCTGGCTGGGATTGGCCGCGACCGTTGAATTCACCGCAATATTCGTGGCGTTGGAACCCTGGTAAAAAGTGTTGATGCCCAGCGCCGCAAGTACGTGGCTGCTGTCCTGGCTAAATGCGAATGTCTCGTTGGGGCTCGTGGAGGCAATCGTCAGCACGCCGCCCTGCACCGTTGCGCTGAGATTGGGAATCGCATTGATGCTGGCGGCAAGACTGGTGAGCGTTGTATCGGTCGGCTGGCCGGTCAGGTTCACCGGAACCAGCGTGCTGCTGGACAATCCGGTTTGAGAATTCGTGGTGGTCACGACGAAACTGCCGTTGACCGGTTGAAACGGCAGATCGGCGGCCGTGCTGTTCAGCGCGGCCGTCGTGCTGGTCACGGGATTGGTGGCTGTGACCGTGGAATATCCGGTCAGTCCCTGGCCATTGGAATAAATCGAGTTCAGTCCGAAAATCAATCCACCGGCCAGTGAATTCAATTGCTGCTGGACCGTGTTGATCTGGCCCTGCGCGGCGATGGTGCCGCCGATCTGGCCGCCCGTCGCCGGGACCGATCCATTGTCGGACCCGAAAACCAGTGAATACACCGGCTGCCCGTTGGTCTGCGTCTGCTGGACTTTCAAACTGTCCGCCGAGGTGCCCACGACCAGCGGCTCGGAGCCGATGTAGACATTGACCGCGCCGTTGCCCTGATTGACGGTTTGGACGTTCACGAGTTGTGAAAGCTGCTGAACGGCGGCGTCGCGCTGATCGAGCAGTGAATTGCTTGAGCCGGCCGCGCCCTGGCTGGTGGCAATCTGCTGGTTGAGCGTCGCGATCTGCTGCGCGAGCTGATTGGCGTTGCCGGTCAGCGACGTCAGCTCGCTGCCGATGTTCGACTGAATCGCCTGAAGCTGGGAACTTAGTCCGTTGAACTGCTGGGCGAGCGTTTGCCCGTCCTGGATCACCACCTGCCGCTGCGCGATATTGGTGGGATCGCTGGCCAGCGTTGACCAGTCATTGGTGAAGGTGCTGAGCTGCGTGTCCAGCGTCTGGTTTCCCAGCGCGTTGAAGACGGTTTCGATCTGGCTGCTCCAGTTGGCGGTGGTGTTGGCGGCGGAATTGTCGCTCATCGCGGAATTGAGCCGGCTGTTGAGCGATTCATCCACCTGCCGCTCGATGCCGGTCAGATCAACACCGGTGCCGATGTAGAGGCCGGAGGAAAGCTGCTGATCGGGCGTTTCGGTGCTGACGGAAACTTCGCGCGTGTAATTGGCGTTGCCGACGTTGGCAATGTTGTTGCCGGTGACCTGGAGCGCGGCCTGGCTTGTGGTCAGTGCCGAGCTTCCGATGTTGAGGGCTCCATTCAACGACATAGATCATTCATCCGACGGCATCCATGACGCCGATGCGATTTCCCACGCGGGGAATTCCCCGGCGGGTGTAAAGGCCTGCCCGCTGCGCCGCGCTGGCGAGGAGGCGGACCACGATGTTGAGATGACCCAGCACCGCCGACGCCAGCCGCCCGGAAACCTGCGACCGTTTTGAAATCTGGGTCGCGATATCGCGCAGCTCCTGGCGCGCCTTCAGCAGCTGCGCGGAGTGCTGCGGGAACATTTCAGCCATCTGCGCCAGGCGCGGTTCTTCGGGCAGCTTGTGAACGGCGGCGATTTGACGAGTGAGCCAGCGGCGCTTGTTCTCCAGATCGACGATCCGCAGGCGCACAAATTCCTGGCGCGGCATCAGATCGGCCATCGCGCCCAGGTCGAAGACCTTCATCGCCGCGTGCTGCGCATCGAGAAGGTCAAGCAGCTTGCGATGCTCGCCGACCAACTGCGCCAGCACGGTGTGCAGATCAGAAATATGCCGCGACATGGCCTGCTCCGGTGGAGAGCGTTTTGGTCCGGTCGGCGCCCTCGCGTTCGGAATCGATTTCCTGCTGGGCCTTGCGCACCTGTTTCGCGTACGCCTTGCTGCCCTCGATCTTGCGGACGATCGACTGCACGAGCGTATCGGTAGCGTCGCTGGCCATCTTTTCCGAGAGCCGCTCGTCGAACATCGATTCGAACGCCTTGCCGGCCGATCCGCCGTTCATCAGATCGCTGCGGAAGGGATCGTTACGCATCTGCTCGAGCATGGGTTCGAAGAAGGACATCGCCACCCATTTGCGGGTCTGGACGATCAGCTTCTGGTGCTGCGTCAATGGACCGCGGGCGCCGTTGATCTGAATCGGCGTGGGCATCGGACGCCGGGAAGACGTCGGAATGGGAAGATAAGCGCTATTCATAAAACTACTCCTCAATAAGCTCGGCATGTAATTTGCCGGTTTTGTAAAGCTCCTCGATGATCTGTATGCGATCGAGCGCGGGGACTTTCAGCTCCTCCATCGCCGCAACGAGGTCCTGCAGATTGCCGTTGGGCTCATCGACGGTGGAGATCGCGATCGCCTCGTGGTCGGTCACGATGGGGTTGCGGATGCTCGGCTGCGGGGGCGGCATGATCGTGGAGATTGACAGGCCGTTGTGGCTGATCACCACCGGGCTGATCTCCACATCGCCGGTCATGATGATCGTGCCGGTCTTTTCATTGATCGTCACCCGCGCCTTGGTGGCGATCATCTGTACGGGCAATTGCTGGATTCGGGCGATGAAGCTGTCGGGATGATCGCGCTCGCTGGGGGGAATCGTCACCAGGATATTTTTGCCGTCGATCGCCATCGCCAGGATTTCGCCGGCGCTGGATTCGGAATCGTTGATGATCTTGGCGATGCGGCTGGCGGTGCCCCAGCTCGAGGAATATTCGTCCAAAATCAGCGTGAAGCGCCCGCCGGCGTCGATCACGTGGGCGGGAAGATCGGTTTCCATTACCGCCCCACCGGCGGCGGCGCGAATTACGCCAACCGTGGGGGTGCTGAGATCCTCAATCGTGATCGGGCCTTCGGCCAATGCCAGCAGCGGCCCACCGGGCAGCGGGCCCTGCATCGGAGTCACGAACAGCCGGCCGCCGTGCAGGCTGGGGGCGGCACCGACGCTGGAGACGTGAACATCCAGATGATCGCCATCGCGAGCGCCCGCGGCGGGCACGGTTGCGGTCACCATCACCACGGCAACATTCGCGGCGTTACTGAGCGCCTGCACGGTGACGGGATCGCCAAACTTGGAAAGCATCGACCGCAAGGGCGCGATGGCCGGCGAAAAGCTTCCGCCGTCGCCGGTGCCTTTGAGGCCGTAGACTAGGCCCAGACCGGTGAGGATATTGGTGCGCTCCCCACCGATGCGGGTGATGTCGGCGATCTTCACTGCCTCGGCGGGCAGGTTGAGACCAGCCAGCACGAGGAGCACGATGGATATTCGAAATGTCATCGTTGAAAGACCCATAACCATCGTCAGAAGGGATTGATCCAGTCCAATAATCTCGTGAAGAGGCCGCGGGTGGTGGTGTCCTTCACCGCGCCCTTGTGCTGCTTGTTGAGAGACATGTTGTAAAGCTGATTGCTGAGGACGGTGTTGTCCTCGGTGATGTCCTCGACCCGGCACGTGCCCAGGAGGGTGACTTTTTGCTCTTCCTCATCCGTCCTGATGTCTTCGGTGGCCTGGAGAATCAGCGTTCCGTTGGGTTTTACGTCCACGACCTCGGCGGTGATGCGACCAGTGTAGGAGTCATCGCGCTCCAGCGTGGCATCGCCTTTGAAATCGCGCTGGCCGCTGGTCTTCATTTCGATGGGCGTTACCGGAAGATGCTCGCTGAGCGACGGGCCGCCCCCCTCCCAGCCGAGGTTTACGTAGCTGTCGATGATCGCGTCGAGATCGTTGCCGTGCTTGAGGTCGTTGGTGCCGTTGGACGAGAACTGGCTGTTTTCGCGGATGACGATGGTGACGAGGTCGTGCTTTTTCAGCAGCTTGGGCTTGGGCTCGGGGACGTTGTAGAAGCTGGCGCCGGTGGTGGAGATCGATCCGGCATCGAGGTCGTTGTAGGTCTCGGCGCGAAGCAGCGAGCCGTTGGTCCGCTGGACGAGCACACCGATGGGCAGCGAAGGCTGCTGGACGGTGACCGCTCCGAGGCCTGCCGCCGCGGGGCTTGTCGTGTACGCGGGGGTTGCCTGGGCCACCGGCGCGTTTTGCGCCAGCGATACGCCCGCGCTCAGGAGCGCAAGCAATACAATCACGATCACGCAGGCTTCTGATTCATGCCGTGTCATTAAAATCCCTTTCAATTTCCCGAATCCGTATCATCCCCCAGCCGCGCTTCCTGCGCTCCGGTCACCGTCACATCGAGCGTGTCGCGTGTGTTTTCGTTGCGGACGCGGATGGTCTGGCCCATCGATCCTTCCTCCATCGCACGGGCAACCGAACGCAATAAAACCGACCCGCGGCGAAGATTGATCGTGACGAGTTGGCCCGGCTTGACGAGCGGAACGGCATTCACAAGCTGGGCCGTCATCACCGTGCCGGGATGAAGGTCCTCCGCGGCCTCCTGTCCCACGCACTGGTCGAGATTCAGAAGCTGACGACCGGGCAGGGAATCAACCAGCACGCGCTGCACCGAAAAATCCGTCGCTTCCAGAACCTTGTGCATCGCCAGCGGCTGGGCGACCAACACCTGGTCGAGCCAGGCGCGCGCGACGGCGCTGAGCGTCACCTTGCGGCTGGCGGTGTCGGTCAGCACCGTCACCTGCCAGGAAACGTTGCCCAGCGCCCGGGCATGCGACGGCTGGATATCGAACTTGAACATCGGCTCAGCCAGCGACAGCAGCTTTTCGTCCTCGACGTTGAAGGTCAGTTGGAGAGTCTGCACCGGAACGTTGAGCCGCTCGCTCAGGTCGGTGGCGAGCAGATCGCGCAGCGTGCGGAAATTGGGGTCGGGCTTCACATCGCTGGCGGGTGTAATCACGGGCGTCGGGACGCCGGCGACGGGCTGCTGGGCGTCGATCCACTGCTGAATCGTCTGCTCCGAATCGGCCTGGGCATCGGAGCGGTGAATGGTGCAACTTGTCGAGCCGGCGAAATTGACCATCGCGACGTTCACACCCGCTTCGTGGAGGGTCTGGCTGATTTCCTCCATGCTCAACGTGCGCACCGATTCGGGGCCGGAAAACTGCATCAGCGTGGTGTCGGCAATGGGCGTGAAAACGGCGGCGTCCGCGTCGGACCAGCGGCACACCTGGCGGAGCTTCACATCCGAACCGCTGACGGTTGCGTCCTGGCGAAGCTCGAGCGTGCCGGCGGGGGTGGAATCGGCGGCATCGGGCATGAATTTCTCATCCGCGGCGGCGGGGAGATCGGAAACATCGGTCGCCTCGGTATTCACCATCTGGCCGTAGCCCCACTGATGCATCAATGTTTGCGTTGCCCAGGCAAGGATCGTCAGCACGATGAGGAGCTGCACCTGCTTCTTCTTGCTGAGGCGAAAATTTTTATTGTCCATTACGACCTCTCATCCATGAGAATTTTCAGGGGAATCCATCCCTCGCTTACGACCTTCGGAGATTGGTGATTGTCTGCAGCGCCTGATCGGCCGTCTGGATCGACTGGCTGTTCAGCTCAAAGGCGCGCTGCGTCTGGATCAGCGTGACCAGCTCGTTGACCGGATCCACGTTGCTGGCTTCCAGCGTGTTCTGCATGAGCGTGCCCGAGCCCTGGTCGCCGGGATTTCCGGAGATCGGCGGACCCGACGCCTGCGTTTCCTGGTAGAGGCTGCCCCCCAGAAGCTGAAGCCCCTGCGGATTCACGAACTGGGTAAGCTGAAATTGCCCAAGCTGGCTCGGCGTGGCGGCGCCGGGCTTGATGCCGGTGATGATTCCATCGGGACTGATCGTCAGACCCGTGACCCCCGTGGGAATGGTGATCGGCGGATCAAGGTCATAACCATCGCCCATGCCCACGACCAGCTGGTTCTGGCTGTTGACGAAGAACTGGCCGTTGCGGGTGTATGCGGTGCCGTCGCCGATCGTGCTGAGGACTTTCACCCGGAAGAATCCGGGGCCCTGGATGGCCACATCGGTGTTGTTGGGTGTGCTTTGCAGGCTGCCTTCGGCGAGGTTGAGCTGCGTGTTGCTGATGCGCGTGCCGAGGCCGACAAAGATTCCAGCGGGAGAAATGTCTCCGTTGCCGCTGGTGGCGCCGGGGGCTTTTTCGGTCTGGTAAAACAGATCCTCGAAATTGACGCGGCTGCTCTTGAACGCCGTTGTCTCGGCGTTGGAAAGATTGTTGGCGATCACGTCGATCGCGGTCGAGAGCCCGCTGAGTCCAGTAGCGGCCGAATGCAGTGCGGTGATGGCCATTGCGTTTTATCCAGCGCTTTCTTCGTTTCGATCAGCCGATTCTGCCGACGTCGTTCACGAGTTTGTCGAGGGTTTCATCCTGGATATGGATCATGTTGGCGTTGGCCTCGAGCTGGCGCTGGGTGGCCATCAATTCCGTCAGCTCGGTGGACGGATCGACGTTGGATCGTTCGATGAATCCGCTGTGCACTTCCGGTTGGGCGGTCGAGAGCTTCTGGCCATCGGGAATGCCCAGCAGCGTGCCCCCTTCTTTGGTGAGCTGCGATTGATCGCTCACGTTAAAAAGCCCCAGATTCGCGACGGTTTTGCCGTTTTGCGTGATGGTTCCATCGACTGAGAACGTCGTGGGGGCGGTGGAATCGAGAACGATGGGCTGCTGCTTGTCGTCCAGAACCGCCTGAGCGGGATTGCTGGACATCACCAGCCTGCTGGAACGGTCCAGCATCATCTGCCCGTTGCGGGTGAGGTGCATTTTTCCCTGGGAGGAGACGGCCAGATATCCGGCGCCCTGGAGCGCAACATCGAAGTTATTTCCGGTCGGTTCGATGCCACCGGGGGAGATATCCACCTGCGATCGCGCGGCGAGGAGACCGCCGCCGATGGGTTCCAGCTTCGGATCGGTCTGATTCCACTTGCCGAGTTCCTGCGCGGCAGTGGGCCTCTGCTGAAGCATGGCCAGGTCCTTCTTAAAGCCAACGGTTTCGGAGTTGGCGATGTTATTGGCAATGACGTCCTGCCGGTACGAACTGGTCAGGACGCCCGAAGCCGAGAGGTAAAGGCCGTAAATCATGCGGCCTCCCTGTCGGCAGCCCGGGCTCCGCCCGCGGCGCCGAAGGCTGTGCCTCCGGCTGGGAGTCGTTTGCCTCCCATAAGGGCGCCGGCGCTTCGCGGCGCCGACAATGGCGTGACAACGCCACCGTCCATGGCGGCTCCGCCGAATGATTCGACTCCGTCGATTCCGTTTCCGGTTCCACCGGAAGTCGATTCTTCCAATATTTCACGCTGGACGTGCGCCATCACGGCAAGACGCGCTGCCGCGACGATGCGCTTTCCGAGATCCTCCGGGAAATCCATACGCACTTGCTCCGCAAATGGCCTATCGTCCGGCGTGGCTAAACAACCAGCGTGCCAGAGAATTTGGTCGCGAACGATCTCACGGTCGCGAGGGAATCGTGTTCGCGCGCAACGCTATGTTCATCCGGCATTAGCCGATGACGATGGCAATTGGATTATCCGCAGGGAATCGGACGAGTGTCGATCGCAAGCTGGGGAAATCGGCGCAGATTTCGCCCGAAGTCCCGCAGCATTTGCCGGTCGATCCTATTGCGATATGATCGAAATCTTCCGATGGACGATGCGGTCGCCAAACTCAAATACGCATACGAATCGGTCCCTTACCCCCACAAGTATTATCCTCAAACGCAACTGGATCGCATTGCGGTCACCGCGATATTGGCAGGGATCGCGCCGGCGGACCCCGAAAAAAGCTGCGTGCTGGAAATTGGTTGCGGGAGCGGAGGAAATCTCCTGGCCATGGGCGAGCAATTCCCCCAGAGCCAATTCCTGGGAATCGACCTGTCGCCGAGGCAAATCGATTTGGGAACGAATTTCCTCCGTGAAATTGGACTGGCCAATATCGAGCTGCGCTGCCAGGACATTCTGGATTTCCCGCGGGATGTGGGCAAATTTGATTTTATCATCGCCCACGGGGTTTATTCGTGGGTTCCGGCGGTCGTTCGGGACAAACTTCTCGCCATCTGCCGCGATCATCTATCGCCCGGCGGGCTGGCATTTGTCAGCCTCAACACTTATCCGGGCTGGAAACTCCGGGAACCGGTGCGCGACCTGATGCTGTTCCACAACCGAGGCGGCGATGAATCCATCCATATGGTGCAACGGGGCCGGCAAATTCTGCAGATGATGGCTGAGCATACCCCGAATGTCGGCACTTACCGCGAAGCCCTGCGAAGCGGCTACAGGGGTCTGCAAAAAGTGACCGACGATTCCATTCGGCACGATCATCTGGAATCGGTGAACGAGCCGTGTTATTTCCGGCAGTTTGCGGGTGAGTTAGCGGCACACGGATTGTCGTATGTGGGTGACTCCAGCACGGATATCGATCTGTGGACCAAAATTTCCCCCGCGGTGCGGGAAACCATATTCCAACTTGCGCCAGATTCGCTGGATCGGGAGCAGTATCTGGATTTTCTGGTGGGCCGAACCTTCCGACGGACGGTCCTTCGCCGCAGCGAAGAAACCCAGCCCGCGGACCGTAGCGAGGATCTTTTGCGCCAAGTCTACGTGACGGCGAATTTCTCGGAAGAGCCGGCAAACGCCGATCCAGAGGGGAACCCCGGATTCAGGTTCAAAGGGGGTGCTCAGGAGCTTCTGATTTCCGATCATCGGCCGCTGGCCGTTCTGCGCCGCATCCGTAGCGCATGGCCGATGCCGGTGCCATTTTCTGAATTGCTTCAAACCTATCGAAACCAGTTAACGCCTCCAATCGACGAACGTCAGATATTCAAAGATGTGGAGTTGATGGTTCGCACCTATTTTGGATTTCGGCTGATCGAGGTGCTGTCGCAGCCGTCGGCGGTGATGTCGCCTTCGGCGGGACAATTTCCGAGAGTCAGCAAATACGCCCGGTGGGCCGCGACGCGCGGGTTTTCGATCCCTTCGCTGCGGCACAGGCCGGTGGATTTGGATGATTCTCTGCGCCGGTTGATTCCTTTGCTCGATGGCAGCCGCGACCGCAAAGCAATCGCCGAAGAAATTATTCGCGGCGGAAACACGGTGTGGCCGGATAAAAATCCAGGAGAACTAGACGCATTGATCGAAAACGCGCTGGGCAAGCTGGCGGAGATGCAATTGCTGATGAAGCCGATTTAATCGCCCGACGGAATCGGCTGCTTGAGATCCTGCTGTAGTTTCCTCGCCTCATCGGGTGTCAGGGGCTGCATGGTCAGCATCATCTGGCCCTGGCGGATATTCACATTCGTCACCTTCGCGGGAAATCCGCTTTGCAGATGGGTCATATCGAAGGGAATGATCAGCACAGGTTCGGCCGGTTGATCGCGCAGCGACGCGAGCAGCAGGCGAATCCAGCAGGACCCGAGTGCCGCGGCGTCGGCGGTCTGGGCGGAATCGATTTGAACCGCCAGCGACTCCACCGCCAATTGCTGCTGCAAGGCGCTTTGCAGACGGTTCATCTGGTCCGCGACTGCGGGGAGAGGAATAGGAAGCAGCCCCGCGCGCAGGGAATTCAGATCGACGCGAAAATTTCCCTGCGCGTCGATCAGCGGGTGAAATTCCGCGCTGAGCAACGTCCCATAAGCAGGCGAATCGCCGACCAGGATCAGCGCATCATCCTCCATCACGATTCGGCCATTGGTGAAATAGCGCGACATCCGCGCATCACCTGCGTTTGCGGATCCGAGCCTCCACGAAGTGATGAACGAATTGATCTCATCATCCTCGAAGATGACTGTTTTGGGGCCGATCGGCGCTTCGCCGGGCCTTAGTTTTCCGCTCATTCGCCGCAATTGCTGGGCCCGTGCGCTGGCGGCCCAGGAGAAAAGATCGATCAGCTTCTGGTCGGCGCGGTTGGCGGCATCTTTCACCTGCTGCGTGGTGGCAATGGGTTTTTGATACCACCTCGGCGTACTGTGATACAGATGAATCCCCACGAGGCAAAACGCGATCACTGCCAGCAGCCCCAGCGCCACGAGGATCAGCAGCCGTTTAAGCCATCTCATGTTCAGCGAGTGTCCCATCCCCTCGCGGGGCAGTTTACCGTCATAGCCGGAACATTCGCCATAGACGAAAGCGATCCAGGCGGCGCGGGGTGTCGATAACCCTGGCATTTCGCGGCCCGCGGCGGTGGTGCGTGTAGACTGAAATTCATGCGGGTAGAACCGATCCGAATCACGACGCCACGGAGCGATTGGTCCAGCTCCGCGGTCCTTGGCGACCGGAGCGGCGCGGCCCGCGAGTTTGCCGACATCGTCGCCAGCCACCTCGTGGGCACGGTTTTGCCCATGGATATGCGGGAAACGCTGGTCGACACGGCATCGGCGTTTGGCATCACACGATTTGAGGCCAACCTCATCATCGCCGCCGTGCAGCATCAAATGGGGATCGGGCAGAAACGGGGTCCGTCCAGCGGCGATGCGTCCGTACTGCCCAGCATCGCCACCGCGCTGGCCGTGTTCGTTATCGTGCAGGCCAGCATCGTTGCAGTGGCGTGGTATTGGTTTTCGTAAAAACTTTCTCGACTTTGTGCCCCGCTTGCTTGCACGGTCAAACCTCTCGGTATATCCCTTTGTTATATGAATCTTCCGGTGCTGGAACTTCCCTGGTATTCGCAGGGGCTGAAATTCACGTGCAGCCAGTGCGGAAACTGCTGCAGCGGGTCGCCGGGGTTTGTCTGGGTGAGCGCGGAGGAGATCGAGCGGCTGGCGGAGTTTTTGAAGATTTCGACCAAGTCGGTGATTCGAAAATATTGCCGCAAGATCGGGCGGCAATATTCGCTGAAGGAAAATCGCCATCCACAACACGGAGGGTTTGATTGCGTGTTCGTGAAGGAACTGCCCGCGGAGGGGAATTCTCCACATCCCCGGCGCATCTGCTCTGTTTACGAGGTTCGTCCGCTGCAATGCCGCACCTGGCCGTTCTGGGAAGGCAACCTCGCCAGCCGCAAGGCATGGGATCGCGCGGCGAGGAATTGCAAGGGTATGAACCAGGGCCAGAATTTCGACCGCATTCGCATCGAATCACTGCGGGATGCAGTTGACTGGCCGGAGAATCCGCCGACTTCTGATTAAGATTTTTTGCCACAGATAAAATCAGATTCACACAGATAATTCACAAAGTGCTTTTCTCGGCGTTCTCGGCGCCCTCGACGGTTCAATTCTCTTCTGGTCGCCGAAATTGACGCTGCCGGCGCGGCACATACAATTTCGGTGATTGCCGCACTCCCCTTCTGATTCCCGCTCGCACAGAACGCTTCGATGGTCGCTCCGGATTCTCGTGATCGTGTCGATCGGAACGTGCATCGGGTACGACATCGATCGCCTGTTCATTCTCAAAAAACCGGGCCGGCTGGCGGAAACATATCCGGTGGTGGACGGGTGGATGACCTACGCGGCCACGCCGACGCGCGGCGTGTTTTTGAAATTTGACGGTTTCAATAAAGCCGACGCGGGGTATGCGCAAAACATTTATTTCCGGGGGGTTTTTGTGCTGTTCCCAAGACCCCTGCTGGTTTCCGATCCGCATGCCAGGATCAATAACGGGTACGACCTTTTGAAGAACAACTGGTATCCCAGCGACCCGTGGCTCGCTGAGCAGGGCGTCGGCTCGGTGCTCACTGTCCAGATGGACCGAGACAGAAATCTTCCCATCACCGAAGCTCTGCGATGGCTTGGAAGGTAATCCTCCATTGATGTGGTGCGCGATTGATCTCTGCCTTCTGGTGGTCAGCGGTTTTGCCCTGGCGGCGGGATTGGCGCGGCGCGCTTCGCGGCTGGAAATTGCGGCGCTGACGCTTTGCATCGGACCCGGCGTCATTGGATTTTGCCTGCTTCTCTTCTCGATGCTCGGTCTGAGACCGAACCGAATCGAAATTCTCATCCTATCCGCAGCGCTGGCGGCCGCCGGGATTGCGGTATGGAAAACTTCACGCTTCGAGGTAGAGCAAAATTCGGGCGCTGCGCGCATTCCATCCTGGTGGATTGTGATCTGCTGCTGCGCCATCGGGTATGGGTTCATCTCCATCGCCGTCGATGCGCTGTATTACCCGATCGTCGAATGGGACGCGTTTGCGATCTGGCAGCTCAAGGCGCAGGTGCTGGCCATCTTTCCCCTGCATCCGCTGCCGAGTTATTTCACCGATTTAGCCCTGAGCTACAGCCATCTGCGGTATCCGCTGCTGGCTCCGATGATTTCGGCGCAGATGCACGCGATGACCGGGCGGATCGATGACCTGGGCAAGACGGTCTCGCTGCTCTTTTATCCGGGGATGTGTCTTGCGGTGTTCGCGGCCGTCCGGCGGGTCACCGGTTCCTTCGCGGCACTCACCGTGACAGCGCTTCTCGCCTGCGCCGAGCCGATTTGCCGATACGGCAGCACCGGCACGGCCGAGCTGCCGCTGACGGCGTTTTACGCGTGCAGCCTGCTGTGCATGTTGCGGTGGCGCGAGAACCGCCAAATCGGATATCTGGTCCTCACGGCGATCCTCAGCGGGTGGATGGCATGGACCAAAAATGAGGGCTTGGCGCTGGCGGCAATCAACGCGGTCGTCATCGCGCTGTCGGGGCCGAAGGAGCTTCGCCGCCAATCGCTGGCGGCCGCCGCCGGCTTCGCCGCGGTCGTGGCCATCATTTATCTTCCATGGATTATTTTCTCGTGGGGGTTGCCCCGGTCGGATGAAGATTACGCCGGCCGATTCGCATCACTGCAACTGCTGCACAGCTTCGGCAGACTGGGCAGGATTTTTCTGGGCATTGGCCAGGGCCTCATCGACTGGGAAAACTGGGGGATATTCTGGATCATCCTGGTGATGCTTGCCATCGTCGAGCGTCGGCAATTCAGGAACCCCCGCGCGGCATTTATCGGCACGCTGCTTTTGCTGCACCTTCTCGCTTATATCCCGGCGTTCATGGTGACCAACTGGAACTTGGACGAGTTGTTTGGGGTGACGATCGATCGGTTGCTGATGCACGCCGCGCCTGCTGCAGCGATTTTGATGGGGTTTCTCTGGCCGGCATGGGCGGGCCGAACCAACGCAACGGGATGATAATCAGTGCGGATCGCCGAAATGCTTTTCAACGCTCTTGAGGAGGCGGTCGATGTCGCTGGGCCAGTGGTCGGGCGGAAGCGATTCCACCTGCTGGTAGAAATATCTGGCCGAGGTGTAATCCTGTTTGGCTTCGGCATCGAGGCCGTTGTTGCGCAGCTTCATCGCCAGCGAATCCAGATCATCGCCGCAGGACTGTTTCAGCTTGGCGAAGATTTCGGCGGCGGCTGCGGTGCCGGGATCGTTGGGAATGGGGGCGGGAGTCGCCGACTGATCATTCGCGGGCGAAGGGTTGCTGGGAGGGGGCGTCGGATTCTGAGCGATCGCCACCGGCGCGGGCGGTGGAGGCTGCGGCGCGGGCGTGGGATTCACCACCGGCGCGGCGGAATGATTGTCCGGTGAAATAGCCGACGGCTCGCTGGGCGAATTATTCCAATTCGACGGGGCGCCGCTCGTCGATGGAGAATTGTTGGATGAATCCACACTGGGGGGCTTATTGACGGTGGTGATCGGCGGCGTTTCATCCGGGACGTAATTCATCCAGGGCGGATTTCCATCGGGCACGGATCTGGTCGGGGGCGGAGAAGTCGGCTGCGCGGCGGCGGCTGGTGTGCTGGATCCCTGCAAAAACGCGATGAACCGCGCTCGCAGCGTGGGCATGAAATAGAACACGGACAATCCCCCGCCGACCATGAGGAGCAATACCGCCGCGACGACCAGTCCCCAGCCGCCCCTTTCGCGGCGCGGCTTGCCGGACGAATCCATCGTCGGGTCGTATTGAATGCTGAATGCGGCCGCGAGTTCGCGCGGGGTGAGAATGCCTTCCTGAGGCCGCTGCCGTGGACGCGATTGCATTTCCGGCGGCGCGCTGTGGGGTGAAGGGATATCCGCGAGTTCCGCCATCGTTTCGGCGGCCGAAGGAATCTGCGACGCTGGGCGAGTCGAACGATCCTGTTCGGGTTCGGAAGTTGCTGCCGGTCGGGCTTGCGGCGGCGGCGGTTCCATCGGCGCGGCCGCGGGCGTTTCGGGCCGCTGGTTTACCTGGCGATAGACCGTCTTGGACTGCGGCTCATTTTCCAGCAGGACGTCGGGATTGGGCGGAAGTTCCTGCGAGCGCGAGCAGCGTGGGCAAAACGTTGATATTCGCTGAAGCTCGGCGCCGCACGAATAGCAGAGGCCGAATTCCCGGCTGATGCCCTTCACCCGGGCGGCGAAGCGCCAGAGCTGAAAAGTCGTGGGGCCGCGAATGACCGAGCGCGGCGTGATCTGCCCCTTGCGGATCAGAGCCAGCAGCGTGTTGCATTTCATGCCCGGAGCGGAGGGGTTTCTGGCCTGCATCACGTACCACGGCCCGATGCGGGCGCGAGTGGCCTGGCGGGTCAGGGCGCTGTTTTCCATTTTGCAGCGCGGGCACGGGACTTCGCTTTTTTCTGATATCGCGCCGCAGAAGGGACAAACCGACATAACCGGGTCCGAAGGTTTGGTATATTCAGCCGATCGGTCCGCCTCATCCGGAATGGCATCGTAAGATCTTGTCATTCAATCTACCCGCAACGGTCCTGAATTATGGCCATCAGGTTAACCAAAACCGAGCTGATCGTCTACCACAGCGTCCGAGCGCGCCAGAATATCCGATTTACCCGTTTGCCCGCGCAAAACCTTGTATCCAAACGCGCTTGCGCGAGCGTCAGGAGATATTCACCGGAACGTTGGGTAAGTCAATCTCCGATTGGTTGAAATTGTTAAAATAGTTTGTGAGAAGGTTGAGGGCGACGTGGGCGGCGACTTTCGGCCTCAAGGGACAGAAACGCACCCATCTGATACTATTTATTTCGCATGGAACGACTGTTTTTCCGCACCGCGGGAGAATCGCACGGAAAGGCGCTGATCGCGCTGATCGAGGGCCTGCCCGAGGGAGTGGCCGTCGATCCGGCGTTCATCGACGCCGAACTTCGCCGGCGCCAGGGCGGGTATGGCCGCGGCGGGCGACAGAAAATCGAAACGGACCGGTGCGAGTTCCTCACGGGCGTTCGGCTGAACAAGACCATCGGCTCGCCGATCGCGATCGAGATCGTCAACAAGGATGCGCGGCTGGATGATCCGGCGGCGACGCCTCCGCTGCATCGGCCTCGGCCGGGACATGCGGATCTGGCGGGGTCGGTGAAATGGCTGACGACCGATTGCCGGCTGACGCTGGAGCGCGCCAGTGCCCGCGAGACGGCGGCGCGCGTCGCGGCGGGCGCGCTGGCGCGGTGTTTCCTTCGTGAATTCGGCATCGAAGCGTTCGGCTTCGTCCGCGCCGTCGGACCGGCCGTGGGACGATTCGACGTCACCGAGGAGAATTGGCGCGAACTGCTCAAGGCGCGCGATGCATCGGAGGTGTATTGCCCCGATCCCGCGGCCGATGAGCAGATGCGGCAATTCATCAACGATCAGAAGATGGCCAAGGACACGGCCGGCGGCATCGTCGAGACGCATGTATTCGGCTGCCCAATCGGTATTGGCAGCAGCATGACGTGGGACGGGCGACTGGATGGTCGCATCGCGGCGGCCGTCGCCAGCATCCAGGCGTTCAAGGGCGTCGAATTCGGGCTGGGATTTGAAGCAGCGCGCCGGCCTGGATCAAAAGTGCATGATGAAATCGGATTCGACGCAGCGAGCAAGGACAAACCGTCGCTTGGATTCGTGCGCGGCAGCAATAACGCAGGCGGGCTCGAAGGCGGGATGACCAACGGCAGGCCGATTGTCGTTCGCGGCGCGATGAAGCCGATCAGCACCTTGGGCAAGCCGCTGATGAGCGTCGATCTGAACACCAAGCAGCCATCGGAAGCCGGTTGGGAACGCAGCGATATTTCGGCGATCAGCGCGGCATCGGTCATCATGGAAAACGTCATCGCGTTCGAGCTCGCGCGGGCGATGCTGGAGAAGTTCGGCGGGGATTCGATTCGCGAGGTGCGGGCGAATTACGAGAGTTTTCTGCAGATGGCGAGGAAATTGCCGCTTGATTAAAGCCTATTCTGCTTTGGCGGCAAGCTTCGCTTCGGCCGCGGCCTTGGCGGCGAAGTGTTTCTTGGCTTCGCCGACCAGGTAGAAGCTGCCGGTGATGCAGATCAGGTCTTCCTTGGTGACGGCGCGGTTGGCGATGGCGAGGGCGTCTTCGAGATTCTCGGCCACCTGAGCCATCTTGCCGTAGAGTTCGACATAGCGGGCGGAAAGTTCGTACGGATCGGCGGAGCGGACGTTGTCGATGCGGGTGAAGATGACCTTGTCGGCGCCGCTGGTGATGCGGTCGAGCATGCCGGCAACGTCTTTGTCGCCGCAACATCCGAAGATGACGACCATCGAATCGTAGGGAATGTGCTGGCCAATGGCTTTCATGGCGGCGTCGAGGCTGGCGGCGTTGTGGGCGCCGTCGACGATCACGCGGGGGGTCTGCGAAACCATTTCCATCCGACCGGCGATGCTGACCTTGGTGAGGCCTTCGATGGCGCGGGCATCGTTGATGGCGATGCCGCGGGATTTCAGGCGGTCGATTACCGCCAGGGCGAGGCCGCAATTGATGGCCTGGTGCTCGCCGATCAGGGGCACCGCGAGGTGTTCGAATTTGCTGTTGGGGGTCGTCAGGCAGATGCGGTTGTGCGGGCCAAGCATCCGGCTCGATTCGAAGCGGTAGCTGAATTCAATCGTCTGCCCGGTGAAGTCGAGGGGCGCGCCGACTTTCTCGGCGACCTTTTTCAGGGCGGCTTCGGCCTGCGGGTCCTGCACGACGCTGACGGCGGGGACATTATGCTTGAAGATTCCCGCTTTTTCGGTGGCGATGTGGCCGAGCGTCGGGCCAAGCTGCGCCATGTGATCGTGGCTGATGCTTGTGATTGCCGTCACATCGGGCTTGATGACGTTGGTGCTGTCGAGCCGGCCGCCGAGGCCTGTTTCGATGACGGCGATATCGACCTTGTGATCGGCGAAATATTTGAAGGCGATCGCGGTCAGGACATCGAAATAAGTGGGTGTCGGTTTGATCCGGGCGCTGGTGGATTCCAGCAGCCGAACGAGGCGGGCGAAACTTGCCTGCGGGATCATTTCGCCGTCGATGACGATTCGCTCACGAACGTCCACCAGGTGCGGGCTGGTGTAGAGTCCTACCTTGTATCCATTGGCCTGAAGCATTGCGGCGATCATTGCGCAAGTGCTTCCCTTGCCTTTTGTTCCAGCAACGTGAACCGACCGGAAATGCTCTTGCGGTGAACCGAGCTTTTTCAGCAGGGTCCGCATCCGCTCCAGATTGAAATTCTCGGAGTTATAGCGGACAATCCGGAGTCGCTCGAAGTCGCTGAGTGTCGAGAGAAATCGCAACGCCTTGCTGTAGCTGAAGATAGGCTTCGATTCGGTTCGAGCAGCAGCGTGGTTACGGCCTTTTTTCAGGTCAACCATCACCGGTTTGCGGTGCTTGGCTGCACGTTTGCGCACGGCGTGCAGGACACCCTTCCGGGTGTGACCGGTGCGTCGCACTTTTTCTCGAACCGCCATTTAAGGCGATTCTAGCAATTACGTTAGGTGGTTTCAACTTTGAGCACAAGTTCATGTCTCATATTCACTTAATTCCTATTCCGCTATCACTTTATAGGAAATAAAGTTAGGCACCATTAACCAGGCGGATTGGGCTGTAAGACCACAATCCGGTGGCATCTCCGCAGTAACCGACTATGATCCGCAAACTCCCAATGTCTGATCCTGAAATTCGCACCATCGCGTTTGTGAGCCTCGGCTGTCCAAAGAATCTCGTGGACAGTGAGCGGATGCTCGGCTTACTCGCCGGCGATGGCCTGGTCCTCACACCCCAGGCCGAGGAGGCGGATGCCATCATCATCAACACGTGCGGATTTCTCGAAGCATCCAAAACCGAATCGATGGGTGAAATTCACCGCGCGATCGAATTGAAAAAAAACGGCAAATGCCGGCGCGTGGTGGTGGCGGGTTGCCTGGTGCAGCGGCATAAGACCGATCTACTGGCGGAAGCGCCGGGGATCGATCGCCTCGTCGGCGTGTTCGATCGCGAGCATATCGTCGAAGCGGTGCGTTCGAGCGGCAAAGGCTCGGGCGAGGGACACTTTCTGGGGAAATATCACGACCTGTCGCGCCGGCTCGCGCTGGAAGCGAAGATCGATCCCGATTCCAAGCAAACCAAATCTTCGCGGCTACCGGTTTTTGAGGATGATCGCGGACGGCTTCGGCTTACGCCGAGGCATTACGCGTTCGTGCGTCTCAGCGAGGGATGCAACCAGGGGTGCGCGTTCTGCACGATTCCGTCGATCCGCGGGCCAATGCGCTCCAAACCACCCGAGCATATTCTTGCAGAGGCGCGTGAATTGGCCGCTGACGGCGCGGTGGAGCTAAATCTCATCGGGCAGGACACGACGAGCTACGGCACGGATATCAGCCATGCGGCGGGCCTCGCGGGGTTGCTTAAGACGCTGGACCGGCAACTGACGGATGTGCACTGGCTGCGGTTGATGTACGCGTATCCATCATGCTTCACCGATGAAATGATTCACGCGCTGGCTGATTCGCCACGGATGGTGAAATACATCGACATGCCCCTGCAGCACATCAACGATCGAATGCTTTCGATCATGAAGCGGCGGGTGACTCGAAATCAGATCGAAACGCTTCTGGAAAAGCTGCGGAATTGGATTCCTGGCATCACGATCCGGACGACTTTCATCGCCGGCGCTCCGGGCGAGACCGATGCGGAGCATCGCGAGCTGGTGGAATTCGTGCGCGATTTCGGCTTCGACATGATGGGCGTTTTCCCCTACAGCGCCGAGCCGGGCACGCCGATGGGAAAAATGGACGGGCAGATTTCCGAAGAAATCAAAAAATCTCGCATCGAGGACCTGATGCTCGCGCAGCAGGAAGTCGCCTTCGCCAAGGCGCGGGGAAAGATCGGACAAACCGTGGAGGTGCTGATCGACCGGCCGGCGGGAAAAGAGGGGCGATGGATCGGCCGAACTGCAGGGCAGGCGCCGGAGATCGATTCGGTGATTCACGTGGAGGGGGCCAATCTTCACGCCGGCAAAATCGTCGCGACCAAGGTGTTCGGATCGGACGGCTACGATCTTCTGTCGAAAGTTCCCCGGCCTCGAAGCCTGCGCGTCATCGCCTGATATCTGCGGGCAAATTTGAGAGCGCGGCGGCCGTGAGAGATAATCTGCGGCAATGTCCGGCGAATATTACAGCCCACCGGGACGACCGGCGATTCTCACCGCCATTGGGGTCAGCAGCATCATCATCGGATCGATCTCGCTGATCGCCAGCTTTTCCACGTTCTCTTTCGCGGGCCTTCTGATCGGCATGACGACGATCGCCACGACCATGAATTCGGCGAGTCATCCCATCGCCGCGACGCAGCCGTTTACGGAATATGTCAGCGCGAGCGGGCTCGGAGCGGATCAGCGCAAAATCGTGATCGAGGGTTTGAACGACGCGCATGCGATCTCGGCAATCCGGCGGGAGCAACTGGATGAACTTCTGGCCGATGCCGGGCAGAACATTATCCAGCTTTCCGCCGACAACCTGACTGCAAAGCGCGTCGCGGATTACGTGACCGATGCGAGTGAAATATCAGGCGCTGCTGGGGGCGCGATGAACGACGTGCTGACGCTGGGCAGCGGGCGAGTGCAGATTTCCGACATCGGGGCAACATTTTTTCCCGCGGACAATTCCGTCCCTACGCGCTCCAAGCTGGGGAGTTACACGGATGCGGATGGCGTTCATCTTGGCGCGAGGGAAATCGGCGCGGTCGTGAAGCGCGTGGTGCAGCTTTCCAGTGCCTCACCGAACACGGCTCAGATAAACGCACTGGAATCGACTCTCGAATCGCCCTCGCAAACGCTGATCGCGCCGTGCCGATCACCGGGCGAGGCGGCCGCGCAGGTGATGTCTGTGCAGTCGATGGGGGAAGGGACGGTTGCAGTAACGACGAGCAGCGGCCCGATGAGTTTCGGTTCCACGGGCCAAGCATTTCCCGGCGTGATGGCGGTCAACGCATTTCAAACTCCGCCGTGGATGACCGGTCCGCACGCCAGCCAGCGGGCGGTGTCGATGTTGCAGCTTGACGCGCTGGCGGGGCTTGCGGCCGGGGGATTTCTGCTGGCCTGCGGAATCATGGCGCTGCGAAACGCCCCACCGTCGCGGTGGATGCATCTGGCTTACGCCGCGGGCAAGATCCTCATCGTCGGGTTTTCCTGCTGGGCGGTGTACACAGTGGCGCACCAATTGGCGGCCAATTCGGGTGATGTTCGGGAGATCGCGGTGGTGTGGATGCTGTGCGCTTCGGGGGTGGGATGGATTTATCCGGTGGTGCTTTTATTCGTGATGAATTTGAAATCGGTGAAGGAATTTTTGGCGGCGCCGACGGTGGCGCGGATTTTTTGAGGGGGTGAGGGTGAATTCATGCAACGCTCAACACACAACACTCAAGGCTCGACTTTGAATGGTGGGGGGGGCGCGGATTTGAAAAGGATGCGCGGTTTGATTTGGAAGATAGGCTTTTGTGTTATGCGGCGGGAGTGGTTCGGCTGGTTGAGAAGATTCCCAGCAGTCGAGCAGGCAATCATGTGGGAGGACAATTTCTGCGAGCCGGGACAGCGGCTCTGCCGAATCACGGCGAAGCCCAGGCCGCGGAGTCGCCGGCGGACTTTCTGCACAAGATGCGAATTTGCCTGAAGGAACTTCGCGAATCGCGGCGATGGCTTCGTTTAATTATTGAAGTGCCGTTGCTGAAGGATCTATCCGAGGCCAATCTTTTGCTGGATGAGACAGAACAGCTCATCAAGATATTTGCGGCTTCGGTGCGAACGACGCTGAGAAAAAGGGCGGGAAACGCGGGGATTGGAAGTTGAGTGTTGAGTGTTGTGTGTTGTGTGTTGTATGTCTGGCATTGGAATGCAACGCTCAACACACAACACTCAAGGATGAACTATTTTTGCCGAAACACGATTCGGCCGCGGGTCAGATCGTAGGGGGAAAGCTCCACCTTCACCTTGTCGCCGGGCAGAATGCGGATGAAGTGCTTGCGCATCTTGCCGGAGACGTGGCCGAGGATTTCGCGCGTGGCGCCGCCCTGCTCCAGGCGGAGCTTGAACATTGCGTTGGGTAACGCGGTGGTGACGGTGGCTTCCACTTCGATCGGTTCTGATTTGGCCAAATGGTTCTCCTGTGGGTGAATGTTAGCCGTTTGACGGGGATGGAACAAGGCGACGGTATCCCAATGATTGAAAAGCTGCTGGCGCGGCGGCGCGGGCGTTATTAGGCTCTGTCTGAAAACCCTATGGCCGTGGGGTCATAGGGTTTTCAGACAGAGCCTAGTCCGGCGGCAGCGGTAAATCCTTGAACTTGAAGTGAATCGTCTCCGTTTTGATCTCCGTGACGACTTTCCATTCGAGCGAAAATGGCGCTTTGAGCGGCGCGCGGTCCATGCGATCCATGGACGGGGAAATGGTGGCGTCATACTCGATCGACGTCATCGATCCGCTTCCGCCGCCGATGACCGGCAGCGACTTTCCGGCGGCATCGATCACGCGGGCCTGTCTGAACTCCTCGAAGAGGTTCGGCTGCATTTGCAGTCCCATCCCCATAGGGACCAGCCCCACGCGCGGGGGTCCGCTCGGCGCTGACAGATTGCTGACCCTGGCCCGCAGGCGAATCGATCCGCCCGGCAGGTATGAGAAGGATTCCACCTCCACCTTGCGTTCCCCGGCGCTGAAGGCGACATTCCCCGCCCGGGAAAGATCAGGAATCCTCAGCAGCTCGGTATGCGCGGGAATCTGAACGACGATTGTTCCCTCGATCAACGACAACTTGCTCCCGAAATGCTGGGGAAATTGCAGCGGCAAATCGCATTGAATGCTCCAGGATCGAAATGGATCGCTGGAAAAGGAATTCATCGTTGCGTTGCTCACCATCGAATTGCCGAGATCGTCGACCGCCTGAAGCAATCGCGGCACGGTGTATTTCAAAATGCGCACTTTTGGATCGGCGTACACAATGATTTGAACGAAATCGTTTTTCGTGCTGTTGCCGCTGGCCAGATCTACCTGACGATTGTGGACGATCTGCTGGGCGATGATGGAAAACAGGCCTTCCTGGTCCCAGGGGGCGTGGCCGGCTCCGTTTGCTCCGTGCGGCATCAGCATGATGCTGTCGACATCGTTGCCGACATTGCCCGGCTCCGTCTGGGTGGCGTCGCAGAATTTCTGCATGGCGAGCCAGAACGGCATCTGATCGACATCGAGGCTCATGGGTGAAACGCGGCCCGGGGCGCCGCCATTCCACACCCACGGCGGCCAGCCGCTGATGCCGATGTGGGCTTGCCGCGATATCTGCGCGCAGACATCCGAAGGATTGGCGCCGGCGACGTGCAGGGTGATAAAGGTTGGCGCATCGGCGATATGGTCTTCGATCTGCACGATGGCCGTTGCGGCGCGGGAGCGGATTTCCGGGCTGGGGGAGTCAGCCGCCGCCTGGCGCAGCGCCGGCTCGACCACGGGACCGAGATCGATCAGATCGTCCTGCGCTTTCTGGCGGGTTTGATACTGGTCCTGGCCCATCGCCTGGATCAGCGCGGCGACCTGCTGAGGTGAGGGCTGGGTCGATGGCGAAGAAGCCTGCGTCGCGGGAGTTTGCCCCGATGCGGTCATCGACGCCAGCAGTATGGCAACCCCAGCGCACAACGCCCGCATGAAATTCCTCCGTCGAAAGCAAAATCTTATGGGTTGGCAGAAAAGGCGGCAATAGATTGGCGATGCCGTTTCACCCCACGCACCGGCGATGCTAAGATTACATCGCCTATGGCCAAGCGAGATTATTACGACGTGCTGGGTGTGTCTAAATCGGCGTCGGCTGATGAGATCAAGAGCGCGTTTCGGAAGATGGCGCGGAAGTTCCACCCCGATGCGACCAAGAACGATCCGAAATCGACGGAGCGGTTCAAGGAAGCGCAGGAGGCATACGAGGTGCTTTCCGATACGGGGAAACGGAAGAATTACGATGAGTTTGGGCATGCCGGAGTCGGTGCGATGCCGGGCGGGGGTGGCGATCCGTTTGCAGGATTTCGCGGCGGCGCGCCGGGCGGGCAACCGCGATCGTGGCAAGGCGGGCCGGGCGTCAGCGTCGAGGATTTCGATCTGAACGGGCAGGATTTCGGGAGCATCTTCGAGCAATTTTTTGGCGGTGGAGGCGGTGGACGAGCGCGGGGCGGACGGGGACGGACGCGAGCTCAGCCCCAGCCGCGGCGCGGGCAGGATGTCGAGCATCCGGTCACGCTGACATTCGAACAGGCGGCGCGGGGGATTCATCTGCCGCTGCAGATCAATCGCGACGGGAAGCTGGAGACGATCGATATTCGCATCCCCGGCGGCGTGAAAGACGGCAGCCGGGTGCGCGTGCGCGGGCGCGGCCAGGCGGGAATGGGGGATGGCGAAGCGGGCGATCTGTTCATCGTGACGCGCGTCACGCCGCATGCGTATTTCCGGCGCGAGGGGCTGGACGTTTATCTCGATGTGCCGATCAGTTTGTACGAGGCGATGCTGGGAGCCAAGCTGGATGTGCCAACGCTCGATGGAACGCGAACGATCACCATCCCCCCGGAAACCAGCAGCGGCGCGAAGCTGCGGATCAAGGGGCATGGCGTTGTGCGCGGTGAGGAAAAGGGGGATCAGATCGTCGTCACCAAAGTTATGGTCCCCAAGGGCATCGATGGAGAAGATCGCGCAGCCATTGAGAAAATGGCGGCGAAGCATCCTTTGAATGTGCGGACGGATGTTGGATGGTGAGGAGGGGAAGTTGCGAGTTGCGGGTTGCGAGTTACGAGTGAAAGACCGACGCCGGGGGAAATCGGTTTTGCCTTTCGTGGGATTTTTGTCGCTGTTTTGCCTGCTGCTGTTGATGGTGACCAAGCTCTATCTGCTGCGGGCGCTGAACGATTTCAACGGGGCCGATGAGCGCGGGCGGCGATTGATCGCTTTGCATGCTTTGCTGCTGATGTCGGCGGTGCTGGTGATCCTGGGGCTGAGCTGGATGCTTATTTTTCGCATCGGGCGATATTTTTTTCCAAATCCCAAGCCGCCGCTGGTGAAGACGAAATATGTGGACGCATGGGAAGAAGCGGGGAAGAGGATGAAGACGCCGGAAGAATGAAGGCCAATGCCGAATGCCAACGCGCCTCGGTGTTGATGTTTTTCAATTGGCAATTGATGTTCGGCATTGCCTATGATCCGGTACATTTTCCCTGGGAGAGATTTGTAATGAGTCATCCACGTGCTGCGACGGTTGGACAATTGAAAGAACTGAATTACCGCCCCTGCTCGGTCAAGGACGAGCTGCGGCGAAATGTGATCCGTAAGCTCAAGGCGGGCGAAGAACTGTTTCCGGGAATTGTCGGATATCGGGAAACCGTCATTCCGCAGATCGTCAACGGGATTCTCTCGCGGCACGATCTTCTGTTTCTGGGGTTGCGCGGGCAGGCGAAGACGCGGATTTTGCGGCTGCTGCCGTTGCTGCTGGATGAATGGATTCCGGTGCTCGCCGGGACAGAGATCAACGATGATCCCATCGAACCCAGCACCAAGACCGGCAAGCGGATCGTGATGGAGCAGAAGGATGACGCGGCCATCGAATGGGTTCATCGCGATGACCGATATCACGAAAAATTGGCGACGCCGGATGTGACGATTGCCGATCTGATTGGAGAGATCGATCTGGTGAAGCACGCCGAGGGTAGATATCTGTCGGATGAATCGACGATGCACTACGGGCTGATTCCGCGGAGCAACCGGGGAATATTTGCGATCAATGAATTGCCGGACTTGGCGCCGCGGATTCAGGTGGGATTGTTCAACGTGCTGGAGGAGCGGGACGTGCAGATTCGCGGGTATCCGATCCGGGTGGAGATGGATGTCTGCCTGGTGTTCAGCGCGAACCCGGAGGATTACACCAATCGCGGAAGGATCGTCACGCCGCTGAAGGACCGCATCGGCTCGGTGATCCGTACGCATTACCCCGAGACGGTGATGGAAGGGATTCAGATCGCGAAGGAAAACGCTTGGCTGGATCGCGACACCGGGGCGTGCAGCCACAGCGATGTGAAAGTGGAGGTGCCGACCTTCATGAATGAGATCGTGGAGGAAGTGGTGCGGCTGGCGCGGAGCAGCCCGCACGTGTCGCAGGCGTCGGGCGTGTCGGTGCGGACGAGCATCGCCAACTTGGAGACGATGGTAAGCAATGCGGAGCGGCGCGGATTGGCCACGGGCGAGAAGCATGTGGTGCCGCGGATTTGCGATTTGAATTATCTGGTTGCGAGCTGCCGGGGGAAAATTGAAATGACGCTCGCGGAAGAGGAAGGGGCGGAGGACAAACTGATCCGCTCACTGGTGGGCGAGGCGGTGAAGGCCGTTTTTTCGCGGTATGGCGATCCGGATGCGCACGATGTGATTACCGATCAATTCAAGGGGAACCTGACGTTTCCTGCGGGGGACGATCTGCCGGCCGAGGAATTTCTGGCGAACATGAAGGCGATCAAGGGTTTGCCGGCGGCAGCGTCGAAGCTGACGAAGGAGATGGAGCTGGATGCCAATGATCCGGCGCTGCTGGCCAGCGTGGGGGAGTTTCTGCTGGAGGGGTTGTACGTGAATAACCGGCTGAGCAAATACAATTCGCGGGGGAAGACATTTTTTAAGAGGTAATTTCGCGCTGCCGCCCCATCTATTTGTGTATCTGGCAATAAATCCAGGCCAGGATTCGGCGATGAAATTCCAGGCATAGTTTCGACGACGATGCGGCGAGGTTGGTGGTTTCGGCGGGGTCTGCCTGGAGATCGTACAGTTGCTCTTTACCGGTCACGCTGTTGTAGATGTATTTCCAGTCTCCCGACCGCAGGCCAAACAAGAGATAGGCTTTGTTCTGGAAGAAGTAGACACGCTGATTTCGGTCGGGCTTGAAGAGGCTTTGGCCCTGCTCGCCGGCGGGCGTGTTCATGCCGAGCAAATCGAGAATGGTGGGGCCGATGTCCATGTGTCCACCGACGACGGAGCTATGCGTTTCGTGGCTGAAGAGCGACGGGCTCCAGATAATCATGGGGACATGGATATCTTCTTCGTAGAGGTTGAGTCCGTGGAAATGGGAATCGTGGGGTCCACCGAAGGCTTCTCCGTGATCGCCGGTGATCAGAACGACGGTGTCCTGCGCCAGGTGTTGTTTGCGGAGTGCGGCGAACAAGCGGCCGAGCTGGGCGTCCGCTTCTCGAACGGCATTGAGATAGCGGTTCTCAGCCACGGTATCCATCGAGCCGCCGGGCGGAAGAAAATCAATGACCTTTTTTTCCGGCGTGGTGGCGTATGGGGCGTGGGTTTGAATGGTCCAACCGACGGCGAGAAATGGACGTCCTGGTTCGGTTTGTGCCCAGCCGATCATCGCGTCCATCATGCAACTGTCGCGGACACCCCAGGAGAAAAGCTTGGGACAACCCAGATTGCGCGGGTCGATGAGATCGTCGAATCCCTCGGCGGGGAGGAATTTGTCCTGATCCCAGAATTCGAGATCGGCGGCGCTGATAAATCCGGTGCGATATCCATGTTGCCTGAGCACCCGCGCTGCGCTGGAATCGGAGGATTCATTGACATCATTCATCGGCGAATGAGCGTATCGAAAGTTTGGATAGCGGGAGGTCGTCAGCGCGATCAGCGAGAGAGCGGTCTGTCCGACGTGGGCGTAAAAGTTGTCGAAAATGAGGCAATGCTGCCGCTCGGCGTCAAGCTCGGGCGTGGTGTCGTAACGGCTGCCGTAAATTCCCAGATACTGGGCGGCCGTGGATTCCAGGACGATCAGAATGACGTTCCTGGGCTTGGTGGCCACCCGCGTGGGCCAACTCCCGGGCGGGCGAGGGGCGGCGGTGTCGAAATCGGCGAGGTATTCTTTGGGAAAATCGCTGCCTCCGGAAATGCCGTTGGGATTGATCAGATCGTGATAGACCGAGGTGAGCATCACCCACTGGGGATTCATGGCGATGGCCTGGCTGCCGTTGAGCGCCCACTTATCGCTGGCAAGACGCTCCGAGGAAATGAGCCAGAGTCCCAGCGTGATGCATCCGATCGCCAGATAGAGCGCCATGGACAGCAAGGTGGACCTGCTGGGGAGATAAACCGCGAGCAGGAGCGAGAGCAGCAGGTATGAGATGGGGGCGATCACCATGGCGATGAGCTGCATGGCGGAGACATAACCCGAGACGGATGTGACGGCGCCGCGGAAATCTCCGGTTGCCCGGATCAGGCCAACGGTCAGCGGAACGTGGAGATACTCAAAGATGGGATAGCAGCAGACGGAGAAAAAAACGGATAAGGTGCAAAAGGAGAGGAAAAGCCACCACACCCCCTGCTGCAGCCGGGGCCAGCGCGCGGTGGCGGCGATCGTGATCCCGAACGACGCCGCCACGATGAACGCAAATCCCAGGTCCTGATAGACCGGCATTTGAAGATACAGTGGATGGGTGAGGAAGACGCCAATGGACCAGCCAATGATCGAGTCGAGCAGTGCGGCCTTGTAGAGCACCAGCGCCAGCGCCAGGAGCGCTCCCGGCCAGAAGACGCTGTGTCCCGTAAGGCGCCAGGGGGCCTTGGAATTTCGCGAGCCGTTGGGGGAAGAGATGTCCAATTTGTCTGCGTGATTTGCCGTAGCTTTCAATTTAACCGATTCCAGGCGGCGGAGCGACGGCGGCCGCGCGTGATGGAAAGTGAGGCGCAATTTTTGCCGGATTTTTTCTGCAAATTATGTTCGTGGTCGGCGATTGATTCGGCGCAATGACGTGGTATTTTTGGGGAAGTTCAAGGATGAACGACTCGTAGTATCGCAGGACGGACATGGAGGTCCGCAGGTATGCATATCTTTTCACTCGATCGCGGAATTATGGTGGCGCTTTGCTTTGTGCTCTGGATCGGAGCGGCGGGGCTGGTCTGCTGGGCGCTGGTTCCCAAACAATTGCCGGATGAACCGACGATGCTGACCAACCCGGCGACGGTGGTGAAAGCCCAGCCGGCTTCGGCGCAGGTGATGCTGGCGCAGCGGTGAATTCGTTGACATCGCCGGTGGCTGGGTCTAGTTTTTAACTAATGGTTCCACTGACTCGGCACGGCTGGCGGGAAATGCTGATTGGGTCGCTGGTTCTGGCGATCACGGCATGGGGGCTGCGGGTGGTTTTCTGGCCGCTGGCGCTGGTGGTTATCCCTGTATTGATCTGGCTTTTCGCGTTTTTCCGTGATCCGGAGCGTAAAATTCCCGCGGAGCAGCGGGCGGTGGTGTCGCCGGCGGATGGGAAGGTTTCGGATATCTCGGAAATTCCGCACGATGAGCTGCTGAACGGGCCGGCCGTTCGCGTGGGGATTTTCCTCTCCGTATTCAACGTTCATATCAACCGCAGCCCGTGCGATGGGAAAGTCGTGTCTGTGGTTTACCGGCGGGGAAAATTCATCAACGCGATGCGGCACGGCGAAGCTTCGGACCAGAATGAATCCAATACGATTGTCCTGGCCGAGCCGCGCAGCGGGAAGAATATCGTTGTCGTGAAGCAGATTGTCGGGCTGATCGCGCGGCGGATCATCTGCTCGGTGAGCGAGGGGGAATTCATCGAGCGCGGGGCGCGGATCGGGATGATCAAGTTTGGCAGCCGCACGGAGGTGACGATCGCCAAGTCGCTGCAGCCGGAAATTCGCGTGCGCGTCGGGCAGAACGTGCGCGGGGCGGCGGATGTGATTGCGATTTGTGCAAATCCGATTCAGACCGAGACGAGCAACTCGGAGGAGCTGGAACCGCTGGCGCCGAGGGAGACGCCGGCATGAACCCGGTGGGCAAGATCTATCCTGAAGTGACCGATCCCACGCCGGGGGCTCCGCCGGAATCGCCGCGGCGCACGGGCAAGCGCCGGCGCAAATCGCGCGAGCAGCGGCGGCTTCGGTTGCGGCGGCATGGTCGGCGCGCGTATATTCGCTCGGTTTATTTTTTGCCGAGCCTGGCGACGCTGGGAAACGCCGTCTCGGGATTCGGCGCGATTTACGCCGCGACGACGGGGCTGCAGATGCAGGTGGGGAATTTGTACCTGACGCGTGGCTTCTCGGTGGCGGCGTATCTCATCTTTCTGGCGATGGTATTCGATGCGCTGGATGGGCGGCTGGCGAGGTTTGCGCGGCATACCACGGATTTCGGCGGGCAGCTCGACAGCATGGCCGATGTGGTGAGCTTCGGACTGGCGCCGGCGTTTGTCGCGCTGCGCCTGTTTCAACTCGAAGGGCCCAACTGGCAGTTGCCGGTGATGCGGCTGGTCTGGGGCGTGGCGGCGCTTTACATGTGCTGCGCCGCGATCCGCCTGGCACGGTTCAACGTCAGCAACGAACATGGGGAGCAGCACCATTTCAGCTTTCTGGGGTTGCCGTCGCCGGGGGCGGCGGGCGCGGTGGCATCGCTGATTCTCATGGAACAGGAACTGATGCGGCAGCAATTGACTCTGCTGGCGCAAATGTGTTTGGCGATGTTGCCGTTTGTCGTGCTGGCGACGGGGCTGCTGATGGTGAGCCATCTGCGGTATCCGCATCTGGTGAATCGGTATTTGCGCGGCAGGCGATCGATCGGACGATTGGTGTTTATCGTGATGATTCTGCTGCTGATGCTGGTGGCGCATCAATATGTTCTGGGAATTGGAACGCTGGCGTATGCGGCGTGGGGGCCGTGCGCGTGGGCAAGCGTGCGGGTGAGGCGATGGAAATACGGGGGGAAGGTATGAGCGGGTCGGTGGTTACGCGGTTTGCGCCTTCTCCGACGGGATATCTTCATGTCGGCGGCGCGAGGACGGCGCTGTTCAGTTGGCTTTTGGCGCGGCATCTGGGGGGTCAGTTTCTTTTGCGGATTGAGGATACGGACCTGGCGCGCAGCACGGAGCAATCGGTGCGCAGCGTGCTGGAAGATTTGCGCTGGCTCGGGCTGAACTGGGACAACGCGGAGCTGATGTATCAGTCCAGACGTTTGGAGATTTACAATCGGCTGATCGACGATCTGATGGCTCGGGGATTGGCGTACAGGGCGTATGAGACGCCGCAGGAATTGGACGCGCAGCGATCTATCGCGGAGCGGGCGAAGCGCGCGTACCTCTATCGCCGGCCGAGTTTGACGGATGAACAGATTCGCAAATTTGAATCCGAGGGCCGCCCGTCGGTGGTGCGCTTCGCGATGCCGGTGAAGGAATATCGGTTCAAGGATGTGGTGCTGGGGAAAGAGATCGTGCTGGCGGCAAGCCAGGTGCAGGATTTCGTGATTCGCAAGACCGATGGGATGCCGACGTATCACTTTGCCGTAGTAGTGGATGATGCGGCAATGAACATCACGCACATCCTGCGTGGGCAGGAGCATCTGCTCAATACGATCAATCACATTGCGCTGCAGGAAGCGCTGGGATCTGAGCGGCCGATTTACGGGCATCTGCCGGTCATCCTGAACACCGATGGCAGCAAGATGGGGAAGCGCGATCGGGATAAGAAGATTCGCCATCATGTGCATTTGTGGCTTAAGAATTCGGGTAAGACGCAAGCTGAACTAGCGGTAATGACTGGAACTGAAGGCCGAATTGGCTGGTGGTTGATGGACGAAGGCCGACAGCTTGAATCCGATGAACACAAAAGAATCATGGCCGTCATCGGACTGAAAGAAACGGATATGCCCGAGGTTCTGGTGCACGATTTCCGCGCCAACGGGTATTTGCCGGAGGTGCTGCTGAATTTTCTGGCGCTGCTGGGGTGGAGCCCGGGGGGCGATCGCGAGCGGATGTCGGTGAAGGAGATGGTGGAATTGTTTTCGCTGGAAGGGATCGGCAAGGCGAACGCGAAGTTCGCGCGCGATAAGCTGCTGGCGTTTAACACCGAGGCGTGCGCGGCGGCGACGGAAGATCGACTTTTGGCGGCGATGCGGGATTTTCTGGCGGCGAATCCCGATTCACCGCTGGGAGCGGCGACGGACGAGCAGCTCAAGGCGATACTGAAGATGAACGCGGGGATGCGCATCCTGCGCGAAGTGGATGAGAAGAGTCGCTTTCTGCTCATTGCAGATGATCAGATTGAGTATCAGGCAGACGCGATTGAGAAAGTGCTGAAGAAGAATGATGCGCAGGGAGCAAAGGCGCTGCGGGCGGTTGGAGAAGTGCTGGGGAAGATGGAGCGATGGAGCGCGCATGATGTGGAGGAGGTGGTGAAGAAATTTTGCGAGTCGAGCGGGCTGGGACTGGGGAAGGTGGCGCAGCCGATGCGCGTGGCGGTCAGTGGGACGACGGTGAGCCCGCCTATTTTTGAGTCGGTGGCTTTTCTGGGGAAAGAGCGGACGATGCGGAGGGTTGAGCGGTGTTTGCGGGTGGGGTTACCCGCCGACTGAAGTCGGCGGGCCGCTTCATTGGCGGCGGGTCATGGCGCGGCGGACTTCGCGGTCCTGTTCCTTGCGTTTGATGGATTGGCGCTTGTCGTGGGCTTTTTTGCCGTGGGCGATTCCGAGTTCCAGCTTGGCGCGGCCATCCTTGAAATAGATCGCCAGGGGGATCAGCGTTGAGCCGCCGGATTCGGTTTCGGATTCCAGCTTGTGGAGCTCGCGCTTGTGCACCAGGAGCTTTTTCTCGCGCAGCGGCTCGTGGTTGATGGCGGCTTTTTCGTAGGGATCGATGTGGCAGCCGTGGAGGATCAGCTCTCCATGCTCGATGCGGGCGTAGGATTCGGCGAGTTGGCATCTCCCCCACCGTAGTGATTTCACCTCGCTGCCGAGCAGGACGATCCCGCATTCGATCTTGGCGGAGATGAAATAATCGTGCAGAGCGCGGCGATTGGCGATTCTCGGGGCGAAATTCTGGGGAGCGCGGTCTTTCATGGCGTTGGGACATATTCTATCGTCTTGACTGCATTCATGCGGCCCCTAAGATTTCAATCGGTCATTTGCTTAGCGGCTGTGGCGAAATTGGCAGACGCGCAAGATTCAGGTTCTTGTGTCGCAAGACGTGGAGGTTCGAGTCCTCTCAGCCGCATTGCTCCTTCCAGAGGGCGGGGATATCGCATACCATCGAAATCGCGATATGAGTGAGCCCGGCGGAATAGTTCAAACCGATCCATCCAGCACGAGCCGCAGGCATTCCGTCTCCGAAGATAAGACCAACGTCAAGGAAACCATCGAGTCGATCCTGGTGGCGTTCATCCTGGCGTTTATTTTCCGGGCGTTTGTCGTTGAGGCGTTCGTGATTCCGACCGGGTCGATGGCGCCCACGCTGCTGGGGGCGCACATGCGGTTTCGCTGCCCCGATTGCGGATGGACGTTTGACGTCAATTATTCCTCCGATTCGGATCAGGATTCAGACGACATGCGAATGCCCAGCGATGCCGCCCCCAGCGCGGATATTTATTGCCCCAACTGCGGCCGGCTGGTCGCCAGCGCGCCGCCGCCGCGGCTTTTCGAGGCGCCCAAACCGCAAAGCCTGGTGCCGGTCAATTTCGGCGATCGCATCCTGGTGCTGAAGTACATTTATCTTCTGCATCCGCCCGAGCGGTGGGATGTTGTGGTGTTCAAAACGCCGGATGATCCCAATCGGTATCATTACGACACCAATTTCATCAAACGTCTGGTCGGATTGCCGGGGGAACGGCTGATGGTGCTGGATGGCAATCTCTACGTATGGAATACGACCGAGGGAAAGTGGGAGATTCCCGATAAACCCCGCAGCGCGCAGGAAGCGTTATGGAGGCTGGTTTACGACAATGATTATTATCCGCAGGGCGGGCAGCGGCTGGTGGGGCCGCAATTTGTTCAGCCGTGGCGGGACTACGGCGGCAGCGGCTGGGACACTTCCCATGGACGAATTTTTCAATTCAACAACACCGAGGGAGTGGGGACGCTGCGATTCGATTCCAACGCCAACAGCACCACGCAGACTCTTACCGATTACCTGGCGTATGATGCGTATGACGCGTATCACCATTCCAATCTGCTTCGCCGGCCGGGCGTGATCGGATCGGACGATGATATCAACGCGTATCCGGTCTCCGATCTGAAGCTGATGGCGTATTACACTCGGCAAAGCGGCAGCGGCGCGCTGCGGCTGGATCTGTCGCGGTTCGTGGATGTCGATCACACATTCACGGCTGAGATCACGCCGGATGTGGCCCGCCTGATCCACCGCACCAACACCGGGGAAGTCTCCAGCGAGGAAGTGCCGCTCGCCAAGCTGGGTATTGGAGCGAATGATCCGATCCATATCGAATTCGCCAACGTGGAATACCGGGTATCGCTGCGGCTGAATGGGAAGGATGCGTTTGCGCAGCCGATGAAATATGAGCCGAATGTTCCCTGGTTGATTCAGCAATATCGCGATGGGCGGCGCAACAGCCGGCCGGGCGAGGCTCGCATCGAAGCCGAGAACCAGAAATGCACGCTGGATCACGTCAGCCTCTGGCGGAATGTCTATTACACCAATCGCGGGCCAAACCTTCACGCGACGCCCAACTCACCAGTGCAGCTTGGGAAGGGTGAATATTTCGTGATGGGGGACAACTCGGAAATCAGCGAAGACGCCCGGTACTGGAACATGCCGATCGTGCTGCCGCACGAGGGTTTGGACATCGCCGAGGGTCGCGTTCCGGAGCAATTTCTGCTGGGCAAAGCGGTCTTCGTCTACTGGCCCGCGGGTTTTCGGGTCTGGGACGGGTTTCCGTTCTCAATCATTCCAAATTTTGGCGATATGCGCTGGATACATTGAGCCGATAATAATGCTGTCCGTGTGCCCCCAGCCGGGATAAAATAACCCGTGGCGTTGGGCACTTGGCGCGGTCATTGTGCCCGTGCCGGAATTGTCGAGACAGCGATGGATTATCGACCCAACATAGCGATCACGATGGGCGATCCCGCGGGCATCGGGGCGGAGGTGATCGTCAAGGCGCTTGCCGATCCTGTTCTGCGCCACAAGGCTCATTTCATCGTCTACGGGATGAACGAGCTGCTGCATTACGCAGCCGACATCGCGGAATTTGATGTCTTCTGGTGGCGCGATCAGTTCAACGGGCGGCTGCGAAATTATCCGCACGATGTGGTGGTGGTGGACTACGACCAGTACACGATGCTGGGTTCGGCGATTCGCGCGCCCAGCAAAATGGGCGGCGAGGCATCCATGCGATTTTGCCTCGATGCCATCGAAGCGGCCAACCGCAGGCTGGTTGATGCCGTGGTGACGGCCCCGATCGCCAAGGAAAGCTGGAAACTTGCGGGCTTTAATTTTCCCGGTCATACCGAGCTGTTCGCGCAGCGCACGGGGGCGCGAAGATTTGCAATGATGTTCGCCGGCGGCCCGCTGAAGGTTGTGCTGGCCACGGTTCATCTTCCGCTGATGGGGCTGTGGAACAAGCTGAATATCGGCGCGGTTTTTCAGCCGATCGAGCTGGTGCATCAGGCGCTGGTGGAATGGTTTGACATCCCCAAACCGCGAATCGCAGTATGCGGCCTGAACCCGCACGCCAGTGAAAACGGACAGTTTGGCGATGAGGAAGAGCGGATTATCGAGCCGGCAATTTTGATGGCCAAGGATCAGGGGATCGACGTCAGCGGGCCGTATCCGCCCGACACGATTTTCCTGAAAGCCCGCGATGGGCATTTTGATGCCGTGGTGGCGATGTACCACGACCAGGGCTTAATCCCCGTCAAATTGCTGGCGTTTGACCAGGCGGTAAATGTGACGCTCGGCTTGCCGATCATCCGCACCAGCCCCGATCACGGCACCGCGTTCGACATCGTCGGACGCAACCGCGCCCGGCCGGGCAGCATGCGGGCGGCCATCGAACTGGCGATTAATTTGGCGGTGAAGAAGCATGAGCGCGCGATGAACGGGGCGGCGGAGCGCGGAGGCGCGGGGCGGGAATAAGTAGACGTTAAACGACATGGCGGCGATTCTCGCTGTCATCGGCCGCCGAGTAAATTCAGAATGGGGTGAATCGAGTTGCTTATAAGGTTCTTCGGCGTCTGCGAAAGGTTTGAAAAGCGCCAAGGGCAACGATCGCCACGCAGCCCGGTTCGGGCACACTGGCGAAGCTGATGCCGTTGGCGGCGGCGAAGGAATCGAGCGCGCTCAAATCGGCGGCCGACACATCGGACTGGCTGGCGAACTGGTTGAAGTTGTCGGCGAGTAATACGAAATCGTCGCCGTTGACGGCGCCGCTGTAATTGAAATCGCCTTTGTCCCAGCCGTGGGTGACCGAGTCGTTGAAGTTGGCGGCCATCAGGGTGAAATCGGTGCCGTTGACTTTGCCGTCGAGGTTGGCGTCCCCGTAAAGGGTGTACATGATTTCAATCTGCCCGGAGGAAAGCCCCGCCGGATTTCCCGGATCGGCGTAGTCGGCGTAGCCGATTCCATAGCTCGCGTTGGCATCGGAGGAGATAATTCCAGCGCCTCTCCAGGTTCCGCCGTCGTACCCGCTGGCGATCAATCCCGCGATGGACGCGATCGGGTCGGCTCCGGTGGTGTAATTGATGAACATGTGATTGTTCGCCAGGTCCAATTGCCCGCTGCCGGTGATTGCGAGGGAGGAGACGGAATTGGCGAAGCCGGAATTCGGCGCCACGCTGAACAGGCCGAGGTTGCTGACGCTGATGGAGCCCTGTGTAAAGTTTGAAACGGTCATCGAGGCCGTGGAGGTCCCGCCGCCGACGGCAACGGCGCCTGTGCCGGTGAGAGCGCCGAGGCTCGCGGTTCCTCCGGTTTGAGTCATTGTGCCTGCGTTGGATGTGGCTGGGCTGGTAAGTACGCCGCCAGACTGGTGGGATGTGCTGCCGCTGTAAACGTTGATGGAATGTACGAGGGACATCGTGCCGGCTGAGAGGGTATAGGTGCCGGGGCCGCTAAGTCCGACGGCAAGGACATTACAGGAGGCAGTTCCGCCCGACTGGTTGAAAATGGCACTTCCCGGGCCACCGTAATCCTTGACAATTCCAATATCGACATTGTATGTGACGTTAAGCGCGCCGCCGGTCAGGTTGTATTGAACCGCCGCTGCATTGGTACCCGTGGCGCCCATCAAGAGATAGACCGCTCCGTTGGTGCTACCCGCGTTCTGGGTGATCGAGCTACCGCTGCCAAACAGGTATTCCCACGGTTCCGACCCGTCCGGACTTTGTAACGACATTCCGCTGCCCAGCGTGAGCGAGCTGCCGTACACAAAGCCACCGTAGGTAGGATCAGTTCCATTGGTGACATCGAACGGCTGGCTGGTAAGGGTGAGGGAGCCGCTGGTCCAGTTCAGGTTCGAGCCGGTGCCGGTGATGGAGCTGGTGGTGAGCGATCCGCCGGAGAGGTTGACGGTGCTGGAGGTGAGGTTCAACCCGGTGTCGAAGTTGGCCGTGCCGCCGGTTTCGTTGAACGAGCCGAAAGAGAGTGTTCCGCCGGACTGGTGGAAGGTGCTGCCGCTGTAAAGGCTGATCGATCCGGAGACGCCCATGGTGCCGGCGGAGAGGCTGTAGGTGGCGGGTCCAGAATATCCAACATATAGATTGGAAAAAGACGAGGTCCCGCCCGATTGATTAAAGATACCGGCGCCCGGCCCGGGGTAAGCATTTACCCAACCGACATATGCAGAAGCCGTGGAGGTGAAGGCGCCTCCGTTGAGCGTGTACTGATCAGCCGTGGCATTGGTGCCGGTGCTGCCCAGGTAAAAATACGGCATGCTGTTGCTACTGCCGGTGTTCTGGGTGATCGAGCTGCCGCTTCCGAAGATGTATTCAAAATCATAATTTTCGTGTAGCGACATTCCGCTGCTGAGCGTGAGGGAGCTGCCGTCGACGAAGCCGTTGAATGACGTGTCCGGCACGGTGGAGACATCAAACGCCTGACTGGTGAGGGTGAGGGAGCCGCTGGTCCAGTTCAGGTTAGAGCCGGTGCCGGTGATGGAACTGGTGCTGAGCGACCCGCCGGAGAGGTTGACGGTGCTGGAGGCGAGATTCAATCCGCCGCTGAGGCTGACGGTTCCGGCGTTCTCGGTGAAGGTCGTGAAAGTCATCGTGCCGCCGGTCTGGTCGAAGTTTCCGTTGGCGTTGACGGTGACGGTCGTCGCCTTGAGCGTTCCGCCCTGCAGGTTGTAGGCCCCGCTGCTGCCGCTGAGCTCGGCGAGGAACAGAGTTCCCGTCTGATTTGTGCCGCCGGACTGGGTGAACGTGCCGCTGCCCTGGTAGCCGATGATCGTGGTTCCCACGGTCAGCGAGCCGGTGCCGGTCGTATTGCTCAGGTTGTAGACGCCAACGGAATTGGTGAGTTCGCCAAGGGCAAGCCCGTTGGTCACTGAAGCGGTGCCGCCGGTTTGTGTGAAGGTTCCGTTGCCAGAATTGCCAACTGCGCAGTAATTACTTCCGGTGTCAATGAATTGACCGGTGCCGGAAAGGTTGTAGGAAGAGGATTCTCCTGAGGTATAGCCCAGGTTGAAATTGTTTTCGCCATTGATCGTGTTGGACCCGGCTGACTGAGTGTAGGTGGCGCCTCCATCGTCCCCCAGGAGCTCGGAGGAACAAACCATGGCCGTGCCAGTGGTGGATTGCGTTAAGGTATTTCCCGAGTCGATCTCGAGGGTACTAATCCCCGTGGTGTAGGTGTAATTGAATGTAACGTTGGTATTGCTGGTGATATAGTGGGCGATACCGAAATTTCCGAGCACGGCGTCCGCCGTGCCGTTATTGGGCGGGAACGCGACATTTGCCGGGCTGGTCTGGTCGTACCAGGGCAGAGTGGAGGTGTTGTCCCAGGTTGTTCCCTCGCCGGAGACGAAGCAGTAGGTATCAGCCTCGGCCGGCCGGGCGATCGATACCACCGACGCCAGGGGGAAAGTGGCCAGACGCAATAACGCGAGCTTCTTCGATGTTTTCTTTGACATTTTTCTCCTCACCTAAAAGACGGGAAACCAGCAGCGCTCAGACACGGGATTTTTTCAGCGGCATTCGCGGCCCGAAATGATCGAAGCAGCTTCGGGAAATGCAAAAACCATTGGTCGCAAGCTCCGGCAATCATAGCGAACCCCGCAAACTTCCGCACCACTAAAATATTGATATAAGTGGCCCCTGTTTCACCGGCAGGGCAGCCAGCCGCAACAACGCGAGCTTATTCGATTTTTTCTTCGACAGGTTCTCCTTGGCAAACGATGGAGCGAGCACAAGCGTTCATTCTTGACAAACAGTTATTTAGAGCATCTAACAAAATGCCATGACCTCACGACGATTTTGGCGGCGATGACTCCCAGGAAGATCGTTCCAGCGGCTTCGAGGGTTCCAGCGGATGAATTAGTCCTCGCTGGACCGAACGGTGCACCGACAAAGAAACGGCGATAAAAATGCTGGGGTCACGAAACGTATTCCCGCCAGATTTGCCGGTAAATTACTTCCATGTCTCGCGCGAACTGCGGGGCGTTCATCAGCGGGGATGACTGCATCTCATCGCGCAAGGTGGAGCGGAGCTGGGTCAAACGCTGCCTGTCTTTGGCGAGATTGACTGCAATCTGCACGTACTGCTCCGTCGATTTGGCGATCAATTCGGGATGGTTGATGTTGTTGAGAATGCTCACGCCGCCGCGTGAGATGGCGGTGTTGCCGGCGAGCGTCACCACCGGGACGCCCATCCAAAGAGCGTCGCAGGTCGTGGTGCCGCCGGGATACGGGAATGGGTCCAGCGCGATGTCGATTTGCAGATACTGGGCCAGATAGTCCGGCATGGAAAGGTTCTTGACGAAGCCCACTCGGCTGGGATCGATTTTTGATTCGGTAAATTTGCGGATCACGGCGTCGCGATGGCTGCCCTCGCCGGCGCTGAGGATCAATTTCGATTCGGGCGTTACGGCGAGAATATGAAGCCATACGCCGAGCGTTTCGGGGGTCATCTTACAGAAATTATTGAGACATCCGAAGGTCACATATCCCGCGGCCGCCGCCGGAAGCGGAGATTTTGCCAGGTTCGCCAGCGGTGGATAGTAGCACCAGTACGTGCGCGGAAGGCGAATCGACTTTTCCGTGTAAAACTCTTCCGATGAACCGGGTGGATCGAGATACGGATCGGTGATGCGATAATCCATCGTCTCCAGGCCGGTAGTGCCGGCGTAGGCGAGATAGGTCACCTGCAGCGGCGCCGGTTTGCGGGCAAACAGCGGCAGCCGGTTACCGGCCATGTGCATCGTCAGATCGATGAGGATGTCGATCTGGTCTTGCCGAATCAGGTCGGCCGCCTCGCGGTCGCTCAGCGTGCGGATATCGCGCCACACATCGGGCAGCGGTTCGATCCGCGCGGTGAGGGTGTCGGGCAAATGGACCGATGCGTAGCAGAAGACCTCGAAATTGCCGTGATCGTGCGCCATGAGCAGCGGGTGAATGAACCGCCCCACGGGGTGATTGCGGAAATCACCCGAAACATATCCGATGCGAAGGCGGCGATCGGGATTGCGGTCATTGCGATGGGGATGGATCTCGGATTTCAGCGGCTCGGCATGCTGTCGCGCCCAGTCGGCGTGTTCGGCCAGCAATTCCACAGGGGTGCATTCCGTATCGAAATAGCGCGTGTACACATAATTGGAGTGGAAATGCGGGTTCTTCTTCGGGAGACATTCCATCGCGCGCCGGTAGGACGCCAGCGCCTCGGTGACGCGGCCCATATCCTTGAGAATATTGCCGATCGTGTTGTGAGCGTTGAAGAGCTTCGGATCGATCTGCACGGCGCGCATGGCGTAGCCCAGTGCCTCGTCGAGCCGGCCCACCTTGTACAGCACGAGGCCGTAGATGTGGTTCACATCCGCATCGCCCGGATTGAGATGGATGGCCATCTTGCACTCGGCCAGCGCGCGATCGAAATCACCGCTCCAGGACAGTGCAAATGCAAGATTGTTATGGGCGCGAAAATCGTCCGGCGCCAGCCGCGACGCCTGGGTGTAGGCTGCAATCGCTTCCTGCGGACACCCGCGCTCTTCCAGGCATGCTCCAAGGTTGTTCAGCAATGCGACTGAATTGGGCTGGCAGCTCAATCCCATGTTGCAGGCCAATATCGCTTCGTCGAATTGCTCTTCCTGATAAAGAACCGTTCCCAGGTTGATGTAGACATCGACATAATCGGGCCGAAGTTCGATCGCCCGTCGATATTCGGCGATGGCGTCGGCTGTTTGCTTTTTTCCCTTCAGGGCGTTGCCGAGATTGAAATGCGCCGCGGGGAGGTTGGGATCGAGTTTGATCGCCGTTCTGGCCGCGGAGATTGCCTCGTCAAATTGTCCGTTATCCCCCAGCGCGGCGCTGAGGTTTTGATACGCGGAGGCATCTTTCGGGTTGAGTTGAATCGAACGCCTCAGGGTAGCGATGGCCTGGTCATACGAACCCATCCGGTGATAGGTGGCGCCGAGATTAAGTTGAAACAGCGCGATGTTGGGAAATCGCGCCACCGCCTGCTCGATCAGCTTGGCCCCTTCGCGCGGGTTGCCGGACTGCGACAACGCCATTCCCAGCAGGTGAAGCGCATTGGCATTGGACGGGTCGGTTTCGAGAATAGTCCGATAAGATCGTATCGCCTCGGCGAATTGGTCGGTTCTGTGGAACTCCAATGCCTGCTTCATCCGCTCTTGATTGGTCACAGCGGCATCCTATCGGGGGGTTGTCCGTTGACAAGCTGGGCTTGCGTCAAGTACCGTTCGGCACTCCCGGCGGTGTCCATTTGATGATCGCCCCGGGTGAATAATGAACAACATTGTCAGCAAAGCCAAGGCATATCTCAAAGTCCGTCAAAAAACCGTACGAGACGCGATGAAGAAGTTGGGGCTTGATGGCCTGCTGCTTACGTCGCCCGCTGACCTTGCCTATCTTACCAACTTCACGGGGGATGATTCGATCGGTCTGATCACCGCGGCTGATCTCCATCTCATCACTGACTTTCGATATAAAGAGCAGGCCGCCATCGAGGCGGGTTGGCTTAAAACCGTCATCCGCGAAGGGAAGATGGATGTCACCCTGGCCGAGACCATTCTCTCCACCAAGGCTCGGCGCATCGGCTTTGAGGCGAACCGCGCCACGTTCGGGCAGATTCATGCGCTGGACAAAGCCATCAAGGAGAAAGCCGGCAAGGAAGTCGTCGAGCTGGTGCCGGTGGAAGATGTTCTGGTCAATATTCGCAAGGTGAAGGATGATCACGAGGTCGCACTGATCCGCAAATCCGCCGCCCTTGCGGAAGAGGCGTTCAGCGCCATCCGCGAAGAGATCAAGGTCGGCCAGACGGAGAATTATCTTGCGGGGCTTCTGGTGTTCGAGCTTCGCAGCCGGGGCGCGAGCGATTCAAGTTTTCCAGTCATCGTCGCCGCGGGGCCCAACAGCAGCCTGCCCCACTATCGCCCCGGCGATGTGCTGGTCAAAAATGATGAGCCGGTTTTGATCGATTGGGGGGCGCTTTATGATGGTTATTGCAGCGACCTCACCCGGACGCTTTTTCTGGGCCGGGTCAGCGCCAGGATGAAGGAGATTTACCAGGTGGTGCTGGCGGCGCAGCTCGCGGCGATTAAATTTCTCCGCCCGGGCGTGACCACGCTTCAGGCGGATCGCGTCGCACGGGATGTGATCGACAAAGCGGGATATAAAGAACAATTTGGCCACGGTCTTGGGCACGGCATCGGCCGCGAAATCCACGAGCTGCCCACCATGCGGCGCATCGGCGGCGAGGAAGAATTGCGGCCGGGTATGATCGTCACCGTCGAGCCGGGAATTTATCTCCCTGGCGAGGGGGGTGTGCGCATCGAAGACGATGTGCTCATCACGCACAGCGGATGCGAAGTCCTCACGAGCCTCGACAAAACTTTCGAGGGGTGTCACATTGAGTGAACGAAAGCAGTCCAAAAAGACACAAGAGCCCTCGCCGAAAAACGGCGGGCCCATGGATATCTCGCTCCTGCAAAGCCTCGTGAAGCTGATGCAGACAAATGATCTGAACAAGGTCGAGCTGCGCGACGGCGAGAGGCGCGTGGTGCTTCAGCGCGGCGCTGCGGGAACGCCCGTCGCCATCCACGCCCCGCAGGCGATCGCGGCCCCGGCCGCCGCAACGCCCGCCGCAAAAAATTCCGATGACGAATCCGAAAAGCTTCTCGAGATCAAGAGTCCGATGGTCGGAACCTTTTACACTTCCCCCAGCCCCGATGCCAAGGCGTTTGTGACGGTCGGCAGCATCGTGTCGGAGGAAACCGATGTCTGCGTCATCGAGGCGATGAAAGTGTTCAACAATGTGAAGGCCGACTGCAAGGGTACGATCGCCAAAATCCTCGTGAACAACGGGCAGGCCGTCGAATTCAACCAGGTTCTTTTCCTCGTCAAGCCGTGACCCAGCGCCGGAAGCTGAAATTCCGAGACCCCGAATCGGCGGCGGCGGAGGTGGATCGGCTGCGAAAGGGATACAAAAACGTCGGAGAATGGACCCTGCCGCAAACCTGCAAGCATCTCGACATGGCCATCCGCTATTCCATGCAGCCCGCGCCTGAGAGAAAAAACACGCAGACGTTCATGCAGTGGCTGCTGCTGAGAGGCATCCTGCTTTTCGGGCGAATTCCGACGGGGGTTGCCGCACCGAAGCGGATTACGCCGCCGGATGATACGCCGGATTCGGCGATTGATGGATTTCTCGGCGCGCTCGATGAGATGAAAACTTTTCGCGGCGAATTCGCGCCGCATCCGCGGCTGGGCAAATTAAAGCGGCGCGATTATATGAAACTGCATTTGGTCCATTGTGCGCATCATTTTGGATTTTTAATTCCGACGAGCTAAGGGAAGGCAAACGGCGGGCAGGCCCGCCCGCCAAATAAGAAATGTTTTCGAAGATTTTAATTGCCAATCGCGGTGAAATCGCCCTGCGGATTATCCGCGCCTGCCGCGAGATGGGGGTGCAGTCGGTCGTGGTCTATTCCACCGCCGACAAGGATGCGGCGTATCTGAAGCTCGCCGACCAGGCGATCTGCATCGGCGATGCTCCGCCGGCGGAAAGTTATCTTAATATTCCCCGCATCATCTCCGCGGCGGAAATCGCCGATGTGCAGGCGATTCATCCGGGATATGGATTTCTGGCGGAGAACGATCACTTCGCCGAAGTGTGCCGAAGCTGCAAGATCGAATTCATCGGCCCGCCAGTGTCCGCGATGGAAGCGGTCGGCGACAAAGTGGCCTGCAAGAAGCTCGCGAAAAAGGCCAAGGTGCCGACAGTGCCGGGCAGCGATGGGGCTATCGACGATGAGAAAACCGCCATCAAGCTGGCGGCGCAGATTGGGTATCCCGTCATCATCAAGGCGGCGGCCGGCGGCGGTGGGCGCGGGATGCGCGTGGCGCACAACGATGTGTCGCTCCGCTCCGGGCTCAAGCAGGCACAGGCCGAGGCCGAAAATGCGTTCAAGGATTCCACGGTTTATATCGAGAAATACGTTGAATTCGGCCGGCATGTCGAGGTGCAGATTCTGGCGGACAATCACGGAAATGTCATTCATCTCTGGGAGCGCGATTGCACCATGCAGCGTCGGCATCAGAAGCTGCTGGAAGAATCGCCAAGCCCCCTGCTGAAGCAGGATGTCCGCGAAAAGCTGTGCGAATCGGCCGTGCGGCTCGTGAAGGCGGCCGGGTATGTCAACGCGGGCACCGTCGAATTCCTCGTGGACAGCGACCAGAATTATTATCTGCTGGAGGTTAATGCCAGGATTCAGGTGGAGCATCCTGTCACTGAGCAGGTGACCGGCATCGACCTGATCAAGGAACAGATCCGTATCGCGTCGGGATTGCCGATGAGTGTCAGGCAGAAGGATGTCCCGCGCATTGGCCACGCGATTGAATGCCGCATCAATGCCGAAGACCCGCAGCGGAATTTCGCGCCATCGCCCGGCGTGATCGAGGAGCTGCGCCTGCCCGGCGGCCCGGGCGTTCGCATCGACAGCCATGTCTACGCCGGCTACCGCATCCCGCCGAACTACGACAGCATGATCGGCAAGCTGATCGTCCACCGCCCCACCCGCGCCTTGGCGATCGCCACGATGAAGCGGGCCCTGGGCGAGTTCTACGTCTCTCCCATCAAAACCACGATCCCGCTGCAACTGCAAATTCTGCATGATCAGAATTTCGCGCGAGGGGAAGTGGATACAGGGTTTGTGGAGCGGGAATTGATGGGGAGATGAAGGTCGCCGATCGTTCTGCGCCCGTTTGACGGGTCAAAAAGAGGCAGACAATGCGATTCAACCCGCTCGATCATCCATCTATGTTTATGGATCCCAGTTTCTTGAGCGGTGAATCGGCATGGACCGCGCACATTCCATTTGCCTTTCTGCTGATGGAATTAAGCAAGCCGCGTCTCGTCGTGGAATTGGGAATCCACTGCGGAGTTTCATACTGCGCACTTTGCCAGGCCGTCGCCAAACTACGGCTCGACTCGCATTGCGTCGCGATTGATACGTGGCAGGGAGACGAACACACCAAGGATTATCCGAAGGAAATATTGACGGCTCTGCGAAATTATCATGATCCGCGCTATGGCTCATTTTCAAAGTTGCTGCAATCGACCTTCGATGATGCATTAAGTCAATTTGCCGATGGATCGATTGACCTGTTGCACATCGACGGCCTGCACACATTCGAAGCGGTTTCGCATGATTATGAAATGTGGAAGCCCAAACTCAGCGATTCGGCCGTTGTGCTCTTCCACGATACAGCATGTACTTTTGAAGGCTTTGGCGTTTTCAAGTTATGGGATAAGCTAAAAAATGAGCTCCCAAGTTTCGAATTTGAGCACGCATCTGGGCTGGGCGTGCTGGGGGTTGGTTCTGAGATCTCGCCGGCTTTGCGTGAGTTTTTCGAAGAAGCAAACGCAAACGCGGATGCCATGCGCGCTCTGTTCAAGACCGTTGGACACCGTTGCCTAATGAATTGCGCCCTGCATTTCATCGTGTGGCAGCAACAGGTTGTGAACCAATGGAAACGACAGATCGGAGTATCAGTGTTGCCTAATTCGGAAGAGCTTTCAGTGGCGATGTCTGAGCCGGTCATCTTCGCTCAGGATGCGGCAAATGAAGTCCGACGTCTTGCGCTGGATGACCTTAGGATTCGCAGTCTTGTCAAACAGGATACGCCGTCACAGTAAAATGCCGGAAGAGGACAAAACCAATGTTGAAGATCAAACCTGAAATCTGGACCAAGAACGGGGGCGAGCGCTTTGTCGTCTTGAGCATGAGCGATTTTGAGAAAGTTCAGGAAATGATCGAAGACGTGGGACTATCACGCATTTTGCGCGATGCCAAGCGACGGAATGCCAATTCGCCAAGCCGCACTTTGGCCCAAGTCAGACGCCGGTTGAAAGTGACGCATCGGCGATGAAAAACTCGCTGAGTTTTCGTATTTGCATTATCTGTGTTCATCTGATCGAAATCTGTGGCAAAAATTCGTTCGACGAGGCACAATGGCGGGGCCATGGCCAATATTCTACCCCCCGGAACGGTCGCTCCCGATTTTGCCCTGCATGTGACGCCGGACCAGAAGCTTTCCCTGACGGAGCTGCGCGGGCGGCCGGTGGTCATGGCGTTTTATCCGGCGGACTGGAGTCCCGTCTGCGGCGATCAGATGGCTCTCTACAACGAGCTGCTTCCGGAGTTCCAGAAATTCAATGCGGAACTGCTGGGTATTTCCGTGGACGGCGTCTGGTGTCACGAGGCGTTCACGCACGACCGGCATCTTCATTTTCCGCTGCTGGCGGATTTCGAGCCCAAGGGGGGCGTGGCCAGGAAATATGGCGCCTATCGCGAAGCCGACGGCATCTGCGAGCGGGCATTGTTCGTGATCGACAAGACCGGCAAAATCACCTGGAGCTATTGTTCGCCAGTGGCGGTGAACCCCGGCGCAGAGGGGATTCTGCAGGCACTTGAAGACCTGAAGAAATGAGAGACGAATATGGCCGAGCTGAAAATTCCCATTTCGGCGAAGGATCACATGCAGGGAAACGCCGATGCGCCGGTGATTCTGGTCGAATACGGCGACTATGAATGCCCGCATTGCGGCCGCGCTTATCCGATGATCAAGCGCGTGCAGAAACATTTCGGCGCGAAGCTGGCGTTCGTGTTCCGCAATTTTCCATTGAATCAGATTCATCCCAATGCGGAGGCCGCCGCGGAGACGGCCGAATTCGCCGCTGAGAACGGGCGATTCTGGGAAATGCACGATGCGATTTTCGAGAACCAGGAGTCGCTGGGGCTGGAGGTATTTCTGCTGCTGACCGAGAAGTTGAAATTATCCTCCGCGGGGTTACGGCAGGCGCTCGAGAGCAACAAATACACCAGCCGCGTCAAAAGCGATTTCATCGGCGGCGCGCGCAGCGGGGTTAACGGCACGCCTACGTTTTTCATCAATGGGAATCGGTTTGACGGGGCTCCGGAGTTTGATGAACTGGTAGCGGAAATTGACGGGCGGATGTGACGCTGCGCAGTTCGTGAATATCACAGACTCGTTCCAGACGCCTCCGGCCCGCAATGGCGAATAGCTATGCGGCAGCTCCCGGTTGCGCCGGGGGGTGTACTTCCAATTCCGTCGCAAGCAGCAAATCCAGTACGCTGAAGCTCTCACCAGAGCCATGAACGATGATTGTCCGGCCCGACTCCGACCGTGAAATGAAGTCGGGATGCTTTATGAGGAACGTTCGACCATCGCCCATATGGATCGTGAAGGGGCGAAACGGCTGGGCGTGATGTACGTTGCTCAACTGTTCGACAGTCATAAATACATTATATCTCGGGTCCGACTTTTCAAAAGATCGGATTTAAATCGGTCTCCCCTTTATAAACCACGTCAAATGCGGACCTGTTTGTGTCCAGTTAAAACTTGATCGAGGTTTGGGTTTCCATATCATCACATTCAGCGAAGACAAACATAGAGGAACAATCCTATGGCGACTCAACTCAAGGGAAATGCGGTCGTCGGGCAGTCCGGCGGCCCGACGGCGGTGATCAATCAATCGCTCGTGGGCGTCATTCAGGGCGTGAAGGAATGCGGGCATATCGAGCAGCTTCTGGGCGCGCGACATGGTGTGCACGGCATCGTGGATGAGAAATTCATCGACCTCAAGAAAGCCAGTGGGGAATTGCTGGAGCGGGTCGCGCAGACGCCGGCGGCGGGGTTGGGATCGACGCGCGACAAGCCGGATGCGGCGTATTGCGAGCGGATTTTCAAATCGTTTGCCAAGAACAATGTGCGGTATTTCTTTTACATCGGCGGAAACGATTCGGCCGACACCGCGCGCATCGTCTCGGAACTGGCGGCCAAGGAAAATTACGAGCTTCGAGTGTTCCATGTGCCCAAGACAATCGACAACGATCTGCGCGTGCACGATCACACGCCGGGGTTTGGCTCGGCGGCGAAGTTCGTGGCGGCGGCGTTCATCGGGGATAATTTCGACAACAAATCGCTGCCGGGCATCAAGGTGAACATTATCATGGGCCGCAACGCCGGTTTCCTGACGGCGGCATCGGTGCTGGCGCGACATTATCCGGATGATGGGCCGCATCTCATTTACGTGCCTGAAGCGCCGCTCAGCCAGGAGAAATTCCTCGCCGATGTGGATCGCGTTTATTCAAAATACGGCCGCTGCCTGATCGCGGTGAGCGAGGGAATCGTTCGGGCGGATGGCGTGACCTGGGCCGAGGCGATGCAGGAGAATCTGGATCGCGACAGCCATGGGAATGTGCAGCTTTCCGGCAGCGGCGCGCTGGGCGATTATCTCTCGAGTCTGATCAAGCGCAAACTTGGGGGCGGTGGAAAGAAGCTCCGCGTGCGGGCGGATACGTTTGGATATCTGCAGCGCAGTTTCCCGGGATTTGTGAGCGCCACGGATGCACAGGAAGCGCGGCGCGTAGGGCGCATGGCGGTGAAATTTAGCTCGCAGGGCGAGAAAGAAGGCAGCGTCGCGATGAAGCGCCAGCCGGGACATGCCTACAGCATCGACACATTCCTCACCCCGCTGGCGACCGTCGCGAAGGAGACGAAGCACATGGACGCTTCATTCATTTCCGATGGGAACAACATCACCGATGCGTTCGTGCAGTATGCCAAGCCGCTGGTGGGCGAGCTGCCGAAGGTGGGCTCGCTGGATGAAGTGAAATGAGCTGCGAGTTGTGATCCCCGCATTACTCGCAGCTAATTTTTTCCAATCCGGCCCAGATGGGTAGCGCTGAAACCGCTGGAATATTTCAATCCATATCCGAGCACCCGGTCAAATCCGATGTGGGCGATCCAGATGAGGGGGATGGCGGTTGACTTGCCGAGAAAATGCAGGGCGATCGCCAGCGCCAGCGGGATGGCGTAACTGTGCACGGTGTTGTAGCACCCACGCACCGATCTTCGGATTTGCGAGGTAGCCGATGAAACTAATGTCCGGCACGAGGAACAGCGCGGCGAACAGGATCCAGGAGTGGCCGGCGATGGCGTAAAGAGTGACGGCAACACCGAGAGCCGCGGCGGATTCGAGGCGGAGCCACGCGCGCGGCTGAGCGATGACGCCGGGCGAATCCGGCCCTGGCTCAAGCGAATTCATGGACCACCCGGCGGCGGCGGAGGTACGGGGGCGGCATCACCCATGGCCTTCATCGCTTCATCCAGCGATTTCCACTCGCCTGCTTCGACCCGCTTGGTAAATGCGTGATAATTGTCCGCGGATTGGCCGAGGTAAACGATCGTGTCCTGAAGAGTTTTGGGATCGGGATTCTGGCGAACCAGGTCGAAATGCCACTGGCCATCGACTTGGCGGCAGGGGAAATCGCCGTGCTCGCCGATGTCCGCCGTGTCGCCGTTGTCGTGCGTTTTGCTGGTATTCACCAATTCGATCAGATCGGAGGATGATCCCAGATCGGCAAGTCTTGGATCGTTTCCAAAGCGGACGATGGCGGCCTTGCGGTAATCCTGCTGCGCGGTGTTTTCGGCCACCACGGCGTCGATGAAACGATTGATGTTGTCATCGTGAATGGAAGCCTTCCGAGCGGTTGCGATGTCGCCGGCGTTGATTGCATGGAAGCAAGTGATCACGGCGGCCGATGGGGTGGACAGATCGACGTCCGCACTTGACTGCGTGGTTGCCGGCGAATTATCCGCCCTGGCGACGGGAATCAGGCTGAGCAAAAGCGCAGCGAATGCGAAACAGTAGAGCAGAGATCGATTCATATCGAATATAATAGTGATATGCCGGCCGGAGGAATATGCCCGCAGTGCCGCAGCAACGTATCGCCGATGGCCCGTTTCTGCGCGCGATGCGGGATGGAACTCGTTGCCGAGAAAGCCAGGGCGGCGTGGACGCTGACGAAGTTTGTGGGGTGGTTTATCGGAATCGCGATGATTGTGGCCATTTGTGCGATGGCATTTTTCACGATTGGTCATACCGGGGTCATGATGTCGCAATCACAGGCGGTGCAGCAAAGCGACAGCTCCCTGGCTCAGACCGAAGCGCAGCAACAGGTGATAGCGCACCGTGGCGACGCATGGTGGGATCCAGCCGAGCCGGACCATCTCAAGCCGGTGTTTTACGGAAGGGAATACCTGGTTGAGCCGAGCGGCTGGACGTCCATCGACATCAGCATGCCGATCACGGGTTCATCAAGGTTTCGGTATCTGGTGGAGCTTGAGGGGATCACTCGCTTTCGCGCGCGGCCAAACGGTGAAACTGAATTGGAATACACCTATCCAAACGGCCAGAATTTTCGGCCCTATCAACTCGACGGATCGTATCGCACGCTGCTGGTGCAATCGCTGGACGGCACGGCGCACCGGGTTTGGGTGAAATATGTGCGGGTGGATCACAATTAACGAAGCCTGACTTACCGCCCCACTTTGCGGCTTCGAAAGACATTTGAAATCAGATTGTGATTTCGCAATTCCCGAAGCAACGGGTGGGTTTCGACGGTGAGACTTTGATCGACTGCGTTCCAGACGATGCAATTCAAATCCGCGTCAAGCAGTGGCCGGCCGAGGGCGCCCTCAAGGCGCACAACAAGAGCCTGTTGCCAGTGAGGCAGAGCGGATTTGCACATATTGGACTCCGTGGCTTGCGCCGCGGGATCAGTACCGGCTGCGCCCGCCGCCGCTGGCGCCGCCCTTGCCGCTGCGGCCCTCGCCGTAGCCGCCCGAACGGTTTTCGCGGGGCTTGGCCTCATTGACGGTCAACTTGCGGCCGCCATGATCCTGGCCATTGAGCGCTGTGATTACGGCCTGAGCTTCGGAATCATTTTCCATTTCGACGAAACCAAAACCCTTGCTGCGGCCGGTGTCGCGGTCGTCGATGATTTGTGCGCTCGTCACGGTCCCGTGCGCCGAGAACAATTGCTGCAGCGCCGAGCTGTCCACTTCGTAGCTCAGATTTCCGACATAGAGTTTCTTGCTCATGAATCCACCTTGGATATTGAACGCGCGACCCGCAATTCACTTTCGAGGTCGCAGTAAAAGGGGCCGACATTTAGGCCCAAAAGATGGGAGGCAGATGAGAACTAGACTGCCGGCAGAATTGAAACTGTCGCGTAATCCGATTCTTTAGCTGGATACCAACGAGGGGATTGTAATCGGAGGGACGTTATCTGTCCATGTGAACAATTTCATGATTCATCGTCAGGCGTCGAATAATGACTGTTGGGCGATAATTCGGTGCGCCTGATGGACATCCCCCGTTTATCCGATATACTTACTGAACAACATCCTGTCTCGATCCTCTCAGACTCTCGCCAATTGAACGGCAATAGAAACTGGACGTAACGGGCTTGATTGTAGCGCACTGACTGGTCCTGTTTTCGGCGTTTGCCGTTGACCCTTTGGTACGCACGTTTACCAAAGGACATTCCCTTGAGTTTTTCAGAGTTATTGTTGTCGGCGCCGATTCTTCGCGCCATTGTTTCAGAAGGTTATACCGTTGCCACGCCGGTACAGGCCGAGGCGATTCCCCACGCATTGCGCGGACGCGACGTGCTGGGTTGCGCACAAACGGGCACGGGCAAGACGGCGGCGTTCGCGCTGCCGATTCTGCATCGCCTGTCGATCGTCGCCCGCCCCGGTGGGGTGACGCGGCCGCGATCCCTCGTGCTTTGTCCAACCCGTGAGTTGGCCACGCAGATCGCCGAAAGCTTTCGTACCTATGGCAAGCAGTTGGGCCTGAAATGCGCGGTTGTTTTCGGCGGTGTGAGCGTCGGGCCGCAGGCGGATATTCTGCGCCGGGGCGTGGATATCCTCGTAGCCACCCCGGGACGTTTGCTCGACCTGATGGGACAGCGGCTCGTGGATTTGCGGGGCATCGAAATTCTCGTGCTCGATGAAGCCGACCGAATGCTGGATATGGGATTCATCATCGATATCCGCAAGATCATCGCGGGCCTTCCCGCCCGGCAGCAAACGATGCTGTTTTCAGCGACCATACCGCCCGAGATCCGCAAACTGGCGGGCGCGATATTGCGCGATCCGGCCATCGTGCAGGTGGCGCGGGAATCTGCCGTCGCGGATCGAATCGATCAGTCGGTCTATTTCGTTTCGCGGGGAGATAAGCCGGCACTGCTGGCGCAACTGGCCAATGAGCTGCCGCTGTCGCGGGCGATTGTATTCACCCGCACCAAGCACGGCGCCGACCGTCTCGTGCGGCGGCTGCACACAAGCGGAATCCCCTCCGAGGCGATTCACGGCAACAAGAGCCAAAACGCCCGTCAGCGGGCGCTGGGAAATTTTCGGACCGGCAAGACAGCGCTTCTCATCGCAACCGATGTCGCATCACGCGGGATCGACGTCGATGGGATCACCCACGTGGTGAATTACGATCTGTCGGATGAGCCGGAAACGTACATTCACCGGATCGGCAGAACCGCCAGAGCCGGCGCCAGCGGGACGGCGATTTCGTTTTGCGATCCGGAAGAAATGCCAAACCTGAAAGCAATCGAAAGGCTGATTAAACGGCAGATCCCGGTAAAAAAGGCGAAAACCGTCACTCGACAGCCCGAACCGCAAATTATTCATCCGGCGAAAAAAGAACGGCCCAAATTCGAGCCGCAGAATCGGCGGTTTCAACACCAGCGGCATTCTCCTGTGAGCAGCCCTGGACGGCACGGCCATTCATCGGGCGCTGGTTCTCATCGCCGAAGGCTGATCGCGGCTTTCTGACGCAACGACAATCCGGATTTGGAGAGGGATTTCCCATTGATCCGATTGGATTGTTCAAACTACGCTATCCGCGGGGTGGTAGGATGATTGCGCGGAAAAGCCGATGCTATTAGAGTCATTGTTCCTTTACGCAACTCGCCAGCCGGATGTGCTGGCCATCATCGATGACCATGGTGAATGCAGTTACCGGCAGCTTGCAACGGCGGCGGCGGGTTTCGCGAAATTCATTTCAACGCAGACGAATCACCGGCGGGTGGGATTGCTCCTGCCGTCGGGCAGGGGTTTTGTCGCCGGGTTTTATGGAACGCTCCTGGCAGGCAAGGGCGTAGTTCCGATTAACTTTCTGCTGGGTGATGCCGAGATCGCGCACTGCATCCGCGACAGCGGCATCGACACGATCGTGACGATCCCGCAGCTTGCGGGGCGCGTTGAAAAGATGAGTTTGAAGGTGATCGATCTCAGCCGGCTCCCACCTGCAGCGCCTGCGGAGTTGCCGTCTTCGCTTCCGTCCACATCGGGGGATGACCTGGCGGTGCTGATGTATACCAGCGGCACCAGCGGGCTGCCCAAGGGCGTGCCGCTGACGTTTGGCAATCTTCAGAGCGATGTGGATGCTGCGATCGAATACGTGGATTTTCAGACCCGGCACAAATTTCTGGGAATCATCCCGCTCTTTCACGTCTTTGGATTGACGGCGATGATGCTGGCGCCGATCCAACTGGGCGCGACAATCACTTATATGGCGCGATTCAGCCCGGTCGGCGCCCTGAACGCGATCAAGAAATACGGGATATCGCTGGTGCTGGGGGTGCCGAGCATGTTCGCTGCAATGGCACGGCTCAAGGAGGCGTCGGCGGATGATTTCAAGACGATCTTTGCGATGATCAGCGGCGGCGAGCCGTTACCGGCGGCTGTTTACGAAGCGTTTCGCTCGCGGTTTGGTGTGACACTTTTGGAAGCCTATGGAATGACGGAGACGAGCCTGGCGATTGCGCTGAACACGCCGCAGATTCAAAAACGCGGCAGCGTGGGCAAGCCGATTCCGGGGATGCGGGTGGCCATTGTCGATGACGATGGGAATCATTTGCCCGGCGGCGAAACGGGTGAGATTTGCGTCAAGGGTCCAATGGTGATGAAGGGGTATTACAATCTTCCGGGTGAAACGGCCACTTCGTTCACGCCCGATGGATATTACAAAACCGGCGACGTGGGATTCGTGGACGCCGATGGATTTGTATTCATCACAGGGCGCAAGAAAGATCTGATAATCATCGCCGGCGAAAAGGCGGCTCCGACCGAAATCGAGCAGATATTGGCGGCGCATCCTGACGTTGCGGAAATCGCGGTTATTGGAAAGAAGGATGCCGTCCGGGGCGAAGTCGTGATGGCTTTTGTTGTCCCCCGGGAAGGACGCGAACCTCGGCTTGATGAGCTTCGCGAATTCTGCACACGGCAGGGCCTGGCGCAGTGGAAGACGCCGCGGGAAATTCGGATTGTTAAGGACCTTCCCAGGTCTCCAACGGGAAAAGTGCTCAAACGATTATTGGACGAGAAGGCGAGCAATTAATTCCTGACCACTGTCAAGGAATGCCGATAATTATGGTGTTGCGCGCTTTATTTGAAGTTTCTCTCATTGTTTCGCGCTTTGACGCCAGCTATAGTTGTTTTAGGAATCCCCAGTTGTGCATTTGCGATATTCTTTCGCCGGTGCAATACCGCAGGGCCTCCTGATTGCGACCTGAGGAGGTTCAATTGAACAACCCATCTCCAAACCCGGCAGTAATGTCTACTCCATCGATAACCCCCACGCACAGCGATGAACCTGCACGATTGAAATTCAGCGGAAGCGATCGCTTTATCCGCGAGCTGAGGCGTCGAGTGGACGCCTATTTCGAAAAAACCGGGCGCTCGCGTCGCGATTGTCCGCAGATGTATTTCAAAACCGCCACGATCCTCGCCTGGTTTTTCGGGTCTTACCTGCTGCTGCTATTTTTTGCCACAAGCTGGTGGACGGTGCTTCCGCTGACTGTGATCCTGGGATTGGCGATCGCGGCCATCGGATTTAACATTCAGCACGACGGCGGCCACAGGGCTTATTCCAATCATCAATGGGTCAACCGAGTCATGTCGCTGACCCTGGATATGATGGGCGGCAGTTCCTACCTGTGGGATTGGAAACACAACTCGATTCATCACACTTATCCGAACGTCGATGGGCAGGATGACGATATCAACCTGGGTTTTCTCGGACGCCTTTCGCCCCAGCAGCAAAGGTTTAAGTTCCATCGCTTCCAGGGCATTTACCTCTGGTTCCTTTACGGATTCATGGCCATTAAGTGGCACCTGGTTGACGACTATTATCAAATCATCATTGGCCGCATCGGCAAACACAAGATTCCCCGGCCCAAGGGGAAGGACCTGGCCATATTCATTACGGGCAAGGTCGTATTCATATCCTTGGCATTTGTAATTCCGATGATGCTCCATCACTGGTATCAGGTGCTGTTTGTGTATGTGACGGCCGCTTTTGTGAGCGGCGTGGTGCTGAGCGTGGTGTTTCAGCTTGCCCACTGCGTGGGTGAAGCCGATTTCCCGGTACCGATTCCTGTTTCCGAAGGCAGCGTGCGAATCGAGACCGATTGGGCCGTGCACCAGGTGCTGACGACGGTGGATTTTGCCCGGGGCAACCGAGTTCTCTGCTGGTTTCTCGGCGGGCTTAATTTCCAGATCGAGCATCACCTCTTCCACAAAATCTGCCACATTCATTACCCGGCGCTGTCCAAGCTGGTCGAAGAGGCGTGTCATGAATTTGGCCTCACATATGCCGAGCATAAAACAATGTGGTCGGCGATCGGTTCGCATTTCAGGTGGCTCGTGGAAATGGGGCGGCCGGTTGATCAGGTCCCTCAGCCCTGAACTCTGATTCACATCGTGGCGCGTTGTAACACGAAACTCCAATCAGCATTGGTGGTGGTTGGTATTGCGACCACGCGCTTGATCGGAATGCGATTTAATTTGCCGAGATGATCGAGCGATGCCAACTCCAGCGTTGAAACGCTGAGATCGCTGATAAGCAGGTGAAACATCGCCGAAACCATTTCCGGCGGCATGTTGAAATGAGCGGCGTTCTCAGCGACCAGTTGACCGTAGGCAATCGTCGCCATGCAGCGTCCCAGCGCCATCGCGGTCTGAGTGTCCGACTCGCGATTACCCGGCGATCGGCTTCGGATAAATAATCGAAAAGCCCTGGCCTGACGCGCGAAAATTCGCGCGTTCGCAACCGATTTCAGCGACTGATATCCTTCCAGATACGGACGAAAACTGATCGCATTGATTTGCCCGCTGCGGGCCTCCATCAGATAGTCGTTCTCCGGCAGTTCGGACCGCCGGGCGGACGATTCCGGAACGGATAGATTGAGATCGGCGTGATCGAAATACCGGGGCATAAACTGCGCTGTCAGGCCCAGGTTGATGTGCACGCTCCCTTCCAGGCTGGGAATCAGCTCCACGTCGCGCCGGGCCATTTCAAAATAGGTGTCCGATTCGAATCCCTTGGCCCCCAGGCATTCGGACAGCAGGGAAATGACCTTGACTCCCTCGGTGCTGACCCGCGCCTTCTGGACCGCGCAGAAGAGCATGTAACGCCGATCGGAAGCCGTCGCGGCCTGAACATAGTCCAGCGCCCGGTACGCGTACAGTTTCATCGCGGTCAGGCGCGCGTAGGCCTGGGATACCGCCGCTGCGATATGCGGCATATCGATCACCCGCTTGCCGTAAAGCACCCGGCGGGTCAGATGCGTGATTGCTTCTTCGAAGGCGCGCTCGCAGATGCCGATCGAACCGAAGCCAAGAAAGAATTTTCCAAGCGATACGGTTCCCAGCACCGCATCCCAGGCCCGGCGGCCTTCGGCGATGAGATCGGTTTCGGGAATTTCCTGGTCTTTGACCTGAAATTCTCCGACGAATGCCGAGCGTATGCCCAGCGTGCGGATTTTCCGCACGTTTCCAAATCCGTTCGACTGCGCCGGCCGCAAGGCGAACAGAATCGGCGTTGCCCGCCGGGGGCGATCCGCAGGGCGATCATCCGCTTTTTTCGCGAGAATGGAGACGATCGACGCGCAATTCGCATTGCCGATGTAATATTTCGATCCGCTTGCGATCCACTTGCCGGGCGCGACGTTTGTAATGGTGAATTCGCCGGCGAGGAGGTCGGAGCCATGATCTTTCTCCGATACACCAAAAGCAAAAAGCGATCCCTTTTCCAAGGCGGCGACGGCCTGCTGCTTCAAAGGTTCATTGGATCCCATCAGAATCGAAAACAGCCCCAGGAATGTCACCTGAAGGCTGTATCCATGTGCGGGACTGAAATACGCGAAAACCTCGAGAAACCGCGTGAGCCGCAGGAGATCGAATTGGTTTCCGAGAGTTGAGTATTTTTTCGGAGAGAGAAGAGATGCGTACAGCCCGTACGCCGCCTGGAAAGCAATCCAATCTTCGTACCACTGCTGGCGCTGGTCCTCGTCCTTGATGGCGGGCAGGCCCTTGCTCTCGAAAAACTCCAGGAGCATTCGCAGCGCCGAATCGCGAAAATACCGGCTTGCGGCGGCTGATCGCCAGTGGGTCGAAAAGATCAATGGATACATCGCATCGCCGGCGGCCGCGACGGTGGATTCATCGTGCGCTTGGCCCCCGGACTCGACGGGATGATTCATGGCTCGTCAATTTCGGGAACGCCGTCTGGAGGGAGTGCGCCGCTGCGTCTGGTCGCGGCTGTAAAGCAACACCGGCAATCCGCGGTAGAGGGTGGCGAGTCGAGGTTTGACACCGCTGGTAATATTTCGGCCCTGCGCAATCCAATCTTCCACCGACCGAAGACCGCTTTCCGCGTATATCCTTAAAATTCTGTCTGATTGATACATGACCGTCTCCTTGAATGGCTTTAAATGCAACCAAGGGTGAGAACACTCTTTCTCATACCTCACGGACAAGATTCTTCCGATGCTCGCCAACCGGACCGATTTCTTTCATGATCAACTCGCCTGCGTTCATCGTTACGTTCAAAAAACAGCTTTTTCTAACGTAATCCGCCATGCGGCCGCTCCACGCATAATCCGCACGCGTGCGCGCGGCGACGGTGCGAGACCACCAATTGCATCGATAATAATTGCCGAACACGCGCACGCATTTCACCAGATCAAGCGGCTCACGGTCCACAACCCGCTCGATTTCCTGGGATAAATCCGTGCCGGGCGGCTGTCCATTGCTCGCCTGCCGTACAACCTTGTTAGCAGCGCTCTCGTCGGGCGATTGCTCACTCATCGCGTCGTCCTTTGGCTGGGAAGCGAAAATCTCCGCATAAGGACGCTGACGAGATTCCAACTCCGAATTTCGGCGGAAACCAGGTTTTCCAGCCGATGGCGTAGCGTGTTTTCGATCTGTTCTTCGGAAAGAGCGGGAAGTGATGAAAGTTCAGTCACGATTTCCTCCTGATCAAGCTTGAACACAAGCGGGCAAGAGGAGCCAGCCGGAGCGGGAATCACCGAGGTGAATTCGCCCATTGCCTGGCGGCAAGCTCACACAGGCTTTCGGCCGCGTTCACCTGTGGACTGTCGGGTTCGTTTGCCTGCAGCGTCAATTTCACTGCTTTTCGATTCCATCCCGTCATATGCTTGACGAATTCCGGGGGATCCGATGGGTTGTTCGCATCCATCTGCTCGATGGTGAGCGTGTGTTTGGGAGAGCTGACCAGTGAATACGATCCACTGTTCTTGATGAGCAGTTTCTCGCTTACCGCCTTGGGGAGCACGTTCGGCATATAAACACCGATCAATCCGTCGGAATTATCTTCCAATGCGAAAACCTGCATGCGGTATTTTCCATCGGCGATGAAAAACCGCACCACCTGCAGGCCGACGGTGGTCATCGTCATCGGCGCCAATCCCCCAAGCTTCACCAACAATCGCCGCCAGAGCGATGCATGACCGGGATCGGTCTCGGCATCGCAAGCGGCGAGATGTTTCTCGATGTTGACGCGGTCCCGGGCGCCGGTCTTTGCGAGCAATTCTTCCAGTCGCGCCTCGATTCCCATCTCCTGCGATACTTTCACCGGCATGGAAGCTCCTTGCGAGAGAAGAATAAATCGGCGATGAGCGCGCGTTTCGCGACGCTCACCGCCGAAAAGTTTGAGGGACTCGACTGATCGTGGCGATCAAATCAATGCCGGCAAATCAATGCCGGCTGATCAATACCGGCTGCGGCCAAACCCCCCGCCGCTTTTGCCACCGCGACCACCACCACCGCCTCCGCCGCCACCACCGCGGCCTCCGCCATAGCCACCACCGCCGCCGCCCCCACGGGGCCGCTCTTCGCGTGGCTTGGCTTCGTTGACGGTCAGGGCTCGGCCACCGACTTCCTGGCCATTGAGCGCGCCGATCGCGGCTTTCGCCTCGTCGTCACTGCCCATCTGCACGAAGCCGAAGCCTTTGCTTCGACCGGTGTCCCGGTCCGCGATAATCTCCGCGCTCTGCACCGCGCCATGCGGTGAAAATAACTGTTCCAGATCCGAACCTGTCATGTTGTAGCTCAGGTTCCCGACATATAACTTGCTGCCCATGGATTGTTCCTGTATGGGTGTCTCTGCGCCGTCCGAAGTTTCCGCGACGCGATGGAAATGGGCCAAGCGGCCCGTTGGTAGGAAAGCGAGGGAGAGACAAGGACGGGAACTGAGAACTTTATCAGCGCTCGTACCGATGAGACTCGGTCGTCGACTTACCGGCCCCATCGTAGCATAGTTGCCAGCCAAAGTCCATTCCCTCACGCGCGAGCCGCTTTCTCCCCGAGCGCCGGTCAAAAAGCGGCCGCCGCTCAAAAGGCCGAGGTCGGATTCGAACCGACGAATAACGGATTTGCAATCCGTCCCCTTAGTCCACTTGGGTACTCGGCCGCGTTTCCGAAAGAATATCGCCCCTCGTGCGACTCATCAACTCGGTCCGCGCAGCTGAGGCGATTGTGGTGTGATTCTTTCGCTTATCATCCCCGCAACGCATCATCAATGCGTTGCACGGTGGCAACCGTGGGCGTGGTTTGGCCCGATTCAATCCGGCAAAGCGTTTCCGGACGGATGCCGGCCCGGCGAGCCAATTCGCGCTGACTCCAACCCAATTCCAGGCGATCTTTGATAATGTCGCGTGCGAGAATTGCCCGGAGCGTTTGACCAGCCGGCCGCAAGCCTTGGGCATTGGATTTCGGTATTGAGGGCATCTTTTGCGAACGCGCGTGATGCGCCGGTGAACGACGTCCCAACAGGAGGTTATAGTCCCGCCGATCCAAAATGACGTATTCGCGTCCGCCCAGTTCCAAGTTTTTTGCGACCATGATTCAACTCTCGTAAAAACCGTCTCGGTGGCCTATACGCTCGACGATAACCCGGTGATCTTTTATCCGGAATTGCACACGGTAGTCGCCTGTGCGGATGCGATAGTGACCGGCAAGCCGTCCAGACAAGGGTTTAGCGCCAGCAACAGCCGGCCATGATTCCAGCCGATCAATAATCCGCAATACACGGGCTTGAATGGGCCTCGGCAACTTCCTGGCCTGTGCCGTCGCCTCATCCGTGATGAACACCCGCGACATTTACGGTAGTGTACGAATGATTGACTTGGGGGTCAACGCCAACAACCGATGTATGAATTGTCTTCATGCCCCCGGCATTAGGGCTCGATCCTCACGTTTGAGATTTCCTCGACGCATCCACCAGCAGCTTAAAAATCGCCAGGTGCTCCGGCTCGTCGATCAGGCGTTCGGGGTGCCATTGGACGGCGACGAACAGCGGGAAGCTTGGATCCTCGAACCCTTCGATGATGCCATCGGACGATTTGGAAATGATGCGCAATCCGCGGCCAAGTTTGTCGGCGGCCTGCTTGTGATAGGTGTTGACGGAGATTTCCGGTTTGCCGATGGCGCGGCCGATCTGGGAGGTTGGATCGAGCGTGACGCCGTGGCGAAGAAGATTGCCGCCGACTTTTCGATGCTCGAGGGCGCCTTCGCGGGACACTTCCGGCAGAAACTGATGCATCGTGCCGCCGCGATAGACATTCATCAGTTGCGATCCGAGGCAAACGCCCAGGGCGGGCAGGCGGCGTTTTTCCACTTCGGCTAGCAAAGCCAACTCGAATTTCTGCCGGGCCGGATCGATGCGCACCGCCTTGGGATGCCAATCCTGCCCGTAAAGCGCCGGATCGAGATCGTTTCCGCCCGTGAACATGATTCCATCGAACAGATCGACATACTGCGGGATGAGGGAAAGATCGGATTGATACGGAATCAGCAGCGGCAACCCGCCGGCGCGCTCGATGGCGGTGCTGTAGGAAGCGGGCGATTCATAATGATCGGCATCATCATGCGTGTCGATGGTGATGCCGATGACGGGGCGGTTTTTCATGTTCATTTCGAATGGTATAATAGGTTAAGCAGGCCGGAAATGACCTATATTCAAACAAAAAGCCTTCGAAACCCGCCATCCGAGGAATTGCAATCGGGCGATCACATGACGCGCGAGGAGTTTCATCGCATTTATGAGAAAATGCCTGAGGATTTCAAGGCTGAACTCGTGGGAGGAGTGGTTTTCGTGTCACCGCCATTAAGAGTCGGGCATAGCGATCATCATGTTCCCCTGGTTACGATTTTTTTCGCATATGAGGGAAACACCCCTGGCGTCCAAAGCGGAGATAATGCAGCGGTGCTATTGAGTAAAAAGTCCGAGGTGCAGCCTGATGTGCTCATGCGGATCAGGCCGGAATTCGGCGGTCGTTCGAAGACTAGCCAGGAGGATTATTTTGAAGGCCCCCCAGAGTTAATCGCCGAGATTGCTCATAGCACGCAGTCAATCGATCTCCACGCCAAGCGGCAGGATTATGCGCGGCACGGAGTTCTGGAATACCTGGTACTTTCGGTGAAAGAGCGGCAGCTAAAATGGTTTGATTTGCAGGCGAATAAGGAATTGACTGCCGATGCCGATGGAGTTTGCCGGGTTCGAACCTTTCCAGGATTATGGATCAATGTGGAGGGGCTTTTGCGGAGAGATTATCACCAGTTAATGGCAACGCTCAAGCTGGGACTGGAAACGCCCGAGCACGCGGCATTCGTCAGGCAGTTGGAAGCAAAGCGCGGCAAGTGAATCACGCTTCCACGGCGGTCGGCGATTTGCGGTTGGCTCTCTTCCGCTCATTTTCGGTCAGATGATCTTTCCGCAGGCGGATCGCCTTGGGGGTGACTTCCACCAGCTCGTCTTCCTCGATGTATTCCAGAGCTTGCTCCAGAGTCATTTTGCGGGCGGGCTTGAGGATGATGTTTTCATCGCTCGAGGTGGTGCGCATGTTGGAGAGTTTTTTGGCCTTGGTGGGATTGACGACGATGTCATCCTCGCGGCAATGCTCGCCGACAATCTGGCCTTCGTACACGGGTTCGCCCGGCTCGACGAATAGCACGCCGCGGTCCTGGAGCGTATTGAGAGCAAAGGCGTTGACGGAGGCGACGACGTTGGAAATCATGACGCCGTTGTTTCGCGTAGGCACGTCGCCGCGAAGCGCCGCATATTCGTGGAAATTATGGTGCATGACGGCCTGCCCCTGCGTCGCCGTGAGCATGCGGGTGCGAAGCCCGATCAACCCGCGCGCGGGAATGGTGAATTCCAGGTGCACCTGCCCGGCGCGGTTATCCATGCGGACCATTTCCCCGCGGCGGTTGCCGACGAGTTCCATTGCTCCACCCAGGTTCTTTTCGGGAACATCGATCACGAGATATTCGATCGGCTCCAGCGAATTGCCGGCTTCGTCCTTCCGCAGAATCACGTGCGGCTTGCTGATGGAGAGTTCATAGCCCTCGCGCCGCATGTTCTCGATGAGAATGCCCAGATGCAACAAGCCGCGGCCGGAAACCTTGAACGCATCCTTGACGGCGGTTTCCTCGACCTTGAGGGCGACGTTGCTCTCCAATTCCTTGAAGAGGCGCTCGCGAAGATTTCGGCTGGTGACATACTTCCCCTCTTTGCCGACGAACGGTGAATCATTGACGCTGAACATCATCGTCAGCGTGGGCGGTTCGATCTCGGTGGCATCCAGCGGCTGCGGGTTGATCGGATCGCAAATCGAATCGGCGATGTCCACCGTCTCCAAACCCACCAGGGCGACGATATCACCGGCCTCGGCCTCCTCCACATCCTTGCGACCCAGACCGTCGAAAGCCTGAACGGTTTGCACCTTGGATTTGGTCGGTGTCCCATCGCGCCGGATGATCGTCACCTGCTGACCGCTGCGGATTTTGCCGTTAAAGATCCTGCCGACCCCGATTCGCCCGACATAATCGTTGTAGAGAATGCTGCTGATCTGAATCTGCAGCGATTTCTCCGCATCGCCGTGCGGCGCGGGAACGTGTTTCAAAAGCGCTTCAAAAACGGGGATAATGTCGGTCCCCTTCTGCTCGAGATGCCACGATGCGATGCCGGCCCGGCCACTGGCGTAAAGCACGGGAAAATCGAGCGTCTCATCATCGGCGCCCAGTTCGACGAACAGGTCGAACACTTCGTCCAGCACCTGGTGGGCGCGGGCGTCGGGCCGGTCGATCTTATTGATGACGACGATCGGGCGCAGCTCGTGCTGGAACGCTTTCTTGAGCACGAAGCGGGTCTGCGGCATTGGCCCCTCGGCGGCATCGACCAAAAGGAAAACGCCATCGGCCATGCCCAACACGCGCTCGACCTCGCCGCCGAAATCGGCGTGGCCGGGGGTGTCGATCAGGTTGATCTTGGTGGTCTGGCCGTCCGGCCCGGTGTAATTGATGGCCACGTTCTTGGCCAGGATGGTGATTCCGCGCTCGCGCTCCAGGGGGTTGGAATCGAGCAGGGTATCCTGCTGAACCTGGCTGTCGCGGAAATTTCCGCTCTGGCGGAGCAGGGCATCCACCAGCGTCGTCTTGCCGTGATCGACGTGGGCGATGATGGCGACATTTCGGATGTTATTACGCACTTGATTCATTCTATTGCCTTCAGTTACGCGGGGCGAATTGACTCTACCGGCGACCTTGCCGGCCCGCACAACCCGCTCAATTGTATGCAAATGCAATTCAGAACGTCCTTGCGGGGCGGATAGGATAATGTCGCGGTAGTGTTTGGACAACCATTCTGGCCGTTCTTTTGGAGGTTTTATGATCAAAACGTTTCGATGGATCGCCCCGCTGGCCCTGGGAATCGCCTTTTGCGCCATGCTCCGGGCCGATTATTCGACGCCCCCCATTCCCACCGGCACGGGCGACACATGGCAATCACGCGATGAATCCGTCTGGTGGATGGAGCACACCACCGCCATCGCCACCAGCGCCGATGCCAGCGGTGTGCAGGCGGTCGTCCTGGCACGCGACCTGATGAAGCAGCAAAGCCCGCAGGTGGCGCTCGATTTCTTCAACAAGGCGGTCTACGAAGTGAAGAACCGCGCCGCCCAGCGGCAGATTCGATTCACATTGTTTGAGCTCTATCGGGATCAAGGCCAGACGGATAAGGCGATGGACCAGTTGCAGCAGGTGATGATGGATCAGTGAGACCTGGCAACTAGGCTCTGTCTAAAGCCACCGGGCCGCGATTTCGAGTTTGGACAGCCCGCGCAAGGATGCTTCCTGCTCGGAGCGGAATTTCCAGTGGCCCGGCCAATCTCGGTAGAGCACTTTGTGAAGCGCCCGCGCCGCCCCGCCGCTGGTGAAGACGGTCGAGCGGATTTTCACGCCGCGGGATTTCAGCAATTCCAGCCGGGCCGCACTGGCCTGGGCCAGGGCATCGACGATGGCGCGGAGCATGTCTTCCCGCGTTGCGGCCAGCGTCAGGTTGTTGAACGATGCATATTTCTGCTCGATGCTGGTGCGCTCGCCGGCAAGATAAGGATCGAACGTCACCGGCTGGGGGGAACGCTCGGCCGCCAGCTTGGCCAGCAGCGCGTAATACTTTGCATCGGAAAGATCGCGGAAAAACTGGCTGCGCGCCCAGGTGATGGCGGAGCCGGCGGCGGCGAGAGTGCCGACCGAAAGCCACAATCGGCCGATCCCCACCGCGCGGGTGAGAAGTTTTGGATGCGGACGCGGATGGTCGGTGCAGAGCGATAAAACATCGGTCGATCCGCTGACGTTCAGCAGCTCGCCGACGCGCGCTCCGAAAAGCATCAAGGCGGCGCTGGTATCGACCATTCCGGCCATCACCGGCGTCCCCTGTTTCAGGCCAAATTGACTGGCAGCCTGGGCCGTCACAGTTCCGGCGATCTGATTCGATTCGAGAATATCGGGCAGTTTGCTGGTTGAGATTCGCACGGCGGCGCACAGCTCGCGGCTCCAGGTCCCTTGCTTGACCGTCTCGTACAACCCGGTGAACGATGCATTGGATGGATCGATCACGCGCCGGCCGGTGAGTTGGCGATGGAGAAACGTGTTCAGATGCCCGATCAGATCGGCCTTGCGGATAATCTGCGGATGATATTTCTGATACCACGCGAGGGTGGTGATGCTGATGCCGCCTGGAAACGGCCGATTGCCGGCAATGCGGAGAAACCGCTTCATGCCGATGCGATCTTCAAGCTCTCGGGCGATCTGAATGCTGCGGCGATCCTGATGGGTGACGATCCGCGTCAGCGGCTTGCCGGCACGATCCATCGCGATCCAGGCCGGCGACATCACGGAAAGACCGATCGCATCCACCTTCTTCGCCGCGGGGCCAAGATCGGCGACGGCGCTTTTGATCGCTTTCAGCAAATCATTCGGATCAACTTCGGCTTTGGCCCCGTCGAAATGGCTGGGATAAGACCCCCGGGCGATTTTACCAACGATTCTGCCCCCGCGGACGATGCCGGCTTTGACGGAAGAGGAACCGCAGTCGAGGCCGAGGATTGTCATCGTGCGGCTCATGGTTATACAGCGGTTGAACTGCTTTGAAAAACGGTTGGTAAGGCGTACATTGAATATTGAGCACCCGTAGCTCAGCTGGATAGAGCAGCGGATTTCTAATCCGCCGGTCGCAGGTTCGAATCCTGCCGGGTGCGGTGGAAAACTGGGGGGATTTCAGATTGCTGCCCATGATATCCGGACCGTGTGTTTTCAAGCATTTAGGGTGGTTATTGCCGGGGAATTTGTATAATGCCCGACCGTCATGTCTTTGCTTGTGCGTAACGGTCGGGTCGTCACTTCCACGGATGTTCTGACCACCGATATCTA